>FWPU01001010.1_pt1 | contig 88043 bp, 90 predicted proteins | sample 2228361 | NCBI WGS metagenome assembly FWPU01 (sample SAMEA103939777, study PRJEB20133) | metagenome
ATCATGCCTGGCCTCACCCCTCATTTGAGGGATTGGCTATACACAATCCAATTCCTGCTTGGTCAGCGAGGGTTTCGCAACGTTCTCCTAGGCCGGGTGACGCTGCTGGTGGGCCGCGCCTCTCCTGAGGCCCCCGATGGAGATGACGATGTGGAAGCCGACCTCGATTGCTGGGGGTAAGCGGGATGTCTGCTGCCCGAGCTGCCGCCCATTTCCTGGACGAGGAATAGGCCGGTGAGCGGCTAGACTTAAGTCAAGCCTTGGACGAGGCACACGTGCCGGCTGTCCTGGAAGAGGTGGACCGAGATCTGATCGGGCTCGAGACGGTCAAGCGGCGCATCAGGGAGATCGCCGCCTACCTCATGGTGGACCGTCTGCGCCAGGCGGCGGGACTGCACGCGGAGCGACCGGTGCTGCACATGTGTTTCACCGGTCGTCCAGGGACGGGCAAGACGACCGTGGCCATGAAGATGGCCCGCCTGCTGCACAACCTGAGCTACATCCGACGGGACCACCTGGTCGTCGCCACGCGCGACGACCTCGTGGGCCAGTACGTCGGGCATACGGCGCCCAAGACGAAGGAAGTGCTGAAGCGGGCGATGGGCGGCGTGCTCTTCATCGACGAGGCTTACTACCTCTACCGCAAGGAGAACGAGCGGGATTACGGCCAGGAGACCATCGAGATCCTACTGCAGGTGATGGAGAACCAGCGGGAGGATCTGGTGGTCATCCTGGCGGGGTACAAGGACCGGATGGACGAGTTCTTCCGCTGCAACCCCGGCATGCGGTCGCGCATCGCCCATCATATCGACTTCCCCGACTACACCCTCGACGAGCTGATGGCCATCGCCGACCTCATGCTGGCCCAGCAGATGTACTACCTCGATGAACCGGCTCGGGCCGCCTTCCGGGCGTGGCTAGAAGAGGCCATGCGCCTGCCCCACTTCGCCAACGCACGCACTGTGCGCAACATGATCGACCTGATGAAGCTGCGACACGCCAGCCGGCTCTTCAACGGCCGGGGTGTCATCCGCAAGCGCGAGCTCGTGTGCATCAGCGCCGTCGACGTGCCGCTGGGCGAGGTCGTGGCCTAGGGGTGGCGCGGGCAGGAAGGGGTAGTCGGCATGATCAAGCCGGACGGCGAGCTGAACCTCTATCACCTCAGGGTTTTCCATGAGGTGGCCAGGTACATGAGCTTCACGCGCGCCGCCGAGGCCCTGATCGTCAGCCAGCCGGCTGTGTCGATGTACGTCAAGAACCTGGAAAACGTCATCGGGATGCCGTTGTTTGAGAAGGTTGGCCGCCAGATCGCCCTCACCGAGGCCGGACACTGGCTTTACAAGTATAGCCAGCGGATCTTTGCCCTCTTGCGTGAGACGTCCCAGGTTATGGAGGCAGTGCGCATCGGCGATGTGGGGCGGCTCAAGGTGGCCGCCGACACCACCGCCGGGGTCTACGGGGTCCCTGAGTATCTGGGCGCGTTCCAGCGCGCCCATCCCCGGGTGACCCTCTCCCTGGAGGTGCTCAATCGATCGTCCGTGATCGAGCGCCTCATCCTTCGCAAGGTAGACCTGGGCGTCATCGGTCAGGTACCGGACGGCGAGGAGGAGCTGGAGGCGATACCCTTCCTCGTCAACGAGCTGGTGGTCATCGCCTGGCCCGCCCACCCGCTAGCCGCCAGAAGGCGGATCCCGGTGGAAGAGCTGGCTGAGGAAGCGTTCCTCGTCCGCGAGCGGGGCTCGGGAACCCGAGCCACGGCGGAATGGTTCTTCGCCGCGGCCGGTTTCCCGCTGCGCGTGGGCATGGAGCTTGGGAGCAACAGCGCCATCAAGCAGGCGGTGGCCAACGGCCTGGGCATCGCCGTGATCTCCCGGCGCGCCATCGATCTTGAGCTCAAGGCAGGACGGCTGGTCGTCTTGGATGTCCAGGGCTTCCCTCTCAAGCGTCACTGGCACGTGGTGAACGTTAAGGGACGATACCTGGCGCCGGCGGCCACGGCCTTCAAGGCGTTATTGCTCGACGAGGCCGTGACGCCGCTGCCCTCCGACTCGGAGAATGCGAGTACCCCCGCCCCCTCAAGCCGGGACGTGCTGGCTTGAACTGGGTCGGTGCACGGGACACGGGACGGGTTTCAGGCTGCCGGAAGGTGGGGGAGCGATGAGGGAGAAGGCGTTGGTTGCGGTGATCATGGGCAGCCGCTCTGACATGGCGGTGATGGAGGCCGCCACCCGGACGCTGGAGGAACTGGCTATCCCGTACGAAGTGGCCGTCGTCTCCGCACACCGCACGCCGGACCGCATGTTCGCCTTCGCCTGCTCGGCTGCGGAACGGGGTATCGAGGTCATCATCGCAGGGGCCGGCGGCGCCGCGCACCTGCCAGGCATGACGGCGAGCAAGACGATCCTACCGGTGATCGGGGTGCCGGTCCCCGCCTCCCCCCTAAACGGGCTGGACTCCCTCCTCTCCATCGTGCAGATGCCGCGAGGCGTTCCCGTGGCCACCGTCGCCATCGGCCAGGCGGGCGCTGCCAACGCCGCCCTGCTGGCGGCCCAGATCCTGGCTCTCAAGTACCCGGAGATCCGGGACCGCCTGGCACGGTACAGGCAGGCGCTGGCGGCCGCGGTGGAGGCGCCCGGATGAGCGCTTCGGGTGACCGCCCCCTCCTTCCGGGCACCCGCATCGGCATCGCCGGCGGCGGGCAACTGGGGCGGCTCCTGGCCTGCGAAGCCAGACGCATGGGGTATCACGTCGCCGTCCTGGACCCCGCCGCCGCGTGCCCGGCAGCCCCGGTGGCGGACGAGCAGGTGGTCGGCAGGCTAGATGACCCTGCCGCGTTCCGTCGGCTCGCGGATCAGGCCGACGTCGTCATCTGCGAGTTCGAAAACGTGGCCGGGGAGGCCCTGGCCGCCATCGCCGACCTCCGCCCGGTGTACCCTAACCCGGTGGTACTGACCGTCGCCCAGCACCGGGTGCGGGAGAAGGAGTCCCTGGCCCGCTTGGGCTTTCCCGTGCCGCCGTACGCCGCGATCCGGACGGCTGCGGACCTCGAGGCCGGCCTGGAGGTGACGGGCCTCCCGGCTGTCTTGAAAACGGCCACCGGCGGCTACGACGGCCGAGGCCAGGCCGTAGTGCGCAGCCGGCGTGAAGCGTTGGCGGTCTACCAGACTCTGCGGAGCCGCGCCGCGACGCTCATCCTGGAGGCGCTCGTCCCGTTCCGCTGCGAGCTCTCCGTCGTGTGCGCCCGGGACGTGTCCGGTCGGACGACCTGCTTCCCGGTGGCGGAGAACATCCACCGTGAGGGGATCCTGGAGGCGACGGTCGTTCCGGCCCGCGTCCCCTCGGAGGTGGCAGAAGCGGCCAAAGAGCTGGCTGCCGCGGTGGCGGTGGGGCTGGACCTGGTCGGGCTCCTGGCGGTGGAGATGTTCCTGACGGAGGACGGCCGCCTGCTCATCAACGAGCTGGCACCCCGCCCCCACAACTCTGGACACTACACCCTCGACGCCTGCGCCTGCTCCCAGTTCGAGCAGCTGCTGCGGGTCGCCTGCCGCCTGCCGCTGGGCGCCACCGATCTCCTCTCCTCCGTGGCTATGGTCAACCTGCTGGGAGAGGTCTGGATCGCGGCCGGGGGTGAGCCGGACTTCGCCGCGGCGCTGGCGGTGCCGGGGGTGAGGCTTTATCTCTATGAGAAGCACGCTATCAGGCCCCGGCGCAAGATGGGCCACCTTTGCGCCGTGGCCCCCGATCCTGATTTGGCCCTCGCCCGGGCACTGGCGGCCCGTGCCCTGGCCATGAGGAAGCCGCCCGGCGCCGCCGGTTCCCTCTCTTAGCCGATGGCCATGACCTCCTCCGGGGCGACGTCCCACACGGCCGCCAGCTTGCAGGCGCGGGCGTCGGTGAAGTGGATGGCGTGCTCGTTGGGTCAGCCGGCGCTCAGCCCGACCCAGAGCTGCCGCTGGCGCGGGCCGTCCAGCTCGCAGAAGAAGATGCGGGGGTAGGTCCCCAGCCACAGGCGCCCGCCGCGGATGAAGAACGTCCGCTGGTTCCCCAGCAGGGTCGCCTGGATGTGGGCGTCCGGGTTGTTGTCCTTGCAGCGGTGCCGGTACCGGCCGTCGGCCGGGACCAGCCGCGCCAGGTGCTCCAGGACGTCGGCCATCACAGCGGGGTCCTTCGCCTCGTTGACCACGAGGGCTGCCGTCGCATGGGGCACGTACACGTGGCAGAGCCCGTCGGCGATGCCGGAGGCGGCGACCACCTCCTCGATCCGCTCCGTCACGTTGAGGCACTGGCGGCGTTCCGTGGTCACGATGCTCAGTTCCGTGAAGATCATGGTCCCGCTCGGCCGGCGCTGCCCCACACCGACACTTTCTCCTCCACCACCCGCCGCACGGCGGTACGGATGCCCCCGAGCAGGTAGGTGATGCCCTGCGCCTCGGGGTCGGCCGCCGCGGCCTCCCTCACCGCCCCGGCCGCGGCGTGGGAGAGCTCGGTGTAGAAGTTGATCTTGCTTATACCGCCGGCGACGAGGGAGCGGAACTCGTCGTCTGTGAGCCCGGAGCCGCCGTGCAGGACGAGGGGCACCGGCACCTTCTCCCGGATGGCGCGCAGGCGCCCCAGGTCCAGGCGCGGCCTGCCCCGGTAGAGGCCGTGGACCGTTCCCACCGAGACGGCCAAGAAGTCGCAGCCCGTGCGCGCCACGAAGTCGGCCGCCTGTTCCGGGTCCGTGTACGCGACGGGGACCTCCGCCACGTCCGCCACCACGGCCTCCCTGCCCCCGGCGTAGAACTCCCGTCCCGCCACGTAACCCAGCTCCGCCTCCACGGCGGCACCAAAGGAGCGCGCCAAGCGCACCGCCTCCCGCGCAAGGCGGACGTTTTCCTCGTAGGGGAGGGAGGAGCCGTCGATCATTACGCTCGGGAAACCGGCCTTGAGCGCCCGCTCGATAACGCCGAGATCGGTGCCGTGATCGAGGTGAACCGCCACGGGGACAGGCGCCCGCGCGGCCGCCGCCAGGAGGGCGGGCGCGAACACCTCCAGGTCCACGTGCTCCAGGTGGATCTCGGCCAGGCTCACGATGACGGGGGCACGGCGGGCAACCGCCCCCTCGATCACCCCGGCCAGGAACTCCAGGTTCACCACATCGAAAGCGCCGACGGCATATCCCCCGAGGCGCGCCGCCCGCAGCATGCCACCCGCGTCCGCCAGCGGCATGGCGCATTCACCTCACACGGGTCTCACAGGACCATCTTGTAGTCCGTGGTGATCCGGTGCGGGGCCATGGGGCGAAAGACACCATTGGCAAACTCGACATGCACCGGGTGGTCCCGATAGCGGTCGATGACCTCTTCGCCCGCGAACTCAACGATGAGCAGGTATCGGTACTGAGCCGAGGGCGTCACGGCCACGCCGAAGGAGAGCCCATTGACACCCTCGATCTGCGTGAGCACCTTGCGCGCCCGCCGAGCCATGGCAAGACACTGGTCGTCCGAAACCCCGGCCGCGGCGTTGAAGACGATCAGGTGCTTGACCACACCAGCCACCTGTCCTCTCGCGCATCCACCTTACAGGGAACAAGGATATAAGGTCAAATATATCCTGCTGAATATCACAATAACATTTATTTTATCCATATACCTGCCGAATCAAGGCGGGCATCCCCCGCGTAGATATGTCACGATGGCTCCCTCTCGCGGCGCGCGCCGAGCGATGGATGAGAGGCCCTTTGCCTCCCTGAACCTGCTGGTGGCCTGGATCCTCGGGCTCCTGTTCGTTTCGTCGCTCCCGACCCTCGCCGCCGGCGCGCCCGCGGCCGCCGGCCCTCCGCCCCTTGCGGCTTCCCTCCCGACCCCGACCGAGGCGCCGCCGAGCCCTGCCCCGCCCCTCCCAAAGGAGACTCCCCCACCTCCTCCCGCCCCGCAGGAGAGCCAGGCACCGGCGGCGCTACCGGACCCGCCACCGGCCGAGGACGAGCTGTGGATCGAGGTGAGCGTGGGCGAGCAGGCGGTGCGCGTCTACCGGGGAAATGAACTCGTGCGCGCCATGAAAGCGTCCACCGGCCGCCCCGCGACGCCCACCCCCCTGGGAAGTTTCCGCCTCATCGGCAGGGGGGAATGGTTTTACAACCCGAAGTACCGGGCCGGCGGTTTCTGGTGGGTGTCCTTCGTCCCGTCGGGCGAATACCTCTTTCACAGTATCCCCGCCGACGGTGAGCGCCGGCTTCTCCCCGAGGAAGCCCGCCTGCTCGGGCAGCCCGCCAGCCGCGGCTGCGTGCGCCTGAGCCTGGAGGATGCCCGCTGGTTGTACGAGAACGCCCCCGCCGGCACCCGCGTCCTCATCCACGCCGCGGCCGGCCCCTTCGCCACCGCCTTTGCCGCCGGCGCCGGGGCGTGAGCGGGAGGGAAGCCGGCCATTGGCCGATTGCAGCCACCGGGGCGGCCATCCCCGGCACCCCGTCCCGACCTGGCGTCAAGCCGCCTTAGCCCGGTGGCACTCCCCCAACCGACATCATGTCCCGGCCCCGGCGCCCTCGTACACCGACCGGCGCAGCACCCCCACGTAGGGGAGGTGACGGTAGCGCCCGGCGTAGTCGAGGCCGTACCCGACGATGAACTCGTCCGGCACGGTGAAACCCAGGTAGTCCACCTCCACCGGCACCTTGCGCCGCGACGGTTTGTCCAGGAAGGCGCAGATGCGCAGGTCGGCCGGGCGGCGCGCCTCCAGGGCGGCCCGGAGGTAGGCCAGGGTGAGGCCCGTGTCCACGATGTCCTCCACCAGCAGCACGTGGCGCCCGGCCACCGACTCGTCCAGGTCCCGCAGGATCCGCACCACGCCGGTGGAGTTGGCCTCCATGCCATAGCTCGAGACGCCGAGGAAATCCAGCCGCGCCGGGACGGTCAAGTGGCGCACCAGGTCGGCGAAGAAAATGGCCGCCCCCTTGAGGACGCCGACGGCGTAGATCTCCCGCCCGGCGTAGTCGGCGCTGACGGCCGCGCCCAGCTCGGCCACCCGCCGGGCTATCTCCTGCTCGGTAAAGAGCACCCTTTCTATGTCAGGCTGACCGGCCGCCTCCATGACCTCTCGCCGCTATGATAACCTCCGCGGATTTCTTGATGTTCCGATGCAAGTTTAGCAACCGGGTCGGTCCGGAGGGTACCGGAGAAGCGGCGGTCAGCCGGAGCGGCCGGTGGCGCGTTCGTGCTCGGCGTGCCCGAGCAAGTAGAGAAAGGCATAGGCGGGTATTCGCCAGGGGCCGGTCCGCCCGGCCGGCAGGTGGGGCGCATCAAGCGGACCCACGTCCGCCCGCCCCTTGGTGACAAGGAAGGCACCGGCCACCTCCACGGCGGCACAGAAGGCTAGAAGGCCGCGAGCGTCGGCTGCGCTTACCCGTTCCCGGTATTTCACCTCTACGGCCACGTGGCTTCCCGAGGGAAGGGTGAGGACCAGGTCCACCTCATCGCCGGCGCGGGAGTCGCGCCAGTAGCCCAGGCGAGGCTGCTCAGGGTAGTAGAAAGTCAGCAGGTGCTTGAGCACCGCCGTCTCCACGATCATGCCCATCTGGTCGGGATCGGTGAGCACCTCATCCGCCCGTACGAGAACGGCGTTGCGCAAGGCCGGGTCGGCCACGTACACCTTGGTGAGGGGCTTTAGGGCTCTCTTGCCCGCTGCGGGCAGCGGGTTCAGCCGGTAGATGAGATGGCTCGCCTCGAGAAGCTCGAGGTCCTTTTCCACCGTCGGCCGCGACACCCGGAGCTCGCGGGCCAGCGTATCCTTGACCACGATTCCGCCCGAGTGCAGACATAGGTAGATGAAGAGCCTTTCCAGCTCCAGGACATTGCGAATGTTATAAAGGGCTACGATGTCGCGCTTCAGCACCTTGTCGACCACGTCCTCCCGCAGGAGCCGCTGGGCGGCCGCCGTGTCCTCCATGAGCGCCGTTTCGGGAAAGCCGCCATGGAGCAGGTAACGATGAAAGAGAGGAAGAAGCGGGGCGCACTTCTCGACGATCTCCTGTGCCTGGGCGGGCGGCAACTTGGGCAGGTGGCTCGGCTTGAGACCTGCCGGGATGTCCGGACGAGGAAGCCCCTTGAGAAGAACGTACTCATAGAAAGAAAGGGTCGGCATCCTGATCTCCACCCAGCGTCCTACGCCGGATTCGGTGCCGCGGCCTCTCAGCACGGCACTCGCGGAGCCGGTGGCCACGATCTTGTAGCCGGGACGGCGGTCAACCAAGATCTTTAGATAGCGATCCCAGTCTTGGGCATATTGGATTTCATCGAGGAGCAGGAGGGCCGTCTCGTTGGCCTCTGAGATGTTAACCTCAAACATTTCCACAATCTTCTCCAGGGTAGTCAGCTTAAAGACCGGGTGGTCCAGGGAGAGGAGAAGGATGTGCCGCGCCGGGAAACCCTGACTGAGCGCGTCCGCGATGAGCTGATAGAGGATGGTGGTCTTGCCGACCCGGCGCGCCCCTGTCAGCAAAACGGCCCGCTGCACCCGCCGGCGCCAAAGCCAGTCCGCTACCTCATGAAACGCCATTCGCCGAACAGTCTTGACCGCCTCGGCAGGGATCGCGCCCGCAAGCCACCACGGGTTGTAGCCCCGCATGACCCTCAGGATTTCGTCATCGTCTACGAAGGCCACGCCGGCCGCCTCCTTTGCAAAAATACCGCTAAACCAAATCTGCATTATTGCTCTCAGAGTGTCAATCATGATTGACACAAGAAGCCTACGAACGACAAATACCGTCGTTGTCACTTTCAGGTCCGGACTCCGGCCGCGACCCGGCGCCGCCCACCCTGCCGGCGGGAGCAGCCCCAAGCGGACGAAAAAAGCGGGGAGGGATGTCGCGTCCCTCCCCGCCTATCCTCGCCCCGGCAGGCGTCCGCTCAGAAGTCCATGTCGGGAGCGCCGCCGCCCGCCTTCTCCTTTTTCTCGGGGATGTCCGCCACCAGGGACTCGGTGGTGAGCACCATGGCGGCCACGCTGGCCGCGTTCTGCAAGGCCGAACGGGTCACTTTGGCCGGATCCACGATGCCCTTGGCGAACATGTCCACGTAGTCCAGGGATAGGGCGTCAAAGCCGTAACCCGGGGGCAGACCCTTGACCTTTTCCACCACCACGGAACCCTCCATGCCGGCGTTGGTCACGATCTGCCGGAGAGGCTCCTCCAGGGCGCGCCGGACGATGTCCACCCCCACCTGCTCGTCACGATCCTCGGCCTGCAACCCCTCCAGGGCCTTGAGGGCGTGGATGTAGGTGGAGCCGCCGCCCGCCACGATGCCCTCCTCCACGGCCGCCCGGGTGGCCGAGAGGGCGTCCTCGATGCGGTACTTCTTTTCCTTCATCTCCACCTCGGTGGCCGCACCCACCTTGATGACGGCCACGCCGCCCGCCAGCTTGGCCAGCCGCTCCTGCAGCTTCTCCCGGTCGAAGTCGCTGGTGGTCTCCTCGATCTGCCGCTTGATCACCTGGATGCGGGCCTTGATCTTGTCCTCGGAGCCCTTGCCGCCCACGATGGTGGTGTCGTCCTTGGTCACCACCACCCGGTCGGCCCGGCCCAGCATATCCACGGACACGTTTTCGAACTTGATGCCCAGGTCCTCGCTGATAAACGTACCGCCCGTGAGGATGGCGATGTCCTCCAGCATGGCCTTGCGCCGGTCGCCAAAGCCGGGCGCCTTGACGGCGCACGCCGCCAGGGTGCCCCGGATCCGGTTGACAACCAGGGTGGCCAGGGCCTCGCCCTCCACGTCCTCGGCGATGATGAGGAGGGGCTTGCCCCGCTGCACGATCTTTTCCAGCACGGGGATCAGGTCCGCCACGGCGCTGACCTTGCGGTCGGTGATGAGGATGTACGGCTCCTCCAGCACCGCCTCCATGGTCTCGGCATTGGTGACGAAGTAGGGGGAGAGGTAGCCGCGGTCGAACTGCATCCCCTCGACCACCTCCACCTCGGTCTCCATGGTCTTGGATTCCTCGACGGTGATGACGCCCTCCTTGCCCACCTTGTCCATGGCGTCGGCGACCATGGCGCCGATCTGCGGGTCGTTGGCCGAGATGGTGGCTACCTCCTGGATCCGGTCCCTGGTCTCCACCGGCTTGGCCATCTTCTTGATCTCGTCCACGGTGGCCTTGACGGCGCGTTCGATGCCCCGCTTGATGAGCATGGGGTTGGCACCGGCCACCACGTTCTTGAGACCCTCGCGGACCAGGGCCTGGGCCAGCAGCACCGCCGTTGTGGTCCCGTCCCCGGCCACGTCGTTGGTCTTGCTGGCCGCCTCCCGGACGAGCTGGGCCCCCATGTTTTCGAAGGGATCCTTCAGCTCGATGTCCCGGGCGATGGTGACGCCGTCATTGGTCACGTTGGGGGCGCCGAACTTCTTTTCCAGGACCACGTTGCGGCCCCGCGGCCCCAGGGTGACCTTGACGGTGTCGGCGCAGACGTTGATACCCCTCTCCAGGGCCCGTCTGGCTTCCTCGTTGAAAACGACCTGCTTGGCCACTGCTCCTCGCCTCCTTTACTGCTGGACCACGGCCAGGATGTCCCGCTCGCTGAGGATGAGGAGCTCCTCGCCGTCCAGCTTGACCTCGGTGCCCGCGTACTTGGAGAAAATGATCCGGTCGCCCTCCTTGACCTCGAGAGGGCGCCGCTCGCCGTTCTCCAGGACGGCCCCCGTCCCGACGGCCAGGACCTCACCCTGCTGGGGCTTTTCCTTGGCGGTGTCGGGCAGGACGATACCGCCCTTGGTGCGCTCCTCCTGCTCGATGACCCTCACCACCACGCGGTCGCCCAGAGGCTTGAGACGCACGCTGACTCCCTCCTTTACCGTGCTCACCATGCCTCTCACCCCCCTCTCCCTGCGCCTCGGCGCATCGTTTTAGCACTCGGACCTGCCGGGTGCTAAGCCAGACGGTATATTATTCAACGGCCTCCAGGAAGTCAAATGCCTTTTAGCGACCCGCTGCCCCGTCGGCCGCCGGCTGGGGCTGCGGCGGAGGCGGTGCGCCTCCGGCCGCCGGCCCCGGCGCCCCCGGTTGCCCCGCAACCGGCTGCGGGGCGGGCGGAAACTTGGGCAGGGACGGCAGCACGTCACCCACCGCCGGCGCGCCCGTCGCGCCTGCGCCGGAAGCTCCCTCCGCCGCCGCTCCGCCGTCCGTGGAGGTGGCCGCCGGTCCGGCCCCGCCGGAGACGGCGTCCCGCCCCCGGAAGGCCGCGGGGCTGAATCCGCCCACGCCAAAGCCGAGGAACATGGAGATCACGAAGAGGAGGGCAACGGTAAGGGCCACCGCGGCCGCCACGCGCCGCTGCCGCAGGTTGGCGAGCCAGTCGAAGCGCGTACCGCGGTGAAGCCGTCTGCCGTCGCGCCGCTCCGGCCGCCGCCCTTCCCGCCTCGCGGCCCTGCCGGCGCCGCCGCGCACGGGGCCGCCGCGCCCGGACCCGCGAGCGTCACCCGCCGACCTGCCCGACCTGACCATTTCCTCCCACCACCTCGCTCGTCACCCGGGGTCCGGCCGGCTCCAGTCGGAGCCACGCCCGGCGACCGGCCGCCGGCCCCGCCGTCAGAGGATGCCGCCGTCCCGCTCCAGGGTGTAGTTGGGGGCTTCCCTCGTTATCTGGACGTCGTGGGGATGGCTCTCCCGCAGGCCGGCCGCCGTGATGCGGATGAAGCGCCCGCCCACCCGCAGTTCCTCCACCGTCCGGCAGCCGCAGTAACCCATGCCGGCCCGCAGCCCGCCAACCAGTTGGTACACCGTCTCCGCGAGGGGACCCCGGTAGGGGACGCGCCCCTCGACCCCCTCGGGCACCAGCTTGGGAGCACCCTCCTGAAAATAACGGTCCTGGGAACCCTCCCGCATGGCACCGAGGGACCCCATGCCACGGTAAACCTTGAAGCTCCTACCCTGGTAGATCTCCAACTCGCCCGGGCTCTCGTCCGTACCGGCAAAAAGGCTGCCGATCATGACGGAGTGGGCCCCCGCCGCTATGGCTTTGACGATGTCGCCGGAATATTTGATGCCGCCGTCGGCGATGACCGGGACACCGTGGCGCGACGCTTCGCGGGCGCACTCGTAGACGGCCGTCAACTGCGGCACGCCGATGCCCGCCACCACGCGGGTGGTGCAGATGCTGCCCGGCCCCAGCCCAACCTTGACGGCGTCGGCACCCGCCTCGATGAGGGCGCCCGTGGCCTCGCCCGTGGCTACATTTCCTGCCACCACCTGCACATCGGGGAAGGCCGCCTTTACCTCGGCCGTGAACCGCACGACCCCCCGGCTGTGCCCGTGGGCCGTGTCCACCACCAAGGCGTCCACCCCGGCCGCCACGAGGGCCTCGGCCCGCTCCCGCGCCCCCTCGCCCACCCCCACGGCGGCCGCCACCAGCAGGCGCCCGCGGCCGTCCTTGGCCGAGTTGGGGTAGCGCCGGGCTTTTTCGATGTCTTTGATGGTTATGAGGCCCCGCAGGCGGAAGTGCTCGTCCACCAGGGGCAGCTTTTCGATGCGGTAGCGGCCCAGGATGCGCTTGGCCTCCGCCAGGGTGGTGCCCACCGGTGCCGTGATGAGCTGCTCCCGCGTCATCACCTCGCCGATGGGACGGTCCAGGTTCTCCTCAAAACGGATGTCGCGGTTGGTGATGATGCCCACCAGCCGCCCCCCGTTCTCGCAGATGGGCACCCCGGAGATGTGATAGCGCTCCATGAGGGCCAGGGCGTCCCGCACTCTGTGCCCGGGCGACAGAAAGAAGGGGTCGGTGATGACGCCGTGCTCGGAACGCTTGACCTTGTCCACCTCGGCGGCCTGGCGCTCCACGGGCATGTTCTTGTGGATGACGCCGATGCCGCCCTCCCGGGCCATGGCGATGGCCATCCGCGCCTCCGTCACGGTATCCATGCCGGCGCTCACCAGGGGCACGTTGAGCCGGATTTCGCGGGTGAACCAGGTGGACACGTCCACGTCGCGCGGCAGAACCTCGGAGGCGGCCGGCACAAGGAGCACATCATCAAAGGTGAGAGCCACCGGACCAAACTTGTCGTCCAAGGCCGGCATCTCGCCCCATCCCCGCAACGTCTCGATGCGCATGCTCGCTCGTTGAGAGGATAACACAGCCTCCGGCGCGGCACTACGCCGGCGCGGCCGAGACGGAGGCGGACCTCAGCAGGCCTGGCTGGCCCGCTCCAACCGTTTTACGAGCCGATGCGCCACCTTCCAGATGTCGCCGGCGCCCATGGTGAGGATGATGTCCCCGGGTCGGGCGATCTCCACGAGGTACGCCAGGACGCCGTCCAAGTCCGGAAACCACGGCACGTCGCGCCCCACGTTCTCCCGGATCAGGGCCGCCAGGGCCTGGGCGCTCACCCCGGGAATAGGCTGCTCCCCCGGCGGCGAATAGATCTCCGTCAGCACCACCTCGTCCGCCTGGGCGAAAGCCAACCCAAACTCCCGCAACAGGAGCTTGGTGCGCGTGTACCGCTGGGGCTGGAAAACGGCCACGACCCGCCCCGGAGCGCGCTCGCGGGCCGCGCTCAGGGTGGCGCGGATCTCGGTGGGGTGGTGGGCGTAGTCGTCCACCACCGTGACGCCGCCGCTCTCCCCCACCACCTGGAACCGTCGCCGGGCCCCCGCGTAACGCGCCAGGCTCTCCGCTGCCCGCTGGAAAGGCACGCCGAAGTGGAAGGCCACGGCCAGGGCCGCCAGGGCGTTGCTCACGTTGTGCGCTCCCGGGACCCGCAGGGTCAGCCGACCCAGGGGACGACCCTCCCGCTGGACGAGACAGTGGGTGCCGGCCTGACCCCGCGCCACCTGGCGGGCCGTCAGCGCCGCCTCCTCCTGGATTCCGTACCAGACCACGGGACACCCCAGGCCGTCACCCAGACGCCGCGCCACCGGGTCGTCGCGGCAAAGGACCACCAGGCCGCCGGGGCGCACGTTGCCCAGAAAACGACGAAAGGCATCCGCCAGACGCTCGAAGTCGCCCCCGTAGCGGTCCAGGTGTTCCGGCTCCACGTTGGTGACCACGGCCACCTCGGGATGGTAGCGCAAAAAGGAACCGTCGCTCTCGTCGGCTTCCGCCACCACGATGGGTCCGCCCAGGCGCGCGTTGCCGTCCAGGAAAGAGACCTCGCCGCCGAGGATCACGGTGGGATCGAGCCCCGCCTCCAGGAGGACGAGGGCCGTCATGGCTGTCACCGTGGTCTTACCGTGGCTGCCGCTCACCGCCACACCGCGCCCCCCGTCCAGAAACCCCGCCAGCACCTCGGACCGGTGGCGCACCTCGAGACCCCTCTCCCGCGCCGCCAGAAGTTCAGGGTTGTCCGCCGGCACGTCGGTGCTATAGACCACCACCGGCGAGCCTGCCAGGTGGCCCGGGTCGTGGCCGAGAAGGACGGGAACACCCCGGGCCCGCAGCCGCTCCGTCCTCTCCGAAGGCCGCGCGTCGCACCCGGACACCCTCCGCCCCTGCTCGGCCAGGATCCGGGCCAGGGCGCTCATGCCGTAACCGCCGATGCCGATGAAATGATAAGGCCGCCCCTCGCCGGCGCCGCAGCCACCGCCGGGCGCCCGTCCCGGTTCCACCCCCGCACCACCCCCCGTCTTCCACCGTCGAGCAACAGCGGGGCCTCCCGGCTCCTAGATACACGCGACCACACCAGGCCAGTGCCTGTCAAGGCCAACGAGGCTTCGGCAGGCACCCTTCCGGCCCCGGGCCACGGCCTCATGCCCGGTCCACACCCGCGCGGAATCTCCGCGCCGGCCTCCGGCCTTGCGCAGCCCGGCAGGAAAGAGGGCATCCGCCATGGAAATCCGGCGCAGAAAGGCGCCCGTCCCGACGGGCGGCCCGACCCGGAAGGAGGGCAGTCCCATGGCCGACCGGTTCTCCGTCACAGACTTCCGCGCCAGGAAGGAACGGGGCGAGCCCATCGTCATGTTGACGGCCTACGACTTTCCCACCGCCCGCCTGGCCGACGAGGCGGGCGTGGACGCCATCCTGGTGGGGGATTCCCTGGGCATGGTGGCCCTGGGTTATGAGTCCACGGTGCCCGTGACCCTGGAGGAGATGATCCATCACACGCGGGCGGCCCGCCGCGGCTGCCGGCGGGCTCTGCTTGTGGGGGACCTGCCCTTTCTGAGTTATCAGATAAGCCCGGAGCAGGCCGTGGCCAGCGCAGGGCGCCTCGTCAAGGAGGCGGGGGCCCAGGCGGTCAAGCTGGAGGGCGGGCGCGAGCAGATGGAGGCCGTACGCGCCATCGTCCGGGCCGGGATTCCGGTCATGGGCCACCTTGGCCTCACCCCCCAGACGGCCTCCTTGGCCGGCGGCTACCGGGTGCAGGGGCGCGATCCGGCCCAGGCCCGGCGCGTACTGGAGGACGCCCTCCTGCTCGAGGAGGCCGGCGTCTTCGCCCTGGTCCTTGAGTGCGTGCCCCGGCAACTGGCGGGCTTTCTTCGCCGCCGGCTGCGGGTGCCCGTCATCGGCATCGGCGCCGGGCCGGAATGCGACGGCCAGGTGCTGGTCCTGTCCGACCTTTTGGGCCTCTTCGATCGCTTTATACCCAGTTTCGTGGCACGCTATGCGGAACTGGGTCGCGCCGCCGGCGAAGCGTTGGCGCGCTTCACCGCCGACGTGCGGGCGGGCCGTTTTCCGGAGGACCGGCATTCTTTCCACCTGACGGAAGCCGAGTGGGAGGCCGTGCGCTCCGCGCTGGCGGACCTGCCACAAGTTGGCCGCGAACCGGCGCCGCCCTCCGCCTGACGCGGGCCAAACTAGGGGCCGGAGGTGGTCAGGCATGTGGTTCCGCGCCAAGGCCCGCGTCGGCGGTCGCATCAATACCGCCCTGACCCTGGGCGCCATCGGTCTCGGCGTCATCGGCGTGGGAGCGGCCGCCGTCTTTTTGGTGCGCCGCCTGGGACGCGACTAGTGCTCCGCCCCCCGCCTCGGCGGGGGCGCCCCCGTCTCCCTCGCCCGCTCCCGGCTTCCCTCCCTGCCGCCGGGCGTGGCGCAGCGGCCGGGCCGGCACCCCGCCCACCACGGCCCCCGCCGGCACGTCCTTTGTGACCACGGCACCGGCCCCCACCACGGCCCCTTCCCCGATCCGGACGCCCGGCAGAAGGGTGGCATTGGCGCCCACCAGGGCTTCCCTGCCGATCTCCACGGCCCCCAACCGATACTCCCCCACCAGGAACTCGTGGCACAGGATGGTGGCGTTGTAACCGACGACGGCGTTCTCCCCTATGCGGATGAGCTCGGGGGCAAAGATGTCCACCATGGCCATGAAGCCGATGGTCGCCCCCCGACCGATCTCCATGCCGAGGAAGCGGCGGTAAAGGAAGTTCTTGACCCCGGCCCAAGGCAGCCACCGTCCCAAGGTGATGACGGCCACATTCCGCAAGGGGCGCCAGCGCCCGAAGATGCGGGGCCAGAGGCGCATGGCGTTCACGCCGGGCTCCACGGGGAAGCGGCGCACCCGGCGGCTCACAGCGCAAGCCTCGCCTCGGCGTCCAGGTCGAGCCACCCGCCCCCGCCGGCCCCCGCGCGCCACAGGTGATAACCCGCCCCCGCCACCATGGCCGCGTTGTCGGTGCAGAGGAACGGCGGCGGCACCAGCAGGCGCACCCCCCGCCGGGACGCCAGCCCGGCCAGGGCCTGACGCAACCGGCCGTTGGCCGCCACACCCCCCGCCGCGATGAGATGACGGGCCCCCGTGCGCTCCAGCGCCTGCTCCGTCCTGGCCGCCAGCATGTCCACCGCCGCCTGCTGGAAGGAGGCGGCCACGTCGGCCGCCGCCGGCTCCCTCCCCGCCGCCCGCTCCCGGTCCAGGTACTGGGCCACCGCCGTCTTCACCCCGCTGAAGCTCACGTCCAGATCCCTCCCGGGCGCCTCCGACCCGCGGCCCGTCCCCGGCTCCGGCAACCCTCGCGGGAAGGCGATGGCTGCGGCGTCCCCGCCCGCCGCCAGTCTCTCCACGGCCGGTCCCCCCGGATACGGGAGTCCCAGGAGGCGGGCGACTTTGTCAAAGGCTTCCCCCGCCGCATCGTCGCGGGTGCGGCCCAGGAGCGTGAAGCGCGGCCCCTCCTCCATCAGGAAGAGGTGGGTGTGCCCGCCCGAGACCAGGAGGCACACGGCGGGCAGCACCTCCCGGGGAGTCGGCGGACCGGTCCCGACGCCCGGCGTCGGGGGCCCTTCCTTGCCGCTCTCCCGCCCGTCCCCCGCCGCGGACCCGGAACCCGGATCCAGGAAGGCGGCGTACACGTGGGCGGCCAGGTGGTGCACCCCGATGAGCGGCAGGCCGCGCGCCCAGGCCAGCGCCTTGGCCGCCGCCACGCCCACCAGGAGGGAACCCACGAGCCCCGGTCCCCGCGTGACCGCCACCAGCTCCAGGTCCTCCCACCGCACCTCCGCCTCGGCCAGGGCCGCCCGCACCACCGGCACCAGCGTCTCGAGGTGGCGCCGGGCGGCCGCCTCCGGAAACACGCCGCCGTAGCGAGCGTGCAGGGCGGCCTGGCTCGCCACCACGTTGGAGAGGATTCGCCGTCCGTCCTCCACCACGGCGGCCGCCGTCTCGTCGCAACTGGTTTCGATGCCCAGCACCAGCACAGGCTTCTCCCCTCACAGATCCTTGCCCATGATGACGGCGTCCTCGCCCGTGTCCCGGTAATAGCCCCGCCTCAGTCCCCGGTCCGTGAAGCCGTGCCGGCGGTAGAGGGAGCGCGCCGGGCGGTTGGAAACCCGCACCTCCAGGGTGACGTGGCCGGCCCCTGCGGCCCGAGCGCGTCTCTCCAGTTCCTCCAGGAGCAGGCTGCCGATGCCCCGGCCCCGCTCGGCGGGATGGACGGCGATGTTGGTGACGTGAGCCTCATCCGTCACCAGCCACATGCCGGCGAAACCCACCACCCGCCCCTGCCGGCAGGCCACCAGGTAGACGCTGTAGCTGTTCTCCAGCTCCGAGAGGAAGGCGCGGGCGGACCAGGGCGTGACCTGGGACATGCGTTCTATATCCAGAACCTGGTCCAGATCGGCCGGGTCCATCTCCCGGATCTCCACCTCCGGCAGGGCCTCACGCTCCACCGCCACGGCGGACGGCACCCTCCTCGCGCCGCCTCGGCGCTTCCTCCCCGTCCCCGTAAACGGGTCGGACATCCGCCGGATCCACGGCGCCGCCTCCGGCCAGCACGTGAAACCCGAGGGTCGCTACGGCCCCGGGCCGGATCGCCCGCAGGGGCGGCGGCGCCACCGCCTCCCGGCCGAAGCGGGCCACGACCTCCCGCTCCCACACGTCGAGCCCCTCCCCGACAAAGTAGCATGGCCCCGCCGCCACCGCCTCCGCCACCCGGTCGAGCCAGCAGGCCCGCGGCAGCCGGGTTGCCGCCAGCAGGGACACGAGCCGCCAGCCCTCCCAGGCGAAGAGGCCCGCGTACACCCCGCCGCCGCGCGCGTCCAACAGAGCGCAGACCGGCCCGGGACGCGGCCCCGCCCCCCAGGCCAGGGCCGCCAGGCTCCCCACCGGCACCACCGGCACGCCCAGGGCCAGCCCGAGTCCCTGGGCCGTGGCCAGCCCCACGCGCAGCCCCGTCCAGGAACCGGGCCCCGCCGTCACCGCCACCGCCGCCAGTTCCTCCGGCCGGCGCCCCGCGGCCCGCAAGGCGTGGTCCACGAGCGGCAGCAACCGCCGGGCGTGGTTCCATCCGGCCCGCTCCGCGACCTCGGCCAGGAGCCGCTCCTCCTCGGCCAGCGCCGCGCCGCAGGAGGCCCCCGCCGTGTCCAGGGCCAGGATCAGCACGGGCACTCCCCCGCCGCCGCGCGCCAGGCCGCGGCCAGGGCTCCCGCCAGCCACCGCCCCCGCCGCCCCCGGCCCTCGACCACCACCAGGCGCCCATCGCCCTCCCGCCGTTCCAGTCGCAGCTCCAGGCGCGCGGGGGGCAGGAGGTCGCCGGCCAGGTCGGCCCACTCGATCACGACCACGCTCCGGCCTCCCAGGAGGTCGTCCCAGCCCAGGTCCTCCCGCGCCGCCGCCTCTCCCAGGCGGTAGAGGTCCACGTGGTAAACGGGAAAGCCCTCCCGTCCCCGGTATGCGTTGATCAGGACAAAGCTCGGGCTCCCCTCGTCCTCCCCCACTCCGAGACCCGCCAGAATCCCCAGGGCGAGGACCGTCTTGCCGGCTCCCAGGGGACCCGTCAGCGCCACCGCGTCTCCCGGCCGAAGAAGCCCCCCGAGCATCTCGCCCAGGCGGCGTGTCTCGGCCGGCGCCGCCGTTTCCGTCTCCCACGCCAGGGGCCCGTCCGCCCCGCCCTCTTCCGCACCCGGCGGGGGAGCGGCCAAGGCCCGGTCGCCGGCGCCTTCGCCCTCCCGTCCGGCGACAGCCGCAAACGGTTCCCTCCGGCCGGGAGGGACGCCGAAGTGGGCGAAGCCTCGTTCCGGCAGCGTCTCCCGACTCCCGTCGCGTCGCCTTAGCACGAGGCCCCTCCCCTCCTCCAGGCACCCCACCCTTTTCACGGGTGTCCCCGAGGCCAGGACGGCCGAGATCATCGCCTCCGCCGCCGGTGCCGGCACGGCCAGCACCAGTTCGTAGTCTTCGCCTCCGAAGAGAGCCAGCTCCAGGGCGGAAGCGACGCCTGCCGCCTCGGCCAGTCCCGCCGCGGGCGCCACGGGCAGGGCGTCCTCCTCGAGAACAGCCGCCGCGGCCGCCGCCTCGCCGAGGGCGCGCGCCGCGGCCGCCAGCCCGTCGCTGGCATCCCGCGCCGCCACGGAAAAGCCCCTTTCGTGGGCCAGGGCCGCCACCGCCCGCGCTGCCTCCAGGCGGGGCAGCGGCCGCCGGTGGAGACGCACGGCTTCCTCGACGGAGGCGTCCTCGGCGTCCCCCCACCGACCGAGGCCGGTGCGCGGCAGTCGCTCCTCGAGCACGAGGAGCCCCGCCGCCGAGGCGCCAAAGGAGCCGGTCGCCAGGAGCACGTGCCCCGGCCTGGCCAACCGGGCCAGAAAGGGCCCGCCCGGCTGGACCTCGCCCACCATGGCCACGTCCACCACCACCGGCCCCGGCGAGCCCACCGTGTCGCCGCCCACCACCGCCACGCCCCACCTGCCGGCCGCCTCCAGGAGCCCGGCGTAGAAATCTTCCATGAAGGCCAGGGGGAGACGGCCCGGCAGGGCCAGGGACACCACGGCCCACAGGGGCCGCGCGCCCATGGCGGCCACGTCGCTCACGTTGACGGCCATGGCCTTGAAGCCCAGGTCCGCCGCCGGCAGGGTGGCCCGCCGGAAATGGACCCCCTCCACCAGCATGTCGCAGGTCAGGACAAGGGGTGCACCGCCGGGCCGCACCACGGCCCCGTCGTCGCCGGCGCCCACGACCACGCCCTCGCCCGGAGCCGCGAGCAGGGGCAGCACCCGCGACAGGAGGCCGGCCTCGCCGATCTCCCAGAGCGGCCGTGAGGCGCGGGGCAAGGGCGTCGCACGGGTGCCGGGTGCGGCCGTCTCCTCACCCAGAAACGCTACCCCCCAGGCCGACCGCGAGGCGGCACCGGTCGCGGATGGCCTGGAAGTCCTCCCAGGCCGGCCGTTTCTTGCTCGGGTCGCGCAGAAGGGCCGCCGGGTGATAGGTGGCCGTCACGGCCATGCCGTCCCGCTCCAACCACCGCCCGCGCACCTGGGTGATGCGCGCCTGGGGATGGATGAGGGCGCGCGCCGCCGTGGACCCTAGGCACACCAGCACACGGGGCCGCACGAGCCCGATCTTGGCCCAAAGGTAGGGCAGGCAGGCCGCCATCTCGGCGTCGGTGGGCACGCGGTTGCCGGGCGGCCGGCACATGACCACGTTTGTTATATAAACCTCCCCGCGGCGGAAGCCGGCCGCGGCCAGGATGCGGTCCAGCAGTTCCCCCGCCCGCCCCACGAAGGGGCGGCCGAGCTCGTCCTCGGTGGCACCCGGTCCCTCGCCCACCAGCATCAGACCGGCGTGCGGATCGCCCTCGCCGAAGACCACCTGCCTGGCCCCGGCCCGCAGCGGGCAGCGCCGGCAGCCGGCGGCCACGGCCTCCAGCTCGGCCAGGGAGGAGCAAGCCGCCAACCGCCGCCGGAACCCGTCCTCGCCCGCGGGTTGAACCTCCCACCCCCCGGGCGCCACGCCCTCCGGCGGCGAAGCCGCACCCTCCTGCGGCAAAAAGGATTCCTGCCGGTACACGCCGACCACCCGCGCCACCTTCTTCGCCAATTGCCCGCCGAAACCCTGCCCCGCAGCGCCTCGACGTCCCCCGGCAACATTGCCCCGAAAAACACTTGCTGGTCCACCATCACCGCCCACCCCCCAAGTCGTCACCCGGGTGTCAGGCCTTGCGCCGCGCGGAACCACTCCACCGTGCGGCGCAACCCCTCTTCCAGGGAGACCAGGGGCTCCCAGCCCAGCTCGCGGCGAGCCAGGGAGGCGTCCAGGGTAATGCTGCGCACGTCGCCCGGACGGGGAGGCCCGTGGCGCCGCTCGCCCGGATACCCGGTGAGCCGGGCCAGGATGTCCCACAGCTCGTTGACGTCGGTGCCCCGCCCCGTGCCGATGTTGAAGGCGCCGCTCCCGGGGTATTCGGCCGCCAGCAGGTTGGCGCGCACCACGTCCCCCACGTAGACGTAATCGCGCACGTAACGCCCGTCGCCGTTGACGACAGGCTCCGGCGGCGCGCCGGACGGTACCGGAGCCGGCGGGGCACCGGCGGCCCCCGGCGCCGCCCGCCCAAAAGCCGCAGCCGCCTCCGCCGCGCGGGCGAGCATCCGCGTGACGAAGATGGCCACCACCCCCGCCTCGCCGTGGGGATCCTGGCGCGGCCCGTAGACATTGCCGTAGCGCAGGCTGACGTAAGGGAGACCGCGCTCCCGCTCGAAAACGCGCAGGTATCCCTCGCACGCCAATTTGCCCACACCGTAGGGGGCCAGGGGCATGGGGCACCGGCCCTCCCCCACCGGCACGTCGCCGCCCTCGCCGTACAGGGCGCCCCCCGTGGAGGCGAAGACGAACTTTTCCACCCCCGCCGCGGCCGCCGCCTGGAGGAGGTTGAGGGTGCCGCGCACGTTGACGTCCGCGTCATGGGAAGGGTCGCGCACCGAGGCCGAGACCGAGATCTGGGCCGCGTGGTGAAAGACGTAACGCGGCCGGCGCTCCGCCACGAGGCGGGCGGTTTCGGGCGCGCGGATGTCGAGGCGGTGAAACTCCACTCCCGCCGGCACGTTGCCGGGCGAACCCGAGGACAGGTCGTCCACCACCACCACCCGGTGGCCCGCGTCCCGCAGGGCCTCGGCCACGTGGCTGCCGATGAAGCCCGCCCCGCCCGTGACCAGAACCGTGCTTCCGCCCCGCGCCGCCGCCACTTCAGGATTCCCCGGCCCCGCCCGCCGCCGCGCAGCCCGGCTCTGCCTCCGGACCCGCCCCGCCGGAGCCGCCGGGCGAGGGAGAATCCCGCCACGCCGCCAGAGCGGGGAGGGCCCGAGTCAGGTTGGCCTCGGGATCCGGCACGGGCTCGATCTCCCCTGCGAGACAGGAAAGGATGGTGGTGACACCCGGGCCGTGCCCGGCCACGAAGGAATCCGTGTGAATGACGACCCCCACCTCCACGGCCCCCCGCCGGTACTGGCGCCCCCAGTGGGAAGCCCGGTCCCGGACGGCCACCAGGTCTCCCAGCCGGAGCCTGTCCAGGCCCAGCTCCCGGATCAGCTCCCGGTCCTGGGTGGTGAGGTCGTAGTCCCCCCGGGCGCCGGTAAGGCTCCCGATGCCCGAGCCCATGAGAGCCGCGGGCACCTCGGCCGCCACGGGCACCCGCAGCCTCTCCCCGGCCACCTCCAGGCCCAGGCGCTCCAGCACGTCCGGATCCACGTTCATGACGGCCACGCCGGGGAAGCCCTCGATCTCCAGGCCCTGCCCGCAGGCCCGCACCAGCACCTTGTCGCCCACGGCCAACCTCTCCAGCGCATCGGGGGGAAAAGCCACCAGCACGTGCTCGATGCCGCCGTGCTTGCCGGTGACTATCCCGGTCGCACCCTTGGCGTCCCCCGACAGCACCTGGGCGCGGTTGCCTATGCAGGCAAAGGTATTGAGCCCCAGGTTGTCCTCCTTTTCCTTGGCCCTGATGCTGGCGCCCGGCTCCACGTGGTCGCCGGCCCAGCCGAAGGCCGGGTCCCCGACTCGGACGTTGTAAACGATGCCGCCCGTGCCCGGCAGAAGCCGCGGCCGGCCGTCATAGCCCACGTCGTAGGAACGGGACCACACGTCGGGGTGGGAGACCTCGCCCTGGACGGAGAGGGCCACGATCCTGTCCCGATTGGTCCGCAGCGGCAGGCGCAATCCCTCCCCCCTCCGGCCGCGGCCGGCGGCGCGCCCTCATGCGGGCATGAAGTCCCCGGCCGCCACATGGCCCACGGCCAGTCCCCGATGATTGTAAACCACCGGCCGCCCGTGGGGCGCCAGCGCCTCCGCCTCGCTCGGCGAAAGGAAACCGAGCCGGCGCAGCAGGGCCACGGCCGCCGGCGCCACGGCCCGGGCGGCCCCGTCCTCCACCTTGAGAGCCAGTCCCACCGGCGGCGCCGTCACGGCGGCGGCGAAGACACCCTCGGCCCCGCTCTTCCCCACGATCCGCCCGCCCGTCACCCGACCGAGGTCGGTGTCGAAGAGGCCCTCCCCCGCCACCATCTCCGGGTGGGAGGCCATGGCGGCGCGCACGCGGGCCAAGGCCGCCGCCAGGGCCTGATCCCCGCAGGCGGCGGGCGCCGCCGCGAGCCGCGCGAAGGCCAGGGCCAGCCGGTGCAGAGGCAGCGCGAAGGTGGGGACCGAGCACCCGTCCACGGCCGGCACCAGCTCCTCCTCCGCCATGCCCGCCGCCGCCGCCACGGCCGCCGCCACCTCGCGCTGAACGGGGTGCGTGAGGGCGGTGTACCCGGCCGCCGGCCAGCCCCGGTGGCGCGCCAGGGCCAGCAGGGCGGCGTGCTTGCCCGAGCAATTGTGGTGGAGAGGCGTGGGACGGCCGGGCTGGAGGCCGCACTCCAGGTCCTGCGCCTGAAGCCCCAGCCGCCGCAGGACAGCCGCCACCCCTTCCACGTGCCCGGGCTTGCCGGCGTGCGAGGCGCAGGCCAGGGCCAGTTCCGCCTCCGTGAAGCCGAAGGCGGCGGCCGCCCCCGCCGCCACCACGGCCGCCGCCTGGAACGGCTTGGCGGCCGAACGCGGGAAAACGATTACGGCAGGATCGCCCGCCGCCCGAAGGAGCCGCCCCTCCCCGTCCACCACGGCCGCATGCACGCGGTGGGCCGACTCCACCACCTCGCCCCGATAAACCAGCACGCGTAAATGCCCATTCACCGCGTCCGACCTCCCTCGGTCCAGTTCCGACGCCGGGGTCCCGTGACAGCCGCCTCCGCCGAGCCGTTCGTCCCTAAAGCCAAGGGCTCGCCTCGTCTCCGTCACCCCTCGTCCCCCGCCTGAGTACTATGGGTCAGGCTGCCAGCCTGCGCGGAGGCATCCATGGCCGCGGACCCGTCCGCTCCCCGGCATCATCCGCGCACAGCCCGGAAAGGAGGTGAACCGGGAGAATGAGCACCCCGCTTTCGAAAACGGCTTCGACCGGGACCCAGGTCGCCCAGGCCACTCAGGCTGCCCAGGCGGCTGCCCAGGCGTCGCCGTGCGGCGGGCCCAAAACCCAGAGCCAGACTCAGGAGCAAAACCCCCAGTCCTCGTCCACCGACGTCGGCGCCGTGCAGGCCCAGCAGGTCATCCCCCCGCCTCCCCCCTGCCCCGGCGGCTTCATCTACACCGTGCAGCCGGGCGACACCCTCTTCTTCATCGCCCAACGGTTCGGCGTGAGCCTCCAGGCCCTCCTGGCGGCCAACCCCCAGATCACCAACCCCAACCTCATCTTCCCCGGCCAGCAGATCTGCATCCCGCCGGTGCCCACGCCGCGCCCCTTCTGCCCGGCCATCCTGGAGCCCACGCCCAACGCGCCCAACTCCATGGGAGCCGCCCTGGTGACCCCGGCCACGGGGCACGCCTTCCTCGTGGCCCACAACCTCCCGCCCCTCCTGATCGGAGTCACCTACACCGGCTGGATCCGGAACTCGCGCACGGCCCAGGTCATCCGCGTGGATCTTAGCGAAACCTCCCTCACGGGCACCTGGATTGGCCTGCGGGAGGGCACCGCCTTCGTCGGTTTCAACGAAGTGTTCGTTACCCAGGAGCCGGTAACGGTGCCGCCGCCGGCCACACCCACGGGCCCCCGTCTCATCGAGGGATCCATCGCCCATTGTTCCTGACCGCGCGGGGCCGCCCGTCCCGGGGAAACCGGACAGCGCCGTCCCCGCCTTGCCCGCGAGCCCGCCGCCTCTCCGGAGACGGCGGGCTTTTCCTCTCCTCAGCGGCCGGAGCGGCGCCGGGACCGGTCCTCGCGGCGTTGGAACCCACCGGGGCGGCGCCGGGCCCGGTCCGGACGGCAGGCGCTCACGAAGCCCGCGACCAGACGGTCCCGCCTCATCAGCTCGGGGTGCCACTGGACCCCCAGCACGAACCGGTGGCCGGGACTCTCGACGGCCTCGATCACCCCGTCGGGCGCCACCGCCACCACCCGCAGCCCCGGCCCCGGCTCGCGGACGGCCTGGTGGTGGAAGCTGTTCACGCTCATCGCGAACCCGGTCGGAGCTGCGGGTCCCGCCGCCTTGCCGGCCCCCTCTTCGTCCTCCCCCGGCGTCGCCCCGCGGCCGAGAACACCGGCCAGGAGGGATCCGGGCTCCACCCGCACGGCATGGGTCGGCCACCAGCCCGGCGCGTCCTGGAAGTGCTTGTACGAGCCGGGCCGCTGGACGGCCAGGTCCTGGTACATGGTGCCCCCCGCCGCCACGTTGAGAAGCTGCATACCCCGGCAGACGGCCAGGACCGGCATGTCCCGCCGCAGGGCCGCCCGGACGAGGGCCACCTCCCAGAGATCCCGGTCCGGTTCGAGCCGCCCGAGAGCGGGCACCGGCTCCTCGCCGAAGAGCCGAGGGTCGATGTCATAGCCTCCGCTCAGGAAGAGCCCGTCGGCGGCCGCCAAGGCCGTCTCGGCCGCGGGGCCCAGAGCCTCGTCCACGGCCGCCAAGGCCATGCCCGCCCCGCCGTCCAGGGCCGGCAGGAGCGCCGGGTGACAGGCCCCTGGCGCCACGGGCGGCAGAAGGAGGGGCAGGGCGCCGGCCCGGGCCAGGGCGGCGGCACAGGCCCGCGGCAGAACGAAACGTTCCTCCCGCTCGCCGCAGGTCACGAGCACCCGCGGCGTCAACGTTCCGCACCGGACGCGGAGGGGCCTGCGCCGGCCCCTTCCTCATCGGCCGGGCCGACCGCCACGCCGTCCAATCCCAGGCTCACGGCCAACGCCTCGTCCACCCGCGCCATGATTTCCTCGCCCACCCGCGCCACCCGTTCCCGCAGCCGCCGCTTGTCAATGGTGCGGATCTGCTCCAGCAACACTACCGAGTCCCGCTCCAGCCCCACGGTATCGGCCGGCAGCTCCACGTGCGTGGGCATGCGGCCCTTCTGCACCTGGGCCGATACGGCCGCCACGATCACGGTGGGGCTGTACCGGTTTCCCACATCGTTCTGGATCACCAACACCGGGCGCACGCCGCCCTGCTCCGACCCCACCACGGGGTTCAGATCGGCGAAGAAGAGGTCACCCCGGCGCACCTCCAAGCGCGCATCCCCCCGGCCCGCCCCCGCCGGCGGAGGCGACGGCTACCTCCACCTGTATGCGGGGGCGCTCCGTTCGGCGCCGCCTCGTCCTTCCTCCCCGCCGCCCCGGTCCTCCCGACCGCCGCCACGGACCGGCCGGGACGCGTCGCCGCCGGTCAGAGCATAAACGCGGGGAACCCGCCGTCCGATGGCGCACAAAACCTCGTAGCTGATGGTGCCGAGCCATCCCGCCATCTCGTCGGCCCAGATGGCCTCCCCGCCCTGGGACCCCAGCAGCACCACCTCGTCGCCGGCGGAAACCCCGCCCGCCTCCGAGAGATCCACCACGATCTGATCCATGCAGACCCTGCCCACCACCGGCACGCGCCGACCCCCCGCGAGGATTAGGCCGCGGCCCGAAAGCCGCCGGGAGAAACCGTCGGCGTAACCGACGGGAACCACGCCCAGCCGGCTGGCCCGCTCCGTGACGAAGGTGCCGCCGTAGCTGACGGGCGTCCCGGCCGGCACGTCCTTGATCTGGGCCACGGCCGACAGCCACCGCAGGGCGGGGCGCAGCCCTTCTCTCTCCGCCGGGGGGGCGGCCGGGCCGGCCGGATGATAGCCGTAAAGGCTGATCCCCGCCCGCGCCAGGTCTAGCTCCGGCCCGCGCCGACCCAGGATGGCGCCGCTGTTGGCGGCATGGCGGAGAAGACGCAGCCCTGCCCGCTCCAGGCGTTCGGCCAGCTCTAGGAAGAGATCGAACTGCCGCCGCGTGAAGGCCTCCCCCTCCCCCGCCTCCTCGGAGCGGGCCAGATGGGTGAACATCCCCTCCAACTCGACGCCCGGCAGCCGTGCCACACGAACGGCTTCCTCGGCGGCCGCCGCCAGGAGGGACGGTGCGGTGGCCGGTATCCCCAACCGGCCCATGCCGGTGTCCACTTTGAGGTGAAGCCGCAGGGGCGACGGACGCCTCCCTGTCCGGGCCGCCTCCTCCCCGCTCCCCCCGCCGCGGCGCGCCCCGTCGCGGCCGGGTTCCCGACCGCGACCGGCCGCCTCCGCCAGCTCGGCCGCGTGCTCACCCGAGACGGCCGTGAGCCGCAGATCCCAGGCGGCGCCCTCGGCCGCCTGGAAGGGCGGCGTCCAGCCCAGCACCAGCACCGGGGCCTCGATGCCCGCCCGGCGCAGCTCCACCCCCTCCTCCACCGAGGCCACGCCCAGCCAGGCCGCCCCGGCGGCCAGAGCCGCCCGCGCCACCGGAACCGCCCCGTGACCGTAGCCGTCGGCCTTCACCACGGCCAGGAGGGCGGCCGGATCGGCTGCCGCCCGCAGCCGGCGCACGTTGGCGGCGATGGCGTCCAGATCCACCTCCGCCCGGGTGGGTCGCATCAACCGTCCCGCCCCGCGTCCGTCTCGCATCTCTCCACCTGCCGCCAGGCTTCCCCGAGGTGAGAAAGCACGTCGCCCGCCGTCACCGCGCGGGAGGAAGAGCGGGCCGCCGCCAGGTCACCCGCCAGCCCGTGCACAAAGACGCCCGCGCAGGCCGCCGCCTCCACGTCCCCGCCCTGCGCCAGCAAGCCGCCTATCAAACCGGCCAGCACGTCCCCGGTGCCGGCTGTGGCCAGCCCCTCATTCCCCGTGGGGTTGATCCAGGTACGGCCGGCCGCCGCCACGAGCGTGCGCCACCCCTTGAGCACCACGACACGCCCTGGCCCCGCGTCTCCCCCGAGCGCCTCCCAAGCCGCCCGCGCGGCGCCAAGCCTGTCCGCCTGCACCTGCTCCGCCGTGCGGCCGAGGAGCCGCCCCATCTCCCCGGGATGGGGCGTGACCACCAGGGGCGCCCGGCAGAGCGCCATCTCCCCCGGCGTCAAGAGGTTCAGGGCATCGGCGTCCAGGACGAGGGGGCCCGGGGACTCCTCCAGGAGAAAGCGCAGCACGGCCCGGGCGCCCTCGCCCCTGCCCAGCCCCGGCCCGGCCACCACCGTCCGTCCCTCACCGAGGAAGGGGGCCAGCGCCTCCACCGCCCTCGCGGCCAAGCCGCCGCCCTCGTCGGCCGGCAGCGGCCGCACCATGACCTCGGTAAGCTTGCCCGCCAGGGGAGACCACAACGGCTCCGGCACCATGAGGGTGACGAGACCGGCGCCGGCCCGCAGGGCCCCCTGGGCCGCCAGGGCGGCCGCGCCGCCGTACCCGACGGCGCCCGCCACCACCAGCACGTGGCCGAAGCGGCCCTTGTGGGCGTCGGCCGGCCTGGGGGGCAGGAGCCCGGCCAACCCGGCCGGGGTCAAGAGGCGCAGCCGCGCAGCCTCGCCGGCCGCGAACGACTCCGGAATGGGGATCCGCCCCAACCACAACTCGCCGGCCGCCAGGGCGGCCGGTCCCAGCAGCAGGCCGGGCTTGGGGCGGAAGAAGGTGACGGTTGCGTCGGCCGCGATACAGGGACCGGGCACCTCTCCCGTATCGCCGTCGGCACCGGTGGGCACGTCTACCGCCAGCACGGGCACCGGCCGGGCGCCCCCTGCCCGGTCGGACCGCCCCCGCTCTCCGCCCTGCCCCAGGGCCGCGTTGACGGCCTCCACCACCCCGCGGACGGGCGGCCGCAGGGGAAGCCGCGCCCCCGTCCCCAGGAGGGCATCCACGACGCAGGCGGCGCGCCCCACCGCCTCCGCCACCGCGGCGGCCGTCCCGTCTCCCCCGCCGAGGACGGTCGCCGGCACACCGTGGGCGCCCAGCGCCCGCCAGCAGGCCGCCACATGCCCCGCCAGGCGATCTGCGTCCGCCGCCAACAACACCCGCACGGGGTGTCCCCAGCTCCGCAGGTACCGGGCCGCCACCAGACCGTCTCCCCCGTTGCGGCCCGGACCGGCCAGGACCAGGATTTCCTCCCCGCCGCCCCCCGCGGGGCGACGATGAGCCCGCATCCGGCGACCGTGGGCGGAAGGCACCAGCACGCCGAGGTCCGGTTCGGCCACGCGCTCCCCGAGGAGACGGCGGACGGCCACCGCCACGAGCCGCCCGGCCGCCTCCATGAGAGAGGGCTCCGGCAGCCCCGCCGCCTCCGCCCGCCGGTCCAGCTCCGCCGCCTCGGCCGAGGACAGGATCTCCACGGGCTCCATGGTACATCCCCGGACTCGTTTCATGGACGGGGAGCAACCCGCGAACCGGCGCGCTCCCGACCTGCCGTGGACGCCACGGCCTCTCCGGCCGGGCCCGGTCCCACCGCCACCGCCACGGCCACGGCGTAGCGGCGCCCGTGGGAGATGCTCACCCAGACCTCCGCCACCCCGAGCTCGGCGGCCGTCCGGTTCAGGGGGCCGTGCAGGCGCACGGCGGGGCGCCCCGACGGTGCCCGGACCACCTCCACGTCCCGCCAGCGGCAACGGCGCAGCCCCGTTCCCAGGGCCTTGAGGACGGCTTCCTTGGCGGCGAACCTCCCCGCCAGCCGCTGCACCCACGTCCGCCCTCCCCGGCCGGGCTCCTGTTCCCCGGTCCGGAAAAGCCTTTCCAGAAACCGCTCTCCGTGCCGCCCCAGGGCGGCCACCACCCTTTCAACCTCCACTATGTCCACGCCCGCTCCCAGGACGATTCCCCCGACGGGTGCGGGCGGGGCGACCTCCGCGGTGAGGGCCGGCCGCTCCGCGGAACCCGGCTTCACTCCACCGTCACGCTCTTGGCCAGGTTGCGGGGACGATCCACGTCGGTACCCCGCTCCACGGCGGCATAATAGGCCAGGAGTTGCAGGGGCATCACGGCCAGGACCGGAGCGAGGGCCGGTTGCACCGAGGGGAGCAGGAGCAGGTGGTCGGCGTGGTGTGCCAAGTCCGACCGACCTTCCCCGGCCACCATCAGCACCCGCCCGCCCCGGGTCCGCACCTCGGCCACGTTGGAGAGGGTCTTTTCGAGCAGGTCGGGTTGGGTGGCCAGCGCCACCACGGGCACCCCCTCCTCGACCAGGGCCAGGCTGCCGTGTTTGAGTTCACCCGCCGCGTAGGCCTCGGCGTGGATGTAGGAGATCTCCTTGAGCTTGAGCTGCCCCTCCATCGCCACGGCGTAGTCAAGACCCCGCCCGATGAAGAAGCAGTCGCGCCACCCGGCCACCCAGCGGGCCAGCCGCCGCACCTCCTCGGCCCGAGCAAGCACCTCCTCCGCCCGCTCCGGCAAAACCCGCATCTCCTCCAGCACGCGGCGCCGCCCGGCGGCGTCCAACACCCCGTGTCCGCCAACCCCCTCCCGCGCCTGGGCCAGATAGAGGGCCAGGAGGGTGAGGGCCGCCAGCTGGGTGACATAGGCCTTGGTGGAGGCGACGGCGATCTCGGGGCCTGCCCAGGTGTACAGGACGAAGTCGGCCTCCCGCGCCACGGAGCTGCCCAACACGTTGGTGACGGCCAGACAGGTGGCACCTCTCCGTCTGGCCTCGCGCAGGGCCGCCAGGGTGTCGGCCGTCTCACCGGACTGGCTCACCACCACTACGAGCGAACCCTCGTCGCACAGGGGATCCCGGTAACGGAACTCGGAGGCCAGGTCGGCCTCAGCCGGCAGGCGCGCCCAGGCCTCGATGAGATGACGCCCCACCAGGCAGGCGTGGTAGGCGGTGCCGCACGCCACCAGGACCACCTTGCCCACGGCCCGGACCCCCTCCGGCAGGAGGCAGGATTCGTCCAGGAGCACCCGGCCCCCGGCCCAGTCCACCCGCCCGCGCAGGGTGTCCCGGAGGGCCCGCGGCTGTTCGAATATTTCCTTCAGCATGAAGTGGGGGTAGCCGCCCCGTTCGGCCTCGGCCACGTCCCACTCCACCTGCCAAACCTGCTTGTCCGTGGGGTTCCCCGCGGCATCGAAGACCTGAACCCCCTCCCGGGTCACCAGGGCCGTCTCGCCCTCCTCCAGGACGATGACCCGGCGCGTGTAGGGCAGGATGGCCGGCACGTCGGAGGCGATGAAGTTTTCCCCCTCGCCCAGACCCAGAATGAGAGGGCTCGCCTGCTTGACGGCCACCAGGCGGTCCGGCTCGTGCCTGCTCATGACGGCCAGGGCGTAGGCTCCCTGCAGATGGCGCACCGCCGCCCGCACCGCCGCCAGGAGGTCGCCCCGGTAGAAATAGCGGATCAGGTGGGGGATCACCTCGGTGTCCGTCTCCGTGCGGAAGCGGTGGCCCTCGGCCGCCAGCCAGGAGCGGATCTCCGCGTAATTCTCGATGATGCCGTTGTGGACCACGACGAAATCCCCCGTGTCGTCCAGGTGGGGATGGGCGTTGCGGTCCGAGGGACGGCCGTGGGTGGCCCAGCGGGTGTGGCCTATCCCGATGAAGGCCGAGGGGAGCGGTTCCTCCCGCAGCAGATCCTCCAGGCGGTCCAACTTGCCCGCCGCCTTGCGCACGTCCAGGCGACCGTCGGGGCACACGGCCACCCCGGCCGAGTCATATCCCCGGTACTCCAGGCGCCGCATCCCGCCGAGGAGCACCTCCACGGCGTTCCTGCCGCCCACGTAGCCCATGATTCCGCACACGACCGCTCGCCCCCCGTCGCGCGTCAGCCCAGTTCGGCGCTGATGACACCCGCCAGTTCCCGCGCCAGCTCCTCCACCTGGCGGGGATCCCCTCCCTCCACCATGACCCGGACCACGGGCTCGGTGCCCGAGGGCCGCACCAGCACCCTCCCCCGCCCCGCCAGGGCCTGCTCGCTCCTGGCGATGGCCGAAAGCACCCGGCCGTTCGTGTCCAGCTCGTGGCGGCGAGGAGCCGTCACGTTGACCAGCACCTGGGGGTACCGCCGCAGGACGGAAGCCAGCTCCGAGAGGGGGCGCTCCTCCTCCCGCACGATGGCGAGAAGACGGAGGCCCGTGAGGATGCCGTCCCCCGTGGTGGCGTCCTCGCTGAAGATGATATGCCCTGACTGCTCGCCACCCAGGGTGAATCCGCCCGCCAGCATCCGCTCCAGGACGTGGCGGTCGCCCACCGGCGTGCGCTCGAGCCGAATGCCCCGCTGCCGCAGAACCTCCTCCAGGCCGAAGTTGCTCATGACCGTGGCCACCACGGTCATGCCCCGGAGGCGACCCCGGGCCGCCAGGTGCAGGGCGGCCACGGCCAGGATGGCGTCGCCGTCCACCACCCGCCCCCGTTCGTCCACGGCTATGCACCGGTCGCCGTCCCCGTCAAAGGCCAGGCCGCAGTCGGCACCGGTCCGCAGCACGACCTCCGCCAGGCCTTCCGGGTGAAGGGCGCCGCAGTTCCGGTTGATGTTGTCCCCGTCCGGCTGGGCGTTGATGACCTGCACCCCGGCACCGGCGCGGGTGAAGGCGGCGGGCGCCAGTTCGGCGGCGGCGCCGTGGGCGCAGTCCAGCACCACCCGCAACCCATCCAGCCGCACCGGACAGCGGCCGACCAGGTGCTCCACGTAGCTCCGGGCCAGGCCGTCCCGGGCGGTGACACGCCCGATGGCGGCGGGCGGGGCCAGGGGCGGGTCGCCGGCCGCCAGCGCCTCCTCCAGGGCCCGTTCGGTGGCATCGGGGAGTTTGAAGCCGTCTCCGCCAAAAAACTTGATTCCGTTGTACTGGGCGGGGTTGTGGGAAGCCGACACCACGGCCCCCGCCGCGCAGGAAAACGCCCTGGTGAGGTGGGCCACGGCCGGCGTGGTGAGGATTCCGCCGGGCAGCACATCGGCTCCCCCCGCCAGCAGCCCCGCCTCCAAGGCCGCGGCCAGCATGTCGCCCGAGCGGCGCGTATCGCGGCCCACCAGGACGAGGGGATGCCGCCCGCCCTCCCGCCGCAGGAGGCCTGCCAGGGCCAGCCCCAATTCGAGAGCCAGCCGCGGCGTCAACTGGGAATTGGCCACCCCGCGGACCCCGTCCGTGCCGAAAAGACGCGTCACCAGACCGACCTCACCCCCCGGCGGAAAACCGGCGCCCCGGCCACGCCCGCCTCAGCGCCCACCCGTCTCTCCCTGCACAATAACATAACCGGCCGGCGGCTCCGCCGCGCCCGGCCCGGCCGCACCGGTACCGGATGTCCCGTCCCGGGGAGGCTCGGGCGCAGGCGGCTCCTCCGCCGCCACCGGCACGCGCACGGTCACCTCGGGCGGCACCGGCTCCACTCCCTCCACCGGACGCCCCCGCGCGTCCACGGCCCGCACCGGGCCGGTGAATTCCACGTCGGCGCCCGCTCCCTCCACCGACACCTCGACCGTGACACCCGCCACGTTCCGCAGGTCCCGCCGCAGCCCGCGGACGGCCACCCGCCGCGGCTCCGCCACGGGGGTGCCAGCCCGAAAGCCCCCGGCCACCCGACCTACGACGCGCACGGACACCTCCCACTGTTTCTCCTCCACCTGCTCCAGGGCCACCACCACGCGGGCCGGGCGCACATCCACCAGGGTGACCCCCCGCGGCACGTTCACGTTCTCGACGGTGTAGGCCGTCCGGCCCGGCGGCGCCCGACGCACGTCCACCACGGCGGACAGCTCCTCGCGGTTGGCCCGGTCCAGGGTCCGGCCCCGGCCGCGCACGTACACCGTCACGGTCTCGGGTTCCACGGCCACGACGGCCAGGCCGGGGGGCACGTTGACCACCCGCACCGGCACCCCCGTCACCTGCTTTTGCACGGGCGGCAGCTCGCCGCTCACCCGCAGCCAGAGAAGGAAGGCCAGGAGGAGGGCGATGACCTTGGCGATCAGGTCGTTCTCCAGAATTCTCTCCAAGAGCTGCGGCTCGACCCCCGTCCCGGCGCGAGAGCGCCTGCGTCCTAGCGGGCCGCCAGCCTGCCCAAGAGGCCGCCGTGATCGTTGGTCACCAAAAGACCCTGCAGCGCCTCCCGCAGGGTGGCCTCGTCCAGGTTACGCACCAGCTTGCCGGCATGGGCCAGCGACACGGCGCCCGTCTCCTCCGAGACGATGACAGCCACGGCGTCCGAGTGCTCCGTGATGCCCACCGCCGCCCGGTGACGGCTCCCCAACTCCGGGTCCAGCGTCCTGGCCTCGGCCAGGGGCAGGTAGCACCCCGCCGCCAGCACCCGGTCCCCCCGCACGATGACGGCGCCGTCGTGCAGGGGCGTCAGGGGGCTGAAGATGTTGACCAGCACCTCGGGCGAGACCAGGGCGTCCAGGTGCACCCCCGTCTCCGCGATGTCGCCGAGCCTGGTCTCCCGCTCCAGCACCACGATGGCCCCGTGCCGCCGCCGGGAAAGGGTGACGGCGGCCCGCACCACCGCGTCCAGCACGGCGCGGACGGCCCCCGCCTCCATGGCAAAGAACCCCCGCGGGAGAAAGCGGCCCCTGCCCATCTGCTCCAGCGCCCGCCGCAGTTCGGGCTGGAAGACCACGGGCAGCGCCACCGCCAGGGCCAGGAAACCGCGGTCCAAGAGCCAATAGGTGGTCTCCAGGCGCAGCCAGCCGCTCACCAGCCAGAGGATCAGCAGCACCGCCAGGCCGCGGAGCAGCACCACGGCCCGCGTCCCGCGGATGAGAACCATAAAGCGGTAAATGAAGTAGGCCACGATGAGCACGTCGGCCACCGCCAGGAGCAGGCCGACAACTCCCGAGCGGGAAAGCTCCACCGGCATGCCCCTCACCCCGCGCGCCGCCCGGCCGTCACCGGGTCCGACCGGCCTCCCGTCCCTGCCGGGTGCGGCCGACGTAATAGGCCAACGACTGGAGCTCGATCCCCAGGTCTATGTTTTGCACAAAGGCCCGCCCGCGCCCGTCCAGCTTGACGGGGGAGAAATTGAGGATCGCCTCGACACCGCTCTCCACCAAGGCATCCGCCACCTGCTGGGCACCGGCGGCGGGAACGGCCACCACGGCCAGGCGGATGCCCCGCTCCGGCAGCACGCGGGGCAGCTCCTCCATGGGCAGGATCTCCTGATCGCCAATCTTCTTGCCTATCTTGTCCCAGTCGCTGTCGAAGACCGCCGCCAGCTCCACGTCCTCCATCCTGTTCATCAGGTAGCGGGCCAGGGCCGTTCCCAGGTTGCCGGCCCCGATGAGGGCCACCCGCACGCCCTGGGCCAGTCCCAATATCAGGCGCAGCCGCTCCGACAGGGCCGCCACGCTGTAGCCCACGCCGCGCGTCCCAAAGGCCCCGAAGTACGCCAGATCTTTGCGTATCTGCTCGGAGGAGAAGCCGGTCCGCCGCGCCAGCTCCGTGGAGGAGACGATGTCCCGCCGCTCCTCCTGCAATTCCAGGAGTACGCGGAGGTAGATGGGAAGGCGCCTGACGGCCACATCGGGAATGCGCACCTCTCCGCCCGCTCCCCTCACCCGTCTCTTTCCATCAGGTATTCGGCCAGAGCCGACAGAGCCTCCCGGTGCGGGCCGGCCGGCACCTGCTCGAGGGCCGCGAGGGCGCCGCGGGTGTAATCCCTCGCCATCCTGTAGGCGTAGGCCACGCCGCCCGCCCGCCGCGCCAGCCTGCCGATCTCGGCCACCTCCGCCTCGTCCAGCTCCCGCCGGCGCACCAGCTCCGTCAAGCGGAGCCTCTGGGGCGAATGGGCGAGGGCGTGCAGGACGGGCAGGGTGAGTACCCCGCTCCGCACGTCGTTGCCGGCCGGTTTCCCGGTCTTCTCGCCGGAGGACGTGAGGTCGAGGATGTCGTCCACGATCTGAAAGCTCATGCCTATGCCCTCTCCGTAAGCCCGCAGAGACGCCACCACGGGCGCGGGGGCACCGGCCACCATGGCGCCCGCCTCGCAGCAGGTGGCGATGAAACACCCCGTCTTGCGGTAAATGCGCCGCAGGTAGTCGCTCTCCCGTTGGGCGGGGTCCGAGGCGTGGAGAAGCTGCTCGATCTCGCCGGCCGACATCTCGTTGACCACCCGCGCCATGATGCGCACCAGGCGGTTGTCCCCGGTCTCCGCCAGCATCATGAAGGCCCTGGCGAAGAGGTGATCGCCCGCCAGGACGGCGGCCCCGTCGCCCCAGGTGGCGTTGACGGTGGGCAGGCCCCGCCGCAGGAGGGAGCGGTCCACCACGTCGTCGTGCACGAGAGTGGCCAGGTGGATGAGCTCGGCGGCCGCCGCCGTCAAGACCAGGTCCGCCAGGGAAGCCCCGCACGCGAGGCCGCTCATCAGGACCAGCAGGGGTCGCACGCGTTTGCCCCTGCCGGAAAGGAGGCGGCCGCTGATCTCCGCCGCCAGGGCGCCCTCCCCCGCCAGGGCGCGCCCCATCTCCCCCTCCACAAGGGAAAGCCCCTCCTGATACGGCGCGAGGAAGTCGAGGGCGTCCCTCCGGGACAGGGGGTGCGATGCCTGCAAAAGCGTCCACCTCCGGGCGTCTTATCCCATAACTCTTATACATCAAATCCTGGATTCCTGCCGGACGGCGGCCAACACGGCGGCGGCGAGAGCGTCCGGATCGTGGCGGATGAGCTCGTCCCGGTTGACCAGGTCGCCCTCGGTGACGGCCACCCCCAGGGCGTGCAACGCCTCCCGGTCCACCCGCACCGGTTCGGAACCCTGCCGCCGGTACCGCGCCAGCCGCTCCGGCTCCACGGGCCGGGTGTTGACCACCACCCGGTCCACCAGGCCGGCCCCCACGTGCTCCACCAGGGTCTGGACATGCCGGGAGGCGGTGAAGCCGTCCGTCTCTCCGGGCTGGGTCATGACGTTGACCACGAAGACCTTTTCCGCCGGGCTCGCCCGCACGGCCTCGGCCAGGCCCCGGACCAAGAGATTGGGCAGCACGCTGGTGAAGAGACTCCCGGGCCCGAGCACCACCACGTCGGCCTCCGCCACCGCCCGCAGGGCGTCGGGGACCGGCTCCGCGTCGGCCGGCCGCAGGAACACCCGTCGGATAGGGGCCCGGGAGGAGGCCACCGCCGTCTCCCCCTCCACTACCGAACCGTCGCTCAGCTCCGCGCAGATCTGCACCTGGCGGGCGGTGGAGGGCAGGACCTGGCCGTGAATGCGCAGCACGTGGCTGGCCGCCCGCACCGCCGTCTGGAAATCGCCGAAGAGCTCCGTGAGAGCGCCTATGAAAAGGTTGCCGAAGGCGTGACCGGCCAGGGTCCCCCTCGTGAAGCGATGCTGGAAGAGGCGCTGCATCAGGGGTTCCGCCCCCGCCAGGGCCACGAGGCAGTTGCGGATGTCGCCGGGCGGCGGGATGCCCAGCTCCCCGCGCAGACGGCCGGAGCTGCCGCCGTCGTCCGTCACGGTCACCACGGCGGTGATGTGGTGGGTGTGGCCCTTGAGCCCTCGCAGGAGGACGGGCAGGCCGGTGCCGCCGCCCATGGCCACCACCCGTCTCACCAGGCCTCCTCCTCTCCCGCCGCAGCCGCCGCCTCCTCCCGCCAGCGGGGCAGGTCGCGATGCTGCACATAGACTTTATAGCCCTCGGCCCGTAGACGTTCCGCCAGCACGTCCACCAGGACCACGGAGCGGTGTTGGCCGCCCGTGCAGCCCACGGCTATGGTCAGCTGCGTCTTCCCCTCCCGCACGTAGTGGGGCAGGAGGAAGCGGAGGAGAGACCAGGCCCGGCGCAGGAACTGGCGACTGGCCGGCCGGCGGAGGACGTACTGGCGCACCGGCTCCTCGTCACCGCCCAGAGGCTGGAGGGAGGGGACATAATGGGGGTTGCGGAGGAAGCGAACATCGAAGACCAGGTCGGCGTCCAGGGGGAGGCCGTGCTTGAAGCCGAAGGAAACCAGGTAGACGAGCAGGCGCTCGGGCTCGTCGCCGAAGCGATCGGCCAGCAGGCGCCGGAGTTGCAGCGGCGACAGGTTGGAGGTGTCTATGACGTGGTGGGCGCGCCCCCGCAGTCCCTCGAGGCGGACGGCCTCCTCCTGCAACCCCTCGGTGACCCGGCCCAGAGGGGCCAGGGGGTGACGCCGCCGCGTTTCCTTGAACCGCCGCAGGAGAACATCGGGGCTGGCCTCCAGGTACACGATCTCGTACGGCACGCCCATCCGGTCGAGTTCGCCCAGGGCCCAGACCGTCTCCTTGAAGAAGGAGCCGCCCCGCACGTCCACCACCACCGCCACCCGGTTCACGTTCCCGGCCGGGTCCAGCACGATCTCGGCAAACCGTGGCATGAGGGCGGGGGGCAGGTTGTCCACGCAAAAGTAGCCCATATCCTCCAGGCTCCGCAGGGCCTGGCTCTTGCCGGCGCCCGAGAGGCCCGTCACGATGAGGAAGCGGCGCTCTCCCCCCGTTTTCGGCTCGTCCACGTCCGCCACCCCGCCCGCCCCGCCGGGCGGCCGCCCGCCTGCGGCGGCACCACCGCCGTCACGCCCATTCTAGCAGTCCGCCCGGAGGCCCGAGCCGCAACCAGGCCGGCGGGGACAAGGCGGCGGAGAGGCGGGCCATGACGCTGGTCGTCACCGTCCCCGTGACGCGCCGCCGCGGGCCGGAGGCGGGCGGTTACTACCCGGCCTGCCTCTGGGACGGCCTCCCCTTTCCCGCCGCCGTTGCCGTCGGTCGCCGCTGGCGCTTCCTCCTGGCCCCCCCGCCTCCGGACCCGGCGGGAAGGCGAACCGGGGAGCCTCTCCCGGCCCTTGCCGCCAGGTGGCCCGAGGTCAGCGCAGCCCTTTCCCTCTGGAACCCCGGGCCCGCATGGAGCGGGAGGGTGGTGCCGCCGGGCGATCCGGCGGAGGAGGAGAGACCTTTCCTCCTCCTGGCGGCCCTGGCGGCGCCCAACGCGCTCCGGCCGTCCCCCCTGCCGCCCTCCTCCCTGGCGGAGGAAGCCTGCCGCCTCCTCTGCCGCACCGCCGGCCCCCCAGCCGATCTGGCCCTCCTGCGGGCGGCGGCGTCCCTTCTCACCGTGGTCGCTTTTCCGTGCATGAAAAAATCGCCCCCCGGGAATATTGCCGCCAGGAAGTGAGCCCATGCCGGACCTAGCGCAGGTGACGACGCGCACGGCCCCCATGTCGGCCTGGTGGTTCTGGGCCATCCTGGCCATCATCGCCGTCGCCGCCATCTGGTGGTTCACCGCCGAAAACCGGCGCCGCGTCGGCTCCCCCGGCTTCCCCCGCAGGGGGGAGGGAGAGCGCCAGAACAAAGAAGGGGAAAAGGAAGGCTCCTGACCCTGACCGCCCCGCTTGGCGCCCGGCGGGCGCCGCTCCCGCGCGGTCAGCCTCCCCGGTCCCCGTCACCGGCCGCGGTCCGGCCTGCCCCGGAGCGGCGGGCCCGGGCGCCGGCCCCGTCCTGGTGCAGCTCGTGCAGAAAGTGGTGCAGTTCCAGGGCCACCGTCCGGTTCATACCCGGGACGGCGGCCAACTGTTCCACCGTGGCTCGCCGCATCCCCTCCAGCGAACCGAAGCGAGCCAAAAGGGCCCGGCGGCGCCGCGGCCCGATGCCCGGCACGTCCTCCAGAACCGAGCGGATGCTCTCGCGCCTGTGGACCCGGCGGTGGTAGCCGACGGCGAAGCGATGGGCCTCGTCCCGCAACCGCTGAAGCAGCCGGAGCGCGGGGGAGCGGCGCGAGAGGACCAGGGGCTCGGGCCGACCCGCGGCGAAGACGAGTTCGTCCTCCTTGGCCAGACCGAAGGCCGGGATCGCCCCCAGGCCTGCCTCTTCCAGGACGCGCCGCGCCACGGACAACTGCCCGCGGCCGCCGTCCACCAGCACCAGGTCGGGGCGCGGCCAGTCCGCGCGGGCGAAGCGCCGCCCCAACACCTCCCGCATCATGGCGTAGTCGTCGGGACCGGCCACGGTGCGGACCCGAAACCGGCGATATTCATGCCTCGCCGGCCGCCCGTCCACAAAGACGACCATGGCCGCCACGGCTTCCCTCCCCTGGAGGTTGGACACGTCGTAGCACTCGATCCGGCGGGGAGGTGCCGAAAGCCCCAGGGTGGCGGCCAGTTCGCGCAAAGTCCCCTCGGGCCGCGCCGCCTCGGCGGCCGCCGACTCCTGGGCCAGCGCCAGGCTGGCGTTCCGGCGGGCCAGGTCCAGCAACTGCCTCTTCTCCCCGCGGGCGGGGACGGTCAGAGTCACCCGCCCGCCGCGGCGCGCCCCGAGCCAGGCGGCCAGGGCCGCGGCGCCGGCGGGCGCCTGCTCCACCACTATCTCCGGGGGAACGGGGCGGTCCCCGGCGCCGTAGTACTGCTCCAGAAAAGCCGCCAGCACCTCCCCCCGCTCCTCACCGGCCACCTCCGCCAGACCAGCAGCGTCCCGGCCCACGAGCCTCCCCTCCCGCACCAGGAAGACATGGGCGCACCCCGTCCCGCCCGTCCCCCCCGCCGCCTCGTCCCCCGGCAGGGCCAGCGCCACCACGTCGTAGTCGCTGAACCGCCGGGACACCATCTTCTGCCGTTCGCGCACCGCCTCGAGAGCCTGGATCCGGTCCCGCAACCGGGCCGCCTCCTCGAAGCGGAGGGCGGCGGCCGCCTCCTCCATCCGGCGCCGCAGCCCCGCCAGGACCTCGGCGTCTTTTCCCTCCAAAAACTGGACCAGGCCGCGCAGGCCGGAGGCGTACTCCTCCGGCGTGCACAGGCCCGCGCAGGGTCCGGGGCAGCGGCCCAGGTGGTGGTGGAGGCACGGACGGTCCCGGTGCCGGCGGAAGCGGGCGTCGCTGCAATCGCGGTGGGGGAAGACCCTCCTCAAGAGCCGCAGGGTCTCGTGGACGGCCTGGGCGTGGGGGTACGGCCCGAAGTAGCGGGCGCCGTCATTCCGCCGGCCGCGGGCGACGAGCACCCGCGGCCAGGGTTCCTGCAGCGTGATCCGCAGATAGGGATAGCTCTTGTCGTCCCGCAGGCGGACGTTGAAAGGCGGACGGTGCTCCTTGATGAGATTGCACTCCAGGATGAGCGCCTCCACCTCGCTGTCGGTGGCGATGAACTCCAAATCGCGGGCGGCGTCCACCAAAGCCCGCACCTTGCCCTCCGGAGCGGCCCCGCCCCGGAAGTAGGAACGCACCCTCTCCCGCAGGGAGGCCGCCTTGCCCACGTAGAGCACTCGCCCCCCCTCGCCGCGGAAGAGATAGACCCCGGGCCGGTCGGGCAGGCTGCCGGCCCTGGCCGCCAGCCGCCGTACCGCCTCGGCGCCACCCTGTCCCGTGGCCGTCACGTCACCATCGCCGCCCATGACCTGCCGACCTCGCTTCTGAGTGTATACTAGGCTCCGAAGCCCGGTCGGAGGGGGAGCGCCATGCACGATTTCCTCATCGTGGGCGGCGGCGCCGCCGGCCTTGCGGCGGCGCTCTTCGGCCGCCGCAAACGTCTGACCACCGTGCTCCTCGAAAAAACCGACCAGTTCGGCGGCCACCTCTGGCACAGTTACGGCTCCAAGCCCGTCCTCGACTATCCCGGGTTTCCCGAGGGCATCCTCGGTTACGACCTGGTCCGCCGCCTCGTGGACCATGCCAGCCGGGAGGGGGCGGAGCTGCACACGGGCCGGGCCGTGGAGCGCATCGAGCGTCAGGACGGCTCCTTCGTCGTCCACACGTCAGGGGGCGGCCTGTTCCGCGCTGTCTCCCTCCTCATCGCCATCGGCACCGTCCCCCGCCGCCTCGGACTTCCCGAGGAGAAAAGGTTCGCCAACAAGGGGATCTTCTACTCCCTCAACTCGCCCGCCGACTTCCGGGCACAACGGGTGCTGGTGGTGGGGGGCGGCAACACCGCCCTGGAGGTGGCCATGGGCCTCAAGGGCGTGGCCGACCACGTGCACCTGGTCCACCGTAGCCGGTTCCGGGCCGATGAGAGCCTCCAGCACGAGTTCCTGGCGGCAGGCATCCCTTACGACCTTGGTTGGATGGTGGCGGCGGTCCGGGGCAACGAGCGCCTGGAGGAGGTTTCCCTGCGGCACCTCGTTACCGCCGAGGAGCGCACCGTGCCGGCCGACGCCGTCATCGTGTGCGCCGGCCTCTCCCCCGCCGTGGGCTTCCTCGAGGAGTTGGGGGTCAAGCTGAACGAGCGCGGCTACGTGGTGGTGGACGCCGAAGGCGCCACCAACGTGCCGGGCGTGCTGGCGGCCGGCGACGTGACCGGCGCCGTGGCCCGCCTGGCCACCGCCGTCGGTCAGGGCGTGACGGCCGCCCACACGGCCCACCGCTACGTGCGCGAGCTTCAGCTCCAGGCGCAGCCGGCGCGGTCCTAGCCCGCGCCGGCTTCACCTCCGCTCCCTCTCCCGCCGCGCCTCCCGCCCGAGGGGCGCCGCCCGGGCGAGGGATTCACACGGTCGCCAGCGTTGCCTGCCATCGCTCGAGGACCGGACGGAGGAAACGGCCGGTGTGGGATTCCTCCCTCAGGGCCACCTCCTCGGGGGGACCCTCGGCCACCACCCGGCCGCCGGCCTCGCCGCCCTCGGGGCCCAGGTCTATGATCCAGTCGGCCGCCCGGATCACGTCCAGGTTGTGCTCGATGACGATGACCGTGTCACCGGCGTCCACCAGCCGCTGCAGAACCGCCAGGAGCCGCTCCACGTCGGCTGCGTGGAGACCGGTGGTGGGCTCGTCCAGGATGTACACGGTGCCGCCGTCGCTGCGTCGCCAGAGCTCCGCGGCCAGCTTGACTCGCTGGGCCTCCCCGCCCGAGAGCTGGGGAGCCGGCTGCCCCAGCCGGATGTAGCCCAGCCCCACGTCCCGCATGGTCTCCAGCTTGCGCCGGATGCCGGGATGGGCGTGGAAGAAACGCAGGGCCTCCTCCACCGTCATGGCCAGCACGTCGGCCACGTTCCGGCCGTCGTAGCGCACCTCCAGGGTCTCCCGGTTGTACCTCCGGCCGTGGCAGACCTCACAGGGAACGTACACGTCGGCCAGGAAGTGCATCTCGATGCGGATGATCCCGTCTCCCTTGCAGGCTTCGCACCGCCCGCCCGGCAGATTGAAGCTGAAGCGTCCCGGCTTGTACCCGCGCATCCTGGCCTCGGGCGTGAGGGCAAAGAGCTGCCGGATCAGGTCGAAGACGCCGGTGTAGGTGGCCGGGTTGGACCGCGGGGTCCGGCCGATGGGCGACTGGTCTATCTCGATGGCCCGCCGCACGTGCTCGCCCCCGAGGAGGGCGGCGTGGGCGCCCGGTTTGACCCGCGCGCCCTGCAGGTCGTGGGCCAGCCGCCGGTAGAGCACCTCCCGCACCAGGGTGCTCTTGCCCGAACCCGAGACCCCCGTCACGCACACGAAGAGCCCGAGGGGGAACCGCACGTTTATGTCCTTAAGGTTGTGCTGGGACGCCCCGCGCACCTCCAGCCACCTCGCCCCCGGCCGCCGCCGGGGCGGCGGCACCTCGGGCCGTCGGCCGGCCAGGTACCGTCCCGTCACCGAGGCGGGGCATTCCAGGAGACCCGGCACGGGGCCCGAGTAGACCACGCGCCCGCCGTGCTCCCCCGCCCCGGGGCCGATGTCCACCACCCAGTCGGCGGCGCGGATGGTTTCCTCGTCGTGCTCCACCACGATGACGGTGTTGCCCTGGTCGCGGAGGCGCTCCAGGGTGGCGATGAGCCGGGCGTTGTCCCGCTGGTGCAGACCGATGCTGGGCTCGTCCAGGACGTACAGGACGCCGGTGAGACCCGAGCCGATCTGGGTGGCGAGCCGGATGCGCTGGGCCTCCCCCCCCGAGAGGGTGGCGGTCGGCCGGTCCAGGGAGAGGTAATCGAGCCCCACGTCCACGAGGAAGCCAAGCCGTCCCTGAATCTCGCGCAGGACCTGCCTGGCGATGGTCTCCTCCCGCTCCGTGAGGCGCAGCGACGCAAAGAAGTCGAGGGCCTCGCGGATGGACAGGGCCGCCACCTGGCCGATGTCGCGTCCTCCCGCCGCGCGGTTTCCCCCCACCGTCACCGCCAGCGCCTCGGGGCGCAGGCGGCGTCCCCCGCAGGCCGGGCAGGGGCGGGCGGTCATGTAGGCCTCGATCTCCTCCCGGACCCAGTCGCCGCCGGCCTCGCGGTACCGCCGCTCCAGATTGGGGATTACCCCCTCGTAGGCCACCGTGGCCTCCCGCGCATAGCCGTAGGCATTGCGGTAGGTGAAGCGGACGGGCACTCCCCCCGAGCCGTAGAGGAGCACCCGCACGAAGTCGTCGGGCGCCTCGGCCAGGGGCCGGTCCGGGTCCACGCCGTAGTGCCTGGCCACGGCGCGCAGGAGTTGGGGATAGTACTCGCTGCCCCGCGTCAGGTGGCCGTCGGACCAGGGAGCCACCGCCGCGGCGAGGGGACGGCCGCGGTCGGGGATGACGAGGTCGGGATCCACCTCCATCTTGACGCCGAGGCCGGCGCAGACCGGGCACGCTCCGAAGGGACTGTTGAAGGAAAAGAGGCGCGGCTCCAGCTCCCCCACGCTCACCCCGCAGTCGGGGCAGGCCAGGTTCCGGCTAAAGAGGATCTCCTGCCCCGCCCCCTCCGCGCCCGGCAGCACCTCTACCAGGGCCAACCCCTCGCCCCAGTGGAGGGCCGTCTCCAGGGCCTCGGCCAGGCGCGACCGGGCCTCCGGTTTGACCGCCAAGCGGTCCACCACCGCCTCCAGATGATGCTTCCTGTTTTTGTCCAGGGAAACCGGCTCCGCCGCCTCCCGCACCTCCCCGTCCACGCGCACGCGGACGAAGCCGGCCCGCCGGATGTCCTCGAGCACCTTCTGGTGCTCGCCCTTCCGTCCCCGCACCAGCGGGGCCAGCACCTGCAACCGCGTCCCCGCCGGCAGCGCCAGCAACCGGTCCACCATCTGGTCCACCGTCTGGGAGCTAATGGGGCGGCCGCACAGGTGACAGTGGGGGTGCCCCACCCGGGCATAGAGGAGGCGGAGGTAGTCGTGGATCTCGGTGACGGTGCCTACCGTCGAGCGGGGGTTGTGGCTCGCGCTCTTCTGGTCAATGCTGATGGCCGGCGAGAGGCCGGCGATGAGGTCTACGTCGGGCTTGTCCATGACCCCGAGGAATTGGCGGGCGTAGGCCGAGAGGGACTCCACGTAGCGGCGCTGCCCCTCGGCGTAGATGGTGTCAAAGGCCAGCGAACTCTTGCCGCTCCCCGAAAGCCCGGTGAAGACGATGAAGCGGCCGCGGGGCAGGTCGAGGTCCACGTTCTTGAGATTGTGCTGGCGGGCACCTCTTACAATGATGTAATCCTTTGACACGGGGATCAAACCTTTGCAGTTTTTCGTCGTCGGCGGCATTCTAGCATAGCGGGACCCCCGACGCCACGGGCCGCTCAACGCCCCCGCCGCAACAGCTCCTCCAGAGCGGGGCGTAGGGCGCGTAGGGCGCGAAAGCGATGGCTCACCTCCCGGCGCGCGGCCGGATCCAGTTCGGCGAAGGTCTTGCCCAGCTCCGGCACCAGGAAGAGCGGATCGTAGCCGAAGCCGCCGGCGCCGCGCGGCGCCTCCAGGATGACCCCCTCGCTCACGCCTTCGGCCGTCACCACGGCCATCCCCGCCTCCCCGCCGGGCACGGCCAGGGCCACCACGGCCCGGTAACGGGCGCGCCGCCCCTCGGCCGGCACCCCAGCCAGCTCCGCCAGCAACCTGGCGTTGTTGGCCAGGTCCGAGGCCCCCTCGCCGGCGAAGCGTGCCGACCGCACGCCCGGCCGCCCTCCCAGGGCATCCACCTCCAGGCCCGAGTCGTCCCCCAGGGTGGGCAGCCCCGCGTGGCCGGCGAGGGCCAGGGCCTTGGCCACCGCATTGGCGGCAAAGCTCTCCTCCCCCTCCGGCGGCGCGACGAAGTCGGGAAAGGCGGCCGGTCCCAGGACCTCGAAACCCATCTCCTCCAGGAAGGCGCGCAGCTCGGCCAGCTTGCCGGGGTTGCCCGTGGCCACGGCCAGCCGGGGGCGGGCCCCGCCGCCCCTCATGCCCCGGCGGCGGTCCCGATCCTGGCCGCCAGGTCCCCCAACACGCGGCGCTGCACGGACACCAGCCGCCCGATACCCGCCAGGGCCAGATCCAGGAGTTCCTCCAGGCGCTCCCGCGGGAAGGGCCGGCCCTCGGCCGTGCCCTGGACCTCCACCAGCAACCCGCCGGCGGTGCCGGCCACATTGAGGTCCACCTCGGCCCGGGAGTCCTCGCCAAAATCTAGGTCCAGGAGCGCCCTACCCTCAACCAGGCCGACGCTCACGGCCGCCAGCACGTCCCGCACGGGGAGGAGCCCCCGGGCATCCAGGCCGATCTCCCCCTGCCGCCAGAGGTGCGCTATGGCGTCCACCACCGCCACGAAGGCGCCGGTGATGCTGGCCGTCCGGGTTCCCCCGTCGGCCTGCACCACGTCGCAGTCCACCACGATGGTCCGCTCCCCCAGCCGGTCCAGGTCCACGGCGGCCCGCAGGGCCCGTCCCACCAGGCGCTGGATTTCGTGGCCGCGGCCGGCCGCCTTGCCGGAGCGGTCCCGGGGCGTGCGGACGGGCGTGGCGCGGGGGAGCATCCCGTACTCGGCCGTCAGCCAGCCTTGCCCCGTGCCGCGCAGGAACGAGGGTACCCCCGCCTCCACGGAGGCCGCGCACACCACCGCGGTCTCTCCCACCCTGATGAGGACGCTTCCCTCGGCATAGCGCAGATAGTCCCGGACGATCTCCACCGGGCGCAGCTCGTCCGCCCGCCGCCCGTCGGCTCGCACCGCCACCACCCCGGAGGATCAGTTTAGCACCGCGCCGCGGTGGGCAGGCAGTCCGTCCACCCGTCCCAGGGGACCCCACACACGGGTGGCGGCGGCGGCAAAGGCGCCCCGGTCTTCCCCCGTCACCAGGAACCGGTGTCGCACGGCGCCGTTGCCGAGCCTCTCCCACCCGCGCCGGCGCAGCAGGTCTCTCAGCTCGGCGGCCGTCTCGCGGGCCGGATCCACCACGGCCAGGGAAGGATAGAAGGCGCGCACCCGCTCGGCCAGGGAGAGGAAGTGGGTGCAGCCCAGGATGACGGTGTCGGCGCCCGCGTCCACCAAGGGCCGCAGGTAGTCCCGGAGGACCCGGTCCAGGAGGGCCGGGTCCCGGGACGGCGCATCCTCCTCCACCAGCTCCACCAGGCGCGGGGCCGGCTGTCCCAGCACGCGCACAGCCGGCCACCTGGCCGCCATGGCCCGTTCGTAGGCGCCGCTGGCCACGGTCCGCTCCGTGGCCAGCACCCCCACCAGACCCCCGCCCGTCCTGGCCGCCGCCAGACGCACGCCGGCCTCGATGACCCCGAGGACCGGAAAGGGGCTTTCCTCGGCCACGGCGGGCAGGGCCACGGCGGAGGCGGTGTTGCAGGCCAGGACCGCCGCCTTGACCCCTTCCCGCCGGAAGAACCCCATGAGGTCGCGCACGCAGGCCAGCACGTCGGCCGCCGGGCGGGTGCCGTAGGGGAAATGGGCCGTGTCTCCCACGTAGATTATGCTCTCGGCGGGGAGCAGGGAGCGGACGGCCCGCGCCACCCAGAGCCCCCCCACGCCCGAGTCCAGCATCCCGATGGGGGCCTCCGCGCCCCTCATGATTCATCACCCGGTCCCGCTGCTCCGGGCCGCCCGTCGCGCCGTCGGCGCCCCTCCGGCTCTGCCAGCGTCCTTCGACTCAAAGTCTTTCGGGGACGGAAACCGGCACCGTCCCCCCTCCCGCCTGGTTCAGGAACTCCTCCACGGCGGCCGCCAGCGCCGCAGCCACGCGCTCCCGGTAGCTCCCGTCCCGGAGGAGCGCCTCCTCGGCTGGATGGGAGAGGAAGCCCACCTCGACCAGGGCGGCGGGCGCCGGCGTCTCCCGCAGCACCACGAAGTCGGCGGGCATGGCACCGCGCCCCGGAACGCCCAGGCGCGCGGCCAGGTGGCGCACGGCCGCTTCGGCCAGGCGGTCGCCCGCGCCGCCGGGATAATAGTACGCCTCCACTCCCCTGATAGACTTCCACCGATTCCAGTTGGCGTGCACCGACAAAAAGAGGTCGGCCCCCGCCGACCGCGCCCGTTCGGCCCGCTCGTAGAGCCCCACGGCCGTATCGTCGGCCCGGGTCAGGATGACCCTGGCGCCCATGGCGAGCAAAAGATCGCGCAGACGCAGGCTCACAGCCAGGGAGACGTCTTTCTCCAGCGTCCCGCCGGCACCCACGGCGCCCGGATCGGTCCCCCCGTGCCCCGGATCCAGGACCACCACCCGGCCGGCCAACGGCCGCGCCGCGCCGTCCCCGCCGCCGGCCATCTCCTCCCCCCCGCCGGCGTAGACGGTTTCCGCCACGGAGCCGCCAGGAAGGACCGGGAGATCCCCCTCCCCTTCCCCCCTCACGACCACTCTCACGGCACCGGGCACCGACACAACCCGCCACTCCGCATCCTCCGCCAGGTCCAGCACCACCCGCACCGCCGGCGGCCGCCCCGGCAGCTGGACGTACCGCGCAAGCCTGACGGCCCCCCGGCCCCGGACCACCCCGGCCTCCGCTGCCGTCCGGCGGAGCAGGTCCAGCACCAGCCTTCCGCCCCGCCCCTCCCGGGCGCCGTCGGGCCAGCGGACGAGGAACCCCGCCGGCGCAGGCAGCGTCACCACCGTGCCGCCGTCGGCGGGAGCCGGCGCGGTCAGCGTCACCACCGTGCCGCCGTCGGCGGGAGCAGGCGCGGCACCGACCGACGCCACCGCGCCGCCGTCGGGGCGAGCCGACGCCAGCGCCGGGTCAAGGACGAAAAGGGCCAGCGTCAACAGGAGGCCGACCCTCGCCCCGCCGGGGAGACCGCTCCGCCGGGAGGCATCCCGCAGCGCCCGGGGCAGCCCAGGCCGCCCCTCCGGCCCCTTGCCGGGCCCCTTTTCGCCGAAGAGAAAGATATTATGTCGTCTTGACAAGCACGACTTCTCCCCTCGCGGCGGCGACAACCCCACCCCCACTCCGCCCGCACGCCCCGGGCCGCCGGCGTGCGGCGCCTTCTCAGTTTCGACAGGAGGCGCCGGCTTCCTCCCGCCTCCCCCGGCGTCCGGCGCGGAGAGGCGGGGAGGGAAGGACCGGGACACCCTCCGCAGGGTGCCACCCCCCTGCATTGCTCAGCGGGTGAGGAACCCTTCCCTCATCTCGAGCACTGTATCGGCCCTCCCGAGGAGAAGGGGATCGTGGGAGGCCAGAACAACTGTACCCCCTTTCCGCCGGTACTCGTCCAGGGCGTCCCCCACCCTGGCGGCCGATGCCCTGTCCAGGGACGCCGTGGGCTCGTCGGCAAAGAGCACGGCCGGCTCCCCAAGCAGCGCCCTGGCCAGGCTGACCCGTTGCTTCTGCCCGCCCGAGAGCTGATGAGGAAACCTGGCCGCCGTCTCACCCACGCCGAGGCTTTTCAGGATCTCCTCCGCCCTGTGCCGGAGCCCATCGGCTCCCCCCTCGGCTCCCGCCAAGCCCGCCGCGGCCAGGAAAGTGCGCCCGCCCACCAGGACGTTCTCGAGCGAGGTCAGGTAGGGAATTAGGAAGGGCTCCTGGAAGACAAAGCCGAAATTTTCCCGCCGGAGGTCGGCCAGGCGCGCCTGGCCCAGCCGCCGGTACTCCCGCCCGCGGAAGGCCACGCGGCCCGTGCTCGCCAGCCGCAGCCCGCTCAGCAGGTAGAGGAGGGAGGACTTGCCGTGCCCGGAGGGACCGGTGACGGCCCACCATTCCCCGCACTCCACGCGGCAGGAGGCGCGGCGCACGGCCGCCACCACGCCCCGCGGGCCGCGGTAGACGAGACCGGCCTCCTGCGCCTCCAGCACCGGCGCCAATCTCATCGCCTCTCGAGGATCGTGACGGGATCGAGCCGCGCCAGTTGCCAGGCCACGGCCGCCAGGCTGAAAGCGACGATGAGGACCGGGATCGGCAGGGTGAGCGTGAGGGCCCGCTCGTCCACCCCCACCAGGATGATGCCCCGCGGCGCGTAGTAAAGGCGCGCGATGAGCCCGAGGATGCCCGTGGCCAGGAGGAGGCCGACCCCCCAGGCGAGAGCTGTGATCCCCAGGACCTCCCCGGTCACCCGCCGCAGGAGAAAGGAACGGCGAAAGCCGAGGGCGGCCAGGAGACCGAACTCCGCCATGCGCTGGCGGAAGAAGACCAGGTTCAGCAGGGCGACTGCCAGGGCCATGGTGGAAACGGTGATGAGGTTGAGGATCCAGATGAGGGAGTTGATGTTGGCCATCTCCCGCTCGAAAAGGCGGCTCTGCCCCCGATAGGTGTATACCTGAGCCAGGGAGCGGGGCAGCCCCGCCAGGTAGGTTTCCACCTCCGCCTCCCTCCCCCGGCGGGCGAAGAGCAGGGCGGCCGTCTGTCCCCTGGCGGCGGTCAGACCGGCAGCGGCCCGCAAACCGGCATAGTCGGCCACCGCCAGGGGATAGGGTCCGGCCAGGATCCCCACGACGCGAAACCGGCCGGGGAGGAAGTCCTCCCCCGCGGCCCGTCCCACCACGTCCCCCACCCGGAGGCGGCGGCTCCGCAGCAGGTCCTCGTGGAGGGCGATGCCCTCCTCCCCCTCGCGGGGAAGGCGTCCTCCCACGAGGGTGAGGCCCGTGTGCCGGAGGAAGAGCGGCGCGTCAGAGCTGCGGAGACCTAGCACCGGCCGCGGCTCGCTGCCGAAGAGGCCCACGTACCGGATGGAGGCGCTGGCCAGGGGCAGCACCCGCCTCACCGTGCCCCCCCGGATCAGGGGTCTCAGCCACTCCTCCGGCAGAGGACCGGCCAGGGCCTGGACGAGGGCATAGCGCTGATAGGGGAGGAGCCAACCCCGCTGCCAGGAAAAGATCATGGAGCCCGTCAGGGAGGCCGTCGTGCTCACCGCGAACACGGCCAGGACGATGACGACGGCCACGGGTAGGACGCGGCGCCAGTTGCGGCGGAGATAGAGTCCCACCGAAAGGGCGACGGGCACCGGGCGACCCCCTTCGCCCCATAGGGTGCCTCAGCGGTCGGCATGCCCATGACGGAGAAAGAAAGAAAAAAGGCGCCCTTGCGCGCCTGTGATTTTGGTGGAGGTGGAGGGAGTCGCACCCTCGTCCGCCGGCGGACCAACGGAGGCCTCTACGAGCGTAGCCCCCGCTTGCCTCTCGCCGGTCGTCGTCCCCGGGGGCGGGGCCGCCGCCGGCCAGCCCTACCGTCTCGCTCCAGGACCTAGGGCCGCAGCCCTGGAACCATCCCGCTGGCTGACGCCCTGTCCGGGACCGGCGGGAGCGGCCCCGGCGGACGTGGCTGCGCTAATCAGGCAGCCAGAGCGAGCTCTTTGTTGGCACTCATCGTGCGACGCGGTTTAACGAGACGCCCTCGGCTCGCTTCCCCCGTCCATCCGGCCGTCGTCGAAACTGTTCACCCCCGATATCGGGCTCGACACGACATAATATTATACACCCCTCAATCGGCCTGCCAACGACGGCGACTCCCCTCTCCGGCAACCGAATCCGGCCAAGACCGTCGGCCGGCCATGGTCACGGCGCGGGCGAGCGTTTTTCAGCGCCCGCTCGATGCGGCGGCGCGCCTCCCGCTCCATCAGGTCCCGCCGCTTGTCGTAGGCGCCTTTGCCGCGGGCCAGGGCCAGCTCCACCTTGGCCCATCCGTCCCTGAGGTAAACCCGCAGGGGCACCAGCGTGAGCCCCTGCTGCCGCACCTTCCCGGCCAGGGTGTCAATCTCCCGGCGATGAAGCAACAGCTTGCGCGGCCGCAACGGGTCGTGGTTGTAACGCCCCCCCTGCTCGTAGGGGGCGATGTGCATGTGGTGGAGGAAGATCTCGCCCTTCTCCACGCGGGCGAAGGCCTCCCTGATGTTGACCCGGCCGGCCCGCAGCGACTTGATCTCGGTGCCCGTCAGAACGAGCCCCGCCTCCACCGTCTCGAGGACGGTGTAATCATGGCGGGCCTTCCTGTTCTCCGCCAGCACTTTGACGCCGCGCTCCCCGGCCACGCCCCGGCCGCCCCGCGGGTCTCAGAGGTAGTCCCGGAGCCGGCGGAGGTACTCCTCCTCGCCGGCCGCTCCCGTCTCCGCGCCCCCGGGCCGCGCGCCTGCGACCGCCGCACCCGGACGGCCGCGCACCCGCTTGACGTAGACGGCTATCAGCGCAGCGCCGACGCCGAAGACCAGCACCGGCCAGAGCCAGGTCACGAGCCCTGCCCCCCGCAGGGGCGGACTGGCCAGGATCCAGTCCCCGTAACGGTCGGCGTAGTAATCCAGGATCTCCTGCCGCGTCTTGCCCTCGGCCACCATGCGCCTGATCTCCTCGCGGATCTCCAGGGCCTTTTCCGAGTTGGACTCGGCCACCAACTGGCCCGTGCAGACGGGACAGCGCAGGAGTTTGGAGATCTCCAGCGCCTCTTTTTCCTGCTCGAGGGTCAACCGGACCGGAGCCTGCTCCTGGGCCTGACCGGACCCGCCGCCGGTCAGGATCGTCAGGGAAACCAGCAGCGCCGTTGTTGCCGCCCGCAGAATCCGCCCCGTCGCCAAGGGCGTCCACCACCCGTCGCCGTCCTCGACGCTTCGTAATCTATCATCATCGCAACGGCGACACAACGCTGCAAAGGAGACCGCTCTCCACCGATGACCCATAGGGCGGCCCGCCGCCGCACCTGTAGGGCGGGCCGGCCGGCGAAAGCGTCCGGAACCGACATATTCCCCAGTCGCCGCCGCCGACCCGCTCAGCATATAATTCCCGTTGGTAACAATGAGGAGAGATTAAGATGGAAAACCTGCGGCGGAAAAGTTTTTACCTCTACGACCATCCCGTACGGTTGCTGGCCGACCACATCTACGCCACCTTCCGCCGCACGGGCCGCCGTGTCACCGAGAGCGAGGTGATCCGCGCGGCCCTGGACGTCTATTTCTCCAGCCTGGAGCACCGCGACGCGCCGGCCGACGGCAACCACGAGAGCCCGGCCGACCGCTGACGGAACCCGTCAAGGACGTGCGGGCAGGCGGATCAGGACAAAGACAGCACCATCCTCCGTCTCCAGCAAATCGGGGCAGAGTTCCAAGGGAAGGAGGATCTCTCGCAGGGCGTTGACCACCTGCAGGACGTCCTCGGCGGCCTCCCCCCGCACCGGTATGCTCACCAGCAACCTGGCTTCCCCTGTCTCCACCGGTCACCCACCACCAGGATATGCCGCCAATGGCTCCATGGTGCAATATCTCTGTGAGCCCATGCTGCCATGACGCATAACATCATATGCGATAACTCCGTTCTCGCAAAGCCGGGGGAAGCGGCAAAAAACGGCCTCAGTGGCCGGCCAGCACGAAGTCCACGGTACCCTTGAGGGGATCGGCGCCCGCCACCCGTACCCGTACCGGGTCGCCCAGGCGGAAGCGCCGGCCCGTCCGCTCCCCCACCAGTGCGATACCCCGCTCGTCGGTGCGGTAGTAATCGTCGGTGAGGGTACTCACGTGCACCAGGCCCTCCACCAGGTTGGGCAGTTGGACGAAAAGGCCGAAATTGGTCACCCCCGTCACCAGGGCCGGCCATTCCTCGCCCAACCGTTCCTTCATGAAGGCGGCCATCTTCACCCGCACCGACTCCTCCTCCGCCTCCTCGGCGCGGCGCTCGCGCTCGGAGCAGTGGGCCGCCAGCTCCCGGAGATCTCCGGCCAGGCGCGTCAAGGCTTCCTCCGTGGCACCGCCGGCGGTCAGGGCGAACTTCACCAACCTGTGCACCATCAGGTCGGGATAGCGGCGGATGGGCGAGGTGAAGTGGCAGTATGCACCGCTGGCCAGGCCGAAGTGACCCAGGTTTTCGGCGGCGTAGCGGGCCCGCTTGAGGCTGCGCAGGAGGGCGGCGTTGACCAGGACCTCCTCGGGCCGGCCGCGGGCCGCCGCCACCGCTCTCTGCCAGGCCAGGGGACGCGGTTCGGCCCCAACTTTGAAGGGTACGCCCAGCTCGAAGAGCAGGGCCGCCACCTCCCGCGCCTCCTCCGGGTCGGGAGGTTCGTGAACCCGGTAGAGACAGGGGATCCGGCGTTCCAGGCACAGGCGGGCCACCGCCTCGTTGGCGGCGATCATGCAGTCCTCGATGAGGAGGTGGGCGCGGGTCCGCTCCTCCCGCGCCACCACCACGGGCCGCCCCGCCTCGTCCAGGAGCACCTTGGCCTCCGGCAGATCGAAGTCCACGGAGCCGCGCCGCATGCGCCGGGCACGCAGAGCCGCCGCCACCGCCCCGGCCTCGCGGACCAAAACCGGCAGGAGAGCGGTCTCCTCTCCCTCCGCCGCCAGCCGGACCGCGGGGAAACGGGCCAGGTCGGCGGCGGTTTCGGCGGCACCGCGCAGGAGTTCCCAAACGGCGGTGTAGGTGAGACGGGCCCGGCTGCGGATGACGGAGCGAAACACCCGTCCGGCCAGGACCTTGCCGTCCCTGTCCAGATCGAGGAAGACCGAAACCGCCAGGCGGTCCACGCCGGCGTCCAGGCTGCAGACGCCGTTGGAGAGCACCGGGGGCAGCATGGGCAGCACCCTGTCCACCAGGTAGACGCTGGTGGCGCGGTCCCGGGCCTCGGCGTCCAGGGCCGTCCCTGGTTGGACGTAGTGTGAGACGTCGGCCACGTGGACCCCGAGCCGCCAGGCGGCCCGGCCGTCCCCCGGCCTCTCCACGGAAAGGGCGTCGTCCAGGTCCCGCGCGTCCTCCCCGTCCACGGTAAAGATCACCAGGTGACGCAGATCCCGCCGCCGCCCCTCGGCGCCGACCCGCGCCCGTTCCTCCGCCTCCCGCAGGACCCGGGCCGGAAACTCCAGGGGCAGCTCTTGCCGCAGGATCACCGACAGCACGTCCATTCCCGGCTCGTCGGCCCGGCCCAGGCGCCGCACGACGCGGCCCTCCATGGCGCGGCGACCGGCCGGCCAGGCGGTGATCTCCACCAGCACCTTGTCACCGGTCCCGGCTCCTCCCACGTGCGGGCCCGGCACCACTACGACGTAGGGAATCCGCCGTTCGTCGGGGGTCACGAGGGCGAAACCGCGCTTTCTTTCAAGAGTGCCCACGATGTGCCCATTGGCGCGCCGGAGGACCCGGATCACCTCGGCCTCTTGCCGCCGCTCGCCCCCGGCCACCCCGCCGGCCGGACGCCGCCCCCGCGGCGTCGCCCTTCCACCCGTGAGGCGCGCCACCACCCGGTCGCCGTGCAGGGCATCCCCCGTGGCGCCCGCCGGCACGAAGAGATCGGGTCCGCCCTCCATAGGGACCACGAAGGCGTACCCTCTTTCATGTCCCTGGAGGGTGCCCACCACCAGATTCATCCTTGCGGGCAGACCGTAGCGGCCGAGGCGGGTGCGCACCACGGCGCCCTCCCGCTCCAGCTCCTCCAAGAGCCGCCGGAGACGCCGTTCGGCCCGGCCAACGGCCCCCAGGGCGCGCGCCAGTTCCTCGGCGGACAGGGGCCGCGCGGCCGCGTCCCGCAGGTGGGCCAGGACCGCCTCCCGGGAGACGCCGGCGGGCGGTTCCTCACCCCGCTCCTCCCGGCGGCGGTCGGTCCTGCTCCTGGGCGGTCTCCGCGCGCTCAACGCTCCAAGACGGCGATGAGGAGCCCCGTGAGGAAGAAACCGGCGGCAAAGAAGACGGTCAGCTTGGAGAGAAACTCGTCCAACCCTCTCTTTTTACCGAAGATCTGCTCGGCGCCGCCGGCGATGGACCCGGAAAGCCCCGCGCTCCGACCCGACTGGAGGATGACGGCGGCGATGAGACCCAAAGAAAAGATCACCATGAGCACGGTGAGCAGGACGAGCATGACGCAAACCCCTTTCTCGGTGCGAGGGCCATTCTATTACAAGGAAGCCTCCAGCACAACGGCGCCGTCGCTGACCGGGGCGAGGACCTCCGTCCGGTACGGCGTACCCGCCTCCCGCAGAGGGGCCGCCACCCCGTCGAGGACGGATGCCACCGCCGCGGCGCTCAAACCGGGGTCCAGGAAGCAGAGGAGGGTCGGACCGGATCCGCTGAGGCAAACACCCGCCAGGCCCGGCACCCGGACGGCCAGGGCACCGGCCAACCCCGGCACCAGGGCCGCCCGGTACGGCTGGTGCAAACGATCGGAGAGAGCCTCCCCCAGGAGGTCGAGACGGCCGGCCGCCAAGGCCGCCACCAGCAGGCAGGCCCGCTGCAGGTTGTGGACGGCGTCCTCCCGCGCCACCGCGGCCGGCAGCGCCGCCCGTGCGGCGGCCGTGCTCACGGACACCTCGGGTATGACCACCCCGAGGCGCAGGCTGTCGGGCGGGTCCAGGCGGACCACCGCTCCGCCGCCGTCCCGGGGCGAAAAGACCGTCAGACCTCCCCAGAGGGCGGGCGCCGCGTTGTCCCCGTGTCCCTCCAATTCCACGGCCAGCGCCAGGAGCCGCTCCCGCCCCAAGGGGCCGCCGAGGAGGGCGTCGGCCGCCAGGAGGCCGCCCACGGCCGCGGCGGCGCTCGACCCGAGGCCCCGCGCCAGCGGGATGCCGTTGGCCAAGGTGAGCCGCAGGGCCAGCCCGACCTCCCCGGCCTCGGTGAGGGCCAACCTGGCGGCCCTGGCCACCAGGTTGGCGGCATCCCGGGGAAGCAGGTCCTCCCCCTCCCCCCTCACCATCACTTCCCATTCCGGGGCCGGCTCGGCCAGGACCTCGTTCCACATGGCCAGAGCCATACCCAGGCAGTCGAAGCCCGGTCCCAGGTTGGCCGCGGTGGCGGGTACCCGCACCCGCACGCGCTTCATACCGGCACCGCGGCGAGGGAGGCATCCGCCAGGAGAGCCTCCAGCGCCTCCAGCCGCGCCGGCAGGATGACGGGCTCCGCCCCCGTCTGCATGGCCGCGTCCGGATCCTTGAGCCCGTTGCCGGTCAGCACTGCCACCACCGTCGCGCCGGACGGAAAGTAACCCCGACCGGCCAGCTTGAGCACGCCGGCCACCGAGGCCGCCGAGGCCGGTTCGGCGAAGATGCCCTCCGTCTCGGCCAGGAGATGGTAGGCGGCCAGGATCTCACTGTCGGTCACGGCGGCGAAAAGTCCACCCGACTCCCTGACCGCCTCCCGCGCCCGCTCGCCGTTCACCGGCTGTCCGATGCGGATGGCCGTGGCCACCGTTTCAGGCCGCTCCACCGGCCGTCCATAGACCAGGGGCGCCGCCCCCGCAGCCTGGAACCCAAGCATGCGGGGGCTATTCCGGCAGCGGCCGGCCTCCCGCCACTGGACAAAACCCCGCCAGTAGGCGGAGATGTTGCCGGCGTTGCCCACCGGGATGGCCAGGTAGTCGGGGGCGTCGCCCAGGTCGCGACAGACCTCGAAAGCCGCCGTCTTTTGGCCCTCCAGGCGATAGGGGTTGAGGGAATTGACCAGGGCGGTGCCGGGCCGGGCCGCCGCCAGCTCCCGCACCATGGCGAGGGCCTGATCGAAGTTGCCCTCCACCGCCACGACCCGCGCTCCGTAGACGATGGCCTGGGCCAGCTTGCCCAGGGCCACCTTGCCATGGGGCACCAGCACCAGGCAGGGGAGGCCGGCACGGGCCGCGTAGGCGGCCGCCGAGGCGGAGGTGTTGCCCGTGGAGGCGCACACCACCCGCTCGGCCCCCTCCGCCACCGCCCGCGCCACCGCCAGCACCATTCCCCGGTCCTTGAAGGAGCCCGTGGGGTTCAACCCCTCGCACTTGAGGAAGAGCCTTATATCTTGGCCGGCCCGCCTGGCCAGCCCCGGCGCCTCGACGAGGGGCGTGTTGCCCTCGTTGAGGCTGAGGAGGGGGGTGCCGCCCCCCAGGGGGAGATAGTCACCGAACTCGTGCAGAATCCCGCGCCAGACCACCCCGCTCACCCGCCTCCCCCTCCACCAGGACAAAACTCAGCTCGGCGGCCTCCACGGCCACCTGCTCGCCCACCAGGGCCCGCCCCGCAACCTTGACCAGGGATCCCCGCCGCCGCGTCACCTCGACCCGCAGGAGGAGGGTATCACCCGGAAAGACCTGCCGCCGGAAGCGGACGCCGTCCACGCCGGCGAAGAGACCCAGCCGTCCCGCGTCGCCGCCCGCCGCCAGACAGACCGCCGCCGCCTGCGCCAGGGCCTCCACCATGAGCACGCCCGGCATGACGGGATAACCCGGGAAGTGCCCCGGAAAGAAGGGCTCGTTGACGGAGACGTTCTTGACCGCCGTGATGCGCCGGCCGGGCTCCAGCTCCAGCACCCGATCCACCAGGAGAAAGGGATAGCGGTGGGGCAGAAGGCGGGCGACCTCGACCGCCGTGAGCCCCGCCGCCATGGTGGAAGATTCCCGCTCCCCGCCGTCCCCTTGCAAATCCCGTCACCTTTACGCCCGAGAGTCCCAAACGATAATATCAAAGCTTGGTGCCCCTTCGGCACCATGACGTTTGCGGCAACGTCGGTTGAAGGGAAAAGCCCTGGGTTGGCGCGCGGCAGCTTCGATCAGTCCTTTGATCCAGGAGCTGGGACAACCGTCGGGGAGGGTCCGGTGGAGACTCCGAGGCAGAAAGGCGCCGACCTCTTGTCCTTCGTCTTCGCGGCGGGGCTGGCTCAGGTGGCTCTGGGCATAGCCTTTTTCATCGCCGGCGGCACGCTCTCTCCCACCCTGTATGCCCCCTTGGTCCGCGAGCATTTCCACATCTTCGCCCCCCTGACCGTGGCCACGGGGGCCTACCTCCTGGCTCAAACGACTCCGCCGGCTCGGCGGCTCTCACCGGCCGGGGGCCGGCTGGTGGGCGCCGTCCCTTTCCTCCTCCTGGCGGCCAACTTCGCCTACACCGCCGTCCCCTCGGGCGTCCTCATCTACGGCCTCCTGGCTCTGGTGCTCATCTGCGCCGCCGCGCTGGAGAAGAGGCAACCGCCTTTCGACCTCCACCGAACGGTCCTGGCCGTCTTCCTCCTCCTTTTGGGCCTCCTCCTCCTGCTTCTGCCCGCAAACTTTCCGGCGACCGCCTATCCGGTCCTCCATCGGCTGGGTCTCCTCCCCTTCGCCGCCGGGGTCCTCCTGGCCGGCGTCCTGGAGGCCCTCCGCCTCCGGCGCGGCGGGCCCGCCGCCCTCGGTTTCCTTGCCGAAGCGGCTTCCACCGTGGCCCTCACCGCCCTGGCCGTCAACTTCGCCCTCGTCCGGGTGTGGACCGGCGTCGCGGTCTACGCCAGCTTGGCTCTCTCCCCCCTTATCCTAGGCCTGGAGCGGGACACCCGTCCGGCGCGGGGCGCCCCTGCGGGGGAACCGGGCGACCACCGGCAGGAGCAGGGGGGCGCCCCCATTGACTACTCCTACCTGGAGTTCCTCACCTGGTTCTTCATCTTCGTCCTCACCCTCATCCCCGTCTTCTCCGGCGAATCCCAGAGCTCCGGCTGGCGCCTCCCGGCGGCCACCATGGGGGCCCTGACGATCTTCAACGTCCTCTGGCCGCGGATAGGGTACCAGCAAACCAGACGGAGGGCCGTGGTTCACCTGGCCTGCCTGAGCGCTTCCCTGAGCCTCCTCATGATGACGGCCGACGAACTCAAGGCCCTCCTCTACCTGGCCATGGCTCTCGTGCCCATCCCCCTGGCCGGCATCGTGCTGGGCCTGCAGGGCGTCTTTCTGACAGGAGGCATCACCTTGGTCCTCTCGGCCCTGGAGCTCCTCCGGGACAGCGTCTGGGGCGCCCACTTCAACCCCGCCCTCGTGGGCTGGCACGTGACCAGTCACGGTCTCACCACCGCGGCCATGATGACGGTGGCCGCCATCGTGAGCCGCCGCCTCGACCAATACACGCAGGAGCGCGACCTCCTGCTGGCCGACCTGCGCGGGTTCAACCTGGTGCTCCAGGACATGGCGACCCGTGACCCCCTGACGGGCCTCTACAACCACGGCTTTTTACAGGAACGGCTTGAGCAGGAGATCAATCGGGCAGCGCGCTCGGGATCGCGCCTGGCCCTGGCCATGCTGGACCTGGACCGATTCAAGCAGGTCAACGACACCTTCGGCCACCAGGTCGGCGACGAGGTCCTGCGCCGGTTGGCGCACATTTTGCGGGAGAGCCTGAGGAGCAGCGACGTGGCCGCCCGTTACGGCGGGGAGGAGATCGCGGTGATCCTCCCCGAGACGGACGCCGACGGCGCCGCCGCAGTGCTGGAGCGGGTGAGGCAGTTGCTCGAGTCCGCCGCCGTGGACGTGCCCGGCGGGCAAAAGCTGACCGGGATCACTCTGAGCGCCGGCGTGGCCGTTTACCCCGACGCCGCCACCGACCGGCACGCCCTCATCCGGGCCGCCGACGACGCCCTCTATGCCGCCAAGGCCGCGGGCCGAAACCGGATTCGCGTGGCCGACGTGCCGGCGGCCGCCGACAACGACGGCGCCCTGAGCGCGCCCGGCAAGTGAAACCCGCCCGCCGGTTCTACCGCCTGAGGTTGTTGGCTATCTCCATCATCTGGTCGGAGCTCTGAATGGCCCGCGCCGCCAGCTCGTACGCGCGCTGGGCCACTATGAGTCCCACCATCTCCTGGACCACCTGGACGTTGGAGCTCTCCAGCATCCCCTGGCGTACGGCGACACCGTCCTCGGCCCTGGCCGCCCGCGCCTCGCCGGAGACGGGGGTCGGACGGTACAGCCCGTTGCCCAGGGCCGACAGCCCCTCGGCGTTGGCGAACACGTGCACCCCCAGCCGCGCCACGGGCCGCGGCTGTCCGTCGCTCCCGGGCACCGCCAGGGCTCCCGACGGGTCCACCGTCACCGCCGCGGCGTCGGCCGCCGTCAGTTCCACCGGCCGTCCCCCCTCGTCCAGAAGCGGGTTCCCCTGCTCGTCCACCAGGAGAAGCCTGTCGTTCCCCACCGGGGAGAGGTGCATGCTCCCCCCGCGGCGATAGGCGGGCTGTCCGTCGGCCAGCTTCACGGCCAGGAACCCGGGACCCTCGAGGGCCAGGTCCCACGGAACCCCGGTGGCTTCGAGGGCGCCCTGCGCGAAGTCCCGCCGCACGTCCGCCACCTTAACCCCGGTGCCCACCTGGGGACCGCCCTCCTTTCCAGACCCGGCGTCGAGATACAGGAGATCCTGAAAGGTGACGCGGCTCGCCTTGTACCCGGGCGTGCCGGCGTTGGCCAGGTTGGCGGCGATGGCATCCACCTTCAATTGCTGCGCCTCCATGCCGCTGGCTGCCGACCACAGGGATTGGATCATACCTTGCCCACCTCGCTTAGGAGTTGACCCAGGGTCTCGTCCTGGGCCCTGATGAGCCGCTGACCGGCCTCGTAGGCCCGCATGACGGCGATGAGGTCCACCATCTCCTGGACCACGTGCACGTTGGCCAGTTCCAGATGTCCCCCTTGCACGGTGGCGGCGACCGGCTTCCCCTCCCCGTCATCCCGGGCGCGGAAGAGGTTGCCCCCTTCCCGGATCAAGGCGTCGGCGGGAAAGTCCACTATGCGCAGCCTCCCTCGCACCTGACCGTTAGCCGTCACCTCCCCGCCGGGTGAGACGGCCACCTCCCCCTCGCCCACCTGCAGGGGACCGTTTTCCCCCAGCACGCGCAACCCGTCGCCGTTCACCAGGTATCCCTCCCGGTCCACGCGCAGGGAGCCGTCCCTGGTGTACCGGACACCGGCCGGCGTCTCGAGGGCGAAAAAGCCCCTTCCCACCAGGGCCAGGTCCAGGGGTCGGCCCGTCGCCCGCAGTCCCCCTTGGCGCAGGTCAACGGCATGGGAACCGGGCAAGACGCTCCCGCCCCACTCCCCGATGGGCACCGCCCCCCCGTCACCGATCCTGGCCATGGCCGCCCCGGCTCCGGCCCGCACCGTGGCCGCCTCGCGCTTGAAGGCCGTCGTGTCCGCGTTGGCCAGGTTGTTGGCCACGACCTCCTGGCGCGCCTCCTCGGCCAGCATGCCCGTCGCCGCCACGTAGACGCCCCGCAGCAAGCCAACCACCCCCCTGAAGATGAAGAAACCCCGCGCCGGCTCCGGCGCGGGGGACGCATGCGCAAGGGTCGCTCTCCGGCCCTTCGGCAGCCCGGCCGTCCTAGCCCCTCCCGGAGCCGTAGACCCGTGGCTTTGCGTCCCCGGCTTTCGCCGGGTTTGCCCTTGTCGGAGCCAGCAAGAGGCGGGCCCGACCCGCCTTACCCCTTCATATAGCACATCATCAGCCGCAGGGGAAGACGGGGCACCCGCCGGGGGAACCCGGCCGGCCCCCGCACGGGGGCGAGAAGGAGGCGGGGCGGTTTCCGCCCACCCGCCGGGCGGCCCTCACCGGCTCAGCAGCTGCGGGCGGAGGACATCCATGGTCCCCAAGGCTTTGCCCGTGCCGAGCGCCACGCAGCTCAGGGGATCCTCGGCCACAATGACCGGGACCTCCGTCCGCCGGGACAGGATCCGGTCCATGCCATCCAGGAGGGCGCCGCCGCCGGTGAGGACAATACCCCTCTCCAGGATGTCGGCGGCCAGCTCCGGCGGCGTCCGGTCCAGGACGGACCTGACGCCGTCCACGATGGTGGTTGTCACCTCCTCCACCGCCCGGCAAATCTCCTGCGAGGAGATGGTGACGGTGCGAGGAAGCCCCGTCACCAGGTCGCGTCCCCGCACGTCCGTCTGGCGGACGGGCGCCTCCGGGTCCACGGTGCCGATGGAGATCTTGATCTCCTCGGCCGAGCGCTCCCCCACGGCCAGGTTGTGCTCTTTCTTCATATAGCGGATGATGGCCTCGTCGAACCTGTCCCCGCCCGCCTTCAAGGAAGCGCTCACCACGATGCCCCCTAGGGACAGAACGGCCACGTCCACCGTCCCGCCGCCGATGTCCACCACCATGGAACCGCGGGCCTCGGCGATGTCCAGCCCCGCCCCCAACGCGGCCGCCATGGGTTCCTCTATGAGGTATGTCTTGCGGGCTCCGGCAACCTGGGCGGCCTCCAATACCGCCCGCTGCTCCACGCCGGTGATGCCAGAGGGAACGCAGACCATGACGCGGGGCCGGACCAGGCTGTATCTCCCGAGGACACGGGCGAGGAAGTGGCGCAGCATGATCTCCGTCGCCTCGTAGTGGGCTATGACGCCGTCCCGCAGGGGCCGCAGGGCAACGATGTTGCCCGGCGTGCGCCCCAGCATGCGCCGCGCCTCGTGCCCGACGGCCAGGACCTTGCCCGTCTCTTGCTCCAAAGCCACCACGGAGGGCTCCCTGATGACGATGCCGCGCCCGCGCGCGAAAACCAGGGTGTTGGCCGTGCCCAGATCAACACCGATGTCCTGGTTTAAGTGGAACAACCCTCTTCCCTCTCCCCGCCTGCGCCTCTGCCGCCTACCCGAATTCGACACTAAGTACCAGAAACCTGCCAGGAGGGAGAGAATTCGTCCTCTTACTCCGTGACCTTACCCGACACCGCCGGCTGCTGACCGCCCATGTACTTGCGCTTGGTGGCCTCCCCCCCCCGCAGATGGCGTTCCGATTTGTTGTACTCCAGCACGTGCTTGACCGTTTCGGCCAACTCCTTGTTGAGGCGGGGCAGCCTCTCGGTGACGTCCTTGTGGACGGTGCTCTTGCTGACGCCGAAGACGCGGGCCGCGTCCCGCACCGTGGCTCGCGTCCGGGCTATGTAGCGGCTGACCTCCAGAACCCTGTTCCAGATGTGGTCCCTCATGGTCACGTCCCCCTTCGGCCCGGGCGTTTGCCCAATCTATATGAGCGGGCGCCGGAAAGATGCCCCGTTTACCAAGAATCCGGTGGGGGACATGTGTTCTAACCGCACGCCGGGGGGGGAAAGCCGTTACGTTTACTGTCGGCGCTCCCTCACTCGTAGAAGAGGGGGCGCACCGTGGTGCCCTGATAGAAGTGGGACAGGATGCGGCGAAAGTCGTAGCCGCGCCGGGCGAGCCCGTCGGCGCCGTACTGGCTGAGTCCCACGCCGTGGCCGTAACCCCTGCTTTCCACCAGCACGGCTTCGCCGTTCACCCGCACCGTGAAGAGGGTGGATTTGAGACCGAGGGCGGCGCGGGCTTCCTCGCCCGTCAGCCGCCTGTCCCCCACCCGGAGCACGGCCACGCGGCCGGAGCCGGTGCGGGCTTCCACGGCCACCGGCGCCGTTCCGGCGGCCGTCAGCCGCCGCAGGGATGCCAGGGGCACCCCCGTCCGCCGGGCCACCTCGCCCAGCGTCATGCTCACCGTCACGCGGTCATGGCGGGTGCCGGCCTCGAAGGGCGAGGAAACGCTGCGCAGGTAGGGAACCGTTCGGCCCCACACGGCCACGGCATCCTCGGTCATGCCTCCCGAGGCGGCGTGATACACGGCGTCAATGGGCCGGTTGTCAAAGACAACGATGAGCCCCCGCGTGGCGGCGACGGCCTCCCGCACCCGCTCCCAGTTGGCCGCGAACTCCCTCCCCCAGCGACGGCGCAGTTCGGCCGCGGAAACCCAGCCCTGCCCCTGCCGTGGGTCGGAACAAAGATCGGCCTCGGGCTGGGAGCGGCACCCCTCGCCGCCGAAGGCGCGCAGGTGCACCACGGCGTAGGTGCGGGCCGCCACCGCCTGGGCCTTCAGGGCCTCGGGGTGAAAGGAGGCCGGCATCTCCGCCGCGACCACGCCGGCCACGTACTCCTCCAGGGGCAGCCGGCGCAGGACGCCGGCCGCGGCGTCATAAACCCTCACCTCGGGGAAGCCGGGCGTGACGGCCACGGCGGAGGGCGGGGTTGCGACGGCCGGCGGTCCCCCCTCGCCGCCCCGCCGCACCACCGCCGCCGGGATTCCCGCCAGGATCAGGAGGACGAGGACCAGAAGCGCCAGGGCGCGCCTCCGCAACGGGACACCACCTTGTCTCTCCGTGGTCGCTGAGATGATGGGTATGCCGGCCCTCGCCCGGCCAGAAGTCAGCCCGCCCTCACTCGTCCACCCGCCTGATGTCGGCCCCCAGGGAAGCCATCTTGCCCACCAGGTTGACGTAACCCCGGTCCACGTGAGCGACACCCCCCACCCGCGTCTCCCCCTGGGCCCTAAGGCCGGCCAGCACCAGGGCCGCCCCGGCCCGCAGGTCCGTGGCTCGCACAGGGGCGCCCGTCAACCCTGGCATCCCCCGCACCACCGCCGTGGCACCCTCCACCCGGATGTCGGCCCCCATGCGCTTCAGTTCCTCCACGTGGAGGAAGCGGTTCTCAAAGACCGTCTCCGTGAAGATGCTGATGCCATCCGCCACCGCCAGGTAGGCCATCATCGGCGCCTGGAGATCGCTGGGGAAGCCGGGGTAGGGGAGGGTCTTGACGTCGGCGGCCCGGGGACGGGACGCACCACGCACCCGCACCGTCCCCGGGCCCGCGCTGACTGCTGCCCCTGTCTCCTCCAGCTTGGCCAGGAGGGGGGTCAGGTGCTCGGGTACAACCCCTCTCACCGCCACATCTCCGCCGGAAATGGCACCGGCGAGCAGGTACGTGCCGGCCTCGATGCGGTCGGGGATGCAGGTGTGCTCCGTCCCCCCCAGGCGCTCGACCCCCTCCACCTCGATGACCCGGCTCCCGGCGCCCTTGATGCGGGCACCCAACCCCTGCAAGAAAGCGGCCAGATCCACCACCTCCGGTTCGCCAGCAGCGTTCTCGATCACGGTGGTCCCTTCCGCGCGGGCGGCTGCCATCATGACGTTCTCGGTGGCGGTGACGCTAGGATAGTCCAGGTAAACCCTGGCACCCCGCAGTCCGTCGGCCGCTCCCTCAATGAACCCGTAGCGGACGGTGAACGTGGCCCCCAGAGCCTCGAGACCGCGGAGATGAAGGTCCACCGGCCGGTTTCCTATGGCACACCCCCCCGGGAGGGACACCCTGGCCCGGCCCATCCTGGCGAGAAGGGGTCCCATGACCAGCACGGAAGCGCGCATACGGCGCACCAGTTCATGGGGCGTCTCACAGCGGAGCTGTTCCGCCGGCGTGACGTGTAGGGTGCCCGGCTCGCGGAGCCTCACCTGGACACCCAGGCGGAGAAGCAGTTGGCACATGACGTGGACATCGTAAAGAGGAGGCACACGCCGGAGGACGCACTCTCCCTCGGCCAGGATGGTGGCGGCCAGGACGGGCAGCATGGCGTTCTTGGCCGTCTGCACCGTGACCTCTCCCTCCAGCCGCCTGCCGCCTCGTACCAAGATGGCCGCCAACGACGTCACCTGGACTTAGGGTGCCCACGCCGGCCGGATTGGGCTGCGGCCGTTCCCGGACCTGCCACGCGTTTTCTGGTCATTTCGGTCCAGAGACAACGGTCGCTCTCTACTTTCTCACTAGTAACGTCCTCTATCTCACCCGGACAAATGCGTATGGTTGTTTCTATAAAAAACATCTTTGCGTAAAATCTTCGGCAACTGGGGTTTCATCCAGGTCGTCGGTCGGGTGCGCCAACCCCCCGCTGTGGGGTTGGCTAGACCTTTTCCGGCGGCCGCAAGCAAAGGGGGTGGCTGGAGTAGGAAGGCAGCAGCCCGGGCCCGCGGCGGCCGGGGCCACCGGTTCAGTTTCCAAGGGGGGAGGGAAGCGGCCATGGCGGTAGCGGCACAGAGAGCTGAAGGCTCGCTACCAGTCCTCAAAAGAAGGGCTGACAGCGGTTTCCTCGGATGGATCAGCACCGTGGACCACAAACGCATCGGCATCATGTACTTCGTCACGGGCCTCCTGTTCCTGGTGGTGGGAGGAGTTGAGGCCCTGCTCATCCGCACCCAACTGGCGCGCCCGCTCAACAACGTGCTGGTGGGAGAAACCTACAACCAGGTGCTCACCCAGCACGGGACCATCATGATCTTCTTCGCGGCCACGCCCATCATCTGGGGCATCCTCAACTTCGTCATGCCCGTCATGATCGGAGCGCGCGATGTGGCCTTCCCGCGGATGAACATGATGAGCTACTGGTGCCTCCTAGCCGGCGGCATTATCATCAACGCCGGCTGGTTCATGGGCGGCGCGGCGGATGCAGGCTGGTTCGCCTACGTACCCCTGAGCACCAAACCCTTCAGCCCGGGGGCCGGCATGAACACCTACCTGGTGGGCGTCCAGCTGGGCATGCTGAGCACCATGCTCACCAGCCTCAATTTCATCGTGACCATCCTGAGGCTGCGGGCGCCCGGCATGGGGCTCATGGACATGCCGCCTCTGGTCTGGTTCACCTTCATGACGTCGGTGCTCGGCCTCACGGCCGGCATCCCCTTCATGCTGGCCCTCATCCTGCTCTACTTCGATCGCGTCCTCGGCACCGGCTTCTTCGCCCCCGGCGGGGGAGGCGACGTGCTGCTCTGGCAGCACCTCTTCTGGCTCTTCGGCCACCCGGAGGTGTACATCCTCCTCCTGCCGCCGCTGGCCTGCGTCTCGGAGGTGCTGCCCACCTTCGCCGGCAAGCCGCTCTACGGCTACCGCTCCATGGTGGCGGCCATCTCCACCATCGGCATCCTGAGCTGGATCGTGTGGCTCCACCACATGTACACGGTGGGGTCAGGCAGCACCGTCAACACAGCCTTCGTCATCTCCACCAAGGCGGTGTCGGTGCCGGCCGCCATCTTCGTCTTCATTTGGCTGGGCACCCTCTGGGGGAGCAAGCTCCGGTTCACGCTGCCTATGCACTATGTGAGCGCCTTTTTCTTCCTCTTCTACATCGGCGGCCTCACCGGGCTCGTCAACGCCAGCTCCAGCGTGGACCGGCAGTTCCAGGATAACATGTACATCGTGGGTCACTTCCACTACGTGGCCATCGGCGCCATCGTCTTCGGTCTCCTGGCGGGCATCACCTACTGGTGGCCAAAGATGACGGGAAAGATGCTCAGCGAGGCCATCGGCCGCCCCGGCTTCTGGATCCTCTTCATTGGCTTCAACATGACCTTCTTCCCGCAGCTCATCGCCGGCCTCGAGGGTCAGCCGCGGCGGGTGTACACCTATATCCCCGAGTCCGGTTGGGGGCCCCTCAACTCCATTGAAACCATCGGCGCCTATCTGCAGGCCCTGGGCATCCTCTTCCTGGTCATCGCCATGCTGGAGAGCCTGGCAAGCAATCGCCTGGCCGGCGCCGATCCCTGGGGGCTCGGGCGTTCCCTGGAATGGGCCACGCCCAGCCCTGTGCCGGCCTATAACTTCGCCCGCCTGCCCCTCGTGCGGGGCAAGGAGGCTCTCTGGCACGAAAAGACCCATGGTAACGGCCAGATCCTCCCGGCCGAGGAGGACCACCACCGCCACGGCAACGCCGTCCACATGCCCTCTCCCTCCTTCATGCCGGCCGTGGTGGGCCTGGGACTCCTGGTCGGCGGCTTCGGCGCCATCTCGCCCAGCGTCCCCGCGCTGCTGGCGGGCCTGGCCATCCTCCTTCTAGGGGTTCTCGGCTGGGCCCTGGAAAAGGCGGACGGCTATTATCTCGAAGTGCAGGAGGAAGGGAGCGCCAGAACAGCGGCCCAGCACGCCTGAAGAGCGGAACCCGGGGCGTCCGCGCGCTTCGACCGCTGCGACGGCTCCGGGTGCTCGATCCGGTGGCAGAGCGAAGACAAGAAGCGACGGGAGCGCTCCGGTGTGGCCCCGGGGCGCTCCCGTTCTCCTTCCGATCCGCCGACCGCACGGCGCCGGCCCGGCACCGACACCCTCCTCCCGGTAGCCGCACGGCGCAGAGCCCGAGCACCCACACTTTCCTTCGGGTAATTACTTGCGTCCTAAAACCATAACCGTTATCCTCCGCTGGGGAGAGGGGGTGACACCATGGCCGAGGTGAGCATCCGGGTGCTGGACCGGGGACCGTACCTAATACAGGGGCCCGTTACCCTCCTCGACGGGGCCGGGCAAACCCACGCAACCGGCGAGCAGGTGGCGCTCTGCCGCTGCGGGCGATCCGCCAACAAGCCCTTCTGCGACGGACAGCATCAGGGATCCTTTGACCACTGTTGGCGCGCCGAGGACGTCCTTTGAGGGGATCACCGCAAGGCGCGGGTCAGGCACGCCCTACGGCGCGCAGACGGGCTAGGGCGCGCTCCAGGGCCTCCCTGGCCCGCGCCACTTCCTCCTGCTCGCCGCCCGCCTCCAGGGCGGCCAGGGCGCGGTCACGCTCCGCCAGCGCGGCGTTCACATCCACCTCCTCGGGCAGCTCCGCCTCGTCCGCCAACACCACCGTACGGCTGGGCAGGACCTGAAAGAATCCTCCCATGACGGCCACCGCCTGACTTTCGCCACCACCGCGGTAGTGCAGCACCCCTGGCCGCAGGAGACCCACCATGGGGGCATGGTCGCCCAGCACGCCGTAAAGCCCGTCCGCCGTGGGCAGACTGACGTACTCGGCCTTCGCGCGAACCACAGTGCGCTCCGGGGTAAACACCTGAATCTCAAAGATTCTGGCCATGGCGCTCCCTCACCGAGCCGCGGCCAGGAGCCTCTCCGCCTGCTCCACGGCCTCCTCGATGGTGCCCACCATGTAGAAGGCTTCCTCGGGAAGGGCGTCGTGTCTCCCCTCCAGGATCTCCTTGAAGCCGCGCACCGTCTCCTTGACAGGCACAAACCGCCCCGCCCGTCCCGTGAAGGCTTCGGCCACATGGAAGGGCTGAGAGAGAAACCGCTCGATCTTGCGGGCACGGGAGACGGTCAACTTGTCTGCCTCGCTCAGCTCGTCCATGCCCAGGATGGCTATGATGTCCTGAAGCTCCTTGTACCGTTGAAGGACCTGCTGCACGCCCCGCGCCACCAGGTAGTGCTCCTCCCCCACCACACTGGGGTCAAGGATGCGGGAGGTGGAGGCCAGCGGGTCCACGGCCGGGTATATGCCCTTTTCGGCGATGGCCCTCTCCAGCCGGGTGGTGGCATCCAGGTGGGCGAAGGTCGTCACCGGCGCCGGGTCGGTGTAGTCGTCGGCCGGCACATAGATGGCCTGGACCGAGGTGATGGAACCGCGCCGGGTGGTGGTGATGCGCTCCTGGAGATTCCCCATCTCCGTAGCCAGGGTGGGTTGGTAGCCCACCGCCGAGGGCATGCGTCCCAGGAGAGCCGACACCTCGGAACCGGCCTGGGTGAAGCGGAAGATGTTGTCTATGAAAATGAGCAGATCCTGCCCCTCCACCTCGCGGAAGTATTCGGCCACGGTGAGGCCCGCCAGCCCCACCCGCAGCCGGGCGCCGGGCGGCTCGTTCATCTGCCCGAAGACCAGCACCGTTTTGTCGAGAACGCCGCCCTCCTTAAGCTCGTGATAGAGCTCGTTGCCCTCCCGCGTGCGCTCGCCCACGCCGGCAAAGACGGAGAAACCGCCGTGCTTCATGGCGATGTTGTGGATCAGCTCCATGATGATAACCGTCTTGCCGACACCGGCGCCGCCGAAGAGGCCTACCTTGCCACCCTTGGGGTAGGGCTCCAACAGGTCAATGACCTTGATCCCCGTCTCCAGCATGACCGTGGCCGGGGTCACGTCCGCCACGTCCGGCGCCGGGCGATGAATCTCCCACCTTTCGGTGGCCTCCACGTCACCCAGGCCGTCTATGGGATCGCCCAGGACGTTGAACATCCGTCCCAGGACACCGCGCCCGACGGGGACGCTGATGGGACGACCTGTGTCCACGGCCTCCATGCCCCGCACCAGTCCGTCGGTGGAAGCCATGGCCACGCAGCGCACCACGTTGTCGCCCAGGTGTTGGGCCACCTCCAGCGTCAGGACGCCGCCCTCGCCCCCGGGCCGGGGCACGTGCACCGCGTTGTACAGAGCCGGTAGGCTCCCCGCCGGAAAGGCCACGTCCACCACCGGCCCGATGATCTGCACAATCCTGCCCTTGCTCTCCATCCCTCGCCAGCCTCCTCACGGGCCCGAGCCCCCCGTCCGGCCACGCTGGCCGGACCGCCTCAGCCTTTCAGGGCCTCGGCGCCCCCAACGATCTCCGAGATCTCAGTGGTGATGACCGTCTGGCGCGCCCGGTTGAACTCCAGGGTCAGCTCCTCGATGAGCTCCTGGGCGTTGTCCGTGGCCGAGCGCATGGCCGTCATCCTGGCCGCGTGCTCGCTGGCCTTGGCCTCCAGCAGGGCCTGGTAGACGGCGTTCTTGACCAGGCGCGGCAGCAGCTCGGCCAGCACGGCTGCCGCCGAAGGCACGTGGATGAAGGACTGCACCCGCCCCCTGTCGGCCTCCCCTCCGGCCCGCGCGGCTCCGCCCTCCGCCGCCGGCCCGGCCGCGGCCGACGCCGCCGCCAGGCGGCGATCCGCCACCACGGGGAGTACCGGCACCTGCTCCGGCCGCTGGGACAAGGCCGAGACGAAGCGGGAGAAGACCAGCCTCACCTCCCGTGCCTTGCCCTCCACGAAGAGCCCCATCAGCACTTCGGCTATCTCCTCGGCCAGAGCGAAACGCGCCTCCTCACCCACGTTGACGAAGTGGGCGTGCACGGGCACCCCGCGCCGCCGAAAATGGTCCAGGCCCTTGCGTCCCACGGCCACCAACCCCACCCGCTCACCGGCTGCCGCCAGGGCCGCCTGGGTGAAGCGGATCAGGTTGGCGTTGTAACTGCCGGCCAGACCGCGGTCGGCCGTCACCAGACAGAAAACCACGTCTCCCCTGTCGGGGACGGCGAGCAGAGGATGATCACCCTCGATGCCCCGCTCCCGCACGAGGGATACCATGGTCTCCCGCAAGAGGTCGGCGTACGGGCGGGCGGCGACGGCCCGTTCCTGGGCCCGGCGCAGCTTGGCGGCCGCCACCATCTCCATGGCCTTGGTTATCTTCTTCGTGTTCTTGATGGCGCGGATGCGCCGCTTAAGGTCCCGTACGTTGGCCACGTCCGTACCCCCAGGTCCTTTAGAACCTCACGTTTTCCCCGGTGAACTCGGTTTTGAAAGCCCCCACCGCCTCCGTGAGAGCGCCCGCCAACTCCTCGTCTACATCCTTCTTTTGCCGGATTCCCTCCAACACGGCCGGCTGCTCCTCCCGCAAAAAGCGGAGGAAACCTGTCTCGAAGGCGCGCACGCGCTCCACCGGAATGTCGTCCAGGTAGCCGTTGACCCCCGCGAAGATACTGGCCACCTGTTCCTCGAAGGGCAGCGGCGCGCGCTCGCCCTGCTTGAGCAGTTCCACCATCCTCTGCCCCCGCGCCAGCCGGGCCTGCGTGGCTTTGTCTAGATCGGAGCCGAACTGCGCGAAGGCCTCCAGCTCCCGGTACTGGGCCAGGTCGAGGCGCAGGCGGCCGGCCACCCGCTTCATGGCCCTGGTCTGGGCGTTGCCTCCCACCCTCGACACGGAGCGGCCCACGTCTATGGCAGGGCGGACGCCGGCGTAGAAGAGGTCCGACTCCAGGAAGATCTGTCCGTCCGTGATGGAGATGACATTGGTGGGAATGTAGGCGTGGATGTCACCGGCCTGGGTCTCGATGACGGGAAGGGCCGTCAGGCTGCCGCCTCCGAACTCGGGCGCCAGACGCGCCGCCCGTTCCAGGAGCCGAGAATGCAGGTAGAATACATCGCCGGGGTAGGCCTCGCGGCCCGGTGGCCGCCGGAGCAGCAGGGACAGCTCGCGGTACGCCCAGGCCTGCTTGCTCAGGTCGTCGTAAATGCAGAGCACGTCCTTGCCCTGCTCGTACATGAAGTACTCCCCCATGGCGCACCCGGAGTAGGGAGCGATGTAGAGCATGGGGGCCGGCTGACTGGCCGTGGCCGAAACCACGATGGTGTAATCCATGGCTCCGTGCTTCTCCAGGGTTTCCACCACGCCGGCCACAGAGGACGCCTTTTGGCCTATGGCCACGTAGACGCAGATGACATCCTGCCCCTTCTGGTTGATGATGGTATCTATGGCGATAGAGGTCTTGCCCGTCTGCCGGTCCCCGATGATGAGCTCGCGCTGCCCGCGGCCGATGGGGATCATGGCGTCTATGGCCTTGAGGCCCGTCTGCAAGGGCACGTTGACCCGCTTGCGCTGGATGACGCCGGGCGCCGGCGACTCCACCGGGCGGAAGCGGTCGGTGACGATGGGGCCCTTGCCGTCAATGGGCTGACCCAGCGGATTGACCACCCGGCCCAGGAGCGCCTCCCCCACCGGCACCTCCATGATGCGCCCCGTCCGGCGCACCTCGCCGCCCTCTTTGATGCCGGTGTATGGCCCCATGATGATGATGCCGACGTTGTCCTCTTCCAGGTTGAAGGCCATCCCGTAGATGCCGTTCTCGAATTGGACGAGCTCGCTGGCCATGACCGATTCGAGCCCGTAGACCCGGGCCACGCCGTCGGCGATTTGCACCACCCGGCCGACCTCCTCCAGCCGGATGTCCCCCTCGAAACGCTCCAGCTGTTGCCGGATTATGTAGCTGACCTCCTCCGGGCGGACTCCCGCCGTCCCGATGCTCACGGCACCGTCACCCCTCGCCAAACCATTCTCAACGCCCCTCGCTCCCGCCGGCGGCACCGCTCTCCCGACCCGACAGCGCCTGCCTCAGCGTCTCGAGACGACCCCGCAGGCTGCCGTCCATCCGCCTGTCCCCCACGGTGAGCACAAGCCCCCCGATGATGTCCGGGTTCACCCGCAGGTCCAGTTCCACCCTTCTGCCCCAAAGCTCCTCCAGGCGGCGTTCCAGTTGGGCCCGGAGTTGGTCGGAGAGCGGCCTCGCCACCGCCACCTCGGCCCGCACCACGTTGCGCTCCCTGCGCACGAGGGACTCGAACTCGGCCAGGATCTGTGGGAGAAAGGCCTCCCTGCCCTTGCGCAGCACAAGGCGCACCAACTCCGCCACGGGACGGCCCACCCGCTCTCCCAGGGAGGCGGCGAAGACCTCCTGTTTGCCCTCCACCGGCACCAGGGGGTTGTGAAGAACCTGCCGCAGCTCCTCGTGCCGCCCGATGGTCTCCACCACGAGGGAGAGGTCGCGACCTGTCTCCTCGAGGATGCCCCTGTCCCGCGCCAGCTCGAAGAGAGCCTTGGCGTACCGGCGCGCCACGCCGCCTCCCTTCACGGACGGGTCGCCATCCTATCCAGGAACTGGCGAGCCAACCGTTCATGGTCGGCGTCCGTCACCGACCGCTCCAGCACCCGGCTCGCCACCTCCAGAGCCAGGTCGGCCACCTGTTCCCGCAGTTCGGCCAGGGCCTGCTCCTTCTCGCGCCGGATGGTCTCCTCGGCCCGTTCCAGCAGGGCGGCCGCCTCCGCCTGAGCCCTGGCCCGCAACTCGTTGGACATCTCCTCCGCCCGCCGACCGGCCTTGGCCACCATCTCCTCGGCGCGGCGCTGGGCCTCCGCCAGACGGCGCTCGTACTCCTCCTTCATCCGGACGGCCTCTTCCCGGGCGTTCTCCGCCTGCTCGAACTGGCTCGTGATCTCCCGCTCCCGCGCCGCCAGGAGGTCCAGGACGGGCCGCCAGAGATACCGGCGGAGCAGGAGGAAGAGCACCAGGAAGTTGATGGCCGACCAGAGCATCATCTCCGGATTCAAGGCCAAGGGGAACACCCCCCGTCGTCTTGGCAATTCCGCCGCGGGGGAGAAGGATCCGTCCTCCCCCGCACCGCATCAGGCGGCCTTCACGAAGAGGATGATGAACGAGATCACCAGCCCGTAGAGCGCCAGGGCCTCGAGGAACCCGAGACCGATGAACATCATGGTCCGCAGGTCCCGGAGCGCCTCCGGCTGTCTCCAGATGCCGTCCAGGGCCGCCGAGACGACGAGCCCCTGGCCGACTCCGACCCCCAGGGCCGGGAGACCGATGGCCAGCGCTGCCGCGATGAAGTCCACCTGATTCCCTCCTTTCCCGCCACCACCGCGTGCCGGCATGGGGCACCGACACCCCGCGTCACGGCCTAATGGCCGTGGCTCTCGGCCACCGCGCCGCCGATGTAAACGGCGGTGAGGGTGGTGAAGATGAAGGCCTGGAGAAAACCGAAGAAAAGCTCCAGGCCCATGATCGGCAACGGCACGAACCACGGCACCAGCATCAGGAGAACCCAGAGGACCGTCTCTCCCCCGAAAATGTTGCCGAAGAGACGCAGGCTCAGCGAAAGAGGCCGCACCAGTTCCTCGATGACGTTCATGGGAAAGAGCCACCAGAAGGGCTGAAAGAAGTGGCCGAAATAACGGATCCCCTTCTCGCGCAGACCCGCATAGTGGGTCGCCACGAAGGCCAGGATAGCAAGGGTGGCCGTCACGCTGAGGGCCGAGGTGGGCGCCTTGTACCCCGGTATCTCCAGCACGGCGCCGGGCAGGAGCCCCACGTAGTTGGAGGTGAGGATGAAGAGGAAGAGGGTCCCCAGGAAGGGCAGGTAGCGGATGGCCTTCTCCCGGCCGCCGATGGAGGGGGCAACCACGCCGTCCACGATGAAGTTGACTACCACCTCCAGGGCTGCCTGCGCCCGCGCGGGCCGGAGAGAAAGCCGGCGGGTGAGGAAGAAGGCCGCCACCACGAGCAGGCCCATGATGATCCAGGCGGTGACCACCTCGCTGAACACATCGAGCCCGAAGATCCGAAAAACCACATGGGGAGGCGCAGCCGGACCGCCCTCGGCTCCTCCTCCGTGGGTCGCCGCCGCCGCCGCGAAGATCATGACCGACTCCTACCCCCCCGTGCCGCCCCGCGCCGCCTCTGGGCCCGCACGAACTGCCAGACCGCCCCCGCACCCAGGGCGATGGTCACTCCGCCGGCGGCCGCCACGATGGCCCAGACATCCTGCGTCAAACGCCAAGCCGCGTACAGGGCCAAGGCGTCCAGCCCGAGCCGCACCGCGCAGCCGCCCAGGAAACCGGCCACCAGGCCCGCCACCCTGCCGGGTCGCGCCCGTCGCACGACGAGCCACAGGACCAACTGGTTAACGGTGCCTACGACCAGCCCGATGATCAGTCCCCAGGCCACAGCCTGCAACGATCAGTCCTCCTCCCCCTCGCCCGCCTCCGGGCTGCGGCCCTTATTGTTTCCTCCCCTGCCCTGGGAAGAGCCGCCGCCCCGGCCGGACGGAGGTGAGGCACCCCGATCGAGGGCTGTCACCAGATCCTTGATCAGGAGACGGATGTTGGCCGCCACCACCAACAGGACCAACGCCAACATGAGCCATGGCGCCGTGCCGAGCCGGTGATCCAGCCAGTACCCGCCCCGCACCGCCAGGTAGACGGTCAATGCCGCCGTGAGACCGTGGGCGAAGAGAATGCTCCAGAGAGCGTATTCGCCGTCCCGCATGGCCCCACCGCCCCGCCTGCCCGGCTCTCTTGCTAAGGTCCAACGCCCAGCATGTGAAAATTGTCTCAAACTACCCTGTCAGCTGGGCAGTCACCCAAGGGCATATTATACTTCGTACTCCTGCGGGGACGCCAGCGAAAGTCCAAAGAAATACCTGATAGCTGACACGATTCTCTCGGCCGCCCGCCCGTCGCCGTACGGGTTCACGGCGCGGGCCATCCGTCGGTACACCTGCTCGTCCGTGAGGAGGGTTGTGATGGCGTGAACTATCCGCTCGCGCCGCACCCCCGCCTGCCACACTGTCCCCGCGGCCAGGGCCTCGGGCCGCTCCGTGACCTCTCGCAGCAGGACCACGGGTTTGCCCAGGGCGGGTGCCTCCTCCTGGAGGCCGCCCGAGTCGGTCACCACGAGGTGGCTCCTGACCAGCAGGTTTGCCCAGTCGGGGTAGGAGATGGGGGGCACCAGCACCACCCGTTCCAGGCCGCCCAGGTGGCGATGGACCGGCTCCTGCACGGCCGGGTTCAGGTGCACCGAATAGACCAGGAGCACGTCAGGATGGTTCCGCACCACCTCGGCCAAGGCGGCACAGATCTCCTCCAGGGGCGCCCCCCAGTTCTCCCGGCGGTGGGCCTCCACCGCCAGCACGCGCCGGCTGTCACCCACCAGGGAGGCCAGGGTCGGGTCGCTAAAGACGTAATCCGGCCGCACCGTGTCCAGGAGGGCGTCAATGGCCGTGTTGCCCGTAACCCATATGCGGGCCGGATCCACCCCTTCCCGCAACAAGTTTTCGCGGGCCGTCCGCGTCGGCGCGAAGTGCAGGTCCGCCAGCACCCCCGTGAGGTGCCGGTTCATTTCCTCGGGAAAGGGGGCGTATTTGTCGCCCGTCCGCAGGCCGGCCTCCACGTGGCCGATGGCGATGTGATGGTAAAAGGCGGCCAGGGCGCCGGCCATGGTGGTGGTGGTATCGCCGTGGACCAGGACCAGGTCGGGCCGCACCCGCCTGAGGACGTCCGCCACGCCCCGCAGGGAGCGGACGGTGACATCCTCCAGACTCTGCCTCTCCCGCATGATGTCCAGGTCGTAGTCGGGCTCGATGCCAAAGTGCTCCAGCACCTGATCCAGCATCTCCCGGTGCTGGGCCGTGACCAGGACGCGGCTCGACACATCGGGAGCTTCGCGCAGACGCCGCACCACCGGAGCCATCTTGATGGCCTCGGGGCGCGTCCCAAAGATGCTCAGCACGCTCGGGACGCGCCGCCGCCCGCCGGCGGGCGAGGCCGCCGCCGAACGTTCAGTGCGAGCTCTGCTCCCGTGCAGCGGCGGATACGCCCACCTTTCGGCCCGCGAAATAGAGGCTCACGCCGGCCAGGGCAAGGATGAAAAAGGCCACCCGCAGATCGGCGTGGATGAGGGCCAGCACGCCGACTCCCAGCCAGGCGCTGGCCAGATACATGATGAGGACGGCCTCGCGCTGGCTCAGGCCAGCCTGCAGCAGCCGGTGATGGAAGTGGTCCCGGTCGGGGGTGCCGATGGGCACCCCCCGCCGCCAGCGGCGCCACACGGCCAGGGCGGTGTCGAAGACGGGCAGGCCGATGGCCAGCACAGGCACCGCCAGGGCCAGGACCGCCGGGCTCTTGAGGGATCCCTCCATGGATATAGATGCCAGGGCGTAGCCGAGAAACATGGAGCCGCCGTCGCCGAGAAAGATGCGGGCGGGATGGAAGTTGTAGGGCAGGAAGCCCAAGGCGCTCCCCGCCAGGGCGGCGGCCAACAGGGTCGCCAGGGTAAGGGCCGGCAAGGGCATGCCCATCTGCGAGGCGGACACCAGGAGCACGGCGCTGGCGATGGCCACTATGCCTGCCGCCAGCCCGTCCAACCCATCTATCAGGTTGATGACGTTGACCACGGCGATCACCCAGAGCACCGTGACGGGCAGGGCCAGGTATCCCAACTGCAGCAGGCCGCCACCGAAAGGATTGGTGACGAAGTCAATCCGCACGCCCCAGGCCCAGCCGATGAGAGCCGCCAGGACCTGCCCGGCCACCTTGGTGCGCGGTCGCAAGGGCCGGAAGTCGTCCAGCACGCCGAAGGCCAGGAGGAATCCGCCGCCCAGGAGGATGCCTCGCACCTCGGGCCGATCCAGCCCGAGAGCCGCCGCCGTGGCGACGGCGAAGGCGAGATAGACGGCCACGCCGCCCAGGAAGGGCACCGGCCGCGTGTGCACGCTCCGCTGTCCAGGCTTGTCCAGGGCACCCACCGCCAGCGCCAGCCGGCGCACCGGCGGGGTTATGACGGCCGCCGCGACGGCGGCCAACGCCAACGCTGTCATCTGCTCGGAAGACACGTGCGCGCGCCCCCCCCGTCGCAACTTTCACCCCGACCCGAAAAGTCATTTTATGCCGTGCCCCAAAATCGGTCAAACACGCCGCCACGCACCGGGCGTACGGTGGCCGTCACGGCGGGGAAGGCACTCCGCCGGCCGAATCCGCAACACCCGGGTCGAGAACCAGGTAGCCCTTGTCCAGAAGCTTTTGCACGTGCGCTCGCAGGGCCGCCTCCACGTCCACCCGGTATTGCTCCTCCAGGACGAAGAGCATGGTGATGGCGGTTTGAGCCACATCCAGCAGTTCACGGCACACGATCCAGGCCACGTCCCTCTCCTCCAGCGCCGCCCTCTCCCCGCTCAGGGCGCGGAACTTGCCGATGGCTTCGCTCAGCTCGCCCGCTTCCTCCATGAGCTTGAGAGCGGTGGACTCGAGGGTGGGGCGCAGGTTGTTCAGCCTGGGCAGAGCTATGGTCTTGGTCTCCAGGGGCACCGGCTCCCCTGCGCGGGGGCCCGGCGACCGCCGCCGTCCCGGCTTCACCGCCTCATGCCTCCCTGACGAGGACGTATCCGTCCGTCCCCACCGTGGCGCGGTACAGGGCCACGCCGGCCCGGCGCAGCACCTCGCAGGATCGCTCATCCGGATAGGGAAGCCGGTACACCACCGCGCTCACCCGGGCCTGCACCATGGCCTTGGCGCAGTTGAGGCAAGGGAAGTCGGTGCAGTACATGGTGGTGCCGGCGCTGGTCTGGCTGGAGGCGGCGCACTGCAGGAGGGCGTTGAGCTCGGCGTGGACACACCGGACGCAGTGGCCGTTCTCCATGAGACAACCCGCGTCCTCGCAGTGGACGTCGCCCCGTACGCTACCGTTGTAACCCGTGGCAACCACCTGCCGATCCCGGACCAAGACCGCGCCCACATGCCGCCGCGGACAGGTGGAGCGGCTGGCCGCCAGCTCGGCCATCTTGAGGAAGTAATCGTCCCAGGCGGGCCTGGCCACGGGTTCTCACCGTTCACCGGCCGCAGTATCTCCTCTCGAGCTCCGTGATCTTGTCCACCCGGCGGGCGTGCCGTCCCCCGGCGAACTCCGCGGCCAGCCAGGTTTCCACGATGACCCTGGCCAGCCCCGGTCCCACCACCCGCTCGCCCAGGCAGAGGACGTTGGCGTCATTGTGCTCCCTCGTCGCCCGCGCCGAGAAAACGTCGTGGCAGACGGCGGCGCGGACGCCCGGCACCTTGTTGGCCGCCATGGACATGCCGATGCCCGTACCGCAAACCAGGATGCCCCGCTCCACCTCTCCCGCGGCCACGGCCGCGGCCACCCGCTCGGCGTAATCGGGGTAGTCGGCCGCCTCCGGGGAATGCACCCCCAGGTCGAGCACCTCGTGGCCCAGCTCCCGCAGCCACTCGGCCACGGCTTCCTTCAGCCGGTAGCCGCCGTGGTCAGAGGCCAGCGCTATCCTCATCCATCCCGCCTCCCTCCGGATCGCCCACCGGTCCCGGCGTCTCGCGGAGCCACCTCACCACGCCCCTGGCCAGCGACCAAAGCCGTTCGGCCGTCCGTCCGTACTCCTCGTCCGAATTGCCCAGGGGGTCGGGGACGTCCACCTCCGCGTCCTCCCCGTCCTCCCCCCGCCAGCCGGAGCGGGCAAAGCCCTCCATGGTGAACACCCGCCGCCGGGCCTCGGGAACCAGGAGGCGCACCATGGCCCGCTGCGCCCTCGTCATGGTGAGCACCAGGTCGGCGGCCAGCACGTCGCCGGGAGCCAGGGGGCGGGAACGGTGGCCGGTGATGTCTTCCCCGAAACGCCTCACCGCCCGGACGGCCCCCCCGGAGGCGGGGTCGCCCTCCCAGGCCCCCACGCCCGCCGAAACCACCCGCACCGGGCAGGCCGCCTCGCGCGCCGCCCGGGCCAGGAGCGCGGCCGCCATGGGACTCCGGCAGGTGTTGCCCGTGCAGACCACCAGGACGCGCCAAGGACGCGCCTCCGCCGGCTCCTCCTCCGCCACCCGGCCGCTCACCTCAGGATCCTGACCTCGGACGCCATACGCCGGAGGCGATCCCGCACAGCCGCAGCCCCGCCGGCATCCCGAGGCTCCTCCGCCAGGATAACATCAACCCCGCCCTCCCCCAAGGCGCGCAGGGCCGCGAAGAGGCGGGTGCCCCAGGCCGCGGGCCGGTCCGCCGGACCCACCGGCTCCGACAGAAGACCCAGGTCGCTTAGGAGATCCGCCAGCTCGACGCTGCCCAGGAAACCGACCCGCCGACCCTGCGCCACGAGACGCACCGCTTCCTCCCGCAGGCGGTCGCGGACCGTCGCCGGCTCTCCCGCGAAAAGGAGCACCGGGATCGGCCGACCGGCTGCGTCCGTGACCAGGATCCTTCCTCCCCCCCGCCCGGCCGGTCCGGCGACGCGGCAACCTCCCGCCGCCTCCAGCTCCTCCCGGGTGATGGCTCCCGGGCGGAGCAGCCGAGGCGGCTCCGCCCGCACATCGAGAACGGTGGATTCCATCCCCAGCGGGGTGGGTCCGGCATCCAGGACGGCGTCTATGGCTCCCGCCAGGTCGGCCAGAACGGCGGCAGCCGTGGTGGGGCTCGGCCGTCCGGCCCGGTTGGCACTGGTACCGGCCACCGGTGCCCCCAGGGCGCCGATGAGAGCCAGAGCCACGGAATGCGCTGGAGCGCGGACGGCCACGCCCCCGCCTTCACCGAGGAGGGGGGCGGGAAAGGCACCAACCGGGTCCAGGATCAGGGTGAGAGGACCGGGCCAGAAGGCCCGCGCCAGCCTCTCGGCCGTGGCGTTCCAGCGCACCAGGGAACGGGCCATGGCCACGCCGTCCACGTGGAGCATCAGCGGCTTGCCCTCCGGGCGGCCCTTCACCGCCACCAGGGCGGCCAGGGCCTCGTCCCGCCGGGCATCGGCCCCCAACCCATACACCGTCTCGGTGGGGAAAGCCACCAGGCGCCCTTCCCGCAGCAGCGACGCCGCCGCCGCCACGGCTTCCTCGCGCTCGCCATCAAGGACCAGGGTCGCCACTGGGGCTCGCCTCCCTGAGACCCGACACGACCCGCTCCACGCCGCCCTCGTCCGGCCAGGACCGCACGGCACGGAAACCGGCTCGCCGCAAGAGATCGGCCACGGACCCGGCCTGCCCCCACCCCACCTCCACGGCCAGAAGACCGCCCGGAGCCAGGAGCGGCGGCGCTTCCTCCACGACCCGCCGCAGAACGGCGAGGGCATCCTCTCCCGCCACCAGCGCCAGCAAAGGCTCATGACGCCGCACGGTCTCCTCCACCGCCGCCAGGTCGCGCCTCCCCACATAGGGGGGATTGGCCGCCACCGCCGCCAGACTCCCCGCCAGGCTGGCGGCCAGCAGGGGACGGCCCAGGTCACCCCGGTGAAGAACCACCCTGTCGGCCACACCGTGGCAGCGGGCATTGCGCCGGGCCACGCCCAGGGCCGCTCGGGAGATGTCCACAGCGTGCACCTCCAGGTCGCCGCGCGCCAGGGCCAGGCACACGGCCACCACGCCGCTGCCGGTGCCGAGGTCCGCCACCCGCACGGGCGCGGGCCGGTCCCGCACGTGCTCGGCCACCACCCGCACCAGCAGTTCCGTCTCGGGCCGTGGAACCAACACCGCCCTCGTCACGAGAAAACCCCGCCCCATGAACTCAGCCCGGCCGGTGAGGTAGGCCAGGGGCTCCCCCCGCGCCCGCCTCTCCACGAGGCGCAGGTAGCGACGGTAACTTCGCTCGTCCAATCCCCGCTCGGGATGGAGGACCAGTTCCGAGCCGGGCACGCGCAGCACGTGGCTCAGCAACCAGCGGGCCTCGCGTCGCGGCGAGGGGATTCCGGACCGTTCCAGCCGGGCCGCCGCCCGGGCCAGAGCCTCACCCCTGTCTGCGGGCACCGTCAATCGGCGGCGGCCAGCGCGGCGGCCTGCTGGTGCGCGGCCACCGCGTCCAGGAGCTCGTCCAGGTCGCCGTCCATGATCTCGGCCAGACGGTGCAGGGACACCCCCGCCCGATGGTCCGTCACCCGACCCTGAGGAAAATTGTAGGTCCTGATCTTCTCGCTGCGCTCGCCGGTCCCCACCTGCGTCCGCCTCTCCGCCGCCAGGGCCGCTTCGCGCTCCTGGCTGGCCCGATCGAACAGCCGGGCCCGCAGGATGGCCAGGGCCCGCGCCCGGTTCTTGTGCTGGGACCGCTCGTCCTGACAGGATACGGTGATGCCGGTGGGAAGATGGGTCACCCGCACGGCGGATTCCGTCTTGTTGACGTGCTGCCCCCCGTGGCCCCCCGCCCGGAAGGTCTCGATGCGCAGGTCCTCGGGCCGAAGGACCACGTCCACCTCGTCCGCCTCGGCCAGGACGGCCACCGTGGCGGTGGAGGTGTGAATGCGCCCCCCGGCCTCGGTCACCGGCACCCGCTGCACCCGGTGCACCCCGCTCTCATACTTGAGCCGGCTGTAGGCTCCCTGGCCCCGTACCAGAAAAGCGACCTCCTTGAACCCCCCGAGGCCCGTCTCGTTGCCGCTCAGCACCTCCACCGTCCAGCCGCGGCGCTCGGCGTAGCGCGCGTACATCCGCAGGAGATCGCCCGCGAAGAGAGCGGCCTCCTCGCCGCCCGCCCCCGCCCTTATCTCGACGATGACGTTCTTTTCGTCACGGGGATCGGTGCCGGCCAGAAAACCGAGCAACTCCCCCTCCAGGCGACGGCCCTCCTCCTCCAGACCGGACACCTGCTCCGCCAGCCACACCGCCGCCTCCGGCTCCGCCTCGGCCAGCAGCGAGCGCGCGGTCCGCAAATCCTCCTGCACCTGACGCCAACGGCGGAAGGCCGCCGCCAGGGGGCCCAGGCGCGCGTGCTCCCGCACCAGGCTCTCCCATTCCTCCCGGTCGGCGAGAACGGCCGGATCGGCCAGCCGGCGCTCGAGGTCCTCGTACCTGCGCTCCAGGACAAGCAATTTTTCCTGCCAAGGGGGCTGCCCGCTCATGGTGCTCCCGCCGCCGCTTTATCCTACGGCCTCGACGCCCGCGTCCAGGCGCAAGGCGGCCTGCAGGGCCGCCAGCGCCACCTCGAGCTGGTCCTCGTCCGGCTCTCTGGTGGTGAGGCCCTGCAGCCAGAGGCCCGGCTCCACCAGGGGGGCGAGCCAGAGGGGACAGCCGCCGGGGCGCCGGCCCGCGGCCCGTATGAGCTCGTATGCCAACCCGGCGATGAGAGGCACCAGGGCAAGCCTGATGGCGAGCCTGGTGCCCAGATCGTGCCAGCCGGTGAAGGCGAATACGAGAGTGCTGACCACCGCCACCAGGAGCAGAAAGCTGGTCCCGCAACGGCTGTGACGGGTTGAGCACGGGCGGGCGCCCGCCACCGTGAGGGGGAGGCCCGCCTCGTACGCGTTGATGGCTTTGTGCTCAGCCCCATGGTACTGCAACACCCGCCTGATCTCCGGCAGCGCTGCTACGCCGGCCAGGTAGCCGAGCAGGATGGCCAGGCGGACGCATCCCTCCACCAGGTTGAGGACGACGGCGTCGGCGGTGAACCTCTCCACCCAGCGGACGGCCCAGGTGGGGAGGAGGACGAAGAGCCCCACGGCCAAGGCAACGGCCACAACCAGGGCCACGGTGATCTGGCCGCGCGAGAGCTCCTCTCCCTCGCCCGCCGCCGCGCGCTCGGCAGAAAAGCTCAGGGCCGCCAGGCCGAAGGTGAGAGATTCGCCCACGGCGGCGACGCCCCGCAAGACGGGGAACCGGAAGATGGGCCACCGATCCGCCCAGGGCCGGACGGCCTTTTCCTGCACCTCGATACGGCCGTCCGGGAGGCGCACGGCCACCGCCATGTGCCGCCTCCCTCGGATCATGACCCCCTCGAGAACGGCCTGTCCACCGTAGACAGGGCGCACAGGCCCCACCTCGCTCAGCGGCCGGGCGACTGCTCCTGGGGCTCCCGGCGGCCGTAATTCTGGTAACGGCGGAGGAAGCGCTCCACGCGGCCCCCGGTATCCACCAGCTTTTGCGTCCCGGTCCAGAAGGGATGGCAGCGGGAACAAATCTCCACCCTCAGCCGCGGTTTGGTGGAACCGACCCGGTAGACGGCGCCGCAGGCGCAGGTGATCTCGGCCTCGTGGTATTCGGGATGCAGACCGGGCTTCATACCCCCACCTCCCCAACTGGCGACCGAGGTGCGGCCATTTTAGCAACGACGGAGGACGGGCTCAAGACCGCGGCGCCTCCCGGCGTAGCATGTCAAAGAACTCCCGATTGCTCTTGGTCTTGGCCAGGCGATCCGTGAGGAACTGTAGCACGCTGGCGGCGTCCATCTCGTGGGTGATCTTGCGGAAGGCCCACATCACGTCCAACTCGTCCTTGCTCAGGAGCAACTCCTCGCGGCGCGTCCCGGAACGCTTGATGTCTATGGCGGGGAAGATGCGCCGCTCGGCCAGCTTCCTGTCCAGGTGAATCTCCATGTTGCCCGTACCTTTGAATTCCTCGTAGATGACGTCGTCCATGCGGCTGCCCGTCTCCACCAGGGCCGTCCCGAGGATGGTGAGGCTGCCCCCCTCCTCGATGTTGCGGGCGGCTCCGAAGAACCGCTTGGGTCCCCGCAGAGCGCTGGGGTCCAAGCCGCCGGAGAGGGTGCGGCCGCTCGGCGGTATGACCAGGTTATGGGCGCGGGTGAGGCGGGTGATGCTGTCCAGCAGGATCACCACGTCGCGGCCGTGCTCCACGAGGCGCTTGGCCCGTTCCAAGACCATATCCGCCAGCTTGACGTGGTTGTCGGGCGAATTGTCGAAGGTGGAAGCCAGGACCTCCACGTTGCCGTGCACCGAGCGCTCCATGTCGGTGACCTCCTCCGGCCGTTCGTCCACCAGGAGGATCATGACGAAGACATCGGGGTAGTTGGTGGTGACGGCATTGGCGATCTGCTTGAGCAGCACCGTCTTGCCGGCTTTGGGCGGAGCCACGATGAGGCCGCGCTGCCCCTTCCCCACCGGCGCCACCAGGTCTATCAGGCGGGTCGCCATCTGGTCGGGCGTCGTTTCGAGGGTGAGCCGTTCATTGGGGTGGATGGGGGTCAGGGCGTCGAAGGGTACTCTCTCCGCCGCCACCTCCGTGGCCTCGCCGTTTATGGCCTCCACCCGCAGGAGGCCGTAATACCGCTCGTTTTCCTTGGGCGGTCTGGCCTGCCCGGAGACGAAGTCTCCCGTCCGCAGCTCGAAGCGCCTGATCTGGGAAGGGGAGACGTAGATATCCTCGTTGCTGGGGAGGTAACCGAAGGGCCGGAGGAAGCCGTAGCCTTCGGGCATGATTTCCAGGACACCCTGGGCGAAAACGAAGCCGTCCTTCTCCGCCCGTGCCTTCAGGATCTCGAAGATCAATTCCCGCTTTCGCATCATGCTGAAGCCGGATATGCCGAGTTGGCGGGCCAGCCGGTAGAGCGCCTGCAGGTTCATGGCCTCCAGGTCGTCCAGGGCGAAGGTGCCCCCCCGCTCGGATCGCTCCGGCCGTTCGGGGACCTCCCCGCCGTTGCCCCGCTGGGCCCGCCCCCTGCCCTCCCTCACCTCGGCCTCGGCCACCATGCCGTTGCCGCCGTCGGCGATCTCCGCGCCCACCTCTTCCCTTCGCCTCGCCAATGTGCATTCCACCCTTCGATTTTCTAGCCCGTTCTCTCGCACCCGAGAACGCGCTTCAAGCCACGGACGACAAGGACCGCCCGGAACACGGATCGGACGTGCGCACCGTTGCCAGGGACTCTGCCTCGAACGGCCGTCCGCATCTCACCACGATGACGAGCAGTCCCGCAACCGCTGGCACTCTCCCCCTGGGGACGTAACGAAGGACCGGCTCGGCCGACTGAAGTGCCCGCTGAATCAGACTCATTCTATCATATACGCCAACGCCGTATGCGCTGTAAAGTCCCCCCTGCGGGGGGCGCGGGGGAAGCCGGGCCCGCGGCGGCGGTGCCTCTGCGGCGCGGGGCGCGCAGCGGGTGCCGGCGGCGCGGCCGCGGGTGCGCGCGGCGCGGGGCAGCGGCGCGCAGGGCAGGCGGCGCAGCGGCGGGGCGCCCGTGGGTGAAGACGCCCGCGCCAAGCACAAAAAGGCCGGGCGGATGGCGCGGCGGCCCCCGCCGCCCACTCCCCCGCCCGGCCCCAAAAATAAACTCCCGGCGGCGTCCTATTCTCCCAGACGGTCCCCCGCCCAGTACCTTCGGCGCTGGAGGGCTTAACTTCCGTGTTCGGAATGGGAACGGGTGTGACCCCTCCGCCATCACCACCGGGAAACGGGAAATCGCCGCTTTCCACGAGACGGCCCCGAAAGAGAAGCCCTCGACCCATTAGTACCGGTAGGCTCAAGACCTCACAGCCCTTGCACCCCCGGCCTATCTACCTCGTCTTCTCCAAGGTGTCTTACCGGCCTTGTGCCGTGGGAGACCTCATCTCGGGGCAGGCTTCGCGCTTAGATGCCTTCAGCGCTTATCCCTACCGCACATGGCCACCCAGCCGTGCCCCTGGCAGGACAACTGGTACACCAGCGGTGCGTCCCCACCGGTCCTCTCGTACTAGGTGGAGCCCCCCTCAAGTCTCCTCCGCCCGCGGTGGATAGGGACCAAACTGTCTCACGACGTTTTGAACCCAGCTCACGTACCGCTTTAATGGGCGAACAGCCCAACCCTTGGGACCTGCTCCAGCCCCAGGATGCGATGAGCCGACATCGAGGTGCCAAACCCCGCCGTCGATGTGGACTCTCGGGCAGGATCAGCCTGTTATCCCCGGGGTAGCTTTTATCCGTTGAGCGATGGCCCTTCCACTCGGTACCACCGGATCACTAAGCCCGACTTTCGTCCCTGCTCGACCCGTCAGTCTCACAGTCAGGCACCCTTCTGCCTTTGCACTCCACGCACGATTTCCAACCGTGCTGAGGGTACCTTTGGACGCCTCCGTTACCCTTTGGGAGGCGACCGCCCCAGTCAAACTGCCCACCTAACACTGTCCCCACACCGGCTAACGGTGCCAGGTTAGAACTCCAGCGCCTAAAGGGTGGTATTTCACCAGCGGCTCCACCCGCCCTGACGAGCAGGCTTCCCTGCCTCCCACCTATCCTACACATCAAGCGCCAAAGCCCCATGCCAGGCTGCAGTAAAGCTCCACGGGGTCTTTCCGTCCAGCCGCGGGTCGTGGGCGTCTTCACCCACTCCTCAATTTCACCGGGCGCCCTGCCGAGACAGCGCCCCTGTCGTTACGCCTTTCGTGCGGGTCGGAACTTACCCGACAAGGAATTTCGCTACCTTAGGACCGTTATAGTTACGGCCGCCGTTCACCGGGGCTTCGGTTCAGA
>FWPU01001011.1_pt1 | contig 87986 bp, 85 predicted proteins | sample 2228361 | NCBI WGS metagenome assembly FWPU01 (sample SAMEA103939777, study PRJEB20133) | metagenome
TGACAAAGGACAGGACCCGCAGGTCCCCAGGCTCCCGTGAGCCGGCCGGAGCTTGATTGTAACCCGAGTCGGGCGAGGTTCGCCTACTAATCCACCTTATCCGGGAAATCCGTGGAATCCGAGAAATCCACGCCGTCCGGGCGAACCAAAGGAAGTGATCATGCTTGGACCGCCGATGCGCCTGTCACCGCGTGCGCAGGCGGGAAAGCACCTCGCTGGAGGGAATTTGAGACTGGCTGGCGAGGCGGTTTTGCTCCAGAATCGCCTCGTAAACCTCACGACGATGCACCGGGATCCGGCGGGGTGCCGCTATCCCCACTTTCACCTGCTCCGCCCCCACCGACAAAATCGTCACCTCGATCTCGTCCCCGATCATCAGGCTTTCGCCGGCGCGGCGTGTGAAGACCAGCATGCTCAACCCATCCTACCGCAGGACGGGCTCCGCCACCGAATACCGGCTCTGCACCAGAATTACCTGGGCCGCCCGCATGTTGGCGGTGTTGATCACCAGCGGGGCAAACAGATTGGCGGTGACCGCCTCGGGACGGTCGGCCAGGGTCAGGATGCTGTAACTCAAACCATCCTCCGCCCTCTCCAGGCCCAGCGCTTCCTGCTGCTCCGGGCTCAGCACCACCTGATAGTCCTCCCTGACCAGACGGGGATCGATCAGCGGAAACGAAATCAGCCCGTTGTCCACCGACTGCAGGAACCGGATGGGCTCATATTCCGGATTCTCCACCAGCACAAAGCTCTGCAGCTCATGGAAACCGGGAATCCCACCCTCCACCCGAATCACGTCCTCCGGCCGATACCGGATGGTCCCAAACTTGGCCGTCTGCAGCTCCAGCGTCCCCACCGTCAACCCATCATGTCGAACAGATTTCCCTGACGCAACCGCGCGCCGGCGCCCAGCGCAGCGTTGAGCGCAGTCTCCGACTGTACCATGCGGGAAATCGCCTCCGCCATGTCCGCGTCCTCCACAGCGGAAACCTCCGCCGTCAGGTCGAACATCCTCTGGTCGAGCCGGGCTTCGGCGGCTTCCACCCGGTTGAGGCCCTGGCTGATCTTGAAGCGGGCCAGGTCGATCACCTTCCCCGCCTCGTTCACTTCCGTCATCGCCGCCCGGGCGGCGTCCATGTCATTGGCCTCCAAGGCGTTGATCAACCGCTGGATCGAATTCAGCAGGTCGCCGCTCGGATCGTTGAACACCTCCGAACCGTAAACATTGACGTCCACCAGCTCGCCGTCGGCCACCTCGATCTGCATCCGGGCCGTGTTTCCCTGATACTGCCAGACGCCTCCCACCTGCTGCACCGGGTCCTGGTCCACCTGCGAACCGGAAAACAGAAACTTCCCGTCCACCGTGGTCCGCGCCACCTGGACGACGCCCTCCAGCACTCCCTTCAGTTCCCCCGCGATCGCCAGCCGGTTCTCGGCGCTGGTGGTATCCGTCACCGCGAAAGCCGCCCGCTCCACAACCTTCGTGCTCACATTGCGCAGCGTGTTCAGGGCGGACGAGGCGTTCCCCAACTGCGCCCGGGCCCGGCTGATGTTGCGGTAATACTGGTTCACCCGGGAAATCTCGTCCCGGACCCGCAGAATCCGCGCCGCGTCGGCCGGACTGTCGGACGGCTGGTGGATGCGCTTCCCGGTCGCCACCTGCCTGTTCCATTCCACCCACCGGCTGCGGGCCTGCTCCAGGTTCCGCAAATAGTCCTGAATGATGCCGTTTTCTGAGACTCTCATGGCTCGCCCTCATCCGGCCTGTCCGGCGATCCCTCGCGGTCGGGCCTATTTCACCAGATTCAGCGTCTCCTCCAGCAGGGAATCGATGACCCGGATCAACTTGGCGCTGGCCTGATACGAACGCTGATACTGCATCAGGTTCACCGCCTCCTCGTCCAGCGAAACCCCCGACACCGACTCCCGCTGGCCCTCCAACTGGTTCAACACCTGATCCTGCAGCAGCAGGTTCGACCGCGCGCTGCGCGACGCCAAGCCGGTCCTGAACAGGAGCTGGGAATAAAAGTCCCGCAGCGTCTGGTCTCCCAGACCCGCTATCGGCAGGTCACGCAGATCCGCCAGGGCCTGGGCGTTGACACCGTCGCCGATGGCGCCCGGTGCCCCCGCCGCCGCCACCCCCCGGGGATCGGTCAGCGAGAGGGTCAGCGTTGAAGCCTCGGCCCCAGCGGTGGCCGTGAAAAAAGTGGCGCCGGCGTTGCCGTCCAGGTCGTAGCCGTTGGCGTGCACCTGATTGACGGCCGCCGCCAGCTCCCGCGCCAGATCGTCAAGCGTTGTCCGGGTCTCCGCCAGATTCTCCCGCTGGAACGAAAGCAGCCCTCCCAGCTTGCCCGACGTGAAGTCCGCGCTGATGTCGACACCCGCCAGCTTGATGACCGAACCCTCGGAAGCCTGCTCCACGGTCAGGGTGGCGGGCTCGCTGCCCACCAGCAGCAGTTTCCCCGTGGTGGTGGAGATGATCATGTTGTTGGAGGTGTCGACCTGGATCTGGATGTTGACCAGCTCCGATAGCTGGCCCAGCAGCTTCTGGCGCTCGTCATACAGCGTGCCGCCGTCGATGCCCCGGTTGAGGATCGGCATCAGCTTCGCGTTCACCTCACCGATCTGGCGCAGCAGGTCGTTGACCGTGCCCACGACGTCGGTAATCTGCGTCCGGTTGCTCTGGTCCAGCAGGTCAAGCTGCGCGGAGGCGTTACGGAAAGTCCACGCCAGCTGGTTGGCCTCCGCCAACACGGACTCCCGCAGGGCAATCGACGACGGATCGCCCGAAAGTTCCAGAAACGCGTCCAGGAACCGCGAGAGCTGTTCCGAGATGTTGGCGCCCTCCGTTCCGGCCACCAGCGTTTCAAGCTGGCTGAGCGCGGTCCGGCGGCCGTCATAGAACCCCCAGGCCTGGCTTTCGGCAAGAATCCGGCTCTCCAGGTAGGCGTCACGGATGGACTGAATCCGCTCGATTTCAGCCCCCGTGCCCAGGGTGCCGAAGGTTCGGATCTCGACCTCGCTGCTGGTGAACAGCACGCGCTTGCGGCTGTAGCCCTCCGTGTTGACGTTGGCGACGTTCTCGTTGACGATCTGGATCCCCGTCTGCATGTTGGACAGGGTCCGGAGGCTCATCTGCAGTGCACCGAAGATCCCACCCATGGTTTATGCCCTGACCCCCCTGACGGACGCGGTCGCACCTTCCGAACGGTGGAGGACCGCCGCCTCGTCATAACTGGAACCACCGCCGAACATGGCCTCCAGCATGCGATCCGTATAGCCCAGCGAGTTCTGCAGGAAACGCCGGTTGCGCCGGAGGAGACTCTGCAGCTCCGCCACGGTCCGCCGCAGCTCCTGGACGGCCTCCCTCAGCGCGGGACGTCCCGAACGCTCCAGCGGTCCTCCGGCCTGCGGCAAAGTTCCCAAGCCGGCCAGACAGTTCCGGACCTCTTCCATGTGATCTTCCGAGCGGGCTCTGGAGGCTTCCACGCCCTCCAGATCACCCGCCAGAAAGCAGTCCACGCACCGTGCCTGCTCTTCCAGGAGTGCCCTGTAATGCCGGATCAGGGAACGAATCACTTCCGCCACTGTTTCCGTCTTCATACGCGTACATCAATGTGGACCGTCTGTTCCTTGGCTTCCGCGCTTTCCGGTTCCTCCGGAAGCGCTTCCTCCGGGGTCCGGGTGGTCGGGGGCGGTTGGGGATCAGGTTTGCGCTTGCGCCGGCCGGAAGGATGTTCCGCCTCGACCTGCTGCCAGCGGCTCTGGATTCTGGCGATTTCGTCGATCATGGCGCCTCCTCGGAAGCCCCCGAGCGAGTCCCAGACCGATCAGATCCTCGCCGATTCCAGGGTCAGGCACTTCTGTCGATCAGGCTGCCGGTGATGATCGCCTCGGCGACTTCCTGAGCCTTGATGTTGTAGGTTCCGGCTTCGATCCGGGATCGCAGCTCGGCGATACGCTCGGCTCGAACCTCCGGAGACTCTCCCGCCTTCTGTGTCAGCTCCTGGAGTTCCCGGCCCGCCACGGACAGCTCCAGCCGGTCCCGCTGGACAGCGGGATCCTCCGCCCTGGCCGCCTCCGGCGGCACCACGGCTTCCCGTTTCGGAGTCTGGTAATCCGGTCGAAGATAGGGATTGTTTCCGTCGATCTTCATGCAAGTCGTCCTTTGAAGGCACGAACCAAGCTCACGCCTATCTTATCGGAGCCGCATCCACAAACTTTAGCCGAATGGCCGGCGCCCGGCACCCTCATCGCCGTTCCACCTCCACGTGCAGGTGGGGCCCGGTCGAACGGCCCGTACTCCCCACCTCACCCAGTCGCTGACCCCTCTGGACCTCCTCTCCCTCCCGGACATGAATTTCTTTCAGGTGCGCGTAGCGGACCCGGTTGCCCCGCGAGTCCTCCACGATCACCGTGTTTCCATAGCTGCCCTGTTCTCCGCTGAAAACCACCCGCCCGCCGGCCACCGAAACCACTTCGGTACCCTCAGGGGCGGCCAGATCCAAACCCCGGTGGTAGCGCCACTCGGCCGTAAACGGATCCCGGCGCCAGCCCGGTCCCGAGCTGTACTCGAACTGTTCCACCATCGCGGTGAGCCGCCGTCCAACAGCGGCCAGCTGCGCCGGCGCGCCCTCCGGCGCCGGCGACAACGCCGCCTCCGCCGGAGCCAGTTCCGCCGGCCCGGAGGACGGTTCGCCTTCCGCCTGCACCCCTTCCAGGTGACGCAACAGCGGAGCTGCCAAGCCGATTCCGCCCTGCATCGCCAGAGCCCTGGCCACCGCCTGGTCCATCATCGACATGTAGATGTCCTGCCCGGCGGACTCTTCGAAAATCCCGTCCGAGCCCACCGACTCCCTCATGACCGACAACAACTGATGCAGGAAGATCGCCTCGAACTCCTGGGTAAGCTTCTTGAGCGAGGGCGACCGTTCCCGGGATCCGGAGACCCGGTCAAACTGGATTTGGGCTACCGCGGTCAGATCTGCCGACATGGTGCCTGTTCGAACCTCCGTTCAACCCCCGCCTCAAATGATCTCCAGCTCCGACTGCAGCGCGCCCGCCGCCTTGATCGCCTGCAGGATGGCCAGGATGTCCCGGGGCGTGGCACCGATGGAGTTGAGGGCGCGGACCACTTCCTCGATGCTGCTGCCTTCACCGATCCTGACGTTCTGTCCCGGTTCCTCCTGGACTTCCACGGTTTCCTGGGGAACCACCACGGTTTCGCCCTGGCCGAACGGCGCAGGCTGCGAGACGGCGTACTGGGTGCCGATCTGCACGGTCAGAGAACCGTGCACGATGGTGACCGGCGCGATCCGGACATCGCCCCCGAAGACCACGGTGCCGGTCTTCTCGTTCAGCACCACCCGCGTCTTGCGGTCGACTTCCAGCGATTCGTTCTCAATCTGGGTGATGAAATCCACCATGTTGTTCCGATACTGCTCGGGTACGGCGATTTCCACTGTACGGCTGTCCAGGGGACGGGCCACTCCCAGCGCCAGGCGTGCGTTGATCACCGAGGCGGCTCGGCTGGCGGTGGTGAAGTCGTCCTGGTGCAGGACCAGCCGCAGCATCGGCCTGCCCTGCAGCTCGAAGTTGACCTCCCGTTCCACCAGCGCCCCTTCGGGGACTCTTCCCGCCGTGGGCTGGTTCTTCTGCACCGCACTGTTGGACGTGCGCACGGCGAATCCGCCGATGGACACCGGACCCTGGGCCACGGCGTAAACTTCGCCGTTGGCGGCTTTGAGAGGCGTCATCAGCAAAATTCCCCCCTGCAGGCTGGCAGCATCGCCGATGGAGGCCACCGTCACATCGATCTTGGTGCCGACTCTGGCGAAGGGGGGCAAGGTCGCCGTCACCATCACCGCCGCCGTGTTGGACACCTGCACGGACCGCGGCGGAACCACGATGCCTTCCAGGTTCAGGAGGTTGGCCAGGGTCTGGGTGGTGAAGTAGGTTTGCCGGCTGTCGCCGGTTCCGTCCAGGCCCACCACCAGCCCGTAACCCATCAGCTGGTTTTCCCGGACTCCCTGGATCCGGGCTACGTCCTTCAGCTTGGCGGGTGCTCCCAGCACCGCCCCCGGCACCAGGCCCAGAATGCACAGCCACAGGCCCAAAGCGGCCGGTTGCCGGCGGCTTCGCCAGCCGCCGGCGCGCCGCCCGGCCCCTTCCCTTTCCCTCTCATCCCTGCGCCATTTCCACATAACCAGCTCCTAGAACGGCCAGATCCCGGACAGAATCTTGAACAGAACTCCCGGCTTCTGGGCGTCGCTGACGATACCCCGACCCGTCACCTGCAGCTCCATCTCGGCGATCCTCGACGACAGCACAGTGTTCTCGGGCCCGATATCGCCGGGGCGGATGACCCCCCGCAACGTCACAATCTGGCGTTCGCCGTTGACCAGAACTTCCCGGTTGCCCTCGATGAGCATGTTCCGGTTGGGAAACACCTCCACCACCCGGGCGCTCAGCGTGGTCGACAGCACGGTCTTGCGGGAGGTGGCGGCGTCGCCCGAGAACTCGGAATTCTGTTCCGTGGAGATCAGGTTCGGCAGCTCGGCGATCCTCCGTTCGAGCCCCGCCAGACTGCCGTACTTCTTGTCCACCGAAGAGCTCTTGGCGGATTCGGTGGAGGCCTCGCTCACGGCCGAGGTTGACTCCAACACCTGGATGGTGACCAGATCCGCGATCCGCCGCGCCTTGACATCACGGAAGGCGTCGGCGTAGCCGGCCTGACCGGTCCAGACCGATCCGTCTTCCTCTCCCTGGTCGACCTCCAGCCCGCGTGCCAGCCGGACATAGTCCTCCAGGCCGCGGTTCACGGACGCCTCCCGATTCGAAGGTCCGCAGGCCGCCGCCAACATGGCGGCCGCCACCAGCGCCCAAGGGACCACCAACCCTCCCGGCAATCTCTGTTGCTTTTCCGGACGCACAGACATCAACGACCTCCCGCAAGATCAATGCGGACTTCGCCGGCAGCCACTACAGTGGCCGTAACAACCTCCCGGCTGTCCAGGTTCTGCACCATGATGGACTCTCCCTGTCTGCCCGCCTGCCGGGCCCGGGCCGAGGCCCGGATGGCAAAGGTCGGGCCCTGGGCGGTCAGGGTGACGATGTCGCCGGCCTTGACGAGGACCGGCTGTTGAACATCCCGCAGCCGCAGGACGGTCCCCGGTGTCAAGGCACGGCGGGCCACCAGTCCCTGCAAACCCTCCAACCGGCTGAGCACACCGTCCAGGTCCACCAGTTCGCGTTCCACCAGTTCCAGATCGGCGTCCTGAACCACCTGACCGAAGGCGATCGGCCGGCGGACGACCGCCACCTTGCCGCGAGCCCGGGCCCGCACCCGCGCCCAGTGACTGCGGTGCAGTTTCCCGTCCACCAGCAGATCCAGTTTCAGCGTGACCCCGTCCAGCCGCGGCGGAACCCCCCGAGCATCGACCCGGACTTCCACCTGTCCGGCGGGCAGGACCAGATCGCGGGGGGCTTCCAGCTCTTCGACAACGACGGCAAAATCGGGCCGGCTCTCGAGGAAATAGTCCCGAACCGCGGCTTCGATCAGCCCCTGGTCGAAGCGCGCGGCCGCCCGCGTCACCAGTACCCGCTCCGGAACCGACACGCCCTCCGCCGCAAAACCCGCCCGGGCCAACATGCCCTGGATTTCGCCGCGGGTGATCCACCGGTAGTGGCCGGGGTTGGGGGCGTAAGCCAGCCGGACCGAGGCTTCAGGCCGGGCTTCATCGCCCAGCAGGTCTCCCAGGGTGATGGCATCCCCCCGCACCTCGATCCGCTCGGGCACCGAACCCTCCACGAGGGTCCGACCCGCCCCCAGGGCGGCGGACCCGCCCAGCAGAAGCAGCATCAGCAGACCGACTCCCGATCCGACCAACGCCTTCATCTTCCACCTCTACCGGACCATCCCGTTGACCTGCTGGAACAGGTTGTCAGCAGTCTTCACCACCTTGGAACTGGCCTCGTAAGCGCGCTGGCTGACGATCAGATCGATCATTTCCTTGACCACGTTCACATTGGAGTGCTCGATGAAACCCTGCAGCAGGGTGCCGATGCCGTTCTCTCCGGGACTGCCGGTCACCGGATCACCGCTGGCCGCGGTCTGCAGGAACAGGTTGCGGCCGATGCTGTTGAGCCCCGCCGGATTCGAGAACACCGCAAGCTGGATCCGCCCCACCTGCTGCACATTGGTCTGGCCCGGCAGGTTGACGGACACCGTCCCGTCGGCCGCCACGCTGATCTTGGTGGCCTCCCGGGGGATGGAAACCTGGGGCTCCAGGGGATCGCCCGAAGCCGTCACCAGATTGCCGTTGCGGTCCAGATGCAGCGCTCCGCCACGGGTGTAGGCGATCTGCCCGTCGGGCAACCGGACCTGGAAGAAGCCTCGGCCCTCGATCACCAGGTCCAGCTCGTTCCCGGTCTCGACGTAATCGCCCTGCAGGAAGATGATCTCGTTGGAAACCGCCCGGGTCCCCAGTCCGATCTGCAAACCGGTGGGGATCTCCGTGGAGGTCGATGCATTGCTGCCGGGCGCCACCAGGTTCTGGTAAAGCAGATCCTGGAACTGGGTCCGCCGCTGCTTGAAGCCGGTGGTGTTCACGTTCGCCAGGTTGTTGGCGATGTTGTCGATGTTCAGTTGCAGGGCTTCCATCCCGCTGGCTGCACTGTAAAGCGATCTCAGCATGGCTTTCTCCTTGCGACTCCCCGCTAGACCCGTCCGAGTTCGTTGATCAGCTTCTGGTCCACATCCCGGGTCAGGGAGCGGATTGTCTGGGACAACATTTCGAAGTTGCGCAGAAGGCCGACCATCTCGGTCACGGCCTTCACGGCGTTGACATTGGCCTGTTCGATGAACCCCTGCACCACGTTGAGCCGGCTGGGGGGCAGTTCCTGGGACCCGGGACGCGCCTGGAACAGGGAGCCGCCCTGCGGGATCAGGGCTGCGGCGTCGGCAAAGGCGACGATCCTGAGACGTCCCACCTCATTGCCGTCCACTGCCAGCCGTCCGTCGGAAGCCAGTTCCACCCGGCCCGGGGGCAGCACAATGGGACGTCCCTGCGGGTCGTCGCCAAGTCCCAGCACAGCGAACCCGTCCACGGTTTGCAGGCGGCCGTCAGGACCCAGTGTAAAGTCGCCGTTTCGGGTGTACCGAACACCTTGCGGAGTAAGGACCGAGAAGAAGCCGTCACCCAGCAGCGCAAAGTCCAGGGGGTTACCGGTTTCCTCCAGATTGCCGCCGGAAAAGTCGGTGAGCATCCGCGTACGCACCTGGGGGCTGTTGATGGCCTCTCCCAGCGGCGTCAGGCTTTCGTCCTCCAGTTCGGAAATCAGCTCGTAGTAGAACCGGGTCTGCTTGAAACCTGTCGACTGGAGATTGGCCAAATTGTGGGAGATGGCTTCCAGCGCTTCCGCCTGGCTTTGCATCCCCGCGTAGGCCATGTAAATCGAGTGACTCATTCCGGTACCTCTTCAAGCACCTGCCGTACCCATCGCAACATCAAGCAAATGCGGGCCCTTCATGGCATGCAGGCGGCCGCCTCGGGCAAACTTTGCCCACTGCGGGCGGCAAATTCCGCCGCTCTTTTCAGGGTTACAAAACAGTCCAGCCGCCGGTCCTTCCATTCGATCCGGCCCCAGAAGCCGCGGTCATAGCTGCCGAGCCGCAGAGAACACCCCCGGTGCCGCCGTACCTGCTGAATCAGAAAATCTGTGATCGCCCGGGGGTTTCGCGTGGACTCGATGCACAGCTCCGGATCGCGTCGCGGCAGGGCGAGATATTCGGCGAAAACCCGGTCGAACGTACCGTCCTGGAGCAGGAAGATCCGGACGTTGTAGCCCAGCATCTTGCGGATCAGATGGCTGAGATGGACCTTGACCGGACTGCGGGCGGCCAGCAACAACGTGGACGTCCGGGCATCGAACTCGAACGGAAGAACCTGGAAATCCTCGCTCAGCCGGCGGGGGATCGCCAGAACGAAAGCCTCCCCCAAAGGCAGCCTGACCTCTCCCACCCAAGGCACCCCCTGCTGCTCGCTCAAGGCAGCAGTCAGTTGAGCCTCGGTACAGAAACCCAGGCGGATCACCTGGGCTCCCAGCGCCCCTCCCTGAGCCCGCTGGCGCTCCAGGGCGAAGGCGAGCTGGTCGCTGGTGATCAGTCCTTTCTGCACCAGCAGGGCTCCGATCCGAACACGATGAATGGGATCCAGCTCGGTGAGCGGGAACTCCAGACTGCGGCCCACCCATTCCCGGACGGCCATCCGCAGACAGCGGTCGCCGCAGACCCAGGCTTCGTCGAACCGGTACCCCCGCGGCCAAGGCAGCCGCAGTATGGGCACCTGCTTCCTGACCTTTCCACACTCAGTGCAGCCGGGACCGGCCATGTTGCTGCTCCGCAGAGTTGAAGTTCTCCCAGATCCCCAACAGCAGTTCCGTCTCCCCCAGCGGCAGGCGTAGTTTTCGGGATATGTCCCGGGAATCCAGTCCCATCTGGGCCAGGGAGTAGACCTGATGCCGCTTGTCCAGACGTGTCACCTCCTGGCGCGGATAGACCGTCCGGGACTCCTCCCGCAACCAGCGACGCATCTCCTCGCGGAACGACTGCTGGATCTGGAGGCAGGCCTGGACACGTCCCTCGAGTTCGGCGGTCCGGGTCGCCAGAGACTGCTCCAAGCGTTGCCCGATCTCCTGAGCCGCCGCCAAGGTCCGCCGCTGGCGGCCGACCACCCACAGCGCCTGGGCCAGAACCAGCGCCACCAGGACCAGATTCACCACCAGCAGATACTGCATCCACGTGCTGCCAATGACGTTCCAGGTCATGACTCCCCTCCCAGTGAAGCGATCCGATCCGCCCGGTCGACGATCCGGGTGATCTCGACCCCGTAGTAGCCGTCCACGTCCACCACCTTGCCCCAGGCCAGGACCTTGTCGTTGACCTTCAGCACCACCGGTTCGTCGGCCAGCTTGTCCAGCTCAATGAGGGACCCCGGGCCGTACTTGAGAACTTCGGCCAACGGCCGGCGGGTGGTTCCGAAACTGACCGTCACGGGGAGCTGCAGATCAAGGATTCTCCGGAGATTCTGCTGGTACAGATCCCCCGCCGGCGTTTCGCCGCCGGAGGTTTCGAGCCCGGCTCCGTTGTCGGCGGTTTCCAGCGGCTCTTGCGATTCGTCTTTCACAGCCATACTGCACCTCGTCATCCGACGCGGACGGTTCGATGGTCACGCGCCACCACAATGTCGCCGTAGAAGGTACGGCGACCGTTGATCAAGACCTCGGAGGGTTCTCCGACCATATGCTCCAGCTTCAGAATGTCTCCCGGTTTCAGGCTCAGCAGGTCTTCGAGGCTGATGGGAGTGGCGGTCAGGCGGGCTTCCACCTCGGTTAGGAAGCGGAGCGCCAGTTCCTTCACCCGGTTGACCGTTTCCTCCAGCTTCTCGCGGCTTTCCACCTGGCGCTGATGGCTGACCTGATCCTGCAGGGTCTTCAGGAGGTTGGTGGGGAGCCCCCAGTACATGGTCCCTTCCGCCTGGCCGATCCTCATGGCCATCCCCAGCACCACCATCACCTCGTTCGGAGGGTAGATCCGGAGCAGGCGCGGTCGGGTCTCCCGGTTGTCGATCTCGATCTCCACTTCGGAGACCCGGCTCCAGGCATGGCGGAGCTCGCGACAGAAGACGGCGACAGCCGTCTCCACGATGTTCTGCTCCAGGTCGGTGATGACATTGCGCCCGCGGACTTCACCGGTGGCAGGGCCGCCCAGCGTCACCGACACGATGGCGTTGACCAGTGCGGGCTCCAGGCACACTGCAACATGCTGGGAATGGGGCTTCACTTCCAGGTACCACATCGAAGACGGTTCCGGCAGGCTTTCAATGAAATCCCCGTAATAGACCTGCTCGACTTCGTGGAGCCTGAAGGACACCTGGGTCCTGAAGTTGTGGGAGAAAGTGGCGCCACCCTTGTGGGCGAAGGCATCGAAGATCAAGAGGAGCGCCGCTTCCAGTTCCTTGCTGAGCTCCTGGGCCCGGGTCATGGGAAACAGGTAGCCCTCCTGGTCGGACGAACTCAGCCGCTTCTTTGAGGGCCGCTCCGCGGCCTGAACCTTGGTTTCCGCCGCCGGTTTGGTCTCCTCTTTGCCGACCGCCGCCAGCAACGCGCTGATCTCTTCCTGGGAGAGGACCTTCTCGCTCATCTACCGCTGTCCTTCCTTGCGGCCCAATGACGCCTGCAGCCGCCCGCGCATCCGCAGCACCGCCCGGGTGTGGAGCTGGCTGACCCGCGATTCGTTGACGCCGAGAATCTGCCCGATTTCCTTCATGGTCAGCTCCTCCTTGTAGTAGAGGCTGAGGATGAGCTGTTCCCGTTCCGGCAACTGGGCTATGGCCTTGGCCAGCAGGTCCCGCATCTCCCGCCGGCTGACCGCTTCAAACGGCGATTCCGTCGGGGAAATGGGAGAGTAATGGAGAGGCAGGTTGTCGGCCTCGATCCCGTCCTCCTCGGAATCGCCTGAGCGGAAGTGTCCGATGGTGAGACCGTTGAGCTGGTCCAGCAGGCTTTGGAACTCCGCCAGGGAAATTCCCAGCTCGGCGGCCATCTCCTCGTCATTTGCCGCCCTACCCAGTCTTTGCTCCAGGCGGGCATATGCCTGCTCCACTTCACGGCTGCGGCTGCGCAGATCCCGGGGAGCCCAGTCCAGCCCCCGCAGATTGTCCAGGATGGCTCCGCGAATCCGAACGCTCGCATAGGTCTTGAAGGAAACCCCTTTGGACGGGTCGAACTTCTCGTAGGCATCCAGCAGACCGATGACTCCGGAGCTGATCAGGTCCTCGAGCTGCACCTCGGGCGGCAGTCTCATGGCCAGCCGCTGGGCGATGAAACGGATCTGGGGCAGGTGTTCGAGGATGACCCGGTTGCGCTCCGCAATCCGCTGCGCCTGATAGCTTTCCAGGTTGGCGACGTTGCTTGGCATGATGTTCCCTATCCCACTTGCTCGAACAGCCGTTCGAGTTGGCCGGCCGCCGGCCGGTACTTCATCAGCGTTTCCGCCAGCCGCAGGAAACAGCGGCTGGTCTGGGTGCGGGGGTGACTGATCAGCAACGGCTCCTGCCGCCGCACCGACTCCCCCACCTTAGGATCCTTCGGAATCGAGCCGAGAAACCCGATTCTTTGACCCAAAAACCGGTCCACCACGTAGGCCAGCTGGCGGTGGACTTCTTCGGCCTCCGCGTTGTCCTCCGCCGCATTGACCAGCAGATGCACTTCCTTGCCCTCATCCCGCCGGAACAGCACCTTGATCAGCGCGTAAGCGTCAACGATGGCGGTGGGTTCGGGCAGCGAGACCACGATCACGCGCTGCGCCGCATTCAGCAGCCGGATCACGTTGTCGGAAATGCCGGCGGCGGTGTCGATCAGCAGGAAGTCGTAATCCTTGACGAGATCCGTCAACTGGGCCAGCAGAAGCTGGCGTTTGCGCTCACCCAAGTCCGTCAGTTCCTGGATGCCGGAGCTGGCCGGGATCACATGGATCCCCTCCGGCCCCTCCATGACTATGGAACGCAGGCTCTGGACACCGGCGATAACGTGGCCCAGGTGATGCTGGGGGGTGAGTCCCAGCACCACGTCCACGTTGGCCAACCCGAAATCGCCGTCCAGAATCGCCACCTTCCGGCCGGCACGGACCAGTGCCAGCGCCAGGTTCACGACGACGTAAGTCTTCCCCACGCCGCCTTTGCCGCTGGTCACCGCAATCACCTGACAGTCTCCGGAGGGAAGCCTGCCCGGAATGGGAAGCCGACCCACCTGCTTTCTCAGTTCCGTCGCTTGATCGATCATGCGGTTGCTCTCTCCTCGTCAATTCGGGGGCATCATCAGTTCAGGGGCATCAACAGATCCGCCAGGGTCGAAGCGTTCGGCACGATCAGGTCTTCTGCCACGTCCTGACCGTTGGTGAGATAGGACAGGGGTATGCCCAGCCGCACCACTTCGTTGAAAATCGCTCCGAAACTCGAACACTCGTCCAGCTTGGTGAACAGCAGCCGGTCCGGCTCGAAGACCGAGAAGGACGACACAATCTCCCGAAGGGCCTCCTGCCGTGTGGTACAGCTCAGCACCAGATGCTTCTGGAGGCTGGAATTGCCGCGGGCGAAACGGGAAAGCTCCCCGTACTCCCCGATCCTGCGGTGGCTGTGTCCGGTGGTGTCGATCAGCAAAACCTCGTTGGCGGCCGACTCGCGGATCGCCGACTCCAGTTCGTCCAGGGTGAAAACGATCCGCACCGGGATCCCGATAATGTCCCCATAGGTGCGAAGCTGCTCGGCGGCGGCGATTCGGTAGGTATCGATGGTCAGCAGCTTCACCGGACGGCGGTCTTTCAGGGCGAAGCGCGCGGCCAGTTTGGCGATGGTCGTAGTCTTGCCCACCCCGGTGGGGCCCACAAAGAGGTGTGCTTTCGGGTCCCGCTCCAGATCGATGGGCGAAGCCGGAGCCATGCGTCCGATCGTCCGGTTGATCCGCAGCCGCAGCCGGTCCCGGACCTCCTCGTCCCCCGCCGGGAAATTCCGGAACGCTTCCCTAAGCACCAGGTAGGCGAAATTCTCGTCCAGACCTTCCCGGACCAGGTACAGAAACTCACCGTATGCCGCCTTCCGCGTCTCCAGGGAAACGGCGGCGTCATTCCAGATCAGTTCCTGGAGTTGCTGCGCCACTCCCTGATGGCTCAGAAACAGGCTGGTCAGGGTGTCGTGCTTCTGCTGCCGGCTGACCAGCCTCACCAGGCCCTGAATCTCATCGCTGAGCCGGCTGATTTCGTCCGCCCACCGCCGGTCTTCATTCAGGCGGCTGCCGCCGAAAGCGGAGGGGCGCCGCTCGGGACCGGGGGGCGAAACCGGCGCCTGCGCCACTTCATAGGTTTCCAGCCCGCTGCGCCCGGCCGAAGCCCTGGTTTCGGGGGCTTTCGCTTCTTCCGTTCTCGCCCCCGCCCGCGATCCCACAGCAGCCGGAATCGAATCCTGCAGCGCCGGAGCCCCCGCTTCGGCTTCACCGGCCTTGGTCGGGGCGTCGGCCGCGGGATCGGCCGCCGCCGTGATCTCGTAGGCCATCTTGGGCAGCAAACCGAACAGGCGGCGCCGTACCGTGCGGTTGGTCTTCAGGATCACGGCCCCCGGACCCATCTCCTTGCGGATCCTCTGCAGAGCCTGGGGAACTGAATCGGACGTGAAGGTCTTGATCCTCATCATGAAATTTCTCCGAGACTGATGAGCCTGACATGAGGTGGAATTTCGTTATGCGAGAGCACCACCAGGTTGTTGACCACGTGCTCCACGAAGCGCCGCACATGCTGGCGGATGGTGGTGGAAACCAGCAGCAGCGGATAGCCGTCGAAGTTTTTCTCGGCCACCGCCCGCTGAATCTTGCCGAGGATCACCCGGGCCTGGGCCGGGTCCAGAGTCAGGTAATTGTCCAGTTCGGTGACCGTCACCGCTCCTGCGAAGGCCGCTTCCAGCTCCCGTGACAGCGTCATCACCCGCATTTCGTTCTTTTCGTTGATGAAGGGCTGACAGATGGAGCGGCCCAGCGCCTGGCGCACGTACTCGGTCAGCAGGTACGTGTTCTTGGTCCGCGGTGCAAAGTCGGCGAGGGTCTCCAGGATCGTCACCATGTCCCGGATCGAGACCCGCTCCCGCAGGAGATTCTGGAGCACCTTCTGGACCTCGCCGATGCTCATCACGCCGGGAATCAGTTCCTCGATGACCTTGGGGTGGGTCTCATTGACGGTGTCGATCAGATTCTTGACCTCCTGCCGGCTGAGCAGCTCGTGCATGACCGACTTGATGGTTTCGGTCAGGTGGGTTGCCAGAACGGTCGTATTCTCCACCACGGTGTAGCCGGCGAGCTGGGCGCTTTCCCGCTGCTCGTTCCGGATCCACAACGCCTCCAGGTTGAAGGCCGGTTCACGGGTACGGATCCCGTCGATCTTCTCGGTTGGCCGGCCGGGGTGGATTGCCATCAGAAAGCCCGGCATCAGTTCGCCCCGGGCGACTTCCACGCCCTTCAGCAGAATGCGATACTCCCGCGGCTTCAGCTGCAGATTGTCGGTGATGTGCACCGGCGGCACGATGATTCCCATCTCGCCGGCCAACTGGCGCCGGATCGAGCGGACATGCGAGAGGAAATCACCGCCCGGCTTCGGCTCCACCAGGTGGATGAGCTGATAGCCCAGCTCGAGGCCCAGGGGATCCACCCTCAGCAGCTTTTCCACCTGTTCCTCGGGCTGCGCCTTGGCCTTCTCCTCGGCCGCTACCGCTTCGGCCTCCAGGACGCTGCGGCGCAAGCGCTGATAAAGCAGCCACGCGATTCCTCCCGTCACCGAACCCAGTACAAAGAAGGACAGGAACGGCAGCCCCGGTACCAGCGCCATGGCAATCAGCACCACCGCCCCGATTCCGATGGGCTTGGGGTCGCTGAAGATCTGGCCTGACACCGCGTCGCCCAGGTTCGATTCTGAAGCCGCCCGGGTGGTCATCACGCCGCCGGTCACCGAGACCAGCAACGCGGGAATCGCCGTCACCAGACCGTCGCCGATGGTCAGGATGGTGTACGTACGCATCGCCTCCATGATCGGCATGTCGTGGCTCAGGACCCCGATCAGGAAGCCGGCGATGATGTTGATGCCGACGATGATGATCGAGGCGATGGCGTCCCGCTGCGTGAAGCGGACGGCTCCGTCCATGGCCCCGTAAAATTCCGCCTCCTGGCTGACCCGGCGGCGCCGCTCCCGGGCTTCCTGTTCGTCGATCAGCCCGGCGTTCAGGTCCGCGTCGATGCTCATCTGTTTGCCGGGCATCGCGTCCAGCGTGAAGCGGGCCGTAACCTCCGAGGTACGGACCGCGCCATGGTTGACCACCACGTACTGGATCGCGATCAGCACCAGAAACACCACAAATCCGACGATGTAGTTTCCGCCCACCACGAACTGGCCGAAGGATTCGATCACGTGTCCGGCCGCCTGGGTGCCCTCGTTGCCGTGCAGGAGGATCTGCCGGGTGCTGGCAACGTTCAGCGCGAGGCGATAGAGGGTGGACAGCAGCAGAACGGTCGGGAAGATCGAAAAGGAGATCGGCTCGGGAACATAAAGGGACAGAAGCAAAAGTATGACGGCGCCCGTCACATTAATGGCGATCAGGAAATCCAGCAGGATCGGCGGGATGGGAATCAGCATCACGGCTACGATCGCGATCACCGCGCCGCCCACCGCCAGGTCCATGCGCCTGGGCATCGCCAGGTTTCCCACCGCCAGTTGTGCGCTCGTTGCCATGTCGATCTCTTGACGAAAACCCGTCGGTTCCAAACGGGTCGCAAGGGGAGGAAGCAACGGCTGTGCCACTCTTCGCCAGGCCCGCCGCACGGGCATCCGGCGACCTGCCGCCCGCCGGCCAGCCCGCACGGACGACACCCACCGACACCGGGCGCCGGTGACACCGTCGAAGCCGTGGGGACTGTCCCCAACAGAGCAGCGGGGCGCTGCGAGACGGCCGAGCCGGCCCGGGGGTCACTCTTGGGGACAGTCCCCATCGGCCCCAGGCCCGGTTTCTATCCATACCGGTCCCGCAAGAGGCAAAATAGGGCCCCGGGAGGTTCCTTATGCCGCAATCTCGCGTCCCTGGCTCCGATTCCCGCGTTCCCGCGCCGCTCCAACGCCTCGCTGGATGCGGATTCGTCTTTTTCCTGGGCCTGGCGGCGGTGGGCCCGGCGGCTGCCCTTGCCGCCGATCGCACCCGCGTCGTGCGTCCCAAACCCATCGACGACGTCCTCTCCAACCCGGGCATCGGATTCATGACGTTCCAGCGCTTCAACGGTGATGACCTCAACCCGGGCGCGGGCTGGACCGAGGGGTTGCCCATCGAGTATCAGCCTTTCGACGGCGACCTGAGCAATCCCGGTTACCCGGACACCACGCTGGCCTATTTCCGGATCAACTGGCGCTTCATCGAGCCCGAACCGGGAAGCTACAGGTGGGACCTCATCGACCGGGCGCTGCTGACCGCCTCCCAGCGGGGTCAAACCCTGCTGTTGCGGATCTCCCCTTACGAGGCCGGCGAGGAAAAGGATGTTCCGGCCTGGTATCGGGCGCTGGTGGGAGACGAAGGACCGCCGCCGCTGGAGAAGTGGCGGGTCAACCCGGAAAACCCGCTGTACCTGAAACACTTCGGCGGGCTGATCCGGCAGCTGGGGGCCCGCTACGACGGCCATCCCGACCTGGAGGCGGTGGATGTCTCGATCGTCGGTTACTGGGGCGAGGGTGAAGGCTCCCACCTGCTCTCCGAACCCACCCGCAAGGCCCTGATCCAGGCGTACCTGGACAGTTTTCGCAAAACCCACCTGATCTTTCAGCCGCTCAACGGAGACGCTCCCGATCCGGGAGTGCTGGTTCGCGGCCTGCCCATCGCGGCTTCCTGGCCCGACGGCAGCGACAACGGACAGGGCCCCCAGATGCGCCACCTGGGGTGGCGGTTCGACTGCCTGGGTGACATGGGTTTCTGGCGCCGGCCCGACGGCTGGAACCACATGCAGGACGTCTACCCCCAGGACATCATCCGCAGCGGGATGCAGGACGCCTGGAAACACGCTCCGGTCACCCTGGAGATCTGCGGCACCTTCCTCCGCTGGCGGGATCGGGAGGGTTATACCGAAGAGGTGGTCCGTTACATTTTCGACCAGGCCCTGAAATGGCACGTCTCATCGTTTAACGCCAAGAGCTCTCCGGTTCCCGAGGAGTGGCGCCCCCTGGTCGACGCCTGGCTCAAGCGCATGGGCTATCGCTTCGTCCTGCGCCGTTTCAGCTACGCTGAAGAGGTCCGGGCCCACGGCAAGCTGGCCTTCACCAGTTGGTGGGAGAATACGGGAGTGGCTCCCTGCTATCGGGACTTCCCACTGGCCTTGAGAGTCCGCGGCAACGGTTGGACGGAGGTCTTCATCATGGACGCCGACATCCGCCGCTGGCTGCCCGGGGATAGCCTCTACGACGACGCCGTCTTTCTCCCTGCCGACCTTCCGCCGGGCGACTATGAACTGGAGCTGGCGCTGGTGGATCCCCGCAGCCGCGAACCCCGGATACGGCTCGCGATCGAAGGCCGACGGGCTGACGGGTGGTATCCCATGGGCCCGCTGAAGGTCCTGCCCGCCCCATGAGACCCAGCCGACTACCGCACTGCAGGCGGCGGTTTCCGTCGCTGGTCCTGCTGGCAGGGGTGGCGGGCGGATGCGGACTGTTCCCCCTCCCCAGACTCCATGCCCAGCCTGACCTCTCCTTCATCGACGTCACCAAAGAGGCAGGCATCGAGTGGGTGCACGACAACGGCATGTCGCCCCGGCGCCTGCTACCCGAAACCATGGTGGGCGGAGGCGCGGTGTTCGACTACGACAACGACGGCTGGATGGACATTTACCTGGTGACCGCTTCCACCGCGGACTTCTACAAACCGTCCTCCCCCCGACGTAACGCCCTCTACCGCAACAACGGCGACGGAACCTTCACCGACGTCACGGAGCGCGCCGGAGTCGGGGGCCGCGGATTTGCCTCCGGCGCCGCCGCCGGGGACTACGACGGCGACGGCTGGACGGATCTGTACGTTACCGGCGTCCGCTTCAGCATCCTGTATCGGAACCGCGGCGACGGCACCTTCGAGGACGTCACCGGGGCCAGCGGAACCGCAGCGCCGGGCTGGAGTTCGTCCGCCGCCTGGCTGGACTACGACCGGGACGGCCGGCTCGACCTTTGGGTCTGCGGTTACGTGATCTGGGAACCGGAGCTGAACCACCGCTGCGGCGGAGGCGAGACCCCGCGCTATTGCATCCCCACCCTGTTCGACCCCCATCCCAGTACCCTGTTTCGCAACCGGGGCGACGGCACCTTCGAGGACGTCAGCCGCCGGGCGGGCATCAACGATCCCCGCAGCAAGGGGCTCGGAGTGGTGGCGGTGGATCTGGACGGAGACGGCTGGCTCGACGTCTTCCAGTCCAACGACACTTCCGAGAACTTCCTGTTCCGTCACCGGCGGGACGGCACCTTCGAGGAACTCGGCCTGCCGGCGGGCGTGGCGTTCAGTCACGACGGGCGCACCCGTTCCGGGATGGGCGTGGACTCCCAAGACGTGGACGGCGACGGCCGCCCCGATCTGGTCGTGGCGAACATCGACCACGAGGACGTAGCCATCTACCGCAACGCCGGAAACTTCGTCTTCGAGGACCTGGTGCTCGAAGACGCTGCAGTGGCACAGGCCACACGGTTCATGAGCAACTTCGCCGCCCGGCTCGTGGATGTGGACAACGACGGCGACCATGACCTGGTGATGGTCAACGGACATCCCGATGACCAAATCGACCTGCACCGGGGCAACATTCACTATCTGGAAAAGCCCCAGCTCTTCGAGAACCGGGACGGTCGCTTCATGGAGGTCAGTTCCCGCATGGGTCCGGTGTTCCGGCGGGCGTACGCCGGTCGGGGGCTGGCCACCGGTGACCTGGACAACGACGGAGATGTGGACCTGGTAATCATCAACAACGGGCAGCCGCCGGTGATCGCCCGCAACGACGGGGGTAACCGGAACGCCTGGATCGGCCTCCGGCTGATCGGAAAGGACGGCAATCGCGATGCCGTCGGCGCCCGCATCCGCTATCGGGTGGGAGGACGGGACCGGTACCATTTCCAGACCGGCGGGGCCAGTTACCAGTCCGGACACGATCCGCGGATCATTCTCGGACTGGGGACGGGGGCGACGGAACTGGAGGCGCCGATCCGCGTGGAGTGGCCCAGCGGCTCGGTGTCCGAGTACGGCGGCCTGAAACTGCGCCGGTATCACGAGCTGCGGGAGTCGGGGGACGGGAGTCGGGAGTAGGGAGTTCAGGAGTCAGGAGACAGGAAACGGGAGACAGGAGTCGCAGGACAGCCCCTGGGCACTCCTGTACGAGGAAGGTCGCTCAAATCTCCGCCAGCGAGCCGAGCACCTCGGAATCGTCCAAGTGGTCCGCCAGGTCCGAGTCCGACCCTGAACTCTGACCCCATCGGGCATGCGCCCCACTCCTCGAAGCACCAGCCAGCTCCCGCCTCCTGTTTTCCCGACTCCTGACTCCCGACTTCCCGCCTCCCCTCACATCGACTCCCGCGCCACCAACCCGATCAATACTCCCAGAACCACCAGGCTGGTCACCATGAAGCGGCGCGTGTTCGGACTCAGCAGGGCCGAAAAGGCCGGCATTTCCAGGCGATCCCAGCTTCGGGAAGCCGCATACACCACCGACAGAAAACTTGGAATCTGGAGCGCCACCGCCGCCGACATCCAGTAGCGAAGCGCAGGCCATGCCCCACCGGTGAGGGTCAGATAGAAAAATCCCGCAAAAACGACGACCCGGACCCTCAACAGCAAGCTACTGACCCCGTTATAGTTCAGGATGAAACCGCCCACGATGATGCCCACGTAGAGCAGCACGAAGGTGGCCCCCAGCCAGTGCGGAACCGCCCCCGCCTCGGCCAGCGCCAACACGATGACGGCCAGTGAAGCCAGATCGAAGTAATTGTCCACAATGGGCCCGGACTCCTTGGCTCCGCTGTAGTCCGCCAGCGCCCCGTCCAGGTTGTCAGCGAAGATGTACAGGACCAGCAGCCACGGAGCCCACGTAAAGTCCTGCAGTCGGGCGAACGCCACGTAAAAACTCAGCGCCACCAGAAACCCGGCGAAGCTGGTGGAATCCGAGCTGATCCCCAGCCGGTGCAGCAGGAGCACCAGCGGCCGCAGCACGATCCCCTTGACCCGGCCGTACAGACTCTTCCACCGCACCTCAAAGCGGTTGTAGACGGCATATTCGGGAATCTTCTTCGGACGTTCCAGCTTGTCTGCGACCGACACTGCAAATCACCCGCCGTCAGGAGTATAACCCCTCCACCAGGGCCTTCAGCCGGTGGCAGCTGAGCTTTCCAGCATCCCGGACCTCCTCGGCATGCGCCCGGTGGGAGGAGTAGCTTACCTCAAGCGCCTTCCGGAAGGCCTCGGGCCCGCCCCTCACCAGCACGCCGCTCTCGCCGAAACGCCACGAACGGCGATTCAGGTTTCCGGAACCCACCAGCACCCAATCCTCATCCACCCACACCAGTTTGGCGTGGATCATCTCCGCCGACAGAAACACACGGACCTGCCGCGGGTGCCGCTGCAGCAGGCGCCTCAACAGCCGGCGGTTGAGGTCCGACTGGAGATTGGCGGCGGCCGGAGCCAGGATCTCCAACTGCACTCCCCGTGCCGCAGCCTCGTCCAATGCCTGCAGCACAGGCGTCCTGCCGAGATAGGCCAGCTGCAGCACGATTCGCCGCCGAGCGCTTCGCACCAGGCTCTCCACCACCGCCAGATAGCTTCCGGGCAAGGAGTTGAAAACGAAGGACACCTCCCCCCCACAACTGAGGGCAAGCGGAGCGGACAGCCGCCGGCGAAAGGCATCCGCAAGATCCTTCCCCCTCAGGACCACCATGTAATCCCGCCAGACCCTTCCCCGCTGGTCCCTGCCGTAAGCCTTGTCTTCGATGTTGGCACCGCCCAGGACAACCGTATCGTCAATCAGGTAGTACTTGGAGTGGTCGCGCCGCAAGGTTGCCTCCACCTGGATGCGTGGATGCTCCAGGATTCGGCGGCGCAGGTCTTCCGATTCGGGGTTGGGGGGACTTTGGACCGCGTCCGGGAAGTAGGCGCGATGCAGCAGCCACGCCGCCGGGAGCAGCCGCAGGGGAAGCCGCGGGTGAAAAAAGCTGCGGCGGCCCTCTTCCGCCCATTCGAAGACGGCCCCCTGGAGATCCTTGACCAGACGGACTGCAACCCCGCGCTCCGCCGCGGCCAGTACTGCCCGGGCAAGCGTCCGGCCGGCCTCATCGTCACGCCAGATGAACATGCCGATTTCCAGGCTGTCCCTGGCGCCCCCCAGCAGCTGCTGCAGCGAGGAGAGGGTGTGCGGTCCGTCGAACAGAAGCTCCAGTTGCGGAGCCGCGGATTCGACCTCCGCCGGACCCAGAAGCCGGCTGCGGATTTCGGGCGACGGCACGGGACGGGACAACATGCCGGACTCCTGCGCTCAGCCGGCAGGCTCGACGTAGGCGGCCTGCAGCACCTGCTTCGACTCCAGCTCCTGGACCCAAACGACAACCCCCAGCCCGGCCCGGTCCAGGCGGATCGGTTTCTCCCGGAATCCTTCAAAACCCTTGTACCGCTCCGGAGGGTTCGTCTCGAAGGCGGAGAGATAGTCAGCGAGTCCCGCTTCCACCTCGGTGAGGTCGAACTCGAAGGAGGCTTGCGGAACACCGCCGTTCCGCTGCAGGGGAGCGTCCTCTCCCCCCACCAGCCTGCGGACCACCCAGGCATGAGGATTCACGCCGTTGCTGCCCCGGTAACGCACCGACCGTTCCACCAGCGCAGCACGAAAGACGGCCGGCTCCAAGGCCCCCGACAAGCCGGCGGACGCCTCGACCCGAAGGCGCTCCCCGCCTTCCCAGCGTGCCGCCACCTGGAGCCGGACGGCCGGCGGCTCCGCCAACTGGCGCCGGATCACCGCGTCGAACTCCTGGAAGGCGGATTTCTTCAGCACTGCCGGTCCCCCTCCGGACTTCCTCTCCACCCCGTTGAAGAAAACTGTCGGCGTCCCCAAACCTCCCCCGTAGAACTGGTACCTGGCCTCGGTATCCGGGTTGGTCAGGGGGTCGGCTCCCGGAATATGCACGTGGTTCTCCAGGATCACCAGCATCGAGCGCGGGTAATACTCGGACAGCAGATCAAACGCATAGTCCGCGGCCTGACAGGGATTGCACTCCGCTCCCGTGAACAGCTCAGCCAGAACGACCCGTCCGGTGGGTTCACCCGGGTAACGGCCCGGGTCGAATCGCAGCAGCTCCTGTCTGCGCTGCTCCACACGGTTGTCGATCTCCTCATCGCTCAGCCCGAGCTCCCGCAGCTCCGAGCGGATCGACTCCTCGTTCCGCAGGAGCAGAGGCGTCAGTAACGCATCCTCGGCCTCCAGGGGCCGGTCGTCCAGGCGGAAGTTGTGCCCCAGCGCGTGCCAGTAAGTGAGGTCGAACGGTGTCGCCTCGCCCCGGGCTGCGAGCAGCGTCTCCACCGCTCCCCGGTAGTCCCCCCGGGCAGAGCGCACGGCAGCCAGCACCACCCGTCCCTGGACCAGGCGGTCCCGGCCGGTTTCCGCCGCCAGGTGCTGAAGCGCCCACTCCTCCGCCGTCTCCAGCTCAATCCCTGTCAGGGCGTAAAGATGAGCGGCCAGGCTTCTCCGGTAAGGCGTATCGCCTTCCATCAGGAACGCCTGCACTTTGGGCAGAATCACGTCCCGCGCACTGCTGCCCTCCCCGAACAGCTCGGCGGGCGGCCGGCTGAGCCAGCGACGGTAAGCCTCCAGAACCTCCACTCCGGCCCCCAGCAGAATCGCATCCGCCGCGCTGGAGACCGCCTCGTACGGTTTGCCTGCCGCATACTGATAGAGCGCCAGCCGCCCCAACCACGCGGCGTTGCCCGGACGCAATGCAACCGCCTCCAGCTGCAACTGCTCCGACTCCTGGACCCGGTTCCGGCGGGACAGCACGTATGCCAGAGTGTCCAGACCGGAACCCAGCTCAGGTGAGGAGTCCCGGCGGGCTGCCGCCACTGCTTCCCGGGCCAGGGATTCAGCCCGTTCCAGGGCGAGCCCCGTTTCGGCCAGCCGCCAGGCAAGCTGGTTGCCCAGGCGGGTCCGCCGATCCGGCGCCGTAGCCGCCAGGTAGGCCTCGGCACCCTCCAGGGCGGCCGCTTCGTCTCTCACCTCCAGGGCATCGGTGAAGAGCTGCCGGGCGACCTCCCGGCGGCGTGGACTCTCAGGAAACGTGTCCAGAAAGGTGCGGGCCTCCTCCACTCGTTCCTTGGCGGACGCACCTCCCACCGCGGACTGGAACAGCTCCGTCTCATCCGGCGCGGAACACCCGGCGGCGAGCATCGTTCCAACCCACAACACTGCAAATGATTTCTTCATCGAGCCACTCCCCGGCGATGCGAGGCTCCGGCTGGGGGTTCTCCGTCCGGAAGTTACTATTTCACCACATCCTCCGCCGGCTGGGCGGCAGCACACCCGTCGATCCTCCGGCCGAACACCCTCAGTACCGCCGCCAGGATGAGTAAGCCCAACCCCAGCGAGATCCAGGGAGACAGCCCGTAAGCGGTGGGAATGTCCCCCACCGCCATCCCCACGAAGGCGACAATCAGGGCGTAAGGAAGCTGCGTGCGGACATGATCGATATGATCGCAGGCGGACGCCATCGAGCTCAGAATCGTGGTGTCCGAGATCGGTGAGCAGTGATCGCCAAACACGGCACCCGCCAACACCGAGCTGATCACCCCCAGCAGGATGCGATCCGCTTCCGTCGCGGCCAGCCCGGCGTCAACCGACAGTGTATGGGCCAACGGGATCACGATGGGCATCAGGATGGCCATGGTGGCCCAGCTCGTGCCGGTGGAGAAGGCGACGGCGGAGGCGACGGCGAAGGTCAGAACGGGCAGCAGATACGGGGACAGGGCGCCCCGCAGGACCTGCACCAGATAATCGGCGGTGTGCAGTTCCTCGGTCACCGTCCCCAGGGACCAGGCGAGGACCAGGATCAGCATCGCCAGCAACATGGACTTCAGCCCCTGAACCCATGCCTCCATCGCCTGGGCCAGCGTCAGGATCCGCTGCAGGAGGCTGGCGCCCACGGCCACCAGGCACCCCGCCAGTGAGGCCCAGAGGAGAGCGACGTAGGAGTCTGCAGCACTGACGATGTCTCCCAGCCCCCAGCCAGCCTGGCCCCGGGCCGCAAGACTGGAGGTTCCAGTCAGATAGAGTCCTCCCAGTCCCACGGCCAGAATGGTAGCCACCGGCAGCAGCCCGTTGATCCATCGGGCGGGCACCTCAGCGACGAACGCCGCCCCCTCGGCCAGATCCGTGGCTGGTTCGGCTCCGTCCCTAAGCACCTTGCCCTCCCGTCGCGCCCGCAGCTCCGCAGCCGCCATCGAGCCCAGGTCGCGTCGCATGACGATGGCCAGAAAAGCAAAGGCCAGCGCCAGCAGGGGATAGAAGCGGTAGGGAATGGTCCGCACGAACAGGGAATAGGCATTTTCCTGTGAGCCGATGGAGCGGAGCGCCTGGTCGATGAGGCCCACCTCATAACCGATCCAGGTCGAAATCAGAAAAATGCTGGCTACCGTGGCGGCGCCGGTATCCACCAGAAACGAAAGCTTTTCACGGGAAACCCGCAACCGGTCCGTAATCGGCCGCATCAGGTTCCCCCGGACGAGGATGTTGGCGTAGTCGTCGAAAAAGAGGAAGAAAGCCAGACCCCAGGCGGCAAGCTGGCCGCCCACCGCAGTACGGGCCAGGCGCGTGATGGCCGCCGCCACTCCCTGCGCTCCGCCGTTGCGGGTGATGACCCCCACCATCCCCCCGAACAGCATGCTGAACAGAATGATCTGTACGTGGTTCCGGTCGGTCATGGCACCCAATATGAAGTGATCCAGAACCCGGAAGACCCCGCCGAGAAGGTCATAGTCGAACAGGAAAACCGCACCCAGCCAGATTCCCGAGACCAGCGAGAACACCACCTGCCGGACGAGCAGCGCCAGACCGATGGCCACCAGCGGAGGCAGGATGCTCAACAGGCCGGGTATGGTGCGGATCTGCGCCTCCCCCCTACGTCCGCCGTCCGCGACCACCAGGGTATGCTGCCCGCTGCGGGGCAGCGTCACACCGGGGACGGACAGCTTCCCGCCGGCAAAGGCGAGAGAAACCCCCGCCGGCAGTACGGCTCCCGACAGCACCGGTGTCCCGCTGTAAGCGGTGTCCGGAGTGCCGTCCGGCGTCAGGGCCGTGATCGTCAGTTCGAACGGGATGTCGGCCAGTACAAGTTCGGGGGCCTCCAGCTTGAAGCTCCCGGCGTTCTGCGCCAGACCGGCGGCACCCGTCAGGGCGAGCACGACAGCAGCAACCCACTTCGGCATGGACGGTGGCAGACCGTAGCACGGCCGTCCCGGCCGCGCAACCGTGGCGGGGGAGTCGGGAGGCGGTAGACGGGAGCCAGGAAGGGAGTCAGGAAACGGGAGTCTGGAGTCAAGACTCAGAAAACGGGGGTCGGGGGGCACACAACAGGAACTACAGCTTTTCAGCAGGACTGGACACGGGAAACGGGAGAAACCCCGCTCTGGCGAACTTCTGAGTCCCGCCCCCCGCTTCTGAGTCCCGTACCGTTTCCTGACCCCTGACTTCCGAATTCCTCTCCTGCCTCCCGTTTCCTGACTCCTGACTTCCCCCCGACCCCCGACTACCCAATCCCTCCTCCCCCCACACGTGCCACCGCCTCCAGCACCTGGTTCACGCCGACGTCGCGGATACAGCGCGGCTGCGGATAATGCAGACACCGGTACCCCGGACACGGGATGCAGGCGCGGTCGGAGCCCACCACCAGATAACGCGTGCCCCACGGCCGCCACGCCACGGGGTTGGAGGATCCGAACACCACCACCACCGGGCGCCCCAGGGCGGCGGCCACATGGGTGGTGCCGGTGTCGTTGCCCAAGTACAGCTCACAGCGGGCCGCCACCGCCGCAAACCGGCGCAGGGGCTGGGGCGGAAGCGCCTGCACCCGCTCCGCCTGTGGTCCGGGGGGACGGCCGGCGGCCGCCACCTGATCAACCAGTCCCTGCTGGCCCGGCCCCGCCGTCACCACCACCCGGCGCCCCGCCTCCGCCAACTCCCGAATCACCGCCGCAAACCGTTCCTGCAGCCACTGTTTGGTCTCGAAGGCCGCCGCCGGCTGCACCAGCACGAACGGTTCCCTGACGCCCAGGTCCGCCAGCTGACGCTCCGCCGCTTCCGCCTCCACCGGGTCCACCGGCACCAGCAGAGGCGGAATGGGCTCCACTGAAAATCCCAGATGGCGCAGCGGGGCAAGCTGGTATTCCACCGTGTGCAGCGGCGTTCGCCCCCACACCCGCCGGGGATCCGGAACCCGGACGTCGAAACGCCTCCCCAGCCGTGCCCCGGCAAATCCCACAGACCGTCCCGCTCCGGACAGCACGGTGATGATTCCGCTGGTAGTCCCCCCGTGCAGGTCCACCGCCAGATCAAACTGCAGCTTCCTGAGCCGGCGGATCAGGCGGACCCGGTCGAGAAGGCTCCCCGGGTTCAACTCCAGCATCAGGTCGATCCATGGATGTCCTAGAAAAAGCTCGGAAAACGGCTTTTCCAGGACCACCGCAACCTCGGCTCCAGCGGCTTTGGCCGCCCCCAGGGTCGGGGTCGCCAGTACGGCGTCCCCCAGCGAACGGAGCCTGATGAAGAGGATGCGCATCGCGCTTCAGAGCCGGCCCAGGGCGGCGGTTTCCAGCACTCGGTATTGGGCGCCTTCGGGCCGCAACAGGCTCTGATACAGGTTCACCTGTTCCGCGCGAAACCCTCCCAGCTCCACCACTTCGGTTTCCAGAAAGCGGATCAGTCTCGCCACATTGCGGCGGGACTTGACCCGCGCGGCGGTGAGATGGGGGTGGAACCGCCGATCCTCCCGGGGGAAACCCAGCCGCACCAGCTCATCCTCCACGGCCGACTGCAGGTCCTGCAGGGCCGGGCCTCCTTCGACCCCCACCCAGACCACCCGCGGATCGGAACGGCGTGGGAACGCACCCAGGCCCCGCACCGCCAAGTCCAAACTCCCCCTGCCTTCAACCGCCCGCCCCATCGCCCGGGCCACTTCGGGGACTTGGAGTTCCTCGATCTCTCCCAGAAACTTCAAGGTCAGATGCAGGCCTTCGGGACGGGGCCACGACGCATCCAGATCCAGTTCCCGCAGCCGGCCCTGGATCCGGGTGATCCCGGACACCACCTCGGCAGCCAACGGTATGGCGACAAAACAGCGGATCACTCCAGCTCCCTTCGCAGCCAGTCCAGCGCCAGGTTGGCCGATCTCAGGCGGATCCCTTCCCGGTCCCCCGGCAACCGGACCCGCCTCGCCCGATCACCTGCGTCCATGGACAGCCCGATGCAGACGGTCCCTACCGGTTTGGCCTCGGTTCCGCCACCGGGCCCGGCGATTCCGGTCACCGCCAGCCCCACCGAACTGCCCAGGACACGGCGGACACCCGCCGCCATCTGCAGCGCTGCCGCCTCACTCACCGCTCCCTCGCTCTGCAGCACTTCCGAGGAGACCCCCAGCAAGGCCTGCTTGGCCTGGTTGCTGTAACAGACAACCCCTCCCAAAAAATACTCCGAGCTGCCGGGCACATCGGTCAACAGTTTGCCGATCCAGCCCCCGGTGCAGGACTCCGCCACCGCCAGGGTCAGGTGCCGCTGCTTCAGACGGCGCCCCACCACTTCCGACAGTGTTTCGTCCCGTTCACTGTAGACCGCGGAGCCAAGCTCCCTCCGGATCTTCCCCACCAGCTCATCCAGGGCGGTCTCCGCCTCGACGGCATCCGGGCCTCCGCGCCAAACCAGGTACAGGGTCACGACCCCAGGGGAGGAGAGAATGGTGGTCTCGATCTGCGGCCGATATTCGAGATACAGGGGACCGATCCGGGCATCGACGGCGGACTCCGCTTCGCCGCCGATCTTGATCGTCCGTATTGCGGCCGGTTCGACCCGAAAGTGCCGGCGGATGATCGGGACGACGTGATCGTCCACCATGGGGCAGAATTCCCGTGGCGGACCCGGCAACAGAAAAACGGCCTTCGGGCCGGCCCAGATCAGCAGGCCGGGGGCGGTCCCCCGGGGGTTGGGCAGCACTTGCGCACCTTCCGGTACCAGAGCCTGGCGCAGGCTGTTGGCCTTTACCGGAATGCGGTACCGCCGGTAACGCTCCCGCAGGGCAGCCACCAGTTCCGGGGACTCGTGCAGCGGCAGTTTCAGGAAGCCGGCCACCGCCTCCCGGGTCAGGTCGTCTTGGGTGGGGCCCAGCCCACCCGAAAACAGCACCAGCTCGGAGCGGGCCAGGGCCAGGGCCAAACACTCCCGGATATCCTCCTCCCGGTCGGCGACCACAGACTTGCGGGCGACGTCCACCCCGAGGGGCACCAGCCGTGAAGCCAGATGGAGGGAATTGGTCTCGCTGCGGCCGAACGACAGCAGCTCCGATCCCACGGCGATGATTTCAGCCCGCATGGACCCAGTACTGGATCACGGCCAGCACAGCGGCTGCGTACAGGCCGGCGGCGCAGTCGTCCATCACGATTCCCAGCCCGCCCGGCAGCCGTTCGCACTGGCGGACCGGAAAAGGTTTCAGGATGTCAAAGAAGCGGAACAAACCGAATGCCCCCAGCGCGGTCCACAGGTTCACCGGCACCAGCAGGAACGGCAGCGACTGGCCGAACACTTCATCGATGATCACCTGCCTGGGGTCTCCATCCTTCAGCCCCCGCGCCGCCGCTTCCGACGTCCTCCAGGCCAGCGGGAACAGGAGCAGCACCACCGGCAGGTGGAAGAACAGGGCCGCATGGTCCAGCCAGGAGTACATCAGATACCAGACGGCGGCCGCCGCCAGAGAAGCCCAGGTTCCCGGCGCGACCGGCAAATACCCCAGCCCAAAACCTGTGGCAGTCCAAGTGGCAAGCTGGACACTAACGCTCTCCCTCTCCCTCTCCTTCAACCTGAGCAGCTTTTTCCCCAGCGATTCTGAAATCTCCATCGATCCACCGCCCCAGATCCAATAGCCGGCAGCGCGGACTACAGAACGGCAGGTCCGGCTGGTCCGGCCGCACCCGCTTTCCACAGGTCGGACAGCGCAGACCTTTCTCCCGGCTCACCCCAAGACCGTCCCCACGAAATCGTAATCGTGAGCCTCCGTAATCCGCACCCGCCGGATGTCGCCCGGACGGACCTGCTCCGTCACCCCATCATTCAGGTACACGACTCCGTCGATTTCCGGTGCCTGGCCCGGCAGGCGTCCTTCCCACAGCAACTCGGTCTGCCGGGAAGGTCCCTCCACCAGAACCGGTACTTCACAGCCCACCAGCCGGCGGTTGCGCTGCCGGGAGATGGAGGCCTGGAGCTTCATGAGTTTCCGCCGCCGGGCCTGCTTGATCCGGGCGGGAAGCTTGCCATCCAGTTTCCAGGCTTCCGAGTCCTCCTCGTCCGAGTAGGTGAACACACCGAGCCGGTCGAACTGGACCTCCCTGACGAACTGCAGCGTCTCCTCAAAATCCTTCTCGGTTTCGCCCGGGAAGCCGACAATCATGGTGGTGCGGATCGTCACTCCCGGGATCCGCTCCCGGATCCGCTCCACCAGCCGCGTCAGGGACTGACGGTTCCCTCCCCGCTTCATCCGCCGCAGCACCTCCCGCGCCGCGCTCTGCAGCGGCATGTCGATATACTTGCAAACCTTCTCGGTCTCCGCAATCGCATCCAGCAGGGCGTCGTCGATGCTGGTGGGGTAGGCGTACAGGACCCGGATCCACCGCAGACCCTCGACGTCGCCCAAAGCGCGCAGCAGTTCCGCCAGTCCGCGCCGGTTCCCGTGGTCCCAGCCGTACATGGTGGAATCCTGTGCCACCAGATTCAGCTCCCGGACACCCGCCTCCGCCAGGCGGCGCGCTTCCCGGAGGACGGACTCCGGTGGACGGCTGCGGAAACGTCCCCGCATCCGGGGAATCACGCAGAAAGTGCAGGGGTGATCACAGCCTTCCGCAATCTTCACCCAGGCGGTATAGGGAGGCGTGGTGAGCAGCCGGGGATCGGTGTCGGAGTAAAGGAACAGCTCCCGTTTTTCGAAACGGGGCGGACTGCCGGTGGGGTCGCATACATCCAGGATTGCCGGCACCTCGTTGGTACCAATCACCGCATCCACCTCGGGTATCTCGGCCCGGATCTGATCGCGGTAGCGTTCAACCAGACACCCGGCCACGATCAGGCGGCGGCACCGTCCCTCCTGCTTGTGCTGGGCCATCTCCAGGATGGTGTTGACCGATTCTTCCTTGGCGCGGTCAATGAAGCCGCAGGTGTTGACGACAATCACCTCGGCCTGGCCGGGGTCCGGCGTGATTTCATGGCCGTGGCGCGCCAGCAGGCCCAGCATCACCTCGGTGTCCACGAGGTTCTTGGCGCACCCCAGGCTGACGAATCCGATCCGGGCCATAAACCGGGTATTTTCGCACAGTGGGGAGTCGGGAGCGGGAGTCAGGATTCGGGACACAGGAGTCAGTGGTCCATGAGCGAGCCGCCCACCCCCTGGAATGAAGGTTCCGGTTCTTGACTCGGGTCCGTCGGTTCACCCGGATCAGTCGGACGGCTCAGACGGAGAGAAATCCGAGCGGCTTTCTTGATAGAAATCGGGCCGCTTTCTTCTTGCGCCGGTGCTTCCGGAAAAAGCCATAAACGAGACTCCGCGCCAGTGATACTCTGCCAAGCCCTATCGGTCCGTCTCTGCCCGGGGCACACGCCGAAACCGAGGGCATGCAAACGCGCGAAGCCGCCTTCCTGTTCAATGGGACGCCGGACGTCGTACCCTGCCATCGGCCGGCCAGACACCGCGTCCGCACGGCTCCCCCCAGCCGCTGACCCGTCGTGCGGGCGGCTCGGTGTCTTTGGCGCATCGTCCTCGGCTACCCGCTCCTCCCCTGCTCCAGGGAGCCGGCTCCGGCGGCCGGGTGAATGATCTCCTGGATCGCCTTCTTCAGGGCGGGCCCCGTGAAAATCTCCCTCCACTCGGGACGAAGATAGTGCCGGGTCCCCCAGTCGATGGCGCGCAGGGCCGCATCTGAAAACGGTGAGGCCTCGGCTCCCGTAACGATGGCCAGGGCGATTTGGGCGTGTCCCGCCCAGAAGGCCTCCGCCGCCGGCCGCGGGACCCCTTGGGCGACCGCCTCCTCCAAGGCGTCCTTCATCCAGCGAGCCGCTGTGGCGACGACGATCTCCGCCATGGCCGGTTCCAAAATGGCAAACTGCTCCACCGTCACCCGGTGTACCTGACGCACCGGGGCAAACAGAATCTTGGCCAGCTCGATTCCCTCGTGGAAAACACTGTCTTCCCCCGCCATCAGGCAGGTCAGCACATCCTGGAATCCCACGCCACCAAAGTAGTCCCGGCGAGCTTCCGCAGTCGGCTGCTCGGTGAAGATCGGGGGGTGGCAGGGATGGACGATGATCAGGGTGATACCGGAACGTTGCGGGATTTCGCCCAGATAGGCGGCGGCGGCGTCGAGCATGATCAGGCCCGCCCCAGATTTGAGGCGGGGAACAATCTCCCGGCAAAGTGAGGCGATCGCCGCATCGGGCACGGCCATGATCACAAAGTCGGCCTCCGGGATCGCCCGGTCGAGTTCTTCAACCCGGTGACCTTGGGCTTCCAGTTCCCCGCGTTTTCCGGGATCCGCTTCGCAGAGCAGCACCCGGTATGACTCGACGGCAGCAAGGCTCGCCGTCGCCCTGGCCCCCATCTTCCCGCCAGCTCCCACAACTGCAACCGATTTCCTTGCCACTTCGCAACGCCTCCTTCCGGTCAGGGGATCAGCCGCCGCAGGTAGCTGACGCTCTGTCGAGCCCAGTCACGTTCCAGCGCGATGGTCGCCGGCAGGTCCTCCTGTTCGGGCACCCACAGCTCCACAATCGCGTTGGCCGTAACCGAGCAGGCCGCAAGCTGCTCCAGCACCCAGGGGAGGTCAAGCTGTCCCTGCCCCGCCGGGCGGCCCTCGATGCGGAAACCCATGCGATGCCATTCACGCCGCACCACAAAGTCCTTGACGTGCAGACACACCGTATGCCGGGCCAGGTGGCGGACCACCTCCCGCGGACCTTCCGGGATCCCCAGGGAGTTGACCGTGTCCAGGACGATCCCGAACACGGGCGCGGCCAGAGCGTCCAACGCCGCCGCCAGTTCCTCGGCGGGAGTGAGGTAGTTCTCCAGACCCAGCCGGACCCCCGCCGAAAGGAAGTCCTCCCGCAGCGGGCTCAGAGCCTCCTCCAGTCCGGCCCGGTGAGCCGGGCGGCCGTCAGCCAGAACCGGCACCGTACGGATCAGACGACAACCGCACTCCACCGAAAACTCCAGCATCCGCCGCAGGGGGTCGGCGGCCAACCCCTCGGTGCCCAGTTCCAGTTCAAGTCCGTACTGGCGCACGGCGGAGAGGACGTCGCGCCTTTCCTCGACCTCCACCGATTCCAGGGCAAGGTTGGGACCAAACTGCACCACTCCGGCGCCCAGCGCCACCGCCTGGCTGACCAGATCCAAAGCCCGCATCGGGTTTTCCGGCCGCCTTCCAGGGACACCGATCGACCACATGTAGGTGTAGCTGCCAATCCCCACTTTCATCCTTGTCCCCGACCGCCCAGGGCAATGATCGTGATCGCCACAATCAGCAGCAGGATTCCCAGCCGCGAAAAGTACACAGCCCGGGGAGGGGCCCCACGCCACTCCCCCGCCAGCCAGCCCAGGGTGTTGGAAGTGATCAACGCCATCGACATGAACAAGGGCCAACCCACGACAGCACCCAGTTCTCCCAGCGCGTTGGCACCCGCTCCATAGACGACGAAACTTCCGAAGCAGAGCAACCCCATGGAGGCGGCCCAGAGCCACTCCCGCGGCTTGGAGCTCCGGAACCGTTTCAGGCTGCGGTTGCGGAACAGCAAATACAGGGAGTAGCCGGCATTGGGGATGAAACCGGCAGTCAGGCAGAGGGGCCAGATGGCATTACTGGCGGAGTTGAGACCGGCGCCGGCAGCCAGTGCACGCTGCTGCAGCTCGGCCCCAAAAGCGAAGCTGAAGTTCAGCATCGGCGAAAAGATGCCGGCAAAGATGCAGATCACCAGCCCTGCCGCAAAGCTCCCACGAGGGGAAGACGGTCCCTCCCGCAGACGGGCAGCCTTGGCACACAGGACGATCCCGCCGAGCACGATCACGGTCCCCAGCACCAGTGTGAACCCCCTCTGCGTCCAGAGCTGATCCGGATGCAGCACGATCAGCGGATAGAACGTACCGATGGGGGCAATCAACCCCAGGATCAAACCGTAGCCGATGGCCAGACCGAGGCGGGCGACTCCCAGACCGAACAGAACCGAGCCGATTCCCCAGCCGAACCCGAATCCCAGTACCTGCCGGATCACTTCGGGAGACGCTCCGGCGAGGACGCCGGCCAGATCCGGAACCGTGACCCAAGCCGCTGTCCAGGGAATGATGAGGAGCCCGGCCACGGAATAGACCAACCAGGAGTTCTCCCATGCCCAACGCGGCAACTTTTTCAGTGGAGCAACGAAGCTCCCGTTCAGGATCCCGCCCACCAGTACAATCGAAACGCCCAGTAAGACTTCCACGGGTCTGTGCTCCTCCTCAGCCGGCGTCCAGGACGGCCACCTCCCAGGGTTGCAGAACCAAAGCCTTGCCCAGATCCTGCAATTCGACTTCCCGGCGGGTCTGGCGGCGATTGGCGACGATCCACCGCTCCTGCGCGTCCCTCCGCAGGATCAGCGCCGCCAGATCACCGGGAGGCGCAACCTCACAAAGGATCAGCCGCTCTGCCGGGAAGCCGGCTAGAGCGGCAAAGACTTCGTAGACCGGAAAAAGGCGTTCACGGTCCTGAATGCCCCGTGGTCCATGGGTCGCAAAATAGGTTCCTGAAGCGGCTCCTGCCGCAGCCAGGGCACTGAAGGAGGCCACGGTCCAAGCGGCGCAGAATCGCTCCTGCTGGCGCGGGTCAGGAGGAGGCGGTTGATAGCTGCTGGTGGCCACGGGATTGTTCCGTGGTCGGAGAGTGATCGGGGACACGAAGACCGGCCGGTTCCGGGCGAATCCCCGAGCAGTGCGCACCGGCCAGTAGACAGCCTCGGCATTATCCATGACGCTTTCGTCGTCCTCACAGTGGACTTGGGGACAGGCGGAGAAGCAGAGACCATCCCAACACCCGTCAGCCGGACGCTGGCGGTTGATTTCGGCGAAATGGAAGTCCGTGCCCACCGCCAGGACCGCCCCGGGTCCCAGGATCGCCCTGGCTGCCTCCGCCGTCCGTGCAGTGGAGGCCGGCGCTCCGGGATCGAAAAGCAGCCAGCGGGATACCAGTCCGCAAAGCTCCCGCAACCGCCCGACCTGGTCGGGCACCAGGACAGCCAGCTCGATCCGTGTGTCCAGGAGCCTGGCAATCTCCCGGATCTGCTGGGGGTCGGACAGACTCCAGCCCTCGATGCGCAGGTGATCGAGCCGAAGGGAGCGCAGTCGCTCCAGTTCCTGGAGAGTGGGTTCCCGCCGGGTTTCCCAGCAGAGTCCCAAGGCGGGACGGGCGACGCTGGTTGCCTGCCTCCGCACCAATCCCCGCCCTTTCCCCGCGCCGCCAGTGATGGCGGGGGCGCCCGGAATCCCGCCGGGATCTGCCCCCAAAGTCGACTTTGGAGCGTGGGGCTGGTCGGCCGCTGCCTGGTCGACCCGGATCTCCAGACCCTGGCGCACCCGAGTCCCTACCTGGACCGCCACGGGAAACGGCAGGCACAGCGGCGTGCAATACGTCTTGTAGTTGCGGTCGCACCAGTTGCGGTGATCCTCCGTCTCGAAGACGTCCCCCGAGAACTCCAGCGTCACCGTCGGGCCGGTCCACGCTTCCCACCGCAACCGGCGGACGAAACGAAACGGCTGCCAGGGAGCCACCTCCACCGGGAACTCGGACACAATCACCTCTCCGTTCACCGTTTCCACCACGCAGGTCCTGCCCAAACAGGCGGAAAGCGGGTGATGGATGCAGAGGCCAAGGCGGTTCCTCTTGAACGAGGAGCGGGCTTCTCCGTCCAAAGTCACCGAGAAGGTGTCCTGGCTGCTTCCCCGGACCCGGAAATCCCAAACGAAGTCGATGGCGTCCTGCCGGTGCACGGAACGGAACGCAACAAAGAAGCCGGCCTCGTCCCGGCCTTCCTCTATCTCTTCGACGATTGCCGCGATCGGCTGCCAGTTCTCGTCGCGGACCGAAGGATAGATGCGCTCGAGGAGCTCGCAGCCTTCAAAACTGAGGTGACGGATGTCACCCGACCAGCTCAGCTGGAACTCCCACGGGCCGAAGATCAGATGCCGGAGGCGTTTCAGCATGGATCAGCCAGGCTGAGAGCCGCGTTCAGGGCCGCCGACCGGTAGGCAGCGTAGACCAGACGGACGGTTTTGAGGTTGTCCTCGCCGGTGGTCTCCGCCGCGGCTTCCCCCCGCAGGGCCGCCAGCAGGTTGGCCTGGCAAGGCACGATACTGGAGTGGACCACGTCATAGCGGGCATCCGCCCATTCGAAATGGGGAGGAGGGTAGCGGCGGGCCCAAGTCCCGGCCTCGGTAGTGATTCGGACCCAATAATCGAAGGCAAGTTCGGCGGAACCCTTCGTGGTTTCCACGAAGATAGTGGTCTCGGGAAACCGGTCATGTTCCAGGCAGTTTTCGGCGTAACCCATCTCCACGATGACCGCCGCCCCGCCGGGCATACGCAGCACCACCGTCGCCACGTCTTCTCCCCGGATGTCAGGGTGGGCGCGGCTGGTGAGGCAGTAGAGGGATTGCGGCTCACCGAACATCCAGCGCGCCACGTCCAGGACATGACTGCCCATGTCGGTGAGCACGAACTGCTCCAGTTCCCGCAGGAAAGGCTGGTTCTGGAACACCGGGAAGCCTGAAACCATGCGGATTCGCGCCCGCAACACCCGGCCGAGGCTGCTTTCCAGCAGGTGGCGGCGGAATTCCCGGATGGGTGTCTGCCAGCGCCAATTCTCATTGATGAGCAGCGGCACCCTCCGTTCCCGGCACACGGCCACCATCTCTTCAGCTTCGGCCAATGAGGCGGCCATGGGCTTCTGGCAGACTACCGGCAGGCCCATTTCAGCCGCCATCAACGTGAAGCGGTGGTGGGTGGCGGCGTCGGTGACGATATCGACGAAGTCGGGCCGGGTCTCCCGGAGCATGGCCCTGGGATCGTCGTACACGGTGGAGACGCTGAATTCCTGGGCCAGTTTTTCGGCCTTGCTCCGGGTCCGGTTGTAGATGCCGACGCATTCGGCGCCGCCGGCCTCCAGCCAGCCGGCCAACTGGTAGCGGGCCCAGAAACCGGCGCCGATCATGGCGAAGCGGAGGGTTGTCATGGCCGCATGGTATACTCATCATACCAGTGAGTCAAGCAACTTTCCTCAACAGGATCGAGCGCCGGAAGCTGGGCGACGAAGTCTACGAACGTCTGCTGCGGCTGCTCGAGCAGGGCGAGCTTAAGGCGGGCGATTTCATGCCTTCGGAGCGGGAGCTGATGCGCCGTTTCGGTGTGGGCAGGCCGGTGGTCCGGGAAGCGCTGCAGCGGCTGGCCACCCTGGGCGTCATCGAGATTCATCATGGCCAACGCGCGCGGCTGACGCAGCCGGGGCCGGCCACGGTGCTGGAGACGGTGGACCGTACCGTCCGCCACCTGCTGGAGCGTTCTCCGGAGCTGCGGGACCAGTTGCGGGAGGCACGGCTGCTGTTCGAACTGGGGATGGCGCGGCTGGCGGCGCGCAAGGCCGGCCCTTCCGATCTGGCTTCGCTGCAGGCCGCCTGGGAACGGCAGGCAGCCGCCAAAGGAAAGCCGGCGGAATTCGTGGCGGCCGACATGGATTTCCACCGGACCCTGGCGGCCGTATCCGGCAATCCGCTGTTCATGGCTGTAAGCACCGCCCTGCTCCAGTGGCTGTTTGAGCGCTACCCACAGCTTCTGCGGGTGCCGGGCGCGGATGATCTGACACTGAGGGAACACAGGACAATCCTGGAGGCTGTGGCGGCCCACGACGAGGAAGCGGCGGCGGCCGCCATGCTCAGGCATCTCAGCCGCTCCGATCCCCGCTACGCGGAAGCGCAGGCAAAGTGGTCGGTTCCCGCCTGCGGGTCAACGGAAGCCTAGCCGCCCTTGCGCCAAACGGCACGATCACGGCAATCTGCCAGCCCTGGCTTGCACAGCTGGCTGATCGCTCCCTGAACAGGCAGGAGCGCTGCGAATCCGAGCGGCTTCGCAGCTATCTGGTCTGATCCGTCCGGTTGACGGGTCCTTTGGGCGGGGTGTGACGGACCGGGGGTTGTCTGCGGCCGTTGTAAACCTCCGCACCCGCCCCATCGGTGACGACCACCACCGGTGCCGCCAAGGCCCGGCCTATGCGGCTCCTGGAAGAAACCCTGGCCGCATTCCGTGGATTCATTATCCCCCCGGCACCCGAGGTACAGCTGCCTCCCGAGATGATCGCCCACCACAGCGCGGCCGGCCGTTCGCGACAACAGCGATCAGCCCCCCGCCTCGCGAAATTAAACAGCCAGGTTGCCGGTGGAACACCTTAACAGCAGTATTACGACGCCACGCCGCTGCACCTGCGTTCGGAACCACCAACCGGCATCCGACAGAGTTCTCAAGTGCCGCAGTGCCGCGTAAAGGAGCACGCCAAAAGCCCGACACCTCTCCAACCACCTGACGGGCGTCCGCCGCCTCCAGTTTCCGCCATGGAGCACATTTCACCTCGGCCACAATGTAACCCCACACACATGCTATTCCAAACGCCTCGTATCTAGCAGCCAATCGTTGTTGTCGGGCGTCTCCAGACCCTGGCCATCGCGTGTAAGTCCACCATCTCTTCGCTCCGAAGTGTTTCTTGCATTTATCCACTCGATCTGGTAGAGGCCCTCTTCAACCTCATCGACGTTTCCACCTGACTCCAGATAAACGAAATATCTTTCGCCTTCCTTAGCAGGGCAAAAACCGTTATTGACCAAGTCTTTTCGTGGAGTCAACAAGTAATAAGGAATCGTCTCAAATAGATCCCACACCACTTCTATTATTCTGTGCTTGGAAAGATTCGCGTCCGCTATCTACATAGTGCCACTGAATCCAGACGACGAATCTCCATTGTTATCCGCAAAGTTGAGTGCGCATGCCGCCATATTGATCACAATAGCGTTCTTGCGCAAAAAGCGAGAATGCCACCGTCCGCAGACAGCACCACCGGATCACCGTCAAGCTGGAAGGCAACAGCGTCGAGATCCCCCTCATCAAGCTGGAGCGCGTGGTCGTCCTCGGCCGTTTGTTCACCACAGAGACACGGAGAGCACAGAGAAGTCAGAGGACTCTTCTTCGGATGCCGTCCTTGAGGACCGACACGTTGAAATTGATCAGCAGACCCAGCTTCCAGCCGCCTAACCGCAGGCAGCTCAGCAACTGGGCTTCATGGATGGGTTCGATGGCCCCCACCGCCTTGATCTCGACAACGACGGCCTCGGCCACCAGCAGATCAATCCGATAACCACAATCCAATCTCACGCCTTTGTATTCCACAGGCAGAGGACGCTGGCGGGCGAACGGTATTTCGCGCAGGGTCAGTTCACGGCACAAACACTCCTCATAAGCGGACTCCAGCAATCCCGGGCCGAGTGCCTTGTGCACCTCGATGGCCGCTCCGATGATCTGTTCCGCTATCTTGTTCAGCTCCATCTCTGTGTCCTCTGTGTCTCTGTGGTTAACCTTCGCTTCGGACACCGGCCGGGCGGCGTTCATGACCGGCGGGCTGCCGAGTTGAGGAATCCCCCCGTTTTCCACCACCCGCCCCGGGCGGTTGTGCTAACTTGAGCCACCGGAAGCCATGAAACTCTGGGGCGGCATCGAGGGGGGCGGCACCAAGTTCGTCTGCGCCGTGGGTACCGGACCCGACGACATCCGGGCCGAAACCCGCTTCCCCACCACCACCCCCGAGGAAACCCTCGAACGCTCCGCCCGCTTCTTCCTCCAACTCCCGCCCGAACAGCGTCCCGCCGCCATCGGCATCGGTTCCTTCGGTCCCGTCGACCCCGACCCCAGTTCCCCCCGCCACGGCTGGATCACCACCACCCCCAAAGCCGGCTGGCAACAAACCGACTTCCTCGGCTTCATCCGCCGACGGCTCGACCTCCCCGTCGCCTTCGACACCGACTGCAACGCCGCCGCCCTCGGCGAACACCGCTGGGGTGCCGCCCAGGGACTCCACACCTTCTTCTACCTCACCATCGGCACCGGACTCGGCGGCGGAGGCATGGTCCAGGGATCCCTCATCCACGGCGCCCTCCACCCCGAAGTCGGCCACATGCGCCTGCCCCGCCACCCGGACGACCACCACCCCGGCTGCTGCCCCTACCACGGCGACTGCTGGGAAGGCCTCGCCGCCGGACCCGCCCTCCAGCAACGCTGGGGCGTCCCCGCCGACCGCCTGCCACCCCACCACCCCGCCTGGGAGATTGAGGCCCACTACCTGGCCGCCGGACTGGTCAACCTGATCTGTGCCACCGCTCCCCAGCGCCTCATCCTGGGAGGAGGCGTCATGTCCCAGCAGCACCTCTTTCCCCGCATCCGCGCCCAGGTCGGCTCCCTGCTCAACGGTTACCTGCAGGCCCCTGCCCTCGCCGACCTCGACTGGTATATCGTGCCGCCTGCACTGGGCAGCCGCGCCGGCGTGCTGGGCGCCATGGCCCTGGCCCGCCAGGCTCTGGAGTCGAACCTGCCATGAGTCAACCGCAACCCCAATCAGGAGGTTTCTGGACCCATATGATGCTGAACCTGTCCACCAAACGCGGACTTCGCTGGATCGCCGGGCTCATGCTCATGGCCCGTACCGTCACCGCCTGCCAGTCCCCCCAAGTCGAGGTGGCCGGCGGCCTGCCGGATTTCGACCCCACCCTGGCCAAGCGCCTGGTGGAAGAAGAAGGAGCCCTGGTGCTGGACGTCCGCACCCCCCGGGAATTCCAGGCCGGACACGTGCCGCAGGCTCACAACATCGAGATCAGCCAGCTTGCTTCCCGCCTGGACGAAGTCCGCAAGCTGGCCCAGGGCGATCCTTCCCGCCCCATCGTGGTCTATTGCGCCGCCGGCGTCCGCGCCGCCAAAGCCAAGCGCATCCTGCTCCAGGCCGGCTTCACCCGGGTGACCAATCTCGGCGGCGTCCAGGACTGGCCCCACTGATCCCTCGCTGCAAGCTACACTTCTCAATGTCACATTATTCAGGTAGGATTAGTGGATGATTAAACCTCATGGTTCGGAACGGCTCCAGCCGCTGATGGTGGCCGACCCCGCGGAGCGGGAGGCACTGGCCGCCGAGGCCCGGGAGCTGCCTTCGCTGGTTGTTTCGTCAGCCGCCGCCGCCAACGCCGTCATGCTGGGCAGCGGTTACTTCAATCCCCTGCCCGGCTTCATGAACCGCGCCGAAGCACTGTCGGTGGCAGAATCCATGCGGCTGCCTTCGAGCCTGTTCTGGCCGGTGCCCATCCTCAACCTGGTGCCGAGCCGGGAAGCGGTTTCCGCCCGCCGCCTGACCCTGCGCGATCCCAATGTCCATGGCCATCCCGTGCTGGCAGTCCAGGACGTCGAAGCGGTGGAGGAATTCACCCCCGACGAAATCGATTTCCTGCTGGACCGCATCTTCCGCACCCGCGATCCCCGGCATCCGGGAGTCGCCGCCTTCCTGGCCCAGGGGCGGGTCTGCGTGTCGGGTCCCATCCGCGTCCTGAATTACTCGTATTTCGAAACCGAGTTTCCGGACACCTTCCGCACCGCCCAGCAGATCCGCGACGCCATGGCGGCCCTGGGCTGGAACCGGGTGGTGGCCTTCCAGACCCGCAACCCCATGCACCGCGCCCACGAAGAGCTGTGCCGAATGGCGTGGCGCGACCTCCAGGCCGACGGCATCCTCATCCACATGCTGCTGGGGCGGCTCAAGCCGGGCGACATCCCCGCCGAGGTCCGGGACGAATCGATCCGCCGGATGGTGGCCCGTTACTTCCCCCCCAACACCGTCCTGGTCACCGGTTACGGCTTCGACATGATGTACGCCGGTCCAAGGGAGGCTGTCCTGCACGCCGTCTTCCGTCAGAACTGCGGCTGCAGTCATCTCATCGTGGGCCGGGACCACGCCGGTGTGGGCAATTACTACGGTCCCTTCGACGCCCAGCGGATCTTCCGCGAGGAGGTTCCTCCCGGGGCCCTTGAGATCCGGATCTACGAGGCGGATCATACCGCCTGGTCCCGCAAGCTGAATCGCGTGGTGATGATGCGCGACTGCCCGGACCACACCCCCGACGACTATGTGCTTCTTTCCGGCACCAGGGTCCGGGAGATGCTTTCCCGGGGGGAGAGCCTGCCGGAGGAGTTCACGCGGCCGGAGGTGGCCGAGGTTCTGGCACGCTACTACCGCAGCCTCGAGGCTGCCCGGTGAAACGGGGTTGCAGGCGGAAGCCAGGGTTTTCGAGGCGGTGTCGCGAGCTGACGGCGTGGCGGTGCGGGCGGTGGGGAGGGTACGAAAGAGCCGGTGACGGCGTCAGGGTGACGGCGTCACGGCCCGCCCGGGAAGGTGCTGCAACCCTCTCCGCGAGCCCGCAACCCCACCATTGACAGGGGGCTGTGTTGCCTGCAAGACGGTTTTCCAGAGTCCTGGTGGCCAACCGCGGCGAAATCGCGGTCCGCATCATCCGGGCCTGCAGGGAAGCGGGACTTTCGCCGGTTGCGGTTCATTCCGAAATCGACCGCCACGCCCTGCATGTACGGCTGGCCGACGGGGCCGCCGCCATCGGTCCCGCGGCCCCCTCCGGCAGCTATCTCTGCATTGAACGGATCCTGGACGCAGCCCGCCGGACCGGGTGCCAGGCGGTCCATCCCGGCTACGGTTTCCTGGCCGAGAACGCCGAGTTTGCCCAGGCCTGCCAGGACGCAGGCCTGGTCTTCATCGGACCGCCTGCCGAGGCGATCCGCCGCATGGGCAGCAAGCTGGAAAGCCGCCGCACCGCCGCTCTGGCCGGGGTGCCGACGGTGCCCGGCAGCCGGGACGGCGTCCAGGACCTCGACGCGCTAAGGCGGGCTGCGCAGGAGATCGGCTTCCCCCTGCTGGTGAAGGCCAGTGCCGGCGGCGGAGGCAAGGGAATGCGGATCGTCCGGTCGACGGACCAGCTCGCTTCCGCCTTCGCGGAAGCCTCCGGCGAGGCGGCGTCGGCCTTCGGCGATCCCACGGTCTACGTGGAGAAATACCTCGAGCGGCCGCGGCATATCGAAATCCAGATCCTCGCCGACACCCACGGCAACTGCATCCATCTCGGCGAACGGGAGTGCTCGATCCAGCGACGGCACCAAAAGCTGGTGGAGGAGAGCCCGTCGCCCGCGGTGGATGGGAGCCTGCGGGAGCTCCTGGGCCGGGCGGCGGCAGCCATCGCCCGTCAGGTGGGCTACACCAACGCCGGCACCGTGGAGTTTCTGGTCTGCCCCCAAGGGGACGGGCTGCAGTACTACTTCCTGGAGATGAACACCCGGCTGCAGGTCGAACATCCGGTGACCGAACTGGTGACCGGACTGGATCTGGTCCGGGAGCAGTTCCGCATCGCCGCCGGCGAGCCGCTCAGGCTGTCCCAGGCGGAGCTCAGCCTGCGGGGCTCCGCCCTGGAGTGCCGGATCTGTGCCGAGGACCCGGACCAGGACTTCCAGCCGTCGCCGGGACGCGTCAGCCTGCTGCGGTTTCCCGCCGGGCCGGGCGTCCGCGTGGACAATGGCATCGAGGAGGGAGACACGGTGCCGCTGGAATACGATCCCCTCATCGCCAAACTGATCACCTGGGGGAGTTCCCGGGAGCAGGCCCGGCAGCGGATGCTCCGGGCGCTGGCTGAATTCCGCGTTGCCGGCGTCCGCACCACCATCCCGTTCTTTCAGCGGCTGCTGGCATCGGAGGCCTTTTGTCGGGGAGAGCTGCACACTTCTCTGATCCGCGAGCTGGCGCTGGACCAGCCTGCGGAAGTCCCGGTGGAAGAGCGGCTGACGGCGGTGGTGGCGGCCGTGGCTGCGTTTCTGGAGGCCAGGTCCCCAGCCGCTCCTTCCCCTCCCGCAACCCAGGGCCGCTGGCGGACCTTCCCCCGGGGGAGGTGGCGGTGAAGCTTCGGCTAAGGGTCCAGGACGAGCCCTGGGAGGTGGAGTTGCGGAAGGACCGGCGGGCCCCGGACGGGAGCCGGGAGCTGGAGCTGGCGGTGATCGAGGGACCGGAACCCTGTCGCGGCCGCCTTCTGAGCGTGACACTCACCGCCAGGAGAGGTGAGCTTTGGTGCTTTCGGGTGGGAGACTCGGTGCGGGAGGTGGTGGTCCGGCGCAACGGCACGGCGTTCGAGATTTCCCCATCCACCTGGGCCATCCCGGTCCAGGTGGGCTTTCACGGGACAGGTTTTCCGTCCGGAGAGCCCGCCGCCACGGCGGGCAGGTCCCAGATTCGGGCCCGCATGCCCGGCAGAGTCATCAGGGTTCTCAGATCACCGGGGGACAGGGTCGAGAAGGGGGAGGGCCTGGCGGTGATCGAGGCCATGAAGATGCAGAACGAGCTGAAGGCACCCCGTCCGGGGATCGTTGTCTACTGCGGCATCAGCGACTCGCAGACGGTGGCGGCGGGGGAACTGTTGTTCGAGGTGGAGTGAAGGCAGGAATGCCTCGCGGTCCAGAACCCTCGGCATGCCTCTTGCCGGACACTGCCCCCGGCTTCGGCAGGGACGGTCAACTTCCGGCCTGCTTGCCGGACCATTGCTTGAGCAGCCCGGCACTGCCGGCCTGGAGGCTTCGCTCCCGCCGGTCGGCGGCGGGCGGTAGAATGGCTGCGCCTTGGGAGCCGTCCGTGAGTGGCTGTACTATGCGATCGCCCTGCCCGCGGCAGCATTGTTGCCGCCGCGGCTCGGCCATTCCCTGACCGGCACCCTGAGCCGGCTGAAAGCCCCGCTGCGCAGCCTCCAGCTGGCGGCACGGCGCGAGGCGCTGGCTGAAGTCTTCCAGCTTTCCGCCCCCTCGTTGGAGCGGACGCTCCAGGACGGCCTTCGCCATGAGGTATGGGAGGAGGTGGAGTCGCTCCAGTATTACCTCTGGAGCCGGCGCAGCGTCCGCCGACGGTTTCAGGTCACGGGCCTCGATCATCTGGACCGGGCGATGGCACAGGGTCGAGGCGCGATCCTGATGACCGCCCACTACGGCCTGCTGTGTTCCGGTCTGGTGGCCCTGGGTCTGCAGGGCTATCGCCTCACCTACCTCTCCAACGACACGCCGCGGGACCCCAGCCTGCCGAGGGCCGTCCGCCTCCACTCCCGCCTGAAGATCAGCGGGATGAAGCGCAGGGGGCGCGGGCGTTTCATCTACCTCGATCTCAGCCGCGGCAGCCGTTCGTGGACCGGGCCCATGCGCCGGCTGGTCCGGGAGCTGAAGGCAGGCGGCGTGGTGGTGGTGCTGCTGGACGTGTCTCCGCAACTGGCGGGTGCCACGTCACGCGCCCGACTGTTCGGCCGTGTCTGCCGGTTTCCGGTGGGAATCCCGTGGCTGGCCCAGGTATCGGGAGCGCCGATCCTGCCGTTTTTCACCCTGCGCTCCGGCGACCGTGAACAGATCGTGGTGGAGCCGCCGCTGGCCGTCACCGGCAGCGTGGAACACGATCTCCAGCTTTGTGCCGATGCGCTGGAACGCCGCGTCCTGGAGGACCCCGCCCAGTGGATGTCCTGGGAAATCTGGTCGCACTTCACGGAAGCCGACAGTCTCGACGCCGGTGCCTGATTCAGGGCCGGTGACGCCGTTCCAGTTCCGCGACCACGTCCGCCAGGGACAGGCCGCGCTCCGCCAGCAGGACCAGCAGGTGGTAGATGAGGTCGGCCGCCTCTTCCACCGTCCGTTCCGGCGACTCGTGCACCGACACTACGGTTTCCACCGCCTCCTCCCCCACCTTCTGGGCGATCCGCACCACGCCGGCTTCAAACAGCCGGGTGGTATAGGAGCCTGCCGGCCGCTCCCGCCGCCGCCGCTGCACCAGGTCGTCCAGGAACGTCAAAAACGTCCCGCCGCCGAAAGCGGGGGCCCCTGAGCCGAAACAGCTTTCGGTTCCCTGGTGACAGGTGGGTCCCTGGGGCCGGGCGAGAATGAGCAGGGTGTCGGAATCGCAGTCCGCCAGGACCGTCCCCAGTTGCAGAAAGTGCCCGGACGATTCGCCCTTGGTCCAAAGGCGGCCCCGGCTCCTGCTGAAAAAGGTGACCCGGCCGCTCCGCAGCGTCTCCTCCAGCGCCTGGCGGTTCATGTATCCCACCATCAGCACCCGGCCGTCGGCGGCGTGCTGCACCACGGCAGGCAGGAGTCCCTGTCCCTTCTCCCAGTCAAGGCTTGCCGGATCCAATGCACTCACAGCCGCACCGCCACTCCGTGTCGGGCGAGGAAGCGTTTGACCTCCCCGACGGAATAATGTCCATAGTGAAAGATGCTGGCCGCCAGCACGGCGTCGGCGCGGCCTGTCGTGACTCCCTCCAGCAGGTGCTCCGGCTTCCCCGCCCCACCGGAGGCGATCACGGGGATGCGGATGCGGCCGGTCACTTCCTGCAGCAGCTCCAGGTCGTAACCGTCCTGGGTGCCGTCCCGATCCATCGAGGTGAGCAGGATCTCGCCGGCCCCTCTGGCGGCGCCTTCCTCGATCCACTGCAGGGCATCCAGGCCGGTATCCCGGCGGCCGCCGTCCACGAAAACGTGCCAGCCGGTCCCGGCCCGTTTCGCATCCACCGCCAGCACGATGCACTGGGATCCGAACTCGGCCGCGGCTTCCCCTACCAGCGCCGGTCTCCGCACAGCGGCGCTGTTGAGGGAAACCTTGTCGGCGCCGGCCCGGAGCAGTTCCTGGATTTGGGACAACGAACCGATCCCGCCCCCCACCGTGAAGGGAATGAAGATGGTGTCCGCCACCCGGCGGACCCACTCCAGGACCGTCCGGCGAGCCTCCACGGTGGCTGTGATGTCCAGGAACACCAGCTCGTCGGCTCCCTCCTGGTAGTAACGGCGTGCCAGCTCCACCGGGTCTCCGGCATCCTGGAGGTCCACGAAGTGGATGCCTTTGACCACCCGTCCGTCTCTCACATCCAGGCAGGGGATGATGCGTTTAGCCAGCAAGCAGGAATTCCTCCCAGGCGTACTGCCCTTCGTACAGCGCCCGGCCGATCACCGCGCCGGCGGCACCGGCCTCCCGGAGGCGCTGCAGATGCTCCGGGCGGCTGACACCTCCCGCCGCCAACACCGCCACCGTGTCGCCCAGGCGCCGGGAAAGGCGGCGGTAGGTGTCGTAGTTGGGCTGATCCAGCGTCCCGTCGCGCTCCACGTCGGTACAGATCAGCTCGGGGACGCCCCAGCGCTCCACCTGCTGCAACAGTTCGTCCACCGTGCATCGGCTCTGCCGCAGCCAGCCCGCGGTCTGGATGCGATCGCCGCGCAGATCCAGGCTTACCAGGAACCGCCCGGCACCCCAGTGCTCGAGCCAAGCTTCCACCCGCTGGGGTTCTTCCACCGCCAGCGTGCCCACAATCAGTTTCGAGACTCCGCAGTCCAACAGTTCCCGCACGTCTTCCTCGGTCCGGATTCCGCCTCCCACCTGGACGGGGATCCGGCAGGCGCGGACGATCCGGCGGACCGCCGCCCGGTTGGCGCCGGTCCCCGAGCGGGCCCCTTCCAGATCGACCACGTGCAGGCGCTGGAAGCCCGCATCCTGGAAGCGCTGCGCCTGTTCCGCCGGATCCGGGGCGTACTCGGTCCGGCGGTCGTAATCACCCTGCAGGAGACGGACGCAGCGCCCGCCGATGAGATCGATGGCCGGGATCGCCAGCATCAGGCCTTTCCCTCCCCCCCGGCCGGCTGCCGGCCCACGAATGCAGCCAGCAGTTTGAGGCCGAGCTCCGCCGACCGCTCCGGATGAAACTGGACGCCCAGGTAGTTGTTGTGGGCCACGGCCGCCGAAAACTCGACATCATAGGAGCAGCGCGCAAGAGTCCCGGGCCCCGGCGGCGCGTAGTAGCTGTGGACGAAATAATAGTGGCCGGTCCTCGGCACCTCGGCCAGGAGGGTTCGTACCCACTCCGGCGCGGCGGAGGGGTCCCATTCAACTTCGTTCCATCCGATGTGCGGGACCTTGACCCGGGCGTCCGGGAAACGCCGGACGCGGCCGGGCAAGAGGCCCAGACAGGGGGTGTCGTCCTCCTCCGACTCCTGGAACAGAAGCTGCAGTCCCAGGCAGATGCCCAGAAACGGCACCTTCAGTCCGCGCAGCACCTGTACCAGACCCTGCCGCTCGAGGGAGCGCATCGCCGCCCGGGCGGAACCTACCCCCGGCAGGATGACCCGCTCGGCCGCGGCCACCACCTCCGGCCTTCCGGAGGCGACAAACTGAGCACCCAGGTGGCGCAGGGCGTTGCCGACGTTGTACAGGTTGCCCGCCTCGTAGTCGACCACCACCACCATCTCAAAGCACACCCTTCGTGGAGGGAATCACCGACTCCCGACCCTCCGTCCGGCCCACCGCCATCCGCAACGCCCGGGCAAAGGCCTTGAAGAGGGCTTCCACCCGATGGTGCTCGTTGTCGCCGGGGTCCGGCAGGCGCAGATGCAGGTTCATCCGGGCTTCCACCGCCAGGGAACGGAAAAAGTGATTCACCAGCTCGGTGGACAGGTCCCCCACCCGCTCCCGCACCGGCCGGTATTCCGATGCAAAGTGAAATCTGCCGCCCAGGTCGACGGCAGCCAACGCCAGCACTTCGTCCATGGGCAGCGCCGCCCAGCCGTAGCGCTGGAGTCCGGCCTTGTCGCCCAGGGCCTCCGCCAGGGCCCGGCCCAGAACGATCCCCACGTCTTCCACCAGATGGTGCTCGTCGACGTGCAGGTCACCCTGGGCGTCCACTTCCAGATCGAAACCGCTGTGACAGGCCAGCAGCTCCAGCATGTGGTCGAAGAAGCCGACCCCGGTCTTGATCCGGGTCTGGCCGGTACCGTCCAGATCGAGGCGGACCCGAATCCGAGTTTCCCTGGTCTCCCGTTCGAAGCTTCCGATTCTCACGCAGTCTCCTTGAAATAACGGGCCAAAGCCGACAGAAACAGTTCGTTTTCCTCCGGCAATCCCACACTCACCCGGACACAGCCTTCCAGACCTGCCAGCGAGCCGCGGTCCCGCACCACGATCCCTTCCTTCAACAGCGCGGCCACCAGCGGCCGGGAGTCCCGGCAGCGGAACAGGATGAAGTTCGCCTGGGACGGGAACACCTGCTCCACTCCCGGCTGCGCCCGCAAACAGGTCGCCAGACGCTCCCGTTCCCGGCAAATGGCTTCAACCTGAACCCGGGTTTCGCTGCAGTCCCGCACCGCCCGTACACCCTCCTCCTGCACGCCGGCGCCCAGGTTGTAGGGCGCCTTCACTTTCAGGAAATAGTCAATGATCTCGGGATGGGCCACCGCGTAACCCAGCCGCAGCCCCGCCCTTCCGTAAGCCTTGGAGAGGGTCCGCAGGATCACCAGCCGGGGGTGGTCGTCCAGGGTATCCACCAGACTGCCTCCCGGCGCAAACTCGACATAAGCCTCGTCCAGCACCACCAGCCCGTTCCACTCCCTGCAGACCCGCAGGATCTGGTCCCGTCTCAGCAGGTTCCCGGTGGGGTTGTTGGGAGAACACAGAAACAGCACCTTGACGTCGGACGGCACCTTTTGAAGAAAAGGCTCGGCGGAGAAGTTGAAGTCTTTATCCAACCGCCATTCGAAGACGTCGACGCCGAAGATGGCCGCCGCCACCCGGTACATGCCGTAAGTGGGCTCGGCGATGGCCACCCGGTCCCGGTCCGGGCTGCAGAAGACCTTGAAGATCCAGTCCAGCACCTCATCCGACCCGGCGCCGGCCGCCACCTGGCGGGGGCTGACCCCGAGCCGCGACGCCAGTGCCGAGCGCAGAGCGCGCTGGTGCGGGTCCGGGTAACGGTTGACCCGCACCCCCGACCACTCGCGGGGAAAAGGGTTTTCGTTGGCGTCCAGCAGCACTCCCTGCTGGACGTTCTCCCGGGCACAGTGATAGGGGTCCAGACGGCGGATGTTGGGCCGGACCAGGGACTCGAGGCTTACCGTCATTCGGCCTCCTTTTCCAGACGGAGGCGCACCGCCCGGGCATGTCCTTCCAGCGCTTCCTCCCGGGCCAGGACTTCCAGCGTCGGGGCCAGCGACCGCAGGCCCGCTGCCGTCAACTCCTGGAAGGTGATCTTCTTGACGAAGCTGTCCATCGACACCCCGGACGTGTGCCGGGCCTGGCCGGAGGTGGGGAGGGTATGGTTGGTGCCGGAGGCGTAATCTCCCGCCACCTCCGGTGTCCAGGGTCCCACAAAGACCGAGCCGGCACAGCTGACGTGCCCCAACCAGTCCCGCGGCTGCTCGATCAGCAGGATCAGGTGTTCCGGCGCGTAGCGGTTGGAAAACTCGAAAGCCTGCTCGAGGTTGGAGACCAAGATCACGAAGCTCTGGTCCAGGGCCTGGCGCGCCAGCGACGCCCGCGGCAGGTCGGCAAGCTGCCGGTCAACTTCCGACACCACCGCCGCCGCCAGAGCGTCCGAGGGGGTGACCAGCACCGCCTGTGAATCCGACCCGTGTTCCGCCTGGGCGATGAGGTCGGCGGCCACCACCGCCGGCGTTGCGGAGTCGTCGGCGATCACCAGCACCTCGCTGGGACCGGCTACCATATCGATGGCAGTGCCGTAGAAAGTGGCCAGCAGTTTTGCGGTCTGGACGTAGCGGTTGCCCGGACCGAGGATCTTGTCCACCCGGGGCACTGTGGCAGTCCCCAGCGCCAGGGCGGCGATGGCTTGGGCGCCCCCGATTTTCAGAACCTGTTTGACCCCGGCTGCCTGGGCGGCGGCCAGCACCACTGCATGGACGCTGCCGTCAGGCCGGGGAGGAACACACAGCAGGATGCGGTTGCAGCCCGCGAGTTTGGCCGGGACGGCCAACATGAGGACAGTGGAGGGCAGCACCGCGGTGCCTCCCGGCACGTACAGTCCTACCGTGGAGATGGGTCGGGCTGCGCGCCAGCAGGTGACCCCCTCCTCCACCACCACCGGTTGCTCCGAAAGCCTCTGGGTGGCGTGAAACTTGCGGATGTTGGCCGCCGCCCGTTGAAGCGCTTCCATCACTGCCGGCCCCACCGCGGCGGCCGCTTCCTGGAACTCCCGGGCGTCAACCCGGAAGTCCTGCAGGTCTACACCGTCGAAGCGGCGGGTGTACTCGCGGACGGCGTCGTCGCCCCGGCTCTCCACCGCCTGGAAGATCTCCTCGCACACCTGGAGCAGTTGCGGGTCCCGCAACGGATTGCGGCGGCACAGTTGACGCATCTGTTCCCTGGACAGCTCGTCGAAACGCCAGGTTTTCATCAGACCACCATTTTCTCCACCGGAACCACCAGCAGGTCGGTGGCTCCCGCCAGTTTCAGCCGCTCGATGACATCCCAGAAATATTCTTCCGGCACCGCCGTGTGGACGGCGATCATCCCCGGTTCCGCCAGGGGAACGATGGTGGGGCTTTTCATTCCGGGCAGAATGGAACGGATTTCCGCCAGAGCGCTTTCCGGGGCGTTCATCATCACGTACTTGGTCCGGCGCGCCTTGAGATGGCTCAGCATGCGCACCCGCAACCGCTGGATCAGGTCTGCCCGGCGGGGATCGGTCAGGGCGGCGCCGTTGGCGATCAGCACCGCTTCGGACTTGAGCACCACCTCGATGGGCATCAGGTCATGGGTTCGCAGGGTGCTGCCGGTGGAAACCAGGTCGCAGATGGCGTCGGCCACGTCCAGGGCGGGCGCGATCTCCACCGAGCCGTTCAGTTCAATGACCCGCGCCCGGATCCCTTTCTGCTCCAGATAGCGGCCCAGGATGCGGGGATACGAAGTAGCCACGCGCTTGCCTTCCAGGTCGAACAGAGTTCGCAGACCGCCCCGGCTGGGAACCGCGATGCACAGCTCACAGCCTCCGAAGCCGAGGTAGTCCAGGGTGGAAACGCGGGCGGCCTTTTCCTCCACCACATTCAGGCCCACGATGCCGATGTCGGTGACGCCGTCCTGGACGTACTCCGGGATGTCGTCATCGCGGAGAAAGAGGATATCCAGGGGGTAGTTGCGTCCCTGGGCCAGCAGCAGGCCGTCGGATGCTTCGAAATCGAGGCCGGCGGCCCGCAACAGGTCCAGGGATCCCTGGGCGAGGCGGCCCTTGCGCTGGATTGCGATCTTGATGGAGTCGCCGTTGAGCTTCATGGCCGGCCGTCCTCCCGGTCTGCAGTCTCCTCCGACGGTTTCCCCAGCCGATCCAGCAGCAGCCGGTAACCGCCTTCCCCGTAACGCAGCCAGTGGGCGATGCGGGTCACGGTGGCGGTGCTGGCACCGGTGATCCGGCTGATTTCGCGATAGGAGACATTCTGGTCCACCAGCCGCGCCACCTGCCAGCGTTCAGCCATCGCCCGCAGTTCCCCCAGCGTGCAGAGATCGCGGAAGAAACGTGCGGTTTCATCCGGGCTTTGCAGCGCGGTGATGGCCCGGAACAGTTCCTGGAGGCTGCGGTTCTGGTCCAATTCCCGTTCCATTGTGTTACTACACTAACACACCGGACGGCGCCGGGCAAGGGTGGGCGGCCGGCGCGGCCTGGTCCGGCGGACCTGCCGGCAGCCGCCGGACGGCACCGTCTTCGCCGGAGGTGTCTTCTATAATCGCCGGCGATGATCGCCCTGCTCAAAGGCCGGCTGGCTCACAAGAGCCCCGATCGTATCATCGTCGAGACCGGAGGAGTGGGCTACGAGGTGTTCGTGCCGCTGTCCACCTACTATGAGTTGGCCGCCCCCGGCGAACATGTCGAGTTGCAGATCCATACCCACGTGCGGGAAGGCGCGCTGCAGCTCTTCGGCTTCCGGACCAACCACGAAAAGCGGGTGTTTCTGCTGTTGCTGCAGGTAAGCGGCATCGGGCCCCGTCTGGCCTGCACCGTTCTTTCGGGGCTTCCGCTGGACGACTTTCTGGATGCCGTGGCACGCCGCGACGTCGCCCGCCTGTCCACCATTCCGGGCGTCGGCCGCAAGACCGCCGAACGGATCGTTCTGGAGCTGAAGGAGAAGGTCAAGGAAATCGCTCCGGTGGGAACGCCCGCCGCCGGTCCGGCGGAGGCCGAGCTCGAGCGGGACGTGCTGTCTGCGCTGGTCAACCTGGGCTACCCCCGGGCGAGGGCCGAAACTGCGGTGGCGCGGCTGCGGGGGAGCGGAAGCGTGCGCTTTGAGGATATGCTGAAGCGGGCGCTCAAGGAGATCTCGGGCTGACGATGTCGGAAGAACGTTTCATCCATCCCGGCCAGACCGAAGAGGAGCTGCTGCTGGAGTCCACGCTGCGGCCCCGCCTGCTGTCCGATTTTGTCGGCCAGGACTCGGTGAAGGCCAATCTTTCCATCGCCGTGCAGGCCGCCCGGCGCCGTCGGGAGGCGTTGGACCACGTCCTTTTCTTCGGACCTCCCGGCTTGGGGAAGACCACCCTGGCCCAGATCGTGGCCAACGAGATGGGCGTCGGATTCCGGGCTACCGCGGGACCCGTCATCGAAAAGCGTGGCGATCTCGCCGCCATCCTCACGAACCTCCAGGAGCACGACGTCCTCTTCATCGATGAGATCCACCGCCTGCACCCCGCAGTGGAAGAGATCCTCTATCCCGCGATGGAGGACTTCCAGATCGACATCATCATCGGCGAGGGACCGGGTGCCCGCTCCATCAAGATCGACGTCCCCCGTTTCACGCTGGTGGGAGCCACCACCCGGACCGGCCTCCTCACTTCGCCGCTGAGGGCGCGTTTCGGCATTATCCAACGGCTGGACTTCTACGACGTGACGGCGTTGACCTCCATCGTGCGGCGTTCGGCTTCCATCCTCGAGGTGGAGATCGATGCGGAAGGGGCCGAGGAAGTGGCGCGGCGCAGCCGCGGTACGCCGCGCATCGCCAACCGCCTGCTGCGGCGGGTCAGGGACTTTGCCCAGGTCAAGGGCGACGGCCGGATTTCATACGCCACCGCCTGCCAGGCGCTGGAGATGCTCAACGTGGACCGCTTCGGCTTCGATGAGATCGACCGCAAGCTGCTGCTGACCATCATCGAAAAGTTCGGCGGCGGACCGGTGGGGCTGGGCACGATCGCCGCCGCCATCAGCGAGGAGAAAGACGCCATCGAGGATATCTACGAGCCGTACCTGATTCAGATCGGATTTCTCAACCGCACGCCCCGGGGTCGAGTCGTCACCCCTCTGGCCTACCAGCATTTCGGCCTTACCACCGGAGGCCAGGCGAAACTGTTCGGGTGAGGAGTGGGGAGGGAGGAGGCAGGAATCAGGAGGGGGAGTCAGGAGTCGGTACACGGGAGTCAGGAGGTTGCCGCGCGTGGCTCCCTCCTGTTTCCTGTGTCCCGTGTACCGACTCCCTCTCCTGTTTCCCTTCTCCCGAACTCCTGTTTCCGTCAGGAGTCAGGAGGAGGGAGAGGGGAGCCAGGAGGGGAGTGAGGAGTCGGTAAACGGGAGTCAGGAGGCCGCCGCGCGTGGCTCCCTCCCGTTTCCTGTGTCCCGACGGAGTCAGGAGGAGGGAGGGGGGAGCCAGGAGGGGAGTCAGGAGTCGGTACACGGGAGTCAGGAGGCCGCCCCGCGTGCCTCCCTCCTGTTTCCTGTGTCCTGACTCCCGACTCCCGTCTTATCGCTGGACCGGCAGCTCCACATCGCGGGTCAGGCGGAAATTGAAAAGCTGTTCGACGCCAAACTCCACTTCGTCGCCGGAAGTGGCCAGCACTGCGCCCGTACCGGCACCGGCACCGATGGCACCGCCGATGGCGGCTCCTTTACCGCCCCCCGCAATGGCGCCGATGGCGGCTCCGATCCCGGTGGCGATGCCGATCTTCTTGGCGTCCTCCTTGCCCGTCCCCTTGGCTTCAAAGTCCAGGCGGTTGGTCCGGATGGGATAGGTCTCCTCGCCGATGACCAGCTGGGTAAGGGCCAACGACAGGGTCGCCCGACCCTCGACCTTGCCCGAGCGCTTCACGTTGGTCAGCCGACCGACCACCTTGGTGCCCTCCGGAGCCACCACCTTGCCGTCCACCACCAGGTCCTGGTCCAGCTCGGCTTCGAACGTGTCACCGTCCTGGTTGCGCTTCGAGCTCACCGATTCAGACAACCGGACGCTCAGCTCGGTTCCGCTCTTGAGCGTAACCACCGCCGGGGGGGCCGGAGCAGGCGGCGGAGCCGGAGCAGCCGGCGCCGCCACCGCCGGGGAAGCCGGGGTCCCGGCACCGGCGGAAGCCGGGGGCTCCGGCGATTCCTGGGGGGAGACGGCAGCCGCCGGAGGCTCCTCGCGGGTAACCGGCTTGGCTGGAGGCGGAGACGGCTTTCGGGCCGGCGGGGGGTTCACGGCTGCCGGCTTCTCGACCGCCGGAGGCGGTGCTTCCGGCTGAAGCGTCGAGGGGTCGGCGGCAGCCAGTCGCCCGGCGGCAGCCTCGAAATCCCGCTGGCTTTCCAGCATGCTGCGCAGGGAGATGCCTGCCGGCAGCGAACCCGCCGGAAGTTCAGGATGGACCCGCTGGACATAGGCCTGAATCAGCCGGTAGTCGTCGTAGGAGAGCTCCTTGCGGGCTCGCTCCGCCAGGACCGCGGCGTTCTCCACGGTGACGGTCTGGTCGAGCACCGATTCCTCGGACTCGGCCGACTTCGAAACCAGTTGCTGCAGATTCGAGCACCCCGCCGCCGGCAGCAGCCCAAGACTCCACGCCAGGGCAGCGATCAAGACTTTTCTCATCTGACTGTCTCCGTCTTCCGGGGGATCCCGCCGCCAAACAGCGGGCCCGCCTTTGAGTCCCGGCGGGCGAGGTCCAACGACTCCGTCCCGCCCTGCCGGGACTTTTCACTGCTCCCGTGCGCGCATGAGGAAGTAGAGCAGCGTCATGAGGGTACTGACCGCAGCCGCCACGTAGGTCAGCGCCGCGGCGTTGAGCACGGCATCGACCCCGGTTCGCTCCCGATCGGTAATGATGCCGTACTGGACCAACAGCGCCTTGGCCCGGCTCGAGGCGTTGAACTCCACCGGCAGAGTCACCACCTGGAACAACAGCACCGCCGAGAACAGCAGCGCCCCCAGGTAGATCATTCCGGCCGACGACAACAACAAGCCGAACAGCATCACCAGATACCCGATCGAGGAGCCGATATTGGCGGTGGGCACGAGGATGGATCTCAGCCACAGCGGGAAATAGCCCTGTGCATGCTGCAGGGCGTGTCCGGCTTCGTGGGCGGCCACTCCGACGGCGGCCACCGAGGGTGAGTCGTAAACCGCCTCAGATAGGGCCAACGTCCTGGTCAGCGGATTATAGTGATCGGAGAGCAGGCCGCTGGACCGGACGATCTTCACGTCGTCCACGCCTGCCATCCGCAGCAGTTCCGCGGCGGCCCGGGCGCCGGTGATACCCCTTCCCGAGGCGATCCGGGAGTACTTGTTGAAGTTGGCCTTGACCCGCCAACTGGCCCAGATCGAAAGCAGCAGGGCCGGGGCCAAAAAAACCAGGTAAAGAGGATCGAAAATCATACTTGTCGCTTCTCCTCAGGTTCAGTCAGCCACCACTTTACTATCACGATGCAGGCCGGGCGAGTTTGATTCATCGCAACCGCGGCCCGGTGTGCGGGCCGGTGCCCGGCTTGAGCAGCGCATGCACAGTTTCCTAAGATGAAACGGGGCGCGGCACAAGCCGCCTCCCCCCAGGAGACAGCGACCATCCATCCGATTCACGGCAACACCTTGGGCATCCAGCCGGCCCTGCGACGGGCGCTGGAACGAACCTTCCGCCGGCGGGTCCCTCCGTCCCAAGTCGTCTCGGTGGAGCTGGCGCACCATTTGACCGGCATCTCCCGTCAGCTCAACCGGCAGGTGGGAGTGCTGCTGACCCGCGACGGCAATGTTCGGGAGGTCATGGTGGGCGACGCCGGGCGGCTCGAAATCCCGGAGATCGGACGCCTGCGGGGCGGCCGCGGGCGACTGCGGGGGCTCCGGTTGGTCCACACTCACCTCAAGGGTGAGCCCCTGTCCGACGACGATCTCAACGACCTGGCGCTGCTGCGGCTGGATATGGTGGCGGTGATTCAGGCCCGTGAGGACGGCCTCGCCGGCCGCATCGAGGTGGCCCACGTCCTGCCGTTGGCGGATTTCGAGTCCGCGGTGGAGGTGGCTCCGTTCCGCCGCCTCACCGCCCCGGACCCCGGCCGGCTGGAACTGGACTTCGCCGCCACCGTCCAGGCCCTGGAAGACGAGTTCGCCCAGCTGGCCCGGCAGGCGGGAACCCGGACCGGTCAGGAGCGCGTGGTAGTGGTGGGCGCCGGCGCCGATGAGGAGACCTTCTGGGAAACCGTGGAACTGGCACGCTCGGCAGGGGTGGAGGTGGCCGGGGTGATCCGCCAGCGCCGCCACGCTCCCCATCCGCGCACTGCGGTGGGGCCGGGCAAGTTGAGGGAGATCGTGCTGGAGAGCATGCGCCGGCAGGCGGACGTCGCCGTCTTCGATATCGATCTCAAGCCGGCCCAGGCCCGGGCTTTCGAGGACGCCACCGGGCTGAAGGCCGTGGACCGCACCCAGCTCATTCTTGACATCTTCGCGCAGCGGGCCCGCTCCCGTGACGGGAAGCTCCAGGTGGAACTGGCCCAGCTCAAGTACTCACTCCCGCGACTGACCGAAAAGGACGCGGGCCTGTCGCGCCTCACCGGCGGCATCGGCGGCCGCGGACCCGGCGAAACCGTGCTGGAGATCGGCCGGCGGCGCATCTTCGACCGCATCCGCAGCCTGGAACGCGAGGTGGATCGCCTGTCCCGGCAACGGGACCTCCGCCGCCAGAGCCGCCGTCGCGCCGGGCTGCCCGCGATCAGCATCATCGGCTACACCAATGCCGGCAAGTCCACCCTGCTCAACGCCCTCACCCAGGCCCAGGTGGATACCGCCGACCAGCTCTTCGTCACCCTGGACCCCACCACCCGCCGGTTGCGGTTTCCCCTTCACGGTGAAGTGGTGCTGTCCGACACCGTCGGCTTTCTCAGAGACCTGCCGCCCGATCTGGTCAATGCCTTCCGCGCCACCCTCGAGGAGCTGGCCTCCGCCGACCTCCTGCTGCATGTCGCCGATGCCTCCGACCCGCGGCTGGAAGCAAAGGTGGACGCGGTTTGCGGAATCCTCCGGGAGATGTCCCTGCAGTCGATTCCGCGCCTGCTGGTGCTCAACAAATGCGACCTGCTGCCGGCGGAGCAGGTGGAAGCCTTAGTCCGGCGGTTCGATGCCGTGGCGGTCAGCGCCGCCCGGCGTACCGGACTGGACCGCCTGATCGAGGCGGTGGAAGGCGTCCTCGGTTCACTCACCTTCAGTCGGTAGGCTGATTGCGGCCTGCCGCCGGGCGCTTCCAGCCGCCCCGCTGCAGTTGTTTCAGCAATCCGTGCAGCAGGTTGACATCGGCCCGCTCCAGCTGGGCCCGGGCCGCCATCCCCCGCAGGCGTCCCAGTACCCGCGACGGCGGCACCCGGACCGGCAGGCGGAGGCGGCTGATCAGGTCCTCGACCCGCTCCATGAGCGAGTCCAGGTCGGCGGACAGGGCGGCCGCGGGAGCCCGCCGCCGGGTCCCCGATATTCCCAGATGCAGTTGGTAGGCAACAATGGCTGCTGCCTGCGCCAGGTTGATGACCGGATATTCCGGGTCGGTGGGAATCCGTACCAACCACTGGCACAGCCGCAGCTCTTCCCGTCGCAGTCCGTTGTCCTCCGAGCCGAACACCACCCCGACCTGCGTATTCGACAGGCGGGGAAGCAGGTCTTCCACCAGCTCCGGACAGGTGATGAGGCGTCCGGATTCGCCCCGGAATCGGCCGGTGGTCCCCACCAGCACTCCAACCTCCCGGGCGGCCGACTCGAGGTCCGGCACAAACCTGGCCCGATCGAGAATCTCCACCCCTTTCATGGCAAAACTGCGGGCCTCGATTCCCACTTCGCACTCCGGCCTGACCAGGATCAGCCGGTGAAACCCCATGTTCTTCATCACGCGTACCGTCGAGCCGAGGTTGGACGCAAACTGGGTCCGCACCAGAATGAACACGATCCGGTCCTTGGACATGGGAACCAGTTTATTCACGGCGGCCACCCGACGACAGCCGCCCGCCCCGAGTGAACGCGTGTCCCGGCCGGTTGGACCTGGCCTGGCCGGACAGGCTAGGATCGTGCCCGGCTCCGGTCGTCGCCATGGGCGCACCCGGCCGGACCCGAAGGAGGAACCGACCATGAATCATCGCAGTGTAACGGTCGCGGCTTGGGCGCTGGGGTTGTCCTGTGTGCTGTCTTCACCCGATGTGGCGGCGGGAGGACTGGCTGCGGGCTCGGGGCCCACCGTGGAGAACCAGCCACGCTTCATCCATACCGTGCTGTTCTGGCTCAAGCCCGGCGTCAGTTCCCAGCAGAAGGAACAGCTCATCCGCGACTGCAAGGAGCTGCTGGGGGGCATCTCCACCGTCCGCTACCTGGCGGCGGGAGAACCGGCGGGAACACCCCGATCCGTGGTGGACAACAGCTATCACGTCGGACTGGTGGTGCACTTCGACGATCCGGCGGGTCATGACGTGTACCAGTCCGATCCCAAACACCAGGAGTTCATCCAGCGCAACCAGGCGATCTGGGAGCGGGTCCAGGTTTACGACGTGATCGCGAAATAGGATCCCGCGTCGCGGAAGTGGGACGTTCAAAGGGTCTGAGAGCCCGTTGAGGCTCAGCTTTCAAGAGCGGCCAGCCGCCCGGCACCCCCTTGACGTCCCCGCCATCCGCCTGTTATCCTTTTCTCGATTAATCATATTCTATTAGTCGAGAATTAGCACCGCCCCCCCAAGGGTGAAATCCATGTCCGATCTGTCGAAAGTCGAACTGATCAAGGCCCAGAGCCGTAGACTTCGCGGCAACCTCCGCCAGGAGCTGGCCGAGGACACCGCCCGCTTCACCAAAGAGAGCGCCCAGCTCCTCAAGTTCCACGGGGTATATCAACAGGAGGACCGGGACCAGCGCAAGGCGCGGCGGGAGACCGGCGGCGACAAGGCCTGGCAGTTCATGGTCCGCATCAAGAACCCCGGCGGCGGCCGGCTCAGCCCCCAACAGTGGCAGGTGCTGGATGAGATCGCCGACCGGTACGGTAACGGAACCCTGCGGATCACCACCCGACAGGGCATCCAGTTCCATGGGGTCCTGAAACCGCGGCTCAAACCCACCATCCAGGAGCTGAACTCGGTTCTGATCCACACCTTCGGCGCCTGCGGCGACGGTGTGCGCAACACCATCGCCTGCCCGGTGTCCGAAATCCGTCATGGCTCCAGTTGCTGCGGACAGACCTGGGCGGCACGGATCGCCCGCCGCATGAGTTTCCGCACCACCGCCTACCACGAGATCTGGTTGAACGGGGAACGGGTGGACGGCGGGTCCGTGGAGGAAGAGCCGGTTTACGGGAGCACGTACCTGCCGCGGAAATTCAAGATTGCGGTGGCCGATCCCCATGACAACTGCGTCGATCTGCTCACCAACGACATCGGCATCCTGCCGCAGGTGGACGAGTCGGGCCCGACCGGCTTCCACATCTTCGTGGGAGGAGGTCTGGGCAGCACCCACGGCAAGGAAGAGACCTTTCCCCGCCTGGCGGACCCCTTGGCCCTGGTGGAACCCGACGAGCTGGAAGACGTGGTGGAAGCGATCGTCATCACCCAGCGTGACCTGGGCAACCGGGCCGACCGGCGGCAGGCCCGGATGAAGTACGTGGTGGAGCGCCTGGGAATCGATGGGTTCCGGGCCGAAGTCGAGCAACGTTACGGGCGATTGCTCAGGCCGACGGAGCCTCCGGCCATCCAGCCGGTGGACTTTCATTTCGGCTGGCACCGCCAGCGCACTCCCGGCCTCCTTTACCTGGGCCTGTTCATCGAAAACGGCCGGGTGGAGGACCGGCCGGGTTTTCCCTTGCGCTCGACACTGCGCCGGATCATCCAGGAATTCCAGCCGGCGATCTTTCTTACTCCCAACCAGGACCTCATCCTGGCGGACCTGCCGGAGCGGGTTGTACCGCTGGTGAACGATCGGCTGAAGCAGGCGGGAATCCGTCCCCGCGGGTCTTCGGTGCTGCGGTCGGTGAGCATGGCCTGTCCGGCCCTGCCCACCTGCGGCCTGGCCATCACCGAAGCCGAGCGTCGCCTTCCCGGCCTGATCGACCAGCTCGAAGCCATGGGGTTCGGCGAGGAGTCCGTCATCATCCGGATGTCCGGCTGTCCCAACTCGTGCTCCCGGCCCCCGGTGGCCGAGGTGGGTCTGGTGGGGAAATCGGTGGACGGCTACTCGGTTTATCTGGGAGGCTCGGCAAACGGCACCCGGCTGGCCCGCCTGTACCTGGAAAGTGTCCCTTCCAGCGAACTGGCCGCCCGTCTGAAGGACCTGTTTGAAACCTTCCGTGAACAGCGCCTGCCGGGCGAGCGCTTCGGCGATTTCTGTCACCGGGTGGGGGTCGACGAGCTGAGACGGCGGCTGGTTCCGGTGGAACTGGGTTGAGGGCAGGCGATGGACTATTTTCCGATTCTCGCGGATCTCAGGGGATGCGAGTGCGTGGTCATCGGTCTCAGTCCGATGGCGGATGAGAAGGCGCGCCTGCTGTCCCGGGCCGGTGCCCGGGTACGGCGGCTGGCCCGCTTCGATCCTGCTGTCGCCGGCGAGGCGATGCTCATCGTGGCCGATGTCGAACCGCCGGAGGCTGAGGTAATCCGGGAATACGGCCGCCGACACCGTATCTTCGTCAACATCGTGGACCGACCTGAGTTCTGCAGCTTCATCTTTCCCGCCGTCATGGAGCGGGGCCATCTCCTGGTGGCGGTGAGCACCCAAGGCCGCAGTCCCGCGCTGGCCGGCTGGCTCAAGGAACGGCTGTTCGACTCCCTGGGGGTTGAGTACGCGCGGGCGCTGGAAGTGTTGGGGAAGACCAGGAAGGAGGTCCAGGCGATCCTGCCGGGCTACCAGGACCGCCGGGACTTCTATCGCGAACTGTTCAACCGGGGCTGGGTCGAACGTTTCTTTGACTCCGACCGCCGGACGGCGGCGGAAGAACTGCTTCAGGAAGCGAGGGTATTCGCACAGTGCAAGTCGTCGGCGGCCGCAGCGGCCGGGTCTACCTTGTAGGCGCCGGGCCGGGAGATCCTGAACTCATCACCATACGGGGACTGCGCCTGCTGCGGCGGGCTGAGGTCGTGGTTTACGACCGCCTCGTCGATCCCCGGTTGCTCGAGGAAGCCCCCGCCTCGGCGGAGCGCATCTTCGTGGGCAAGAAGGGTGGTCATTACCTGACGTCCCAGGCCCGGATCAACGAGCTGCTGATCCGCCACGCCTCGGCGGGGCGGGAAGTGGTCCGCCTGAAGGGTGGGGACCCCTTCCTGTTTGGCCGCGGTGCCGAGGAGGCTTCGGCCCTTCTCGCGGCGGGCATCCCCTTCGAGATTGTTCCCGGGGTCAGTTCCGCCTTCGCGGTCCCGGCTTCCGCGGGCATTCCGGTTACCCACCGGGGCGTGGCGTCTTCGGTGGCGGTGGTTACCGGACACCAGGCGGACGAGGGCGGCCGGGTCGACTGGTCGCGTCTGGCCACCGCTGTGGACACGCTGGTGGTGCTGATGCCGTTGACCCAACTGCGGGCGATCACCGCGCGGCTGATTCTGCACGGCCGCTCTCTGCAGACCCCCGCCGCGCTGATCGAGTCCGGTACCCAGCCGGGGCAGCGCCGTCTGCTCTCCACGCTGCGCGATCTGGCGTCCGACGCCGAGCGGGAGGGCATCCAGTCCCCCGCCGTGCTGGTGGTGGGCGACGTGGTGTCCTTCGGGCACCTCTTTCCCGGCCTGGAGGTTCCTCCGCGCCGGGAGGGGAGTCGGGAGTCGGGAGTCAGGAGTCAGGAGTCAGGAGTCAGGATTCAGGAGCCGTTAATACGACAAAACCCGGCCCAGCCATGAGTCAGCACCCCGGAGGGTGCCACCTGTTTGGCCGGTGGGATGGTGGCGCTCCAACCTCCGGCTGCTCTCTGTCATCCCTCCGCGGGAGGGGAGTCGGGAGTCGGGAGTCAGGAAACAGGAGAAAGCCTCGCGGGGCGGCCTCCTGACTCCCGTGTCCTGACTCCCGACTCCCCTACCGACTCCCCCCTCCCGACTCCTACTTCAGCACTCGTACCTCCAGCCGGGCCGAGTCACCGCCCCAAGCAGGCGGCAACGACGCGATGAACTGGGCCCGGCCCGCCTGAGACCCCGCCTGGAAGGTTACCGTAGCCTCGGTGCTTCCCGCGGGGAACTGAACCGTCGCCGGGAAGCCGACCAGTCCCGCGTTCTGGTGGTGTTCGGCAAGGTTGATCGCCACTTCAAGATCGACCGGCGCGGGAGCGCTGAGACGCAGCACCGCGGCGCCGCTGGTACCGGCAGGCAATCGCAGCGAGGCGGGACGCCATTCAAGCCGAAGCCGCGTCTGCACCGCCGGACGCAGGTCGATATCGAGTTCGGCGGTGTCTCCGCCCACGTCTTCGGGCAGCTTGGCCACCAGCTTCCCGGAGCCGGTCCGCGAGCCAAACAACAGCTCCACCGGAGCGTTCACCGCCCCGGCGGGGATCACGACTTCAGGCGGAAAACTCAGCACCAGATCGGGAGATGCGTCCTCCAGGGTGAGCGCCACCGGCAGGTCAACCGGAGTGGGACCGTGCTTCAGCATTACACGGACCACCAAGGCGCCGTTGGGGGCTGCGCGAACCACCCGCGGAGCCCACTCCAGTTCGGGCTCTTTCGGTTCGTGGTCATCGTCTCCCACCTTCACCAGGACTCTCTGGGTGCCCCCGCCCAGTTCGCTCGGGGCGGTGACTTCAACTTGGGTCTCCCCTGCCGTACCTCCAGAGTTCACCAGGAAGGTGGCGTTCAAGGTACCTGCGGGAATCGTCACCGCCGCCGGGTCAACCGAGACCAGGCCGGGGTCGAGGGAAACCACTGTGAACTCCAGGTCGGTTTCGAACGGGCGCCGCAACAGGATGCTGACCTGGCGGCTGTCATTGAGATCCATGCCCAGCCGCCGCGGCACCACCTCCCACAGACCGATCACCTTGACGGTCAGGGCGGTCACGCCCAGATTGGGACTAATCAGGCCCTTGACCTTCACGAACACTCCCACCGCCAAGTCGCCTGTCACCTCTGTGTCGGGGGTGAGCGTCACCAGCACCTGGATGCCTCCTCCCAGGTCCATCAGGAACTGGTCGGGACTGGGGAACTCGACGATGACGCCCTCCAGGCTGATGCGGGCGAACTTCACCACCGACCCCAGGACGTGAATCGATTGCGCCAGGATGTCGCCGTCGACCACCGTCGCCTCCACCTTGACCCAGAGCGGGCCGACCGAACTTGCGAGCAGGTCGGCAAGACCCTGCAGGGTGAGGGGCTGGCGGAGGTGATCCCGGATCTTGGTGGAATCACCGACCAGAACCGTCAGACCCAGCAGCTCGATGGAACCGCCGGCGACGTCGACGGAATCCAGCGGCCCCTTGATTTCGAATCCGGTTCCTGCGTCCTGTTTCTGCAGTTCCAGCGCCAGCAGACCGGCTTCCGTGTGGATCGCTTCCACCGCGACCAGGTCGCCGGGATTGATTTCATCCAGCGCAATTGGAAGACCGTCCCGGTCCTTGATCTCCGTCAGCGGGGTGACCCGTACCGACAGGGAGAAGGTCGGGGTCAGCTCCACCACCACATCGGTGGAGGTGGCGTCCACCGGTACCTTTTCCTTGACGGTGGCGAAGAACTCCAGAGGGGCGGCGGTCAAAGCGCCGCTCGACAGAAGCAACAGGACCAGCGAACTTGCCAGGGAACTTGCCAGGGAAGGAAAAACTCGTTTCATCTCCTGAACCTCCTCAGGCCCGGCCGTACCGGGCTCTGGATTGCTGCACGGGCCCTCCCCCGCCGCCTTTCCAGAAGGCTGATACCGGTGCAGGATTTGAAAACGTGCCCTCAGACGAAGAGCGACTGGGGCAGTTTAGTCCATAGTGCCCCCGGCTGCCAAGTGATGGACCTCACCTCGGGAGTCGGGAGGGGGGGTCGGGAGAGGAGTCGGGAGTCGGGAGAGAAGTCGGGAGTCAGGAGTCGGGAGTCAGGAGGCTGCCCCGCGTGCCTCCCTCCTGTTTCCTGTGTCCCGTGTCCCGACTCCTCTTCTGCTTTCCTGATACCGTGCTGAGGAGGAATTCCGCAGACACAGGTTGAAGCGCAACCATACCCAACGGCCAAACAGGTGGCACCCCTCCCGGGTGCGACTCATGGCTGGGCCGGGTTTTGTCGTATTTGCGGCTCCTGACTCCTGAATCCTGACTCCCGACTCCTGACTTCTCTCCCGACTCCTGACTCCCGACTCCTGACTCCTGACTCCCGACTCCTGACTCCCGACTCCTGAGTCCCGCCTACAACAGCACTTCGATCTTGGCGTTCCGTTTCAGGACCTCGATCTCCTGACGCACCTTTTCCTGAACGGCCTGTTGCTCGAGGAACTGCTCGATCCGTTCCTGGACTTCCTCATACGGGACCTGTCGGGCCGGAGTGCGTTCCAACAACTGGATGATGTGGTATCCGTAGCGGGTCTCCACCACCGGACTCAAGCCACCGGGCTGCAACGCGAAGGCTGCGGTCTCGAAGGGCTCGACGGTCTGACCCCGCCGGATGGTCATCTCTCCGCCTTCTTCCCGGGAGCCCGTGTCGTCGGAATTCTCACGGGCCAGTTTGGCGAAGTCGGCTCCCTGTTCGATCTGCCGGCGCAGCCCTTCCAGCTTTTCCCGCAGCTGCGCCTTCTGTCCCTCACCCGCCGTTTCGGGAACCCGGGTCAGGATATGCCGCAGGCGGAGCTGTTCGGGCTGCTGCATGGACTCCGTGTTCTCCTCGTAGAATCTTCGTTTCTCCTCGTCGGATATCACCACGCTCGAAGCCAGTTGGGTTTCCACCAGCTTCTGGACACTGAGGTCTTTGAGCAGCATTGCCTTCAGCCGTTCGGCGCTCACCGACTCCGCCGCCAACTGCTGTTGGAAGGCCTCCTCGGAGGGGAACTGGGCCCGCAGCTTCTGGAACTCCGCTTCCACCTCTTCCGGGGTGGCGGCCGCCTGGCGCTGCGTGCTGGCCTGGTACAGCAGCTCAAAATCCACCAGCTCGCCGAGCACGATGCGGTAAACCTGCATCGGAGTCTGGCCCGGCGGCAGATGCATCCGCTGTTTGACCGCCTCCACCCGATCAAGAAGCTCCTGTTTGGCGATGGCCGAGCCGTTGACCCGGGCCACCACCTCGGGAAACTGGGCCGGATCGCCGATCTGGACCGGGGCGGTCGGATCGGGGCCGGCGGGAGTCTGGGTGGGGGCCTGTCCGGCCGCCGCTGCCACGCACAGAAAAGTGAAAACGAAGACAAGGGCGGCCATGGCGGCCAAACCCGGTTGGTGACTGGACATGATGACGTCTTCCTACTTTCTCTCCGCACGATTGCGGATCAAAGCATCATACGCTCTTTCGGTTTCCGAACCGATTGGGCAACCGGGCCTGGCTACAGAATGCGGGCTCCGTCGCCGTTGCCCCCGGGCTTCCGCGGTTTCCCGTTTGTTGTGCCCGATCTTCCGCGGGCGGGTTCCGGTCGACAGCCCACGGTGGGGGGCGGTTCTGGCCCATCGCGGGCTTGAGCCGGGTCCGGTATATTGAGCATCGCGAGGACCGATGCTCGTCCCCTCACCGCCGCGGCTGATCCCTCCCCACTGGAGCCTCGCTCCCTTCGACTCCTTCGCCTGGCTGGACCTGAGGCTGAGAACCCTCAAGGGTTTTCTCTCTTTTCTGAGATCCAGTCTGGAGCGCTGGCCTCCCCTGTCGCCGAAGGCCCGCTGGCGCGCCTTTGTCCACGGGTTTGTCCCCCGTTCAGCGGCGCTCTATCGGCTGGACGAGTCAGCTACCGACTATCTTTCGGATTTCCGTCGCTCGCTGTTCAGCCCGCGGATCAACGCCTCGACGGATCACGTGATAAACAACAAGGCGGTTTTTCCCCTGCTGATGCAGGCCTTGGGAATCCCGGCGCCCCGACTGTTCGGATGCCTGGAGTCGGGCCGCTGGCGCCCCGCCGACACCACGGGGAACACCCCGGCGAGCACCGCTGAAATCGTGGAAAGCCTGCTGGAAACCGAGGGCAGGCTGGTCATCAAGCCGTCCAAGGGACGCAAGGGTCTGGGGCTGATCTTCCTGAGTTTTCGTAACGGCGTGCTCCAGGCCAACGGCGAACCCATCAGCGTCAACACCCTCGCCGACATTCTGGACCGGCCGGGACGCTACATCGTCACCTCGTTCGCGGAACAGGCGGACTACGCCCGGGGACTCTATCCGCGGACCACCAATACGGTCCGCCTCCTGACCCTTTGGGACTTCGCCGACGAAAAAAGGCCCTTCCTGGCGGCGGCTGCCCAGCGCATCGGCTCATCCCGGTCTTTCCCGGTGGACAACTTCCAGGGCGGCCGCGGTGGGCTCAGCGCGGAAGTGGGACCCGACGGCGTCCTTGGCCCGGCTGCTTCGCTTTCGGCCGACGGCAAACTGGAATGGCACTCCCGGCATCCGGAGACCGGGGACCCGATCGAGAGGGTCGTGGTTCCCCGCTGGAACCAGACCGTGGACCGGATCCTGGCTGCTGCCGCCCGCATGCCCTTCGCGTTGGGGCTTGCGTGGGACGTGGTCTGGACCCGGGACTCGTTCCAGGTGCTGGAACTGAACGGAGCTCCCGGACTCTTCCTGCACCAGGTGCACCGGCCCCTCCTCAGGGATCCTCGGGTGCGCAGGTTTTACCGGTTCTGCCGGGTGATCCGCTGAACGAAACAGCGAGTTGCCATCCCCGGGCGGACGGCCTGCCGGATCATCCGGGAGACTCAGCGGGCCTCCCCATGACGCCGGCACACCACTTGACCTCCGGCCAGCTCAAACCTTCCGCCGTCGGGACACTCCTGGACTAACAGCCGCCGGCTGCGCAGCTCGTCCAGGGTGGCTGGACGGTCCGGGTGGGAAACCGCCCAAGTGGTGAGCGCCTTGGCGGCCGCCAGGCGGTTCGTGCGACAGGCGGCCGCCTTCGACAGCCCGGGACTGCCGGTCAGCTGGCGGTTCGACAGGCCCGAGGGATTCCCCCCGGCGTCACCGGGGAGCCCGATCAGAATCAGATACGCCAAACCCACCAGCGTCAGGGCCACCAGCACCGAGAGGAAACTGAAGCCGCGTCGGCAACGCATGTTCCGATCCTGAGGGCACCGGACGGCTCAGCCGGTGAGGATCGTCACCATCGGTCACGCCGGCGCCTGCCCCATCCGTGTCGATACCAGGCGCTCGCTTCCGAAACGGGGCATGGGGAACGCCGAAAAGTCCAGTCGCAGCGACTCAATCTCCGCGGGTGTAAGCTTCCGGCCTTCCCGGGTGAGGTAGAACTCGTCGCTGGCCTGCTCGTCCTCGGTCCGGATGTAGGCCATGTCGATAGAGATCCCACGTTGGGCCAGGTGGCGGCTCACCAGGTAAAGCAGGCCGAAGCGATCGCGGCAGCGCAGAGCCATCACCGATTCACGCGCGTAGGATTCGTTGTCGAACGAGACCTCGAGCGGTTCGGGTTCCCAGGCGGAGATGTCCGGCCAACGGCCCGCCAGCAGCGGCTCCAGCGGCCGTTCCCCGGCCACCACATCCTCCAGCAGCGCCTGAAACCGTTGCCGCTCGGCCGGCTCCACGAAACGCCGCTCCGGGTCCTCGAACTGCAGGGTGTCGAGCACCACCGCATGAGCGTTGGCAAATGCCTCGGCGGTGAGAATATTCGCTCCCCAGCAGCTCAACATGCCTGAGATCAGGGCAAACAGGCCGGTCCGGTCCCGGGTTACCACCGACAGCTTCCACCGAGCTTCCTCCTGCGCTAGGGAGGTGATCACCTTTCGCGCGCCCAGGTTCTCTGCCAGCAGGAAGTGTTTGACCATCTCCAGACGGGGAGTCTGCACCAGATAGCGCCGGGGGAAGCCCAGCGCGAATTCGACGAACCGCTCGCCGTCCACCACGAAGGGAAATCCCTTCAGGAGGCTGCGGATCTCGGCAGCATCGATAACCGGCAGGTAGAGGGGGTCGGCCATGCCCCAATTCTCTCTCAGCCGGAGCCGGAAGTGGGGTGGCTGGCGCCCCCTCCTCTTCCCTGTCCCCTCGGTGATACCCTTCGCAGACGGGCCGCCGAGCCTGCAAGAGGAGAGTGAAAGATGCTTTCGAGATTCGTCTGGAGTGCACTGGCCCTCCTGATCCTGGTGGGTCAAAGCGGTTCCACAAGTGCCCAGGGCCGCGAACCGGAACCTGGGTTTGTTGTCCGTCGCGGGACCAACATCTCCCACTGGCTGTCTCAGAGTCGCCGTCGCGGAGAGGAACGCCGGGCCTGGTTCACACGCCGGGATGTGGAATTTATCTCCTCCCTGGGTTTCGACCACATCCGCATCCCGGTGGATGAAGAACAGCTCTGGCACGAGGACGGCACCGCCGACATCGAGGCGATGGATCTGCTCGACCAGGCTCTGGACTGGTGCGCCGAGTTCAAACTCCGTGCCATCGTGGACCTGCACATCCTGCGCTCCCACCATTTCAATGCCGCCGAAAAACCGCTGTGGACTCAGCCCGCGGCCCAGGAGCGTTTCCTGGACTGCTGGCGGGAGCTGTCCCGGCGGCTTCGTTCCCGCCCGGTGGACCGGGTGGCCTACGAGCTGATGAACGAACCGGTTGCCGACAAGGCCGGCGACTGGAACCGGCTGCTGGCGAAGGCAGTCCAGGTTGTCCGTGCCGAAGAGCCGAACCGTGTCCTGGTGATCGGCTCCAACCGTTGGCAGTCGGTCCAGACCTTCGACCAGCTTGAGGTACCGCCGAACGACCCCAACATCCTCCTGAGTTTTCATTTCTATGAGCCTTTCGCCTTGACTCACTATCAGGCGGGCTGGACCAAGGCGGGCGAATACAAGGGTCCGGTTCGTTACCCGGGTTTCGTCATCGCCGACGACGACTTCAGGAAACTTCCCCGGGACCTGGCCGAGGCTGTCCGAGGCTCCAACCGTTATTTCGACCGGAGAGTCCTGGAGGGGATGCTCAAGAAACCCCTTGCCCTGCGGGATCGCACCGGCCTGCCCCTTTACTGCGGCGAGTGGGGGGCTCTGCCCTCGGTACCGCGGGAAGACCGCCTCCGCTGGTACCAGGATATGCGGTCCATCCTGGAGGACAACGGCATCGGCTGGGCCACCTGGGATTACAAGGGAGGTTTCGGACTGGTGCGGGAAGGTCGTCCCGACGAGGAGCTGATCCGGATCCTGACCCAATGACACCTCAAGCCATGGGAGGCGACGGGCGGTCCGGAGAACCAAGACCGGGTTCCCCTCTGCTGGCCTGGGGTCTGCTGGCGGGCGCGCTCCTCTTCTTCTGGTCGTCCATCGCCGCGACTCCCCCCGGGGCGACCCGCGGTTGGGACCTCCAGCCGGAGCCGGACGCCGCCGAGTATTTCGCCGGCGCCGTTTCCCTGGCCCGGGGTGAGGGTTATCGGATTCACGTGGCCGGCCGGTCCCTGCCTCCGCGATACCCTCCCGGGTACAGCCTGGCCCAGGCGGCGGCCATGCGCGTCGGAGTCAACCCGCTGGATGCGCCGTTTGTGGTCAATCGGACCGCAGGCCTGCTTCTCATTCTTGTGGCCTTCACGTGGCTCTACCGGCGGGGCCGTCCGGAGGCGGCCGGGCTGGCGGCCATGCTCACTGCCACCTCGCCTGCCTTTATCGTCACCACCCGCAGCCCGCTGAGCGAACCGCTGTCGGCGCTGCCGGCCGTGGTCGCCTTGTGCCTTCTCTATCGGGGGCTGGAAGCCCGTCACCCGCCGTCTATGGCCGGCGCGGGCCTGCTGCTGGGTTTCTCCACCCTGTTCCGGAACTCCAGCCTGATCATGGCCCTTCTCTTCGCCGCGGCGGCACTGCTCGGCCCGGGATCGTCCGGAGACCGCTTCCGCCGCTTCTGCGCCTATCTGGCCGGGTTGGCCGTTGGCCTGATTCCGGTTTGTCTCTATGACTGGCGGACGTTCGGGTCACCCTGGGCAACCGGCTACGACCTTTGGGTCCCCCACTACGCGAGCTGGTCCAACGCATTTACGCTGCGGGCGCTTCCTCTCAACGCACGGTACTACCTGAACGAACTGTTGGAACTCAGGGCCACTGCCACCGTCGCGGATCTGTATGGTGAGGGCTCGTACCTCACTTCGGTGCTGGCCGCGTTGACCGCCCTGTCGATTTGGCGGTTCCGGCGGCGATCCTCAGTGCGGGCGCTGGCTCTCTGCGGGCTGCTCTCCCTGCTGCCGTTCCTGTTCTATGCGTTCAGGGACGCGCGGCTGATCTATCCGCAGCTGGCGATCCTCCCGCTGCCCCTCGCCGTGGGCAGCCTCGGCCTGATTCGGGATTCCCGATCACCGGCTCTCCGGATCGTCACAGGTTGTCTTCTGCTCGCCCAGCTCTCCATTTTCCCGGGCGCGCACGGCGATCCCGACTTCGACCGTTACCTGCGAGGGACCCGTCAGGTGGCCCGGCCCCGCCTCCATGATCTGGTTTCCTATCTGGAAACGGTGCGTGATCCCGGGCCGGTGCTGGTCCTCACCGACCTGAATCCGCCCTATGTCTACGCCTTGTTGTCCGGGGATCGCGTGGTCGTCCCCGCTCTGGATCGCCACGACTACGGTTGGGGTTCCTTACGCTTTGGGGAGAACGAACGCGGTGACTGGCTGTCCCGGGCTGCCGCGGAAGGGCGGCAGATCCTGCTGCTGTTCAGGCCCCGGGATGCCGGCGCCACACCTCCGGTTCCCCCCTTGCCGTCCGGGTGGTGCTGGCAGGTCCTGTTTCAGCCGCCTGCCGGGGGTCTGGCGGCGGTGGGACGGCAGGAAGGGAGGTAGTTGACTCTGCAGATCCGAGGGACTGGGGATCCGCAGGAACCGTGCAATCCGTCTGATCCGTGCCCTCCGGGCTTCACGCCGGATGTCGGGGCCGGGCGAACTCTTTCAACAGTCGCGAGGCGGACTCCAACTCTCCCAGACCCGCCAGTGGACCGCCGAACCGCAGACGGTAGTACGAACGGGTAAAGGCTCGAGGGGCGTCCGACTGCCAGGCCCGAGCCAAGCGTTCGGCGAATTCGCCGGGAGTTTCACCTGCCTCCCGCCGGAACCCCTTTCGCGCCGCCGTTTCAAGAAACTCGAGGTAGAGATCCCGGGCCAGCTCGGCCGCCGGCCGACTTCTCGACTTTCGCCAGCTCCGCCGCAGTCGCGGCTTCCACAGCCGCAGCAGGCGGATTGCCAACAATACGATGCCTGCTGCCACGGTGATCTCCACCAGGGGGACCAGCAAGCTGCCCGGGGAACGTCCCATCCCCGCCAGATTCCGCAGCAACCGGCCCGCCGCCTCAGTCCCCTGCTCGATTCGGGACTCCAGCTCCAGCCTGATCCGGCTGAACAATCCCAACTGCTTCCAGCGGTCGAAGGTGATGACCTCACCCCACCAGAGGTCCGCGGTGTCAGCCACCAGTGCCGCCCATCGCCAGAGAAAGAACTCCGAGACGGGAACCGGCGGGGTGGGATCGAAGTCGACCCAGCCGGCGCCTGGGAACCAGGCCTCGACCCAACTGTGGGCGTCCGACTGGCGAACCATGAAGTAGCGTCCCCACTGGTTGAACTGCCCTGCCCGGAAGCCGTTGACCACCCGCGACGGAATCCCCAGCGAACGCAGCAGGACGGCCTGGGCAGTGGCAAAGTACTCACAGTGACCCGCCCGGCTCGCGAACAGAAAGTCCGCCAGCGGATCGGCGGTTCCCCCTGAGGGATTGTCCAGCGTATACTGGAAGTTCTGCTTCAGGTACTGCTCCAGGCGGATCGCCTGCAGCACCGGCGACGCAAGCCCACCGGCCACCTGGGCGGCCAGCGCCGGAATCCGCGGGTCTAGCGGAGGCAGTTGCAGGTAGCTCGGGCTCACCCCGGAAGCGGCGCCGGAGGCGTTCCGGACCGCCCGCAGCCGTTCGGCCCGCGGCCGCAGATCCGAGTGGACATAGTAACGAACGGTCTCCACCGGTCGGGGACGCAGCAGGAAAGCGCCGTTGCCGTCCATGCCCACGCGATATCGCAGGTTGCGGAAGCCGGCGAACTGGATGGCGGAGGGAGCTGCAAACAGGACGTCGGAGAACGGTTCCACCTGGAACATCTGTTCCAGCAGTTGCTCCCGCTGGCGCCGCTCCAGCGCCACCAGGTGGCGCCCTTCCGCGTCCGCCGGCAAATCGACGGCAGTGGGGCTGGTGTTGGTCCAAGTGCGGCCGTCGAACCGGTCCAGGGCGATCCCCCTCCACCGAAGGTCCGCCGGCAGGTGTTCCGGCTCGCGATTCACGCTGACCCGCATGACGACTTGCGAGTTCCCCAGGATCCTGCCCATCTCGCCCAGATCCACCGACTGCGAAAAGCCCGCCACCCGTTCCGCATCCGAACCCAGCCATCCCAGAGCCCCCCGCGGTACCGCCAGGAAGATGGGAACCGCCAGCAGTACCGTCATTCCGGTGAGCGTGAGGGCGGCCGAGAGATAGGGCCGCACCGGGAACGGGGTGTTCGGCCGGTCTTCGTACGCCGGACGGTTTTCCAGCAGGATGAAGGTAAAGATGGACAGCAGCACGAAGACCACCAGCGCAGCCAGGAAGCCGATGGAAATGGTGTAGGTGGAGGCGCTCAGCAGCAGGGAGAAGGAAACCAGATACAGCACCACGTAGTCCGCCGAGCCCTGCCGGGTCAGAAGCTTGTAGACTCCCAGGGCTGACAGCAGATGCACAGTGGAGGGGCCCCAGCCGGAAATCCCGAAAGCGTCCACCGCGAACAGGACCAGCATTACCGCCATCACCACGTATTGCAGCCGTTTGGGGAGGTCTCGCGGCCCGCTCCGCCAGGCCGGAATGACCGCCGCCAGGAAGAGCCAGGCTGCTGGGCCCTCCAGGGCGTCGGCCATCCACACCGACCCCAAGCCGGTCAGGAAAACCAGCAGGCTTGCCAGGTCGAAGGTCCGCGCGTAACTCAGCGCCGCCACCGTCAGATCTCCAGATAATCGATCAGCGGGCAGTTCCCCGCGGTGAATGAGCTCCCCGCTACCAGCAGCACGGCCCCGGCCGAGATCCGGGCCGGTTCCAGCAGGATCCGGTCGGACGGCTGTACCCAGGCGAGATACTCCAGCAGCCCGGTCAAGGTATCCCGGTCGCCGTCGATCTCGGCTTCGAACTCTCCGGAATAGAACCGGAACACCCTCCCCTCGTTGAAGTGGGCTACCGCCAGCGACGCCACCCAGGAAAGCGCCTTTTCAAACTGTTGGTATGCCCAAAGCCCGCTCTGGGGAAGACAGGTGGAGAGGACAAGCTGGAAGGTGTCGTCCCGTTCCTCCACGAACTCCTTGACCATGAGCTTGGACAGTTTGGCTGTCGCCTTCCAGTGAATGAAACGGGAACTGTCTCCCCGCCGGTAATCCCGGACGTTGTACAGCCCGCTGCCACTCCCTTTGCGGCTGCCGCTCTGGCCGCCCTGCAGACAGGGGTGGTTCCGCACCAGGGTTCTGACATCAACCAGGGCCGGGTAGACGGTGATCCCCCCCTCCACGGGGAGTTCCCTTCCCCGGGAAACGAAGCCGAAGGGAAAGCGGGTGTGGACCTCGAAGCCCCGCAACGGAAAAACCCCCCGATGCCGGCAATGGAACTCGAACTTCTCGGTATGGGCAGCGCCGGCGGGAAGGTAGGGGAACAGGCGGCTGGGATGGCTTTCCATCGATCCAGCAGGGGATGGGCCGGGCTCCGCCGCCCGTAACATCAACGAAAAGGACGGCAGCCGCCGCTTCTCGTTGGCCAGCGTGACCAGCGCGGCAACCGTCTGTCCGGCGTGAACCGCCCGCGGCAGATTCACCGCCAGCCGCAACCCGTAAAGGGAAAGGTTGGAAGCCACTCCGGAAACCAGCAGCGCCGACAGGAGAAACGACAGCACCAGAACCAGGAGGTTGTTGCCGGTGTTGAAGGTGGCGAACGCAATCAGCAGAACCAGCAGCAGGAACAGGAGTCCCCGCCGGGTTACCCGGAGATGACGCAGGCCTTGCCAGTATTCGTCGCCGATACGGCGCAACAATCGGGGCAGGAAACCGATGGCGATCAGCACGACTGCCCCCAGGGCGATCAGGGAGAGCACGATCGAAACCAGGTAAAAGCCGCTTTGCCGCGCGGCGGCACCGACCATCGCCAGCGCCAGGGAAAAGGTGAGCACCAGCAGGGCCCGGAACGTATCGAGAAGCTGTCCCTTGCGGGCCGGAGCCGCCGCGGCGGCAGCCGGCTCCGTCTGCAGTCGGGTCACGGTGTCTATTGTAGCGGGGGAGGCAGGAGTCGAGAGGCAGTAGTCGGGAGTCGGGAATCAGAAGTCAGGACACAGGAAACGGGAGACAGTGCTCCGTGAATGGGGCGCGAAGCGCCTGGCAGTGAAGCTCAGGCCTTCAGTCGGATGTGTCGGATCACCAGGATCAGCCGGCGCATGGCTCAGGTTCAGGCCGGGTGGCTCAGGTCCTTGGGAAAGGCACTGAGCGACCTTCTCCGTGGGAGGCGACGGAAAGCCCCTGAAGCGGCCTCCTGACTCCCGACTCCTGACTCCCGACTCCTGACTCCCGACTCCCGACTCCTTCTCCTGTCTCCCGCCTCCCGAAACTCCCGACTCCCGCCTTCCGCCCGCCTCCCGTCTCCGATAACATCTCCCCAACGATTGGTGTCAGTGTATCGGCGGGAGAACAGCCAGGGCAGTCGGGAGGATCCATGCTGAAAGAGTTCAGGGAATTCGCAATGCGGGGGAATGTGGTGGACATGGCGGTAGGAATCATCATCGGTGCGGCCTTCGGCGCGATTGTCAAGTCGCTGGTGTCCGACATCCTGATGCCGCCGATCGGCCTGCTGTTGGGCAACGTCGATTTCTCGGACCTCTTCCTGACCCTGAAGGAGGGTGCCGAGAAGGCCGGTCCCTACGCCACCTTGGCCGACGCCAGGGCAGCCGGTGCCGTCACCCTGAACGTGGGGGTGTTCGCCAACGAAGTCATCAGCTTTCTGATTGTGGCGTTCGCGGTCTTCCTGCTGGTGCGGGGAATCAACCGGATGAAGCGGGAGCAGGCACCGGCTCCGGCACCGGCACCGACAACGAGGGACTGCCCTTACTGCCTCTCGGCGATCCCCCTGAAGGCCACCCGCTGTCCCCACTGCACCTCACAGCTGTAGACCGGGGCGTTGCAGGTGGCCGCGAGGTTGCTCATGTCCGGCCTTCGAACCCGGGTGGAGGGTGGGAAACTCATTTTGCGCAAGCTCCGGTATCGGGATGCGGCCGCTCTGCAGGAGCAGGTCAACGATCCCGAGATCGTTCGCTGGACGACCCGGATCCCGCATCCGTATCCACCGCAAGCCGCCGTCCGTTTCATCCGCAGCTCGGCAGCAAGCTGGCGGCTGGACCGGGCCTACGTTTTCGGCATCGTGCCTGCCGGCTCCGGGCAGGTTGGCGGCGTCATCTCCCTGTCTTCGGTTTCCCGGGTCCATGCCTGCGCTGAGCTGGGATACTGGCTCGGCCGCATATACTGGGGAAAGGGCCTGGCCACCGAGGCGGTCCGCCTCATCCTGGAGTTCGGATTCGAGGATCTCGACCTTCACCGCATTTACGCGTCCGCTTTCGCCGCCAATCTCGCCTCGCGCCGGGTCCTGGAGAAGAACGGTTTCCAGCTTGAGGGTGTGCTGCGGGAAGCGATCGTACGTTTCGACCGCCGCCAGGACTTCTGCAGTTACGGCCTTCTGCGTCCCGAATGGCTCGCCGCCGGACGCGCCCCGTCACGGCGGGAAGGGACGGCTCCGGAAGAAAGGAAGCACCCGTGACGACTTCGGAACTGCCGCGGCCGCCGGGCTGGCTGTGCTGGCTGGTGTTGGCTCTGGTCAGCCTGGCAATGTTCGGCAACTACTACATTTACGACAGCATCAGCCCGTTGGCAGATCTGCTGAAAGCGCAGCTCGGGTTCTCGGACCAGCAGATCGGGACCCTCAACGGAATCTACAGCCTGCCCAACATCGTGATGGTGCTGGTGGGAGGGATCCTGATCGACCGTTTCGGCACCCGCCGCAGTCTGTTTGCCTTCGCTTTTCTGTGCGTGGTGGGTGCGGCGGTCACCGCCGCCCACGGCAGCTTTCTGGTGATGGCTGCCGGACGCCTCATCTTCGGGCTGGGCGCGGAGTCCATGATCGTCGCGGTCAACACGGCGGTGGTCCAGTGGTTCAAGGGCAAGCAGTTGAGTCTCGCTTTCGGCCTGAATCTCACTGTGGCGCGGCTGGGCAGCTTCGCCGCTCTGAATTCTCCCACCTGGGCCCGCGACCTGTACCAGGACTGGCAGGCTCCTCTGACGGCGGCCTTGCTGATCGGGCTGACCTGCCTGGCGGGTGCCGGCGCTTACTGGCTGGTGGACCGCGCCGCCGCCGGGAAGTACCTGCTGGCGCGGCCGGAACGCCCGGACCAGGTGGTTTGGGCCGACGTCTTCCGGTTCAGCGGTGCGTACTGGTACATCGTGGGCCTGTGCGCCACCTTCTATTCGGCCATCTTCCCGTTTCAAACCTTCGCGGTGAAGTTTTTCATGGAGGCCCATGGCACCAGCCGCGAGGAGGGCGGGTTCCTGTCCAGTCTGCTGACGCTCTTTGCGATGGTGTGCACGCCGCTGTTCGGCTATCTGGCCGACCGTACCGGCCGCCGGTCGGAACTGATGATCGCAGGCTCGGCTCTCCTGTTGCCGGTTTACCTGCTGATGGGCTACACCGGGGTGACTCTTTACCTGCCGGTCTCGCTCATGGGGATCGCTTTCTCGCTGATTCCAGCGGTGATGTGGCCTTCGGTGGCCTTCGTCGTGGAGCCTTCAAGACTGGGCACGGCCTACGGCCTGATGACCATGCTGCAAAACGTGGGTCTGACCCTGTTCAACTTCCTGATCGGCTGGGCGAACGACTTCGCCGGTGCCGGACCCGATCATCCAGCGGGATACCAGCTCGGGATGTGGCTGTTCTCGACCCTGGGCCTGCTGGGTCTGGTGTTCGCTGTGCTGCTGCACCGCCGGTCGGGAGAACGATGACCGGCGGCACCCTGCGCACGCTTCAATCCTGTATCCTTTCCACCTCATGATGGACATCCACCTGGCTCACAGTCCCGACGCCGACGATGCTTTCATGTTCTACGGCCTTGCCCAGGGCAAGGTCGACCCGGGACCCTACCGGTTCCACCACAATCTGAACGACATCGAGACCCTCAACCGGGCCGCAGCCCAGGGGCGTTACGAGGTAACAGCTCTCAGCATCCACGCTTACGCGTACGTCAGCGACCGATATGCCCTCCTGAACACCGGCGCCAGCATGGGCGAAGGCTACGGCCCCCTGGTGGTCGCCGCCTCACCGCTGGACCCGGCTGCGCTGGAGGGCATGGAGGTGGCGATACCGGGCCTGCAGACCTCCGCCTGGCTCGCTTTGAAGCTGTTTGCCCCCGGCGTGGTTCCCCGGGTCATGCCGTTCGACCGGATCATGGACGAAGTGGCGGCCGGCAGAGTGCCGGCGGGCCTCATCATCCACGAGGGCCAGCTTTCATACCGCAGACAGGAGCTGCAGAAAGTCGTCGACTTGGGGGAATGGTGGCAGCGGGAAACGGGTCTGCCGCTGCCTTTGGGCGGCAACGCCGTCCGGCGGGACCTGGGCCCGACCCGCATGACCGAGATCTCCAGGATTCTGGCGGCCAGCATCCGCTACGGCCTGGAACACCGGGATGAAGCCCTGCAATACGCTCTGACCTTCGGCCGCGGCCTTGACCGCGCCGAGGGAGACCGTTTCGTGGGGATGTATGTCAACGCCCGGACCCTGGATTATGGGGACGACGGCCGCAAAGCCGTGCAGGAATTCCTGGATCAAGGCTTTACCGCCGGCCTGATTCCCTGGAAAATCAGGGTAGAGTTCTTCTAAACGCTAAACGTGATCATCGTTGGCGCCGATAATCCGGGGAGAGCCGACCCGGGGATCACGGGCTGCTCACCGGAAATGGGATCCCGGTTATGAAAATCACCGCTCGCGCCGAGTATGCCAGCCTGGCTGTCCTGGACCTGGCCCTGCACTACAACTCCGGCCAGGTGCAGGCCAAGGAGATTGCGGACCGCCAGCAGATCCCCCTCAAGTTTCTGGAACAGATCCTGATCCAGCTCCGCAACGCCGGTCTGGTCCGCAGCATTCGGGGGGCTTCGGGAGGCTACCTGCTGGCCCGATCCCCCGACGAGATTTCCTTGAAGGATGTGGTGGAGGCGGTGGAAGGCGAACTCAACATCATCGACAGCAAGCTGGAAGACCGGACCCTGAAGGCGGTGTGGTCGGAAATCCAGGAGGACTTCCTCTCCCGGTTGGGGACGGTCACCATCCGGCAACTGGTCAACCGCAAGCTGCAGGAGAAGCAGGTCCTGGACTTCCAGATCTAGTCGTGTCGGCACGGGTCCGGCGGCTCGTCCCCGGCTGCCGCGTCCGGCCCCGCCCCGGAGCACGTTCCTGGAACCCAACGCCGGTAGAGCTCCCAGGTGTCGATGTTCCGAAGTACACCAGGGTCCTGGACCGGGACCCGTACTACCCGCTCCGGTTTCCTCTCCACCACCCAGCGCGCGCCGGATTCCAGCGGAGCCTCCCGCAGCTCGGCGAACACCGTCCGGGGAAACAGGGTGGGATGACCCGGCTCGCCCCTGAATTCCGGGACGAGAATCGCCTCGGGATGTCGAAGGTGCATTTCCAGCAGGCTTCGCAGGGTCGCCGGCCTCACCAGAGGATGATCCACCGGGTGGACGATCACCGCCGGTGCGTCCGGGGGAAGAACTTCCAGACCCCGGCGGAGACTGGACAGCGGTCCGTCCTCCACCCTGGGATTCACCACCGAGCGCGTCCACGAGAGCTCAGCGGGAAGCCGTTGCCCCAGCTCGGAGCCGACCACGACCGCGACGGGCAGGCCCAGCCGCCGGTAGCGTCCGGCGATGGCCGTCAGAAAGGTCTTCTTGCCCAGTGGGAGCAGGGCCTTGGGTCGGCCCATGCGCCGCGACGCCCCCGCTGCCAGGATCACCGTCCAGAGGCGAGAGTGCATGGGAGGTTCAGAGTTTCAAGGGATTACAGGTTCAACGGTTGATGACCTCAGACGGTGAAGGAGATCCCGCAGCTGCAGGTCTTTCGGGCGTTGGGGTTCTGGAAAGTGAAACCCTGCTGCATCAGATCTCCGCTCCAGTCGAGAGTCGTGCCCTTGAGGTACAGCAGGCTCTTGAAGTCCACGAATACCCTGGCGCCATGAGCCTCGAACACCTTGTCGCCGGGTTTTTCATGCGCCTCGAAACGGATCACATAGTTGAGCCCGGAGCAGCCGCCGCCTTTGACTCCCAGACGCAGGCCCCCTCCGGGGACGCCCTCCCGGATCGTTCCCTCCAGAATCTTGCGGGCCGCCGCCTCCGTCAACTGAATCGCCATGACGATACCGGCGATTATACCGCAGCCCGCTGCAGCCTCTTCCGCCCCTCAAACCCCCAATCGCCTGAGCCTCTAGCCCCTTGAACTCTTGATCTCCTCCACGTCCCGCTGCAACCGCCGAATGGTTTTCACGAGTTCGGGAAACTCCTGCATCAGCAGATAGTTTTTCTTCCAGAGGTTGCTGTCCATCTCCGGGGTGCCGGAAATCTTCGCCCCCGCCGGGACGGATCGCGCGATCCCGGTCTGGGCGGTGGCGACGACCCCCTCCCCGATGGTGAGGTGTCCGGCCGCTCCCACCTGGCCCGCCAGCATGACATGATTTTCCACCCGCGTACTGCCGGCCAGGCCGACCTGAGCCGCCAGTACATTGTGTTCACCCACCCGGCAGCCGTGTCCGATCTGCACCAGGTTGTCCAGCTTGGTGCCGCGGCCGATCCGGGTCTCTCCCACGGTGGCCCTGTCGACACAGGTATTGGCACCCAGTTCCACATCGTCTTCCAGCACCACGATGCCGGACTGGACGATCTTGTAGTAGGTGCGGTCGGCGCGGGGGGCGAAGCCGAAACCGTCCGAGCCCACCACCGCCCCGTTCTGCAGGATGACACGGTCGCCGATCACGCAGTATTCCCGGACACAGGCTCCGGAGTGGGCCACGAAGTCGTCCCCGATGCGCGCGTAGGGGTAGATCACCACGTTGGGATGGAGCACGGCCCGATCCCCGATCCGGACGCCTTCGCCGATGAACACGTGTGCGCCCACCGAACAGTCTGCCCCCAGCGTCGCCGACGCCGCCACCACCGCAGTGGGATGGAGTCCCGGCTCCGGCCGGGGAGGGCGGTAAAACAGCTCCAGTGCTTGGGCGAAGGTGAGGTACGGGTTGTCAGAAAGCAGCAGGTTGCGGCCGGGGGCCGTCACCTCGCGGCCGACGATCACCGCCCCCGCCCGGGTGGTCTCCAGTTGACGGGCATACTTGGGGTTGGAGAGGAAAGTGATCTGATCCGGGCCCGCCTCCTCGATTCCTGCCACCCCGCGGATCTCCAGCTCCGGATCTCCCCTCAGCCCACACCCCAACTGCTGGGCCATTTCTGCGAGTCTCACGGCAACCTCCTCAGGCGGTCAATCACCCCCCGATGATAACGTAAGCAGCCGGCAGGCACCCCGGGTCCCGCGCGGGTGATCCCTGTGCTCCGCGGATGCGGGAATCCCGGCTTTACCCCCTGCCCCGAACGAGGTTCATGTCGGAAGGAGCCAGATCCGCCCGAGCGGCGGGCAAGGTCAGCATTGCCGTGTTTCTGAGCCGGATTCTGGGACTGGTGCGGGACCAGATCTTCGCCAAACTGTTCGGAGCCGGACTCTACAACGACGCCTGGCTGGTGGCCTTCCGGATTCCCAACTTGCTGCGGGACCTCTTTGCCGAGGGTGCCCTCAGTGCAGCTCTGGTACCCACCTTCGCCGAAACACTCCGCCATCGGGGACGTGCCGAAGCCTGGCATCTGGCCAACCTTGTCCTGAGCGGGCTGCTGGTCATTCTGGGCGCCCTGACCCTGATCCTCTTCCTCGGATCGGAATGGTTCGTCACCGCCTTGGCAGCCGGCTTTCTCGATGTTCCCGGCAAGGTCGAGGTGACCTCGATGCTCATCAAGATCCTCTCCCCGTTCCTCATGCTGGTGGCCCTGGCGTCCCTGGCCATGAGCCTGCTCAACACCCTGAACCACTTCTTTCTGCCGGCGCTGGCACCGGCCCTGTTCAACGTCGCCTTGATTCTGTCCGGGCTCCTGCTGGTTCCCTGGTTCGAGCGCGCCGGCGTGCTGCCGATCTACGCGATGGGGGTCGGCGCCATCCTGGGAGGTTTGCTGCAGTATGCGATCCAGGTACCCCTGCTGCGCCGGGAAGGTTACCGCTTCCGGTTCCGGATCGACCTCCAGCACCCCGGGATCCGCCGGATGGGACGCCTGCTGGGTCCCGCGCTGGTGGGGGTCAGCGCCGTCCAGCTCAACATCCTGATCAATACCCAGCTTGCCTCATTCCTGCAGGACAACGGCCCCGTGTCCTGGCTGAGTTACGCCTTCCGGATCATCTACTTGCCCATCGGCCTGTTCGGCGTCGCGGTGGGGGTGGTGAACCTCCGGGACGTATCCGTGCACGCGGCGGGAGAACAGTTCGAGGCCCTGAAGGAGACGGTGGCGAACTCGGTAAAGCTGGTTTCGTTCCTGGCCCTGCCGTCGTCGGTGGGACTCATCGTGCTGGCGCGGCCGGTGGTGGATGTGCTTTTCGAGCGCGGCGGCTTTACCGCCCAGGACACGATTTACACCGCCTGGGCGCTGGTGGCTTACTCGCTGGGTCTGCTCGCCTACAGTTGCAACAAGGTTTATGTCCCGACTTTTTATGCATTGGACGACACTCGCACCCCAGTACGCATTACCCTGGTGACGGTGCTGGTCAACTTGGGGGCCAACCTCGTCCTGCTGGTCCTGCTGCCGGCGGAGTACCGTTTCGTGGGTCTGGCGGCGGGCACGTCGATCTCGGTGACACTGAGCAACTGGCTGCTGGCCTCGCGCCTGCGGCGCCGGCTGGGGGATTTCCGGTCCTACCGGATTGCCGGGACGATCACCCATCATCTGACGCTGGCGCTGGCCATGGGCGGGCTGGTGTTCCTGGTGGACCGTATGTTCGCTGTCTGGTGGCCGGACCCTGACCTGATGCGGGAGATCGCCGCGCTGGCGGGATGTTTGGCGGCGGGAGGCGGAGTCTATCTGGGCCTGGCCGCCCTGACCGGCGTGCCCGAGATGAAACATCTCGTCCAGGCATGGCGCCGGAGGCTGGCATGAGCGATCGGGTGGTGGATGCCTTCGTGAACTACCTCACCGTGGAGCGGGGACTGGCCGCCAACTCGGTGGCTGCGTACCGGCGTGATCTGGCCGATTATCTAGCTTTTTTGGGCAGGCGGAAGGTCAGTCTCCAGGAAGCCGGAAGAGAAGTCGTCCAGGATTATCTCCAGGATCTCTACAGCCGGGTCTCGCCCCGTTCCATCAGTCGCAAGCTGTCGAGCCTGCGTTGCTTCTATCGGTTCCTGCTGCTGGATGGTTATCTGGACCGCGATCCCACGGAAACCCTGCAGTCGCCGCGTCAGTGGAGGACCTTGCCGCGGTTCCTGAGCGGCCCGCAGGTATCCGCACTGCTCGAGCGGCCGGACGTAGCCACACCAAACGGCTTGCGGGATCGTGCCATGCTGGAGGTGCTGTATGCCACCGGGCTGCGGGTTTCCGAGCTGGTGAAACTGCGGCTGGCGGACGTCAAGCCCGACCCCGGGCTGGTGACCGTGATCGGCAAAGGGAACAAGGAACGGATCGTACCGCTGGGCGAGACCGCGTTGCAGTGGATCGAACGGTATCTGCGGGAGGCGTACCCCGTGTTTCGGGAGAAGGCACCGTCGTCCCCGTACCTGTTCCTGACCCGCCGGGGCGGAGCCATGACCCGGCAACAGTTCTGGAACATCGTGGAACGGCTGGGCCGGATGGCGGGGCTGCCGGAGCCTCTGAGCCCTCATGTGCTGCGGCACAGTTTCGCCACCCATTTGCTGGAGAACGGGGCGGACCTGCGGGCGGTGCAGTTGATGCTGGGCCACGCCGACATCTCCACGACGCAGATCTACACTCACGTGACCCGGGAACGGCTGAAGCAAATATACGACCGCTTCCACCCCCGGGCATGAGCCGCCGATTCAGCCGAAGGGCGCCGGTTCATGAGGGCTTGCCGTCGGTTTTCTCCGAATTGACCCCCACCCGTCTTCGCCATAGAGTTCTCGGGGTTGAAAGGAGCAAACCAGATGCAACAGTCACGCCGTGAATTTCTCAAGACGTCCGCCGTCTCGGCGGGTATCTTCACCGCCGCCTCCCGCGCCCGCGTCCTGGGCGCCAACGACCGTCTCAACGTCGGACTCATCGGCTGCGGCGGCATGGGCAATTCCCACCTCAACGACCTGCTCGGCAAGGCCGACGAGTACCAGTGCAAGGTGGTCGCCGTCTGCGACGTCTATCGCCGCCGTCTCAACAAGGCCAAGGACCGCACCGGCGCCGACGCCTACCTGGACTACCGCGAACTGCTGGCCCGACCCGACATCGACGTCGTTTTCATCGTCACCCCCGACCACTGGCACTCCAAGATCAGCATCGAGGCCATGGCCGCCGGCAAGCACGTGTACGTGGAAAAACCGATGACGCTTACGGTGGAGCAGGCTCTGGAATTGCGTGCCGCGGTGGCCAAGTACGACAGGAAACTTCAGGTTGGACCCCAGCGCACTTCCGATGACCGGTTCTGGAAGGCGGGGGACATCATCCGCAGCGGCAAGGTCGGCCAGGTGACCTGGGCCCAGGGCGGCTACAACCGCAACATCAAGGGCTGCGCCTTCAACGTCTGGTTTCCCATCGACGAAACCGCCGGTCCCGACAAGTCAGGGGACGACTACGTCAACTGGGACCTCTGGCTCGGCCACGAATGGGGTCTGGCGCCCAAGATCCCCTGGAACCCCGAGCATTTCTTCCGCTTCCGCAAGTATTGGCCCTACAACGGCGGGGTCGCCACCGATCTGCTGTACCACATTCTCGCCCCCCTGCTGATCTCCATCACCGGCCCCAAAGGCGAGTATCCGCGCCGCGTCAACGCCAACGGCGGACTCTACATCCTCAAGGATGGACGCGACATTCCCGATGTCTTCCTGGCCACCGTGGATTACCCCAGCGATTTCACCGTCAGCCTGACCAGCGTCCTGACCAACGACACGCCGGTCCCCACCCGCATTTACGGGCAGTACGGCACCATCGACATCGACGAGGAGTTCACCCTGACCGGTAACGGCGACTTCGTCAAGGAGTTCGCCGAAATGAACGGCGGCTACAGCAAGGTGGTGGTGCCGGTGGAAAAACGGCCGGACATGAAGCAGAACCTGTTCGACTGCATCCGTCACGGTGGGACGCCTTACTGCAATGTGGATCTGGGTACCGCCACCATGGTGGCGATCAAGATGGCGGTGGAATCGTACCGGCAGAGCAAGACCCTGCTCTGGGACGCCGCCAACGAGAAGGTGGTGTAAAGCGAGCCTGCATAAGCCGGAGATGGCTCGGCCACAGACTGCAAAGATCATCCGACTGCCCTGAAAGGTTCTTAAGCCAGAGTCTCAAGTCTGTGAAATCTGTGAGTCTGTGGCTTCAGGTACTCCTGGTGCGCCGTTTGCGCAGCTCCGCCAGACGCTCGCCCAAAGCCTTCTCCAGCCCTGAACCGGAGGGTTCATAGAACCGCTTCCCCTGCAAGGACTCCGGCAGACAGCTCATCTCGGCCACCGCCTGGGGATCTTCGTGCGCATACCGGTAGCCCTGCCCATACCCCAGTTCCTTCATCAGCCGGGTAGGGGCATTACGCAGATGCAGGGGCACCGGCTCGTTGCGGTGCTGGTCCACCTGCTCCACCACCGCGCCATAGGCCCGGTAGACCGCATTGGACTTGGGAGCCAGTGCCAGGTAGACCGCCGCCTCGGCCAGCGCCAGCTTCCCCTCCGGCAAGCCGATGAAATCAAAGGCGTCCTTGGCGTCCAGAGCAATCGTCAGGGCCCGCGGGTCGGCCAGCCCGATGTCTTCCGAGGCGAAGCGGACCATCCGGCGTGCGATGTAAAGCGGATCCTCACCCGCCTCCAGCATGCGGGCCAGCCAGTACAGGGCGGCGTCGGGATCGCTGTTGCGCAGCGACTTGTGCAGCGCCGAGATCAGGTTGAAGTGCTCTTCCCCGGCCTTGTCATACAGGAGGCCGCGGTGCTGCAGAGCCTCCAGCAGCACCGGCTCCGTGATCTCCGGGTTCTCGGGGTTCTGTCGCCGGGCCAGTTCGGCCGCCACCTCGAGAGCATTGAGGGCGCGGCGGGCGTCGCCGTTGGCGAACGCCGCCAGCTTCTCCAGGATCGGCTCCTCGATGCGGAGAGGCTCCGCCCCGAGTCCCCGTTCGGGATCTTCTAGAGCACGCCGCAGGATTTGCAGCACTTCCTCGTCGCTCAGGGCATTCAGCACCACTACCCGGGTGCGGGATAACAACGGGGCAATGACTTCGAACGAGGGATTCTCAGTCGTTGCACCGATCAGGATCAGGGTGCCGTCCTCCACATGCGGCAGAAAAGCGTCCTGCTGCGCCTTGTTGAAACGATGGATCTCGTCCACGAAGAGGATCGTCCGGCGTCCGCCCCGGCGCAATTCGTAGCGTGCTTCGTCGATGACCTTCTTGACGTCCTTGACCCCCGCCAGCACGGCGCTGATGGCGACGAACCGGGCTCCGGATTCGGCTGCGATCAGATGGGCCAAGGTGGTCTTGCCGACTCCCGGCGGGCCCCAGAAAATCAGTGACGGGAGCCGCCCCGACCGGACCACTTCGGTGAGGAACTTCCCCTCCCCCAACAGGTGGCGCTGCCCGACGACCTCCTCCAGCCGGCGGGGCCGCATCCGGTCTGCCAGGGGCTGGGACTCGGGACGCTCACCCGGTT
>FWPU01001012.1_pt1 | contig 87930 bp, 55 predicted proteins | sample 2228361 | NCBI WGS metagenome assembly FWPU01 (sample SAMEA103939777, study PRJEB20133) | metagenome
GCCACGGCTAACACGTCCGGCACATCTGCACAAGCGAGGACGCTTATGCTACGTAGAGCAAGCGTCCCCGCTTGCTCAGCCACGGCGAACACGTACGGCACATCTGCACAAGCGAGGACGCTTATGCTACGTAGAGCAAGCGTCCCCGCTTGCTCAGCCACGCCAAACACGTCCGCCAGGTCTGCACAGGCGAGGACGCCTGTGCCACCAAGTGCAGGCAAACCTAGCAATCTGCGCGCGCGGTGCAGGCGTGTAGATACCAACGCCTACCAAAGGCGGGCAGACGGGCGAGACCGCGAGCCCGCACGGGCCCGCGCCCTGATGCCTCGCTTCTTGCACTACACCTTGCGGTCTCTTAAAGCCGCGGCTGATGCAGCGAGTCTGCGCATACGAAATGCACGTCGCACTCGTTGCACGTGCGGGGATGAGGGTTGGGCGGATACTGCCTCGCTGCCAGGTTCGACAACGTGCGCCGGGCCCAATGCGTGGCCCGTTCGAGAGATGCCTCGTCAATTTGCACCTTCGCCCGTTTGGCCTCTTTCAAGCGGTGCAAGTACGCTGCCCGCACGTGCAGCCCCTCGGCACGAGCGGCCGCCACATACACCAAGAGCTGGAGTGCGTAGAAAGTGTCAGGCCGGCTCGTCCCGGCCGACTTGTATTCGACCAGGGCCAGGCTGGCCGGCTCCTGCGAGTCGTCGACGATCAGATCCACCCGGCCCGTAAGCGTGCCTTCATTCAATCGCAGCGCCAGCGGCCGCTCCACTGCCCACACGCGCAACAAGTCGGACCCGTGCTGGTGAAGGTATCGCTCGATCAGCCGCTGAGCATAAGCGGCCAATTCAGGGTATAGAGCCGCATTGGCAAAAGGCAGGTAGAACTCGCTGTTGAACACCTCTTTTACCTGCGCGGCCGTCGGCAGCGACCCCTGCTGCCGCGCAAGCTCCGCCAGGCGGCGAAGCACCTGGTGGATCGATCGCCCATACCCTAGTTCCAGCGCGATCTGCGGCTGAAAGCCCAGCCCCTCGCGCAGCCGATACTGCCGCGGGCACTCGTGATACCGAACGAGATCGGTTACCGCCAACGACGGCAACGGCCGAGCTTCGTTGGGCGGCGGCTTGAAAGCAGGAGGCAGCGGAAGATTCTTCGCCCCTGCCAAATTGTCCTGACTTACCTCGCGCAAGAATGGCGATGGACGTAACTGCCGTTTGATGCGTGCAAAACAGCTCAGGTACAACATGTCTCGCGCGCGGGTCATCGCCACATAAAACAGCCGGCGCTCGTCCACAATATTCCCCTCGTACCGCCGGCGTGCGTCAGATGGAAAGACGGCTTCGGGCAGATACCAGGTCTGCGCTCTCCCCGTATTCCCAGAGGGGAAGCGGCGGTCTGTGAGCGATGGCACAAACACGACGGGCCATTCCAGCCCCTTCGCCTGGTGTACCGTGAGCACCAGTACCTGATCGACATCGAGCGTCTCCTCTCCGCCGAAATCTTCATACGCATCGCGGGCATAGTGCTGCAAGTAATTGAACAGCCCGCGGTAGAACCATACGCCCCGGTTGCGTCCTCCCAGGTATGTCTGCTGCTCTGGACCATCGACCCGCTGTCCGCGGCGAGTGACGTGCTCGTAATCGGCCAGTATTTGCGAAAAGCGTGCCAGCGTTCCCAATCGACCTACGCAACGTTCCTGTTCTGGATCCCATGTGTGGACATCCAACACGTGGAGCAGCCGGTAATATTCGCGCACGAGGTCGACCGCTTCGTCTTCGCCGGCCACGCGCGACCGCCATGCGTGCAAGAAGCGCCGCAGGTACTCCCTGGGCCGCGATGGCTGGAACACGTCGATCAACTGCTCGAGCAGCGGGCCTTCTTCGACTCGCTCTGCATCGGCATACGGCTCGTTGCACCAATCGCTCTCGACCAGCCAGGCGTAAAGCCTGCCCAAGACGGCGGCCTCCGGCTGCTGAAACAAGCCGGTACGCCCTACACACCGAAAGGGGATGCGCCGCGCTGTCATCGCCTCGACCAGCGGCCGGGCCGCGGTGCGTACCGAGCGGTACAAAACGGCCATGTCCCGCCAGCGATAGCCCAGCCCGCACAACCGCTGCATGGTTTCTGCCAGCGCTTCGGCCTCTTGTTCAGGCGTCTCGGCCCGCCAGCAGCAGATCTCCGCTCCGCCGCCCGGCCGCTGAGGGCACATCTGCTTGGCGATGCGCGGACTAATGCTCCGCTCTGCAAACGCGTTGGCCGCGGCAATGATGCGGGGACGCGAACGCCGATTGATCGTAAGCCGCACACTGCTGGCGCGAAACCGCTCTCCAAACCGCAAGATGTTGGAGACATCTGAGCCGCGCCACTGGTAGATCGCCTGGTCGTCATCGCCCACCACGCACAGTTCGACCGGCGGCTGCGCCAACAACTCGATCAACCGCTGTTGCGCGGGATTGATATCCTGATACTCGTCGACCAGCAAGTACCGCAAATCGCCGTGCACGCTGTTGTACACGCACTCGTCTTCCTCCAGCATGCGCACGGCCGTGGCGATGATCTGGCCGAAGCTGACGTACCTCCGCCGGCGAAGCATCTCGTAGTACCGCGCCACCATCTCGCCGAAAGGGCACCCGGCAAGCCGAGCAGGATCGATGAGTTCGTTCTCCAGTGCATCGACGTTGCGACGAAAGACCTGGATCGTCTGCCAATGCCTGCCGTTCAATTGGTCTAGCCCCAGGTCCCGATAGCGATTGCTGATCAGCGCCGCCAGGCGGTTCTCGTCGAGCACCTCGTAATTGCCGTATCTGGCCACGTGGGTTTGCAACAACTGCCAGCAGTAGGCGTGGATGGTACCCACATACAGCGGCGTCAGACGGTCAAGCCACTCCCTGCCCAGAGCCTCGGCTACCCGATGCTCGATGCGTGCCCGCAGGCTCTCGGCCGCCCTTTCTGTAAACGTAAACGCCACAACCTGCCCAGGCTTCGTGCCCCGCTCCAGCAGCCGGCAAACACGCCAGGCCATGGTTTCCGTCTTGCCAGAACCGGCACAGGCCAGCACCTGCAAATGCCCGCCGGCGTGATCCACCGCCTGCTGCTGCTCTGGAGAAAGGCAAAAGCCGCCGCTGCTATCGAGGTCCGGCATACAAGCCCCCGTTTCTTCGTTTAGCCCAAAACGTCTCCAGCCCGATCGCCAAAGCAGCCCAACGCCGCAGCGACGCGGCTGGCTCGACCCGTGTCGCCGGCCCCGTTGGCATAGCCGGGCGGCACAGGCCGGCGCCTAGCCCCGCAGCCCTGCGTGAGCCGCGCCCGCCCAGGCTCGGTGCACAGGCCGAATTCCAACATGCACCAACATGGAACCATCATATCGCTTCTCGGCCGGGGATGGAATCGCAGGACCTTCGCACCAACAGTGGACACCGTCGGCGGTTATCAGAGGCGAGCCGTGGAGGCTCGGAATCCTTCGCCCGTGTGTTGCGGCAGTCGGGGGATCGCCGGTGGGCATGGCTAAGCGGCGCCAGTCTGGCGGCGGGTGTACCACTGCTTGACGCACCGCGTCAAGCAGTGCGATCGGCCAACCACGCAACCACCGCCTCCGTGTGCCACTGCTTGACGTACCGCGTCAAGCAGTGCGATCGGCCAACCACGCAACCACCGCCTCCGTGTGCCACTGCTTGACGCACCGCGTCAAGCAGTGCGAGGGGCCAAGCCCGTTTCCCTCTGCGCCAGTCACGAACCAAACGCGCTCCCGCCACCACCCACCCCGCGTTGGTGGGGCGCTGATTAACAAGCTAAAGCCGGCGCGTCCCAATAACATCGTCTCTCTCGCCGGCCCTCAGCCCGGCGGCGCAGCCTGCCTGTCCCACACACGGCAGGCACGAGCCGCTACGAGCCGCTACGAGCCGCCGGCTTCATGCCGGCGGGGCGCAGGTGCCGTACCCGTTGTCCAGCCCGGCGGGGATAAACCCCGCCGCTCGTATGAGCCTCATACGATCGGCTCGCGCCCCCGCCACCACCGACCCCGCGCTCCGTGGCGGCGGGGGGAGCGCGCGCCTCGCGGCCGCAGCCTATGGGTCAGCGTTCCCATACCAGCAGCGGCCGTTGCCTTTCTCCCCCTCGGCATAACCCGGCCCCCAGCGCCCCCCATACTGCGAGCGGCCTTGGGCGCCCGGGCGAGATGCGCCGGCATCATGCCGCTTCGTGCTTGCGGGCCTGCTCGAGTTCGCACACCTGCGTGACGAACGCCCGGCGAAAATCTCCCTCGGGCGCAAGGCCGGGCAGCACCATGCCCGCGGCAGACAGGCCGCCGTCTACCGGAAGGGCCACCCCGTTCAGGAACGGATGCGTCGCCAGCAGCACCACTGCCTGGGCCACGTCCTCCGGGCGCGCGATGCGCCCCACCGGAATGAGCATCCCCTCGTGCTCCTCCCAGAACGGATCGAACTTCTTGCGCTCCTCCCAGTTCGGGCTGTTGGTCCGCGTGGCACAGGGCACCACCGCATTGAAACGCAGGTTGTAGCACCCATAGCGTGCAGCCAAGATGCGCACCATGCCCAGAAGCGCTGCCTTGGCAATCCCATACCCGAGCTGGCCAAAACAGCCCAGCATCCCGTTCAGCGAGCCAAGGAACACAGTGCACCCCTGGCGGCGCGGCAAGAAGAAGCGCAGTACCGCCGCCTGGGTTACCAGAAAGGCCGAGCACACGTTGCCCACGAACAGCTCGAGCAGCCGCTCCAGGGTGAGTTGCGCGAGGTTGTCCTGAGCCGGGGCGCTGCCCGCACTGCCGGCGTTGTTGATCACAACATCGAGACCGCCCCAAAGCTCCGCCGCCCGGTCCATCAGCAGCGCCACCTGGCTCGGGTCGGTCACATCGGCCTTGAAGAACTCTACCTGGCCTCCCTGGCTGCGAAGCTGTTCGACCGTGGCAGAACCGGCCGCCTCGTCCTTATCGCACACCAGCACGCGATCTCTTTCTTCGGTAGCCCGGGTCGGCCAGGACCACCTGAAGGCCCGGCGTGGCGGCCCAGCCGGCGCTCCAGGCCGCGAACTGGTGGTCGAAGGGCCGCACGTGCTCGCGCTCTTCTTGTGCTAGCCGCTCGGGCGCCCCGGGCGGGGCGTGCCTGCGTTCGTCCGGTTCTGGTGCGCGCGCCGCGGCCTGCTGGGGAGCCGTGCGGCGGTCGTCTCGGGGAAGCGGCACGCGCGTGAGCACGTTAAACGGCACGTGCATGGCCGTGAGCAGCTCCGCCAGGTCTTTGCAACCGTTGGCGCCTTTGAGCCGCGGGGAGCGAAAGCGGCGGATGCGCTCCGCCACGCACGCCGCCTCGGCCTGCAAGTACGCCTCCAGGGCGGCCAAGCCCGTGGCCTCTTTGTAGGCTTGATGCAGATCCCGGCAGCGCACAAGCCGGATGCTGCGGCCCTGGCCGTCGCGCAATTCCAACGACCCAGCGGCAAATGCTGAGTCGCGCGCGATTAGGAAGCGGTTGAATTGCCCATACGCCAGCGCACCTTCCGCCTTCTTGAGTTCCCCGGCGACCTGCGTCAAAGGCGGGTTGGGAGCGCCCCACCCTGACGCATCCTTGAATTGCGCCGAGGTCAGGCAGCGTGCGTCTACAGCCTGGCCCTGGGCGAGTGCTTGGAAGGCGATGCAGACAGCGGCCGTGTGCGACTTGCCCGAGAGTGTGCGCGGGCCTCCTCCAGAAACGTTGTTGGGCCACACCCTCGAGAGCGACCAGACAACGGCCTCTCGGCGATCTTCGAAGTAACGCCGGTAGGGGCTGTTGATGACCTCAAGCCAATCTGCACCAAGCGCGTGCCAGAAGCACTCCGGGGACTCGTAAAGTGCCGGCTCGTCTGCCTGGTACAGCCTCAAGCTCAGCCGGTAGACGTGCCCCGGCTGGTTGGACTGGGCGTCCTGGTAGGCGGGGAAATAGACCTCGACGCTGTGGCTAGCACGGGGCAGCACCTTACCCAGCTCCTGTGGCGCCACCAGCGCAAGGGAGTGGCGCAGCGCGAGCGTATCTGCGTGCGCCAGGCCCGCTTGGCCCAGGGCCAAAAGCAACCCCTCCGCCCTTTCGCACAATCCTGTGGGCAAATGCCGGCCGGAGCAACGAGCCGCGGCAGGATGAGGGCCGCACGAGGGGGGTGGCCGGCTGACGCCGGGCAAGTTGGCGTTCGGACTACCAGAGCCGGGCGAAGCCGCCGCACTACGGAGCTGCGCCGCGCTGCGTTCGGCCGCAGCCCTGCCGCAGGGCGGTCGCTCGCGGAGCTTCTTTCCGCCGTCGTCGTTTCTAATGCCTCAGCGCCTTCCTGTCCCTCCTAGGACGCTTAGCCGCACGCGCCAGAGCCCCACTCGCCCGAATGAGCGTATGGCGTGCCGACCGAGCATTCATCCAGCTACGGGCCGGATTGTGGCCCGCGCGGCAACGTGTGCCACGACTTGCCGCGCAGCGGCAAGAGGTGCAGGCATTAACAGGCGGCTGACGCGCACAACGGTCGTGCGGCAGGGGTGCATACGCAGTCGCATGGCCTGGGCGCCGTTGCGCCACGTGTGGCAGTTCCAACCCCTCATTGCACACCCTTAGCAAGGAGGAAGGGGCGAACCTCCGCTGCGGCGAGGCTGGGGGTGACGTTATCCCTGGGGACAGCAAAGCGGTGCCAGGTCAGCGCACTCCGGAGACCTCCGCCGAGCACAAGCCCGGCGGCGGCCTGTCGCTCAGCTCCCGCGCACCAGCCGGGTCGACCACGGGCCAGGTCGCATAGATTGCTTCTCACCGGTTCGACCACCCGTTGCCCCGCCTTGGTACGAGGGAGGTGGCCGTACTCGCCACAGGGCAGATCAGGGGCTGTGTGTTTCGCGACTCCCTTGCACTGCCCTTCGAATAGAAGACGATCGAGTGCCGCTTTTCAAGGGGGGGCGTGGGGAATCGTCTAGGAGGGAACCGAAGCGTTGCGAGGCCGGCTCGCTCGAGATGCGCCGCGGCACTCCGACACCCCTGGTCTGTGTCAGGTTGGCGAATTGCGCGAATCAAGATCCCATCAGGCCCGTACTTAGAGGTGGGGCAGCGAGTTGTTACACAATCTGTCGATGTGAGTAGGAGGAATTGCCATGATCCGTGTTGCCTTCGAATCGAACGTGCTTGAGACGGTTGGCGCCGCCACTGAGCCGTCTCCCCACAATCCGGCTGCGCTGCCGGTGCGTTTCGATCCGCTGCTTGCTGAGTTGGCCCAGCCTGCGCCCCACGACCACAAGCACGAGTCCGAAGCGCAGGAGCGCCAGCCCGCCCAGTCGGAACGGGAGGCATCGCCGGCGCGGCGTGCGGCCTATCTGTACGACTAATGCTAGCCGCTAAACAGGATGGACCATGGATCAGCACGAGCTGGTTCTGACTGCCCAAGTGTTTTCGCGCCTGGTCGCTGCGCAAGAACCGGTCTATGCGGCGTGCGGGCTTTCGCGGCGGAGCGAGGTGTGGGAGTGGCTCGTTGGATCGTCGGCTGTGGGGAGATGGTCCCATCAGACCATGCTGGCAGTACGGGCGGATGTGGCAGAACAGCTTGGCCAGCGGTGTCGCAGGCGGTGCAGCGGGTTCCCGAGCAGACGCGGGTGGTGATGGGGGTTGGCGTCCGGGCGGCAGCAGGCCATCTGGCAGGCGCAGTCTGTTTGGATGGGCGGGTAATTCCGCTGCGTGCCATACGCGTGATATGCGCCGGCTTGCCCCGCGTCGTCTTCGAATCGGCTAGTTCCGCAGAGGGGCAAGACTTGGCTGTGTTGCGGTTCGCGCGTTCGCGCGGCGCGCTGGGGGAGGCGGCGTTTGCCCGTTTGAGGTCGCTCCGGTTTGCAGTCGTGGGCTGCGGCAGGATAGGATCGCTGGTGGCCGAGCAGATCGCCTCTTACCGCGGTGCAGGACTGGTGCTCATCGATCCGGACCGACTGGAGCCTCACAACCTAGGAGAGATGGCGGGGCGGCTCGACGACGCCCTGGGCAGGCCCAAAGCGTCGGCCCTGGCCGAAGGGCTAGCCTGGGACGCAGCCCGCAGCACAATCACGGCAATACCGGCACCGGTGCAGGCGCTGCACAGCCTGTTCGCCGTCAAGGAAGCGGATGTGGTGATTACCTGTCCCGATCAGCAAGCCGCGCGGCTGGCGGTGAGCTGGCTGGCGGCGCTGTACCTCAAGCCCGTGCTCGATCTTGGGAGGGGGATTGTGCGCGCAGAAGGCGGCCGCGGCATGGGGCTCGATGTGCGGCTGCTCTTGCCCGGCTGTTGCCTCAACTGCGTGGGCGGCAACGCTGGCCACCCGCCTGAGCGGCTGGGCTCGCTCAGGTCGCTCAACACCTGGGCCGTGGGGCTGGCGTTCACGCTGCTGGAACAGTTTGTCGCCGGGCATGTACCGGCAGGGGCGTGGCTGCAAGGAGACGTGACCGCTAGCGGCGTCTCGCAGCTTGGCCAGGCCAGCCTGCGGCCACGTCCGTTTTGCACTATCTGCCGAAATCTGGGCCGAGGCGACGCAGGGCTGAACGATGTGCCGCGCGAGCTGGCAGCATAGTTCGCGGTCTCCGCAGGCCTACAGACACACGTAGCGGCACAGTGCCGTAAAGTACAAGCCGCGCTCGACCACCGGCTCACCTGTGGCACGAGCCCACACCTCGGCATAGAGCTGCACTTGAGGGCCGTACTGCGCGGCCGCCATATGCACGACTTGCTCGGTCACGTGTTCTGACTTGTAGTCAACGATCACCCAACCCGACGGCTCCTTGAAAACCAGGTCAATGACTCCACTGGCCAGGGCAGGCAGCTCCTGCTTGGCATTCTGTGCGGGCTGCCGCGGCAACAGCGTGGTGAAAGGGACCTCGACGAGGCAGTGGGGCGATGCGCGGGCACGCTGCCAAAGCTCAGAACGCACGACAGACCGCACCGTCTCCAACGCCTCATCGGCAGCCTTGGGTGGAAGCCCCTCCTCGGCCGCCACCTGCAAGGCCAGCGGCCTGAGATCGGCGCCCGGGGTGCGCATGGCTGCTTCGAGCAGCATGTGCACCAGCGTGCCCCACTGCATCCCCAGCTCGCTGCCCGCATGGCGAAAATGCACCTGGGCCAAAGAGAGCGCAAGCTTCTTGGCGGCGTGCAACTCGTAGGTTGCCGTGACCGAGCGGTCCCACCGCGCTGCCACGGCTGCCGCCGCATCTTCCCAGATGGCCGTGCTGTTGCGAATGCCGGCAGTCGCCTGCCCCCCCCTGTTTAGTGCGGGCGCATGCGGGGGGCTGCCGGGCTTGTGATGGCAAGCGGGCAACGGTTGGGCACCGTCGAGCGCATCATGAAAAAAGTGCCAGGGGTTGTAATTCGCTCTGGGTGCCTGAGAGATCACAAGCTGCACGCCTGCCCGCGTGGCGGCCACGTACATCAGCCGCGTTTCCTCGGCATCTTGGAAGGCCTGCTCCTGATCTTTCATCGTCTCCCAGTCGAGGGGCAGCGCGAGCGGCCGTGGGTGGCGGCGGGCATTGGCGGACACGGCTAGGTAGCCGCGGACCACGTCGCCGGAGCGGTCGATGTACAGGTCCGGGCTGTAAGACGCCTTACCGGCGGCAGCGGCCAGCAGGACGATGGGGGCTTCGAGGCCCTTGACCTTGTGGAGGTTCATGAGGCGCACGCGTTGGGGTTGTGGGGCGCGTGCGGGGAGGGGATCGAAGTCATCGTCGGCGGCGAGCAGGCGGTCGAGTGCGCGGGCGAGTTCGGTTGGCGAGGCGAGCGTGGCCTGATCTTCGCGCAGCCTGGCAAGGGCCTTGGAGAACAGGCCGGCCAGTTCGTTTCCGCCGGGGCGAGAGGCGGCAAGTGCGACGAGGCCCAAGTCGTCTGCGATGCGTTGCAGGGCGGCGACGGGCATTAATTGCCGCAGCCAAGAGGCGTACTGATTCAGGCGGGAAAAGGCATTCTCAAACTGAGCGGCCACGGCTGGATCGAGTCCATCGGGCAGCGGCTGGCGGAAGTCGAATCGGCCGCCCGCCTGGCGGAAGGCGAACAGGTCGGGATCGCTGATGCCGAACAGCTCGCCGCGCAGCACGGCCACCAGGGCCACGGGGTCATAGGGGCGGACCAGCGCCTTGAAGCAATCGGCCAACAGGGCCAGCTCGCGAGATTGTGCCAGGGCGCTGCCGCCGGCCACTTCGTGCGGTATGCCCGATTCTCGAAGCTGTTGTGCAAAGGGCACGAGCAGACTCTTGTTACGGGTGACGATGAGAAAGTCTCCTGCTACCGCGTGCTCCGGCAGGCCGTTGCGCCGCTCAGCGGCCGTGCGCGGGACGCGCAGAGACCGATCGAGCGCGTGGCGGATGAAGTCAGCCACAGCGCGGGCCTCGTACTCCAAGAGCCGATCCTTTCGTTTGTGTTCTTCGGGGACGCGCAGGATCCAAAGCCCCTTGAGTTCGCCGTCGGTCACCGTGTCTCGGCTGGCGGTCATAGGCTCGTAGGCGGGGGCCTGGGGCGTGGGGCGGGGCGCGAACTTTGTCGCAAACAACTCGTTGACCCAGCCAACCAACTCGGGCGTCGTGCGGAAGTTCGCCGTGAGCGGCACCAAGGCCCCCCCCGTCTGCTCGATCTGGCGGCGCACCTGGTTGTAGGTGACGATGTCTGCCCGGCGGAAACGATAGATCGACTGCTTGGGGTCGCCCACCACGAACAGAGAGCCCGGCCGGGGCCGGCAGCGGCGCCAGTCTCGCACGGCCGGGTCGTCGGCGGTAAGCAGCAGCATCACCTCGGCCTGAATGGGATCCGTGTCCTGGAACTCGTCGACCAGCAGGTGCGTGAAACGCTGGCTGAAGTAGCGGCGCACCGGCTCATGCTCCCGCAGCAGCGCGGCAGCGCGCAGCAACAGATCCTGAAAGTTGAGCACGCCCGCGTCGCTTCGCAGGCGGTCGTACACCTCGCGGGCGGCGTGCAAGACCCGCATCACCACGTGGTACCGCCGGGCAAGCCATCTGCGGTAGGGGTCTTCCATCTCGCGGCAGAGCGTCTGCCAGTGTTCACGCTCTTGCTTGGCCTGCTCGTTGCCGCGCGGCCACGCGCGTTGGACCAGCGTGCAGTCTCGCAGCAGCGCCAGGATGCGCATCACGTGCGCGGGGCGCGTAAGATCCAGAGTGCGCACCAGGCGCAGCACGTGTTCGTAGCGGTCCATCAGTTCGTCGTGGCCGCGATCGTCCGGAAAGGGCAGCAGGCTCTGGACGTGCTGGGCGAACGCTCTCAAGCGACGAGCGATGGGTTCAAGCGGGGGCAGCTCAACTTGGGGCGCGGGCCACTCTTGCACGTCTGGGAAATCTGCGAAGCGCAAGAAGGCGTTCTCGAGGGCGCCGACGGGCAAATCGAGTTCGTCCAGGTCTGCGAGCAGCCTATGCTCGGTGGCGTGCATTTCGGCGACGAATTGGCGCCATGCCTCGCGGCGGAGATCGTTATCTTGCGCCTGGTCGATCTCGGTGAAGGCGGGATCGATGCGGGCTTCCACGGGCCGCTCCCGCAGCAACCGGCCGCAAAAGGAGTGGATGGTGCCGATGAATGCCCGCTCGACGTGTGCAAGTGCCGTTTTCAGCCGCTCGCGCGCCGGTTCGTCCGCGGTGGTCTCCGCAACGGCCTGGTGCAGGGCCGCCTGAAATCGGCTGCGCAGCTCTGCGGCGCTCTTGCGCGTGAAGGTGACGGCGGCGAGCGTCCCCACCTCGCAGCGGCCCTCGCGCAGCAGGGCCACCATACGCTCCACCATGCAAGTTGTCTTACCCGCTCCCGCCCCGGCCTCGACGAGCATGCACACGTCCAACTCGCGGCGTATACGTTCTCGGCTATGCTCGTCCGGCGGGGCGCGCGTGCCCGCAGGCTCCGGATCGGCATCGCCGGCCCTGCCCCCCCCTCTCGGCTGGCGAACTGCGGCGGCCGCCTCGTTCTCCGCACACGATTCCGGCCCAACCGCCAAGGCAGGCGGGTCATCTGCCCCGCGCCTGCTGCGCACGCCCTTGTGTGGCGTCTTCTTCTTGGCCATGGTCAAACACCGCCCCCCGCCTGGCCCAGGACGCGGTCGCGCGCAGCCAACACGTGCGCGACGATGTCTCGCATCCGCTCCTCCTGGGCGAACGGAGATAGCACGTAGCTCTTGAGTGCGACGATCGGTTCGCCGTACTCAGTGTGACGGTAGCAATCTGTCAGCGAGATGACAACGCCCCGACCCTGCAACGCTTCTTCGTGCACGAGCTGGAACACGCGGCGGTTCAGGTCGTTGTAGCGGCGCAGGTCTTCTCGCCGCGCCGGGTCGCAACGCTCCTGCTGTTTGATCTCGAACGTATCGACTCCGGGAGGATAGACGCGAAACAGCGTCACCGGCCCGACGTTCTCTCCGTTGAGCACCACCAGGTCGGGGTGAGACTCCAACTGCTCGCGCAGCACCTCGGCCATCTCCACCACGTGGCCCAGCAGAGCACGCAGGCCCTGTTTGCCGAACAACAGCAAGTTGGCCAGCGCGGCCATAGGCCCTGTACCGCTGCGGCTGGTCTCCAGCGTGTAGCGGCCCGGATGATGCTCCCCCGTCTGGTACAGATACGGCATGCTCTCCTTGGACCGAGTCAGATGTTGCAACTCTTCCCGAGACTTGAACAGCACCAGCGACGAGACGTAGGGCGCATAGCCCGTCTTATGAAAATCGACGGCCACGCTGTCGGCCAGCCCCAGGTGCTGGATGCGGCGATGTGCCGCAGCCAGCGCACGCACCGTCCGGCCGCGAAAGCCCAGCGGGTTCTCGACAAAGTCATACCCGTTGAACACAGACCACGCCCAGCCAATGGCGGCATCGGCGTGAATGTGAGGCCGGTATTCGAGCCCAAACTCCGCCACCAGCTTCTCGCGCAGCGCGTACATCGCTGCCAGATCGTCCAGGCCGAACGCATCGGTCGAACCCAGCGTGGCCACAAAGCCCGCAATCCGCTTGCCCTGGCGCAGGGCCTCGCGGGCAGCCTGCTCAAGCCGGGCGATATCGATCGAGTTGTCTGCATGCGTGGGCACCTGCACCACCTGATCGTGCCCGATGCCCAGCCAGGCCGCCACGTTGAGCACCGAGTAGTGGCAATGCTCCGAGGTCAGCACCAACGGTGGCTCGCGCACGCCGCGCTGCATGCTGCCCGGCAGCGCCTTCTCCAGCCCGAGCTTAAGCCCGTAGAGCATGCCGCCTGTACCCCCGAAGGTGAACACCCCGGCCGCTTCAGCAGGATCGTAGCCGAGCAGGTCGGCGGCCATGGCGGCCACGCGCACCTCGGCGGCGCTCACGCCGCGGCCGCTTTCGTCGCTGCACAGGTTGGGGTTGTAGGTCGAGGCCAGCACCACGCCGATGATGCCGGGAATGGTCGGGTGCGGAATGACGTTGATCTGGCTCTGGGGATGTCCCCAAATGAACATTCCTTCGAGCTGTTGCACGAGCGTGGGAATGACCTTTTCGAGCCGCTGGGGGTCTTCGGCTACGCGTGCAGCCAGGGCGGCGTGGTAGTCGGGCACGGTGGGCGCGCCGAGGATCGGCGCTTCTCCCTTGAGTGCGTCGACCTGCTCGAGGGCGCGGAGGATGGAGAAGACGAAGTAGGCGTCGTGTACCGGGTCAGAGACCGGCTGGGGGAACTGGCTTCGCAGGGCAGCGAGGATTTGCCGGTAGGGGACGGCGGTCATGTGCCGTGGCCGCGGCCTCTGTTGCCGCGGCCGCGTGGACCACCGGCATGCGGGCTGCGGGCGCGGGCTTCCATGTTTTGCTGGATGATGTAGCCGACCGTCTCTTCCCAGGTGGGGATGCCGCGGTATACGGGGCGGCTTTCGCCCTCTTGATCTTCTTCTTCTTCGGCCGATTCCTGAAGTTCCGTTTCGGGCGCGGCCGGGGGCGGCGCTGCACCCTCTTCGTCTGCGATGTGGCCGCCGCCTGCTACGTGGGGACGGTCTGGCGGCTCAAGCGCCGCAGCGTGCGATTCGCCGCCTTCCCCGTGGTATTCGTCCTCGACCGATTCCGCAGAAGGGTGAAGATCGGCTCGCTCGCTCCGCTCGCGGCGGCGGCCCCGCCGCCTGCGGCGGCGCTTGCCTCTGGCTGGCTCAGGCTCCTCTGTATCGGCCGGAGGGGGCGCCGGTGGTGCGGTGGATTCTGCTGCCGGCTCCCAGACTTCTTCGGCGCGTTCGGCAAACTCGACCTCGGTCAGATCTTCTTCGTCGAGCGGTTGAGAGACCTCTGGGAGCGGGGCCACGGCAGTGGGTGCTTCGCCACCCGAGCGCTTACGGCGCCTGCGGCGGCGGCGTTTGCGTCGTTCTGCGGGCTCTCCTTCGGCACCAACCTGCTGGGCTGCTTGCCGAGCGTGGGGCGATCGGGCAGGAACTTGTGCAGCCTCGCTCCGCGCGCTCCCCGGCCGCTCGGTCCGGCCAGCATCGGTTTCGGCTGGTCCACGCCCTGCCTTGGCGGTTGGTTGCGAGCGAGCGTGCTTCTGCTCGCCGGCGGCGGGCCGCTCGGCCTGGTCTTCGCGCTCGCGGCGGGCGCGCCGGCCACGTGCTTCTCTACTTGGCTGTAGCTGCGGGGCGCTCCCGCCTGGTTCGGGGGCCGCCGGTGACTCATCCGCAGCCGAAGGTATGGCAGGCTCGCGCGCAGCGGGCGGCTGCGGCTTTGGCGGTCGGGCTGGTACATCGATACCCAGCGTGCGGGCAAGCTGGTCCCAATCTCCCTGTGAGCGCGCTGGTTTTTTTGGCGGCGTTGTGGGTTTTTTGACCAGCGGTGGCGGTACCGCAGCCGCCTGTTGCGGCCGACTGGCGGGCCCCGGCTCAATGCCCAATTGGGCCGCCAGATTCTCCCAATGGCTCGACCTATCCGGCTCGTTCATTCCTCACGCCTGCCGCCGTATCGTTCCGTCCGGCGGCCAAAAGGGGGTGCGTAGAGTTCAAACCCTGAAAGCAAGCATTGTACGCTGGCAAATGTGCCTGTGAAAGCGGGCCCCGGCCGAAGCGGGGTGGACGACTGTTGTCAATCGCCGCCCTTGCAAGCCCAGGTATGGACAACGGACAGCCGCGGCCATGCCGCCGGATGGCGCACTTAACGGTCGGTCTGGTGTAGCGAGCAGATCACCAGGAAGAAGCTGGCGGCCTTGGTGGGGCCGGACCGGGCTCTTGACGGCCGGCTCGCTGTAGCCCATGGTGAGGGTGCCCCAACGGCCCCTTGCCGGCACGCGTTCGTTCTGATTTCGCACTGGAGAGGACCTATGACGATGCACCGACGTAAGTTCTTGCACCATACGGCGGCCGCCTCGGCCTTGGCAGCGTCTAGCGTGGCGGCCAGTGCCAGGTCCGATGCACCCAGCGAGAACCTGCACTTTGCCATCATCGGGGCTGGCAGCCAAGGGTTGCGGATCACCGGCAACATGCTCAAGGTTCCAGGGACCAGGCTGACTTGCGCCTGCGAAATCAACCCGCTTCAGGTGGAGGCAGTGAAGAAGCTGGCCCCAGAGCTGCGAGTCTACGAAGACTGGTCGGAGATGCTCACCGCAGAGGGCGACCTACAGGCCGTGCTGATCGCCCTTCCCGAGCACACGCACGCCGCCGCCGCCATCGCTGCCATGGAAGCCGGCAAGGACGTGTTTTGCGAGAAGCCCATGGCCTACTCGCTCGACCAGGCGCGCGAGATGATTGCCGTGCGCGACCGCACGCAGAGGGTGCTGCAAATCGGGCAGCAGCGGCGCTCCAACCCTCTCTACTACTTGGCAGAGCGATTGCTGCAAAAGGAGGGGCTGATCGGCGAGATCCTGCGTGTTGACGCCTTCTGGGACCGCGAAAGCGATTGGAAGCGCCCGCTGCCGGATCTGTCCAAGGACTTCTCTCGCTGGGGCTTCGCCACGCTTGACCGGCTGATCAACTGGCGGCTGTATCGCGAGTACGGCCATGGCTTGATGACCGAGAACGGCACGCACCAGATGGACGCCGCGGGCTGGCTGCTCGGCGGCCGGCGGCCGATGCGCGTGTGCGGCCTGGGCACCTCTCGCTACCGCGACGGCCGCGAAACGCACGACATTGTTTCCGCCGAGTACATGTACGAGGGGGACGTGATCGTGCGGTTTACGCAAGACTTCCACCAGGGCTTCAACTACGGCTGGAGCTACGGCGAGCTGTTTTTGGGCGTTGACGGCGCCTTGCGCGTAACAGCCGAGCAGGAATTGGTGGTTTACGACAAGAAACGTCAGCCCGAGCGGATCTCGATCGAACGCCTGGGCGAGATCGAGCTGGGGGGCGTGCTTTCCACGTCGGCCGAGCTGCTGGCGGCCGAAGCCAACCGAGATGGCGGCGGCCTGCGAACCTACTCGTACGAGAACGAGATGCGCATCTTCGTGCACGCCATCCGAAACCGCACTCAGCCCACGTGCACCGGCGAGATCGGCCTGAACTCGATTGTGCCGACCATCCTGGGCACCGACTGCCAGTTCGACTACACCTACCGCCAGTTCGACAAGACGTTGTTCGCCTAAACCTCCCGGCGGCTCGCGGTCGAGTTCGAACCTGCTGCGCGACACGCGCGAGGCACACGTGTGCGCCGCATGCCTGACCGCCGCGCGGTCCCGCCGTGGGTCGCTACCAGTCGTCGCCACCAGCCGTCACCGCCACGCCAATCATACCTGGCTGAAAGAAGGCAAGACCGTGTCTCGCAGTCGGTTCTCCTCGGTTCCTGCCGCCCTGCTGCCGTGGATTCTAGCCTGCGGCTACATCTGCCCCGCTGGCGGCTGGGCGGCTAAAGCTGCCGGTGGCGATTGCAGCTCTCAAGCACCGCCTTGGGGTTCATCGCTGCCCGGGCCGCACGTGGCGCGGATCCAGGCGCTGGGAGACAACGAGTGGCTCCATCTTGGTCCGCCCCAGCCCGATCCTGATTGGGGCCGTGCTCGCGGGCGCTCCTGGAGCACCAACCAGCCAGCCGCACCCAACCTCGGCGGCGCGTTCGTCTTTGGTGAGGGCGTGCACGCCTACGTCAAGCCGGACGGCCATTACATGAACGATCTCTGGTTCTACGAGATCAATGGCCATCGCTGGATCTGCCTGTACCCCGGTATCGACACCAGCACGCTGCTGCACGAGATTGAAAAAGGCGAGCTGCAACTCGACGAGCGCGGCCTGCTCGTGGACCGCAAGGGCCAGCCGCTCCCCCCCCTGCTGATCCACGCGTATGGCTATCTGGCCTATGACCCCGAGCAGAAGCAGCTCGCCATCGTGGCCAGCCAGTTCGACAATTACTTCACGACCGGACCGGGGGGCGTGTTTGCCGACGCCTATCGCCTTTACACAGCGCAGCGCCAGGGCAAGAGCTTTCCGGCCCTGTCTCCGTTCTTTTACGATGCCATGCGCGGCCGCTGGCAATGTCACGCGGTCGAAGCCGTGCCGCGCGGCGGCGAGCCCTGGGGCGGCAGCCAACTCGTGTACGTCAGCAGCAAGCGGCAGTTTTTCTGGGTCGGAACCAGCGGGGCCTGGCACCTCGACCTCGACAAGAGGACGTGGGTCGATGCCCGACCGCACGGCACGCTGCCCACCGGCATCGACCACTGTGCCTGCTATGACCCCATACGCGACCGCATCTACTACTACACCGGCTCAGGCGAGCGGGCGGAGGATAACTTCTATATCTACGACGTGCAACAAAACGCCTGGAGCCGGCCCCAAACTACTGGCGCGGGGCCTGCATATGCCAGTTCGTACGAGTCGATCTTCACCTACGACGTAGCCGCCGATGCATTGGTGATCATTCGCCTCTACTCTACCGAGCGCGAGCCTCGCCAAGGCGTGTACGTTTACGAACCGCAGGCGAACGCCTGGGCCAGGCCGCTGCCGCTGCCGGCTCATGTGGCCGAAAATATCGGCAACGGCAACTTCGGCTTCTACGACCCTGGGCTGAACGCGTATTTCTGCCACTTCGCGAACGACAGCCAAGACGACGGCACCATGTGGGTATACCGCTGCAAGAAGAGCCGTTAGTTTCGTCCACTGCCGTCGGTTGTGTTCGATTGCCACGCCGCAACTCGGCGGCACCACGCCACACCAAGCACGCCGCAGAGCGCTGGGGGCTGTGCGCGAGCGCGTGGTGCTTTCTTACCCAGCGTCTGCCAGGGCTACCATCCTGAGAAAACGATGCCTATGACACCCATCCCGAGCACAAGCGCCCACAGCAACGTGCAGACCGAGCCCATCACGATTCCAATACACGCGTGTACCTGGCCTCGCACCTCGGGATGCCGCTTGGCCTCTTTTAAGCCTTGGATACCCAGGACGATGGCCGCAATTCCCAGCACTAGCCCCACCAACGGCAGCAGCGAGAAAATCCCCAGATAGTAGGCCAACAGGGCCTTGGGGTTCTTGTAGGGGATCAGCCCACCCGTGGCATCTGGCTCGCGCACGAGCGATGCCTCTACAAGCGGCTGCGAAGCCAAGGCACCGCCGCAGATGGCACATTGCGTCGCCCCTTCTGCACTGGGCGACCCACAGTTCTGGCAGTACATGTGTGCACCCTCTCAGAAGACGGCAGGCAGAGGCGACACCACCGCCGTTCCGCCCGGCATGCCGCATTCGTACACAGACTACATTGCCGTCGCTTCCCTGGGCAAGCGTCGAGCGCTGGCCAGGGCACAGCGCGTCTCACACCCCCCGCAGGCATCGGAGCAGCCCAGCTTGCTGCCGCAATCTGGCCCGCATCCGGCCAGCAAAGTCTGGGCGAATGCCCGCACTCCCGCCTGCGAGTCGTATGCCTCTGCCAGTTCGTGCAAAACGCCCTCCAACTCCGCAGGCACGTCTCCCAGAAAGTAAAAAATGAGCGTCTGCCCGTCGAATAAGAACTCGGTATCCAGCAGCAGGGCCGGCAGGCCGAGAGATTCGAGCCGCTCCTGGCACGCTTGGTGGGCCGCCAAGCGATTCTTGGCAAGACGCTGGAGCAAGAGTTCGTCCTCTATGGTCATCCGCCGCAAGATCTCCCCATCGGCGTCAGCCTGTGCGGCACCCTCCGGCGCTGTGTAGGCAGCGTCTCCCCACGCGCCAGGGGGCGAAAGCACCTCTCCTGCCTCCAAGCCGCGCTGGGTGCGAACAACCACCCGCGTACCGCGCGGATAGCAAACGCAATCGGGAGAAACCAGCGAGAGCACCTGGCCCAGGGCCCCGACGCGCACAATATGAAAATCGAACATGGCAGCGCGCAACGAAAACTAATGGCTGCTGGGCCGCCTGGTCATTGCCCGACTACGGCTGCAAGCACATGCGGCCAAGTACCCCGCAGGGCCGGCGGCCTACCTGGGGCCAGGGCATACAAGTACTCAGGCCCGGCCTGGGCAGCCTGGCGTCTATTGTCGGTTGCGGCCGGGCACGTGCCAAGGCACAATCGGTCTCTGGCTTGCCGAAATCGGGCCAGCCGCCATACTAACTTGAATTCGCGGTCCGAGCCTTGACTACGTCAGAATCGCATCGCTCGGCCGTTGTAACGACACCTCACCCGCCAAGCGTGCCGCTCAGGCGGCGAACTATAGACACGCCGGAGCCAGAAATGGAGAGTTTTGCCAGCACAGCCCCTCGCCTGGGCTTGCCATCGAGCAGCCATCAGGGACCTGCGGAGACGCGTGGCGGGGGCCCGCGCTGGCACGCGCTGGCCGACCGGGTGCTTGCAGGCGATTCGCTCTCTCGCGAAGAGGCTTTGGCCATATTGCGGGCAGACGATCTGGAGCTGCTCGAACTGCTGGCAGCGGCCTACCGCGTGCGCTACCGCTGGTTTGGCAACACGGTACAGCTTTATTTCTTGATGAACGCCAAGAGCGGCCTCTGCCCCGAAGATTGCGGCTACTGTTCGCAGTCTAAGGTTTCTACCGCTCCCATCCGGCGCTACAACCTCCTGGATCGCGAGAGCCTGCTCGACGGTGCCCAGGTGGCCGCCCAGCGCAATGCCAAGACCTATTGCCTGGTGATCTCGGGCCGGAGCCCCACGGAGCGTGAGATGGCGGCCATCACATCCGTGGTGCCGGAGATCAAAGAGCGCTATGGGCTGGAAGTGTGCGCGTGCCTGGGGCTGCTCAGCCTGGAGCAGGCGCGGCGGCTGAAGGCGGCGGGGGTGGACAAGGTCAACCACAACCTGAACACGAGCGAGCGGTTTTACGGGGAGATTTGTGGCACACACACTTTTTCAGACCGTCTGAACACACTGCGGGCCGTGCGGGAGGCTGGCATGGAGCTGTGTTCTGGCGGCATTGTAGGCATGGGGGAACAGGATACAGACGTGGTCGAGATGGCTCTGGTCCTTCGAGAGTTGGGGGCGGAGTCGATTCCCGTGAACTTTTTGAACCCAATTGAGGGGACGCCGCTGGCTGGAACCTGGCTCCTGAATCCGCGTTATTGTCTGAAGGTGCTGTGCATGTTCCGGCTGGTCAATCCCACCAGCGAGTTGCGGATTGCCGGCGGACGGGAGTTGCACTTAGGGAGCCTTCAGGCCCTAGGGCTTTACCCGGCCAACTCGATGTTTGTGGGAGACTACCTGACCACCAAGGGGCAGCCGCCCGAGGCGGACTATCGTATGATAGAAGAGCTGGGGTTCGTGATTACCCACGGCGAGGAAAAAGCTCTACGCACACAAGCCGCGGAGCCTGCCTGTGCCTCCGGCTGCGGCATGCAGGCAAAGGGAGACGAGAGGTAAGAGTTGCTGCCAGCCTGGATCGCGGGGCGGACGAGCCAATCGCAGACCTTTCATGTCGGATTCAGACGCGATCTCTGTTGTGCAGGGCAGGGGCCCTGCGGTGCGCCCGGCGCTGGCACTCCCCCACGGGGCATCTGAGGCAGATGGGCAGCAGCGAGCCTATCCCAGCGAGGCGGCGCTAGGCAGTGAGGGAGTTGTGGCTGGCGAGATGGCATTGGGCCCTCAAGAAACTGACGGAGATAAGGTGCCAACCAGAGAAGCATGGCGGCCCGGCGACGAGGAGCCAGCGGCAGAGGCTTCTGAGCCGGCCTTTCAGTTCAGCGTGCGCCACTTGCTGGCGGCCACGGCCGCCGCCGCGGCGTTCATGGCCGTGCTGGCACGCTTGGGGGGGCTGTCAGGGGTTGCCGCTGCGTGGCTGGCAGTGCTTGTCGCGGGCCACGTGCTCGCTACGGCATGGGGAACCACGGCCAAGCGCCGTTCGAGGCAGCGAGCGCGAATGCCTGAAGAGCCCGACTGCGGCCTGGCCCAAGCCCAGGTGCGGTATGCCCCGCCAACGCGGCTGCGAGAGAACACCCGATTGAGCCGTATCGTTCCGATTGTGTGTGCGGCAGGTGCGCTAGTGGGGGCGGTCGTGGGCACGCTGCTGTTGATTCGTGCCAATTGGGACCGGCTCACCTTGTCGAGCATGCTGGTGGGAGCAGCATCTTGTGCCGTGATTGGCGGCTTTGTCTCGTTCCTTGCCAGCAGCTTTGTCACGGTGGCCTCGTCTGCGGCGCGGCAGGCACGCACGGAACAGTCTCCCCCGCGCGGCGGAGACCGTGCGTTGCAGGTCCGTGCCATGCATGCATCTGGGGCCGGCGATCCGTAGGTCTATGGCGCAGTTGCGATACGCCAGCCTTTCCAGACTGGCATGAAGCTGCACCGTGCCGCAATATGCGCTAAATGCGCGTGAGGCTGGAAAGCTGGACGCACCGCCCGCACTCGCGACCGCCCAGGGATGCGAGCCGAGCCGGCCTAAAGCCGGCAGGGCGCACCATGTACCGGGGGGATGCGTGCCCCTGCGTGCGTGACAGCACGGCGCACAATCCGCACTTCGTGCAAAATCGCTTCAAGCGGTAGGCTTCATATTGCCGATGCAACACGGCGAAACCCGGCAGAGCGCCCGACTGAGGTTTGCCATTGTCCCGACCGCTGCCAGCACTTCTCGCATTCGCCCTGGCTTGCCTGCTTGCTGCCCCATTAGCAGCCCAGGAGCAGGGATCTGCCGCCCAGCGTCCGAGTTTCTTCGATCGGCTGGAGCAACTGCGCCGCTCGCTGGTAGGCGACGATGCCGACTACGAAGCCCCGCCCGATGCCTCCGCGCGCCGTGCAGCCGGCGGGCACGCGCCGGCCTACACGGCCGGCCGCGATCGACGGCATGCGTCGGTGCCAAGCCGTGCATCGGCCCCGCCCACCCGCCGCTCCAGCCGGCGCCGGGCAGCGCCGGGCGGCCCGCAGCAGGCGGCACCTGCCGCAAGGCGCTCGGCCCCCGCCCTCAATCGCGACGACCAGACAGGCCCTGCCGCCGTGAAGGCACAAGAGTCGTCCTCGCCAGACGAGTTCTGGCCTGAAGAGGTGCCGCTTGCAAACGATCAAGCCTCGCAGACGCATCCGAGCCAGGATGAAGATTCGGACGACGAACCGGCCCAGGCAGAAGAACCCCCGGAATCCGGGACACTCGCCGACGGACGCCGCAGCCGCCCCGCTCCAGCTCGCACGGCGCGCCTGGAGGGCCTGCCCGCTGTGCCTAGACAGTCGGCCCCGCCAGCCCTTACAAGCTCGGCCCGCGATCTCGCGGAGCACGATACCGAGACAAGCCCGGCCGCCCCCGTGATCCGCGCCACGGTCAAAGGGCCCAAGAAGCTGGTGCTGGGCAGGTCGGCAACCTACATCGTCGATGTGCACAACGATGGCCAGGCCGCTGCGCTGGAACTGACGGTGACCATCAGCCTGCCCGAATGGGCCAGCGTCGAGCGGGCCCATGCGCCTGTGCGCCAGAGCACAGTAGCGGTCGAAGGCGGGCTGGAATGGCAGATCGACCGTCTCGAGCCCGGCGCTAAAACACAGTTGAAACTAGACCTGGTTCCCCGCGAGCGGCGCCCCATCGAACTGGGCGTGCGCTGGACGTGTGCGGCCGCCGAGTCGCAGCTTTCGGTCGAGGTCCACGAGCCGCGGTTGCAGCTCTCGCTCGCAGGGCCACGGCAAGTGGAGTTCGGCAGCAAGCAAGTGTACACACTCACGCTGGTCAACTCAGGCGACGGCGATGCAACGCAGGTGGGCATCCAGCTCATGCCGCTTTCGGCCGGAGATCCGCCGCCGGGGACCTACAAGGTGGGCACGCTGCCCGCGGGCGCCAGCAAGGCGGTGGAGCTGGAGCTGCTGGCCAGGCAGTCGGGCACCGTGGAGATCCGGGCCGTGGCCACCTCGGCCGAAGGACTGGAGGCCCAACTCAGCGAAGTTGTGGAGGTACTCCGCCCGCAGCTAGCCCTTGAACTCGCGGGCCCGTCGCACCAGTTTGCACTCACGCCGGCCACGTACCAAATCCGCGTGCGAAACCAGGGCAATGCGGTGGCCCGAAATGTGCGCGTCTCGGCCGTCTTGCCGCCGCGAGGGCAATTCCTCAGCTCCGGCGGCGACGCCGAGGCAAGCCTGCAAGACCGCCAACTGGTCTGGAATATTCCCACCCTGGCGCCAGGCGCACACAAGACGCTCACTTTACAGTGCGCCCTGGGACTGCCGGGCGAGTGCCGAGTGGAAGTGGCAGCCGAGGCCGACCACGGCGCCCAGGCAACCGCCAGCCACGCCACGCGCGTCACCGCACTGGCCGATTTGGTGCTGGACGTGAGCGACCCGAGCGGACCCGTGGCCGTAGGCGAAACGGCCGTTTACGAGCTACGGATCGCCAACCGGGGTGCGGCCAGCGCAGAGAACGTGCAGGTAACGGCCTACTTCTCTACCGGCCTGGAACCGCTGGCAGCCGAAGGCTCGCGGCACGAGATCTCCACGGGCACCGTGCAGTTCCTACCGATTCGCTCGCTAGGGGCCGGCCAGGAGATGGTGCTACGCGTGCAGGCCCGCGCAGATGCCGCCGGCAGCCACAAGCTGCGCGTCGAACTCACCTGCCCCGCGCCAGAAACCTCGCTGGTGGTCGAAGAAACCACGCTCTTCTACGCCGACGAATAGCCCTGTGCACTAGCTGCGAGAGGTTGCGTCGCATGCACCCTGGCCGCCGCCACCCACGGGCGGCGTGCGCACGTCTACCCAACCAGCGCGGCGGCAGGCGGCCGCGTTATGTCTTTGAACCGGCAGCAGGCGCCGTATCGACAGCAGGCTCTGCATCCGCGGCAGCCTCTGTAGCAGTGGCAGGCTCCGAGTGCTCCACTGGCTCTGTGGCATCGGCAGGCTCAGCAGCCGCGGTAGTCTCCGTGTCGGTGGAAGGTTCCTGGATCGCAAACAGGTGCGTCTTGTTGGCGACGTAAAGCACGCCATTGGCCACGACCGGCGTGGTATAGACTGCGTTGCCCATGTCGTTCTCGGCCAACAGGTTCTTTTCCTTGGCGAGTGCAAACACGGTCACGCGGCCTTCGGCATCTCCGATGTAGATCTTGCCGTCGGCGATCAAGGGCGAACTCCAGCACTCGGCCAGCAGGTCGTGGGTCCAGTAGCCCTCGCCCGTCTTGGCGTTCAAACAGTGGATCAAGCCGTTAAAGTCTGGGATCACCAGGATGTCGTCCTTGATGCACACCGTGCCGCAGGTGCGGTGCATTTCTTCTTCAAAGCCCTCGACCGTGCCGTCTCCGTTGGCGTCGAAGCCCACATAGTGCCACACACAGGCCGAATTGGGATTGGGCCGGGCCACCTCGTTCTGCTCGGGAATGACGTTCTGGATCCGCCGCGGCGGCAATGGGTTCTCCGGATCTGCCAGGCTGAAGGCCAGCTCGCTGCTCACATCCCCGCGCTTCGTGGGGTCGATGCACCACAGGTGGCCATTCCCCTGGCCATGCTCCGGATCCTCGCCGACGGCCACGTAAACCAAGCCGTCATAGATGACCGGCGTGCCGATGATGTGATTCCGCGTGCTGCGGCTGTCCACACTGTACTTGGCCTCCTTGGGATTGCAGTCGAACCGCCAAAGCAGCTCAGCCTTTCCGTCCGGCGTACCTTCGGCCCGGAAGCTGTAGAGCCAACCGTCCCCGCCGCCGAAGATCGCCTGCGGCACGCCTCCCAACACAGCATAAGCCGGGCTGGACCATTGCCCGTGCAAGATGTTGCGGCCCGGCGTGTTGTCGGTCCACAGCACGCGGCCCGTATTCTTGTCCATGGCCATGAAGCTGGGAGCATTGGGGCTCGGAATCGTAACGTGGCTCTCGTCCACCCCGTTGCTGGTGCAGACGAATAGCAGGTCTCCCGCCGCGGTCACCGAGCAGCTACACATGTTGTGCTGCGACACTTGCAGCTCGGCCATCATGTCAAAGCTCCAGATCACGTCGGCCTCGTCGCTGGCGACCACGGGCTCATCCTGGTAGGGGCCGTCGTTGGTGCCGTCGTGAAAGCCCTCGGTGTCCAGGCAGATCACGTGGCCGCGGCTGGAGACGAACCAGAGGCGATCTCCTTCGACGAGCGGGGCGCAGCAGATGCCTTGCAGGGGCCAATCATGCACACGGCCCGTGGGCAGCTTTTCGCTGGAGTGCTGCCAGAGGAACGTGCCATCTGCCTCGCTGAAGCACAGCAGGCAGCCGAGGTCGACCGTAGCCGGATAGCGCGAAAGCCAGCCTGCGCCGTTGTTCGTGCCCACGAACACCTTGCCGTCGGCAATCACTGGGTTGCCGTAGCTCTGGCTCCCCAGGCGGGCGACCCACTTGATGTTCTTGGCCTTCTGTCGGTCCCACTGTTGCGTGCGCTTGTCGATGCCGGTGGTCCACTCCTGTGGCAGGCTGCCGACGATGGGCGTGTTGTTGCGCATGGGCGTGCCCGCCCACTGATTCCAGATCGCACCGCCTTGGCTGGCGGTTTGCAAAAGTTCGGCAAAGTTCGTGTCAGGTTGAACCTCGCTGGTGCCAGCCGCTTGTTCGTCGGTCGGTTTCTCGCCAGCATCAGGCGACGTGGTTGGGTCGGCAGCCGCGTGTTGCGGCTCGTCGCTAGTCTCTGCGTCAGTCTCTGTAGCCTCTTGCGCCTGTTGCTCGGAGGCTTGGGGTGTGCCAGCTTTCTCGCCTGCTGCGGCTGCGTTCGACTCATGGCCTTCGGCGTCCTGGGTCTGGGTGTCGGCGGTGTCTGTATCCGGCGTCTCTGTATCGGCGGACATGCTGGCCGCAGCGGGCTTGGCCTGTTTGGGTTGGGCAGGTACCTGGGCCGACGTGCCGGCGGCGCGCGGCCTATCGCTCTCGATGCATCCGGCCGCCAAGAGCAGGCTCAACATGGCCGCCACGGCACAAGCGAAGGTAGGTCGGATGTGAATCATGCTTACATGCGCTCCGAGTGAGACGAGTCATGAGACCGGTCCAGCGTTGCTTGCGCGGCCAGAACCGGATGTCGGCTAGTTGGGTGTCACACTGATGTTGTCGATGTAGATCTCTGCATCGCTGGCGTTGCCGAACAGGCCGGGGCTGCCTACCACGTTGGGCGCCTCGTCGACGGCCTCGATGGTCCACTCCGCAGGCTCAGGTTCGCCCCTCGGCCATACCTTGCCGCGGAGCACCGCCGCACCGTTTTCCACACTGGCGCGAAACTTCACCGTGTACCACACGTCTGCTTTCCAGGCGAACGGAATGGTCTTGGAGAAGCGATTAAGCTGCGAGGTCCAGCTCCGGATGCGGAGTTCCTGGGCGTTGCCCATCAGCTCCAGCGAATAGCGCTGCGCGATGACGCCCATATCGGGCAGCTTGCCGTCTTTGGTAGCCCCACGCAGGTCGGCCTGGATGGTGTAGTCGTGCAGGTCGGCTTGGCCCATCCAAGACTGGCTGCGCGTTCCCTTGGGGATGGTTGTGACCTTGACCATCACCTGCTCGCCGTCGAGCTTGCGCACCTTGTGGCGGTAGCGGGCACCGATCCAGGTGAGCGGCGGCTCGCCCTCGGGCAGCTTGCTCATGGGACTGGGCGCGAGCGCAGCCTCGTCGAAATCGAAATGCCAGGGGAGCGGCGGCACGATGCGTACGCGGGCCTGTGCTGTAAGCTCGCCCAGCTTGGCAGTAACCGTCAGGCCGACGTGAGCTGCACTGCTATCGGCCGTGAACAGGCCGGCCGTATCGATCTGCCCGCCATGGTCGACAGAGAACTGCACCTCCTCTGCTGGAACTTCGCGCAAGAACTGGCCGCGTGCGTTGAACAGCCGTGTGCGGAAGGCCACCTTTTCGCCGGGCCGAATCAGCGAGTCGACCGGCACGAGTTGCAGCCAGGCCGGCTGCGGCTGTTCCGCGACCGGCGCCTCGGCGGGCGGCTCGGGGCGTGCCGTGGCCGCCGGCTGCACGTCGGGCTTGCCGATGCAATAGAGTGCCCCGGTGGTGGGCAGATAGATTCGCCCATGCGAGACGATGGGCGAACCGTGGATCTCTTCCTGTTGCGGGAACCGCAAGCGGTGCACGATCTTGACGCCGTCTTCGGTCGGTTCCAGCACATGCCAGGCGCTGGTAGTGCACGCGAAAATGTGGCCGTCTGCGTAGAGCAGGCTGGCACGCATGATGGTTCCCAACAGCTTCTGCCGGGCGATGACTTCGCCCGAGCGCGTATCGAGCACGTACAGCAGATTGGCATCGTCTGCGGCATAGAGCCGGTCTCCCAGCACTAGCGGAGAACTCTTGCCTACGAGCAGTTCTTTCACCCGCCACAGCTCTCCGCTTTCGGTGATGTCTCCCTCCAGTTCGCCGTTGATAGCGGCAACGGCGCCCATCGTGTTGTCGTCGCGATTCTCTTCGCTCTGGCCGATGTAGACGATGCCGCGGTCCACCACGGGCGAGACGTTCAAACCTCGCGGAGAAAGCTGATAGTGCCAAATGGGTTTGCCGGTGCGCGGCTGAAATGCATGCACCGCGCCGTCGCTCGAGCCGAACACCATGGCCGCCTGCCCCCCCAGCACGGTGAGGAACGGCGTGCTGTAGGTGGTATCCTCGGGACGCAGCCGGGTGCCGTTGAACCAGCGCGGCTCTCCCGTCATCTTGTCGAACGCGATGAAACGGTGTGCCGGGATGGCCATTTCGCCCCAATTGGTCATCACCGCGCTCACGAGTACGAGGTCCTCGAAGATCACGGGCACGTTGGTGCGGCCGCCGTAGGTGCTCACCAGGCCAAACTCTTCGCTGAGCGAGCGCGACCAGATCGTCTCTCCCGTCTCGCCATCGATGCACTGGAAGTAGCCGCACACGCCTTGCGCGTAAATCCGCCCCGTCTCCGGATCCCCCACCACGCAGCTCCACCCCACGCGCTCGCAGGGCACGTCGGTGAGAAACACGTTGAACTTGTTCTCCCACAACAGCTCGCCGCTGGCCGCATCGAGGCAGACGACCCGCTCTCCCTCGCGCGGCGTCTCCGGTTCGCTGCGGCACAGCGCGTACAGCTTGCCGCGCATCACGATCGGCGTGCTGCGCGTGCCGAACTCGGCCTTGCGCCACAGCAGATTCTTGCCCTTGAGATCCCAATCGTACACCAGCCCCACCTCCCGCGAGATGCCGTTCTGCTCTGGACCGCGCCAGCTCGGCCAATCCAGCGGATCCGCCGCCCCGGACGCTTCTTGCGCCTGAGCCGCAAAGGGAGCCAATCCCAACAGCCCACACGTCAACACCGTATAGAAAAAATGCTTGCTCATGGGAAGTTCTCACACATCCGCCCAGCCGGGCGGGCACTCGGGCGAGAATCGATTCAAGGCGGGATGCCTGTAACATAAGCTACGCAGGTGCGTGCGGCAAGGTGCTGCATGGCGGCGAGCACGCCGCATGCTCCTGCACAGCCGTGCACGCGCAGACGGCTGCTTCTGGTGCAGGCGTCTCCACTGCGGCTTGCTTGTGGTACGCGCCTCTAGGCCCCGCCGCGGCACTTCGCTCGAGCTTGCACGGTGTCTGATATGCCGCCCTCTCTACAGAGCCCGCGAGCACCGATGAGCCCCACGCTGCGCGCAACGCACTGCGCGCAGCATCCGCGCCCCGGCGCAGCGTGCCTCAGTCGTACCACTCGTCGGCCGGATCGAACTTGGGATGCACAATGTTGAGAATCTTCATGCGGCCGACCGCGCGATGCCGCACGCCCGGCCGAATCACCACACACATGCCGGGACGCAGCGGCCTCCGCTCCCCATCCAGCTCGATGGCCGCATCCCGCTCGCACTCCAGAACGACATACGTCTCCGTCAACCGGCGGTGGTAGTGCGTCCGCGCATCGAGATGGATTTCCGTCAGGTGCACCGTCAGCGGATAATCCGCCAGGTCGCCAAACGCCCGCCGCGCCACGCCGCATGGGCAAGGCACGCCGGGAAGCTGGCTGAGATCCACGATCGGGTATCGTTCGCTCTTCGCAGACATCACGCTCCTCGTTCGCATGTAGCAGGCATCGCGGCCGCCGCTTGCTCGTCCGCCTGCTAAACCAGAGACCTCATGCCATGCCCTATGCCCTGGCTGTGCCGTCAAGCGATTCGCGTCTTCGCCAATTCCTCGCACGCTTGCCGCGCACGCCTCGCATTTTCTACCTAACGGTATCGGCCGCGGTATTCTGCACTCGCAAGCATGGCAACCTGCACGGCCTCCGGCTTGACCCCGCGGCGAAGCTCGGCCAGCCAATGCGCAGTGCCCGAGGCATCCGGCTCGCGGCGCAGATACTCAGTGTACCACGCTCGCAACCGAAGCAGGCCGTACTCCTCGCTGGCAAGAAAGCTGCGCACCACGGCCTCTCTTCCCATCGCCGTAGCGCGCTGCTGCCACCAGGCGATTTCGTGTGCAGCGGCCGCACGCGAGAGCAGCAAGCGATAGAGTTCCGCCAGCCACTCCGAGGTGCCGCTGGTGCGGGTAAAAAACTCGGCCGAGGAGAGCAAGCCGGCCTGCACAGCGTGCTCGCCCTGGTTCTGCCACACACCCAGCCACCAGGCCAAACCGCCCGCGTCGGCCTCCCTGCCCAGGTACTGCCGGTACCATTCTTCGACCTGGGCCGACCGCCGTTCCCGAGAAGCCACGAACCCCATGGCGATCTGGCCGTGCGTTTGCCCCAGTGCCAGGGCCTGCTGCCACCAGGCCAACTCCGCACCGCTCGCCGTGCGCCCCAATACGTCTGCATACAGGCCGGCAAGCCAGGCGGTGTCGGCACGATCGACGATGTAAACCGTCGTAGTCACGCGAGCCCCAAGCGCTGCCCCAGCGCTCGGCTGCTCCAAAGAGATGGTCAGCCATTCGGAGTCTTCCGTCTCCCCATCCTGCAATATGCGGACCGCAATCGATTTCTGTTCTTCGCCTTCGGCAAACTCCAGCAAGCCCGCCTGCAACTCGTAATCCATGCCCTGTGCAGCCGTGCCCGAAGCGACGCGATATTGCACCGCCGCCGCACCACTGCCCGTGCCGCGATGTACCAATACATGTACCGAACCGTCATCCTCCCCCGCCACGTAATGGCGAGCATCGAAATAGAAGGTGCCCTGCGCCGCCAGGGGGGGGAGGTTCGCCACATAGCCGTGTGCGTCGGCCAGCATCGACACGACCAGCCGCGAAGGCAGATAGCGCGTGCTGGGCGCCAGGCTGGCATTGAGCAAGTCTTGCGCGTGAGCAGCGGACGAGAGGTGGCCTCGGTCGGCATCCAGAACCGCTTGCAGGCCCTCGGCACCGCGGTAGATGTACGTGCCGTCAAGCTGAGGGGCGAGTTTCGCCAAGAAAGCCTGACTGGTACCGAACCCCAAGGCGTGGGCCAGCTCGTGCACGACGACGCTGTAAAGGTCCAGGCCGGGCGGACCGCCGGAGAAAACGTACGCCCCCAGAGACGTGGAGAATTCCAGAGCATCCGCCGGCTGCGGGTCGACGTACCAGCCCACGCCGCCCGCATCGGCATCGATCCGCAACGTAGCAGCCGACGTGCCTGCGCCCACGGTCTCGACCGTGACCAGCGACGAGACACTGCCACCCAGGTTCATTCCCGAAGCACCCCCGCCCAGCACCGTGAGCGACAGCGGCCCCTGCGGCCGGTCAATTACCAGCACGTTCCACCAGGCGACGGCACGCTCGACCACGGCTCGCTCGGCAACGGTGAGCGTATCCGAGGCAGTAAGCCGATTCGTCCAAACTACGGCGGCGAGCAGCATGCGCGATTCGAGCGGCTCGCAACGCAGCGAGCGCGCGACAGGCCGATCGCTCTTGCGCGCCTTGCGCGCCTTGTGCGACGGCCAGCCCAAGAGCAAGAGATTGCGGCAAAAACTCAGCATATTGCCATTCTGACTCCGCCTGGGGCTCAGGGTCAAAAGAAAAGGCACGGTCGCGCAAACCGCTAATGAAACCGTGATGAAACGGTCTTGGACGCTTGATCCGCAGACCGCACGCTGGGAACACATCCCAAGAGTCCGCCCGACAAGGCACAACCTCCCGGTTTCCTCGTGGACGCGGTGCCAGCCGAGTCGGGTGATGCACGTAGGTGGCGTTGTGGTGCCATGCGAATTGCCGGAGCGCAGACCATTCGCCAGAGGCGCCCGGGCGAACGCATGGAGTCGCCGATGCCATACATGACCCGGCGAGCTTGGTCTCCATGAGGCATCTGGCAAAAGCGGCATGTCTCATCGGTGAAATGCCGTCGTGCTTCGATGGGGCTATCTGCGTGCCAGAACCTGCGGGCGGCAGCCATGGCGTCGCCTCAGGCCAACAGCAGCCCGAACCCACGGCAAGCCGCGGGCCCGCCGCCATGTTCCGATCCGGATCGGGGGTCCTCGGCTGCAATGCGGAGGCGCTCGTGCCACAACGCGCCCCGCCTTCGGGGCGCGTCGCGGGCGGTTGGCGCCGGCAAAAGCCGGCTTCTCACTGCGTTGGGGCACTAGGCGCCTAAACTTCAGATATGGTCACGTCCAGCGGTAGGCCGCTTATGGCTTCACAGGCCAGATACGTTCCATAGGCACACGAGTCCCCCGTCGAACCGCATCGTTGGCCCGTACCATAGCGATTTGCTCATGCGTGCGCATGCTCTTTCGCGTGCCACTCGTACCCGTCCCGCGTGCCTCGAGATTCTCAGTTGGTCTAGGAACCGTTGGGTCTTGCCAACGGCAGAGATTCTGTCGGCCTGTAAGGCGTGAATTTCGCGTCCGGATTTCTCTCGAAGGCATGACCAGGGACGGCCTGTCTCTTGCCCTTTTCTCCTGGAGGCAACTTGGCCCGCCGGCGCGATGCCGGCGGCTTGTGCCCCCACGCCCCCCCGCCCGCCCAGAGAAGTCCACAGCCGGGCCGATCAACGAGTGCACTCTACGTAGCTTCGCTGGTCAGGTTGCAAGCAGGCAAGGTTCGTCGCAGGTTCTTGCAAGCTTTAGATGCACGCTCTATTCTGGGCCAGCAGAGTGCTCCAAGCACAGCGATTGTTTCCTCGCGTTCTGGGGGAGAGGCGGCTGCGCTTGCTAGCACCACGCTACCTCCACCGGCGAAGTCGCGCAATGGACGAGGTCGTTCGCAAAGCTCTCGAAGAGGAGCGCCGGCTAAAGATCAGGTGGGGCATGGGCCGAGGTGCCTGTGCCGAGGTGTACAGGGCAGAATCGCCCCTGGAGGTGGGCTGCGCCGTTTTGGTCTGGCGCGTTCGGTGGGATGGAGGCGGGTTCGGCATCCCGAAAGAAGCCCTTCGGAAAGAGCGGGAAAACCTGCGATGGGTGCCCACTGTCGCCGGCCATCCGCACATGGCAAGGCTGACGGACTGCTGGTGCGAGCTGCGTCTAGCTGGTGACGCACTGGAAACCTGCCGCCGAGGAGAGCCTGGCGGATTTGCTCGCCCAGCATACGCAGGCGAGCAGCGTGCGCATCCGGCCGAATATGATCATGCAGTACGCCTTCGAGGCCGCGAAGAGCATCGACTTTCTCAACTGCCGGGGCATCTCCCATCAAAACATCCAGGCGGAGAGCCTGTTGATGTGCTAGGGCCACGCAAAGCTGGCCGACTTGAGTTTGGCCAATTTTGCCGGGGCATCGACGGCGTGGCGCACGGATGGAATCAGATTGGGAAATCGCCCGCCAGCGGCATTTGGCGACCACCCGCTTGGGAAGACGGCAGAGGTGCACAGCCTTGCGGCCATGCACGCGAGGCTGCGCACAGCAAGCGGGCCGTTTGGTACAAGTCCCTCGGAGATTGTCAAGCGTCGAGAGAGGAGCGACCTGATCGTAGACGAGCTGCCCACCAACGTAGAGCGAGTCGATCTCGCGGTTGTGTTCGGTTTGGAGGGCCGCCCGCAGGAGGGACCGATCAAGTGGGTTCGCAGGCTGCACGAGGCATTGCATGCCGAACATGCTGTATACGCGCCACGAGTAAGCCATCGGGGCGGGCCGGATACGCTGGCCGCGCCAGCCTGGCAGACGGCCCAGGGCACAGCATTGCTGCCCTCGCCTGGGAAGTTCACGTTTTCTGCGCCTCTTATGGTCACAGAATTGCTTGCCCTGCGAGCAAAAGGGCTCAGCAAGAGCAACGTGGCGGCCTGCGTGGGTGAGCCTAGATTGCATTCTGAAGGAAACGACAATTCTAGGGCAGCGCTGCCCGGCGCCGCCTCGCCCGACATGGCAAAGGCTGCGGCAACGCACGCCGCGTCCAGCCAGTCGGCGGGACGCAACATGGTCCGCCACCTGCGATGGTTGGCCTGGCTTCATTACGCACTGGCGATCGTCACAGGCGCGATGGGCTACCAGGGTTTGCCTTACGTCCGGGCAGGCAAGGAGCTGCTCGATGGCAAACGCCCCCCCCTGCCGCCGGTATTCAGGAGTGCGATGGAATACTTGCCTGAGGTGCGAGCCGCGTACGAGCGCGATCCACCCCTGCTAGGCATGGTGCTGATATTATGCGGGGCAGCACTGATCGTCTTGGCGATCGTTCACGCCGGCTTGCTGGCCTACATCGGGCGGTTGCTGCAAGTACGGCGCCGCTGGACGCTCTGCCTGGTGTTCTCTGCCCTGGACCTGATGTACTTCCCGCCGGGCACAGCGCTGGGGACGTATGCTCTGCTCGTTTTGACGCGGCCAGAGGTGCGTGCGGCGTTTGGCCGCCAGGCCGCTTCTGCCGAGCGTGCAGGGGAGGGCCGCTCCGGGCCGCCGGCAGAGCAGGTGCAGGCCGGTGGACCTGAGCCGCCGTAAGCTGTGTAAGCCGCTGTCACGGACCGAGGTCGATTGTCACGTCTGAAAGGAGGCCTGCTGATGCGAGCCCGCATTCGAGACACGGTGTTGTACTTCGACGTCGATGGTCCCGGCCTCACCTGGGGCGAGCAGGGAATGGTCGAACGGCCGGTACTGTTCCTAGTGCATGGCGGACCCGGCGGCGACCACGTCTCTTTCAAGCGCAGCTCGGCAGCGCTGCGCGACGTGGCACAGCTTGTGTACGTCGACCAGCGCGGCTGCGGCCGCAGCGCCCGCGGCCCGCGCGCCAGCTACACCCTAGACAACAACATCGACGACCTGGATGCCTTGCGAGAACACCTGGGCCTAGACCGTATCAGCCTGCTGGGCAGCTCCTACGGCGGTATGGTCGCGCTGGGCTATGCCCTGCGGTATCCGCAGCGCCTGGCCAACCTGATACTCGTCTGTACGGCGCCTAGCTACCGGTTTCTAGAAGACGCCCGCCGGTTCATACAAACACAGGGCACGCCCGAGCAACAGCGCGTCTGCCAGCCCCTCTGGGAAGGGCGCTTCGAGAACCTAGACCAATTGCGCGAATTCTACGAGGTGATGGGGCCCCTCTACTCAAGGCGCTATCGGCCGGAGGAGTTCGCAGCCAACTGGACACGCAGCACACGCAACATCGAGGCGCTCAACGAAGGATTCGGCGACTTCTTGCAGAGCTTCGACTTCGTGCCCAGGCTGCACGAAATCGCCTGCCCTACCCTCATCCTCGCCGCAGCGCACGATTGGATATGCCCTCCGCATCACTCGCAGCTCATGGCCGAGCGCATACCACGTGCGCATCTCAAGCTCTTTCTGCACAGCGGGCACATGCTACCGCAAGACGAGAACGAGGCCTATCTTACGGCCGTGCGGGGGTTCCTCACGTACGCGGCACCTTGAGTGGGCCGCTGCTCGCTGCCGGGCGGTGGCAGCGGACAGAGCGGCGAGTGCTAATCCCGAGGCTCGCCGATCTTGCGCAGATACTCGGCCAGGCGGCCATACACGTCGAGCAGGCCCTGCCAGCGCCGCTCGTCCAGCGTCACGCGTTTGCCTTGGCCTTCCATCCGCACGGTCGAAACCAGCTCGCGGATGCGAATATGAAAATACTCCAGCAGCTCTGCAAGCTGTGCGGCCTGGCCCGGGCTGAGCCGATCAGGAAGCTCGGGCGGTTCAAGCTGATGCAGCGTAGTCTGGCCGTCGTAGCCCTCGGGGGAATGGAAGTCCAGGTCCAGCGCTCCCACCGCACCGTGCCCAACGCTCCCCACGCTGCGCGGATCTGCCGAGCGCTGCTGCGCAGCACGCATGGCCGCAATCTCCTCCCGCGACCCAAACAGCAGCACCGACCGGCCCAGGTGGATCAAATCTCCTACCCGCAAAATCCGCAATTGCGTGTCTTCGCCGTTCACCTTGGTGCCGTTGGTGCTCTCCAGATCCGTCAGCACCAACTTGTTGTGATCCTCCTGAATCTTCAGGTGATAGCGGCTGACACGCTCGTCGTTGAGCTGGACCGTGTTTCCCTCTTCACGGCCCACGGTCACCGGCGTCGAGAGATTGACGAACTCTCGACCCCTATCCGCGCCGTCGAGAACTCGTAAAGTTACCAACGCCATCGCTTTCGCCCAGCGCAATCCAAAGGGGCCGCTTGCAAGCCCCACACTGAGGCGGAGCGCTTATATCATGCCTCAAGTGAGGGGTCAACCCATGCTCTGCTCGGCTCTAAAAACCAATATCCCTGGGCCGCTTGCAGCCCAGGCCTGCACATTTTATCCTTGGCGCCAGCAAGCGCCCGTGGCGCAACTGGATAGCGCATCGGTCTTCGGAACCGAGGGTTGCAGGTTCGAATCCTGCCGGGCGTACTGACGACGCTCGCAGGCAGATGGGCTCCGGAACCGGGCTATTCAGTCCGACAATGGGCAAAGCCCTTGCGGGCAGCCGTTCGCAACATGTGATTCTACATGGCCGCTTGTTGGGGAGCAATAAGTTGTGCTAGCGGAATGCGTGTCATGGGTATGCCACCCATAGCGGCATGCCGCAGGTGAGGCCAAATAGGTCATGATAGGCCCCCGTTTGCCTGTTGAAACCTGACCAGCCCTGCGCATCTCGGGCCGACCATTCGCCTGCCGGGGCCTCGCCTTGAACGCACCCGTGCCATTGGCCGCGCCCGCCAGCTTGACCGCCTGCGTGCCAACCGATACCATGCCAACAGACTCGACCATACCGGTCGAGTTTGTTTTGGCCCTACTTTGTGAAACGATTCACAAAGTCGCGCTTGCCAGGATGTGTTGAGCGCGCAAACGAATATGCAGAAAGAGCTTACGGCGCTACCGTTGTTGTTGATCGTGGCGGTGTCGGCGGCCGTGGCGGTGGGGCTGTTAGCCTTGGGGTGGTTGGTCGGGCCCCGGCGAACCAGCGAGGTGAAGGCCATGCCGTACGAGAGCGGCATGGATCCGCTGCACGACACGCGCCGTCGCTTCGATGTGCGCTTCCACGTAGTGGCGATTGCGTTCTTGCTGTTCGACGTCGAGCTGTTGTTCCTGTACCCGTGGGCCGTGGCGTCGCGGCATCCCCAGGGCGTCGATGCGGCTGTGGCAGCGGGGGAGGTGGCCGGGCGCGGCCTGGTGTTTGCCGAGGCGATGGTTTTTCTGGCCCTGTTGGCGGCGGGGCTGGCATACGCCTGGCGAAAGGGGGTGTTCCAGTGGCGATAGAGCTGCCGGAGAACGTCGTAGTCAGCAAGCTGGACGCGCTGGCCAACTGGTGCCGCAAGAACAGTCTTTGGCCCATGCCGTTTGCTACAGCGTGTTGCGGCATCGAACTTATGGCCACCGGCGCCAGCCGGCACGACCTGGCCCGCTTTGGGGCAGAGGTGTTTCGCTTCAGCCCGCGCCAGTGCGACCTCATGATTGTGGCCGGCCGTGTGGTCATGAAAATGCTGCCCGTGCTCCAGCGGATCTGGCAGCAGATGCTGGAGCCCAAGTGGTGCATCTCCATGGGGGCGTGCGCCTCGACGGGGGGCGTGTTCGATACGTACGCGGTGGTTCAGGGAATCGACCGCTTTATTCCAGTCGACATGTACGTGCCCGGCTGCCCGCCGCGGCCCGAGCAGTTGATACAGGCGATCATCGATCTGCAAGACAAGATCGAGAAAGAAGGCACGATACGGGGCATAGAGACGAGACTGCCTTCGCGGCAGGGACCGAAGCGGGCGTTGATCGAGCTGCCGGTGCTGCCCTACGTGCCGGGCGGGCGTGGCGTGGGCACCCCAGCGATTCCGCCCGCTGGGGTGGCCGAAGGGGCCGCTGTGCCGCGCGTGGCCGGCAAGGCTGGTGAGGCTGCCGCGCCGGTTATGTCCGGTGTGTTTGATGGGGGCGGGGGACCGCGCATCGCCGAGGGGGCTGGCGCGGCCGCCAACTCGCTGCCCGCGTCGGCACCACAGCAGGTGGCCGGAGGCGGTACATGATGCGGCCCGAGACGCTTGACGGCTTGGTGCGGCTGTTTCCGCAGCTTGAGCACAGCGAGTTCCGCGGTCAGACGCGGGTCGTGGTGCCGCGCGAGTTGCTGCCAGACGTATGGCAGGTGCTGAGAGACGAGTTTGGTTTCGATTTGCTTGTCGATGTTACCTGCGTCGACTACCTGCATTATCGAGGTGCTCGCCACCGCTTCGGTCTGGTGTATCTGCTGGCGGCCACGGCCACGAACGAACGGGTTACGTTGCGGACGTACCTCGACGAACCCGACCTGGTCGTGCCTTCAGCGGTGCCCTACTGGCCGGGTGCCAACTGGCTGGAGCGCGAGGTGTGGGACATGTTTGGCATCGTCTTCTCGGGCCATCCCGACCTGCGGCGCATCTTGTTGCCCGAGGAGTTCACGGCGCACCCGTTGCGCAAGGACTATCCGCTGCAAGGCTGGGGCGAGCGGCACAACTTCCCCGTATTGACGCGAGATCAAGGATAGCCGATGCCGCTCGAGCCGGCGTTTGCCGCCATGGATCTGGCCCACGACGAGCAACAGGACTACCTGTGGACGCTCAACTTCGGCCCGCAGCATCCGGCCACGCACACCACGCTGCGGTTGGTGCTCAAGCTGCAAGGGGAGCGGGTGGTGGATGCTATGCCGGACATTGGCTACCTGCACTCGGGCTTTGAGAAGCTGGGCGAGCACCTGGACTACAACCAGTACGTGACGGTAACGGACCGGATGAACTACATCTCGCCGCTGGCCAACAACGTGGCCTGGCACCAGGCGGTGGAGCGTTTGCTGGGGATCGAGGTACCTCCTCGCTGCCAGTACCTGCGTGCGATTCTGTGCGAGCTGGCGCGGATCAGCGATCATCTCTTGTGCACGGGTGCCATGGGGCTGGATACGGGGGCGTTCACATTTTTCTTGTACGCCTTCAACCGCCGCGAGGACTTGTACGACATATTCGAGACGCTGTGCGGCGCGCGGTTCACGAACAGTTACACGCGTGTGGGCGGGTTGATGTACGACGCCACACCGCTGTTCATCGAGAAGGTGCGGCAGTTCGTGCGGACGTTTCCGCGCACGCTGGACGATATGGAGCGGCTGTTGAACCGCAATCGCATTTTCATCGACCGCACGCAGGGGGTGGGCGTCTTGTCGCGCGAGGATGCCCTGGCCTGGAGCTGCACGGGGCCGGTGGCGCGCGCCAGCGGCGTAACGCGGGATCTGCGCAAGGACGAGCCGTATCTCTGCTACCGAGACTTCGAGTTCCGCGTCTGCTGTGCCCGCGAGGGAGACTGCCTGGCGCGCTACCTGGTGCGGATGGCCGAGATGCGAGAGAGCCTGAAGATCGTGTCGCAGGCGATCGAGAATTTGCCGGCTGGGCCGGTGAACGTGGGGCAGGAGTTGCGGGCTGCGTTGCCTGAGAAGCCCTGGGTGTATTCGACCATCGAGGGGTGCATAGCGCATTTCGAGCTGGCGATGTCGAATCGGGGTTTCGAGACGCCCTGCGAAGAGTCGTACGCGGCGATCGAGAGCCCCAATGGGGAGTTGGGTTTTTACATTGTGGGAGACGGCAGCGACGTGGCGTGGCGTGCCCGCTGCCGGCCGCCGTCGTTCGTTCACTTTGCCATCTTTCCGTTGTTGATTCGCGGCCACACCCTGTCGGATGTAGTGGCGGTGCTGGGGAGCCTGAACATCATCGCTGCGGAGTTGGATCGTTGATGGCCGAGCCGCGCGTGCTGACCGAGGAGATGATCGAGGCCATTCGCGGCCTGTTCAATCGCTATCCCACGCGGCAGGCGGTTACGCTGCCGGCGCTGCACGTGGTGAACGATCGGCTGCGGTGCGTGCCTCCGGCGGCGGTGGTGGAGATTGCCGAGTTGTTGGGGCTGGCGCCGGCCGAGGTGCAAGATACGCTCAGCTTCTATGGATTCTTCAAGCAGCACGGGCCGCACGGCGAGCATCGGGCGTGGGTATGCCGGTCTGTTAGCTGTTGGTTGCGTGGGGGGGAGGAGTTGCTTGCGTTCCTTGCGCGCCGCTATGGGGTGGAGCCGGGGCAGACCACGGCGGACGGACGTTTGACGCTGGAGCATGCCGAGTGCTTGGGCGCGTGCGAGCTGGCTCCTTGCATGTTGGAGGGACGCACGCTGCACGGCCCGCTTTCGCCCGAACAGGCAGCGGCGCTGGTCGAATCTTGGGGCGTTCGCCCGGTGCGGCGAGCCGGTGAGGAGGGAGCCTCGCATGCCAACGTTTGAGCCGGTGCTGCTGGCGAACATCGGGCGGCCTGAGAGCCATACGTTGCGCGTCTACGAGCAACATGGCGGCTATCAGGCGCTGCGCAAGGCGCTGGCCGAGCTGGAGCCTGCGCGGCTGGTGGAGCTGGTCAAGCTGAGCGGCTTGCGGGGGAGGGGCGGCGCGGGCTTTCCTACCGGACTCAAATGGTCTTTCTTGCCGCAAGACCACCCGGGTCCGGTGTACCTGTGCGTCAATGCAGACGAGAGCGAGCCGGGCACGTTCAACAATCGCATCTTGATGGAGCAGGATCCGCACCAGGTGATCGAGGGCGCCATCCTCGCCTCGTACGCGACGCGGGCACGTGTGGCATATGTTTATCTGCGCTACGAGTACCCGCTGTGCTGGGAGCGGATGCAGGCGGCCATCGAAGAGTGCTACCAGGCCGGCTACTTGGGAAAGAACATCCTGGGCAGCGGCTATACGCTGGACATGTACCTGCACCGTGGTGCGGCGGCTTACATTTGCGGAGAAGAGACGGGCCTGATCGAAAGCCTGGAGGGCAAGCGTGCCTGGCCGCGGGTGAAGCCGCCCTTTCCCGCTGTGGAGGGTTTGTTCCGCAAGCCCACCGTGGTCAACAATGTGGAGACGCTGGCCTGCGTCACGCACATCGTGGGCCGCGGCGTGGAGTGGTTCAAGTCGATGGGAGTGCCGGCCAACCCTCAGGATCCGCGCGATTTGGGGAGCTACGGGCCGAAGCTGTACTGCCTCTCGGGGCATGTGAATCGGCCCGGGTGCTACGAGGCACCCTTGGGCATCACCTGCCGCGAGCTGATCGAAAGCTACGGCGACGGTGTCTGGAAAGGCCGGCGGGCCAAGGCCGCTATTCCTGGCGGCCTGAGCATGGGCCTGCTCGCGGAACACGAGTTCGACACGCCGCTCGACTTCACCTCTCTCTCCAAGGTGCAGTGCCTCGGGCTGGGGACGGCGGCGGTTGTGGTGCTCGACGAAACCGTCAGCATGGTGGATTTTCTCTACAACAGTTGCCGCTTCTTCGCGCACGAGAGCTGCGGCCAGTGCACGCCCTGCCGCCAGGGGACGGCATGGGCCTTGCAAATCGTCAGCCGCATTCGGGCCGGCCGCGGCCGCCTGTGCGACCTGGACCTGCTCTTGGAGCTGGCCGACTCGATGGGCATCATCCCCGGCACCACCATCTGCGGCCTGGCCGACGGCGCTGCCTGGCCTATCAAGAACGCCATCCGCAAGTTTCGCGGCGAGTTCGAAGAGTTCATTCGCCGCACCAATCCCCAAGGCTTCGCACGCACCGATCCGGTGCCCGCCCTGCCCTCTGAGCCCCATGCGATAAGCATGCATCACTAGCTTCCCCACGGGTATTGCCATGCCCCAGGTGATTGTCGACGGCCAAACGGTCGAGCTAGAAGCGCACGAGCGGCTCAACGGCATCGAAGCAGCCCGCCGCGTGGGGATCGAGATCCCCCATTATTGCTGGCACCCGGGCCTATCGGTCGTGGCAAGCTGTCGCATGTGCCTGGTGGAAACGGGCTCGCGCCACCCGCAAACGGGAGAAATACAGATGCTCCCCAAGCTCGTGCCCGCCTGCCAAACGCCCGCGCGAGACGGCACAGTGTTCGTCACCAACAGCCCAAAGGTCAAGCATAGCCGTGCCCTCGTCGAAGAAGCCCTGCTCTGGAACCACCCCGTAGACTGCCCCATTTGCGACAAGGCCGGCGAGTGCCTGTTGCAGGATTACTACTTTGAGCATGGCCAGCCGCAGCGGCGCGCCGATATCCGCCCCTTCACCAGCCGCCGCCGGGATGTGGGGCCGACCGTGACGCTGTTCGTCGACCGCTGCGTGATGTGCACGCGCTGCGTGCGCTTCTGCCGCGAGGTGGCGGGCAGTGGCGAGCTGATGGTGGCCAACCGCGGCAGCCACGAGGAGATCGACGTAGTGCCCGGCTTCCCGCTGACGAACAAGCTGGCCGGCAATGTGGTCGATCTCTGCCCGGTGGGCGCCCTCGGAGATAAGGACTTTCTTTATCAACAGCGGGTGTGGTTCCTGCGTCGCCACGCTGGAGTATGCGCCGGCTGCGCCACGGGTTGCTCGCTGTGGATCGAAGAAAACCAGAACCGTATTTGGCGGCTCAAGCCCCGGACCAACCCGCACGTAAACAAGTGGTGGATCTGCGACGACGGCCGCTACAGCTTTCACCACGTACACAGCCCGGAGCGCCTGCTAGGCGTGCGCCAGCGCACGCCAGAAGGCTGGAAGCTTACAGAGTGGAGTGTTGCAGCCGAGGCGCTGCTTGGAGAGCTGGCTGGAGCCGGCCGGCTGGCCGGCGTACTCTCGCCGCACTTGACTGTGGAAGAGGCCTGGCTGCTGGCCACGCTCTTGCGCCGGCACGACCCACAGGCCCGGCTTTACTTGGGCCCGGTACCGCGCAGCGGAGAGGAGGAGCGGTTCCCGGGCGGCTTTACGATCAGCGCCGAAAAGTGCCCTAACCGCTTGGGCGTGGAGGCCGTGCTCTGGCACTTCATGGGGTGCCTATGCACCTGGGACGATCTGCTGGAGGAGCTGGCGGCTGCCGAAGGAAATGGCAGCCGGCCCCTCGATGCCTTGTGGGTGGCTGGCGGCTACACACAACCCTGGATCGACGGGCGTGCGGCAGCGAGGTTGGACGGCCTGTCCTTGCTGGTGGTGCAAGACCTGTTCCCTTCGCCGCTATTGGAGGCAGCCACGTGGGTGCTGCCGGCCGCGGCATTTGCCGAGCGCGACGGCTCGTACGTTAATGCCCAGTATCGTCTGCAATCTTTCGCCTGTGCGGTGCGGCCGCCCGTGGGCGTGTGGTCGCAGGGCCAGCTTTACTGGCGGATGCTGGGCCGGCGCGGGCTCTTCGACGCCTCTGCGGCACTGCACGAGGCTGCGCGGGATGTTTCGGCCTTATCGGCCGCTTGCGGCGAGATTCCGCCGCTGGGCATCGACCTGCGTGTGAATCTGCTAGCCGCCCGGTGAGGGAGCAACCCATGCCGCCTGAAGTTGCAGTCGCCTTGGTGAAGATCGGCCTACTGATCTTTGGGCTGATGACAGGTGCGGCGTATCTCGTGCTGCTGGAGCGCTGGATCGCTGCCTGGGTGCAAGATCGCAAGGGGCCGAATCGCGTGGGGATTCCCCTGTCTGGCATCCGGCTGTTTGGGCTGGGGCAGCCGCTAGCGGATGGGCTGAAGTTCATCTTCAAAGAAGAGTACACGCCCCGGCACGTTGACCGGCTGCTGTACACGCTGGCCCCCCTGTCGATACTGGTGGCGGCACTGGCCGCTTTTGCGGTGATTCCTTTCGGCAGCGTGCTGCCCAAGTCGGCCACGCCCGAGGGAATGGAAGGGGCCATCGAGCTTGTCGTCGCACCCGGCGTCGATGTGGGTCTGTTGTACGTGTTCGCCCTGAGCAGCGTGGCGATACACGGCGTGATCCTGGGCGGCTGGGCCAGCAATAACAAGTACAGCTTCTTGGGCGGCTTGCGTTCCAGTGCCCAGTTGATCGCCTACGAGCTGCCGCTGGGAGCGGCCCTGGTGGCGTTGGTGCTGGCTGCCGGCTCGCTGCGCATCGACCAGATCATCGGCCAGCAGGCGTCCAGCGGCGTGTGGAACCTGTTCGTGCAGCCGCTGGGGTTTGTGGTATTCGTCACGGCGTCGTTCGCAGAGAGTGCACGCCTGCCTTTCGATTTGCCCGAGTGCGAACAAGAATTGGTAGGCGGCTACCACACCGAGTATTCTGGCGTGCGGCTGCTGATGTTCCTGGTGGCCGAGTTCTTGCACATGGTGATGGCCGCTGTGCTCATTGTGGTGCTCTACCTGGGCGGGTGGCACTTTTGGGGGCTGACGGGAAGCAGCAACGAGGTTGGTTGGGGCACGGCACTGGTGCGTGTTTTGGTGCTGGCGGTCAAGACGCTGCTGGTGATCGTGTTCTTGTTCATGCTGGCGCGCTGGAGTTGGCCCCGTTTTCGCTTCGACCAGCTTATGAGGCTGGCGTGGAAGACGATGCTGCCACTAGGTCTGGTGAATCTGGTGGCGGTGGCGGCGGTGGCAGAGTGGGGCGGCTTCAGCGCCGGGCGGCCAAGCCTGGCGGGATGCCTGGCACTCTGGGGCGTTGCGGCGGGAGCCTGGTTTGCCGCCGGTTGGGCGGCGCCTTCGGCGGCAGACAACCGCCCGCGGCTGGAGGTTTCTTAGGGGAGCTGCCATGAAAGCCGACGATCCCAACATCTACTGGGTCGAGCCGCCGCGGATGGGTCTGGCCGAGAAGATGTACTTGCCGCTGCTGGTCGATGGCATGCGCACCACGCTGCGGCACCTGATCAGCCCCAAAATCACGGTGAGCTTTCCCGAAGAGCGGCCCCGGATCGATAACCCCTTGATCTACCGAGGCGTGCACCGGCTGAACCGAGACGAACAGGGACGGGTCAAGTGCGTGGCCTGCTTCCTCTGTGCTACGGCTTGCCCGGCGCATTGCATCGACATTGTCGGGGCCGAAAGCCCCTGGCCCGACCGGGAGAAGTACCCCGAGAGCTTTACCATCGATGAGCTGCGCTGCATCTTCTGCGGCATGTGCGAGGAAGCCTGCCCGGTGGACGCCATCGAACTCACCAGCCTGTTCGACCTCACCGGCCGCAGCCGCGAGGAGATGATCTTCGACAAAGAAAAGTTGCTGAGCATCTACGACATGACCAAGGACGCCGAGCCGATGCGCACCGCGCGGCGGGAGGATGCGCCATGAGCAGCGTGCAGGCCTGGTTTGCCCTGGCTACGGCCATGACGGCCCTGGGCTGGTGGTGGCTCTTGCCGGGGCGGCGGAAGCCAGGCCGCCTGGGAGGGATTGTGACTGCCGGTGCTGGGCTGTTGCTGCTGGCGGCGCTTGGCCTGGGGGCCGCACCGCTCGACGTGCGCCGGCCGCTGCAATTGCCCGCCCCCGTGGCCGGCATGGCTGGCGAGCTGGTGTTCTGGATGCTCGCCGGCACCACCATCGTCGCCGCCGTGGCCGCAGTGAGCATGCGCAGCCCCGTCTATTGTGCCATTTGGTTCGGGCTGGTCTTGTTGGGCGTGGCGGCCCTCTTCTTCTACCAGGGCGCCCAGTTTCTGGGCGTGGCCACGATTGTGGTCTATGCGGGCGCAATCTTGGTGACCTTTTTGTTCGTGTTGATGCTCGCGCATCCTCGCGGCCACACACACTACGATCGCCTGGCGTGGGAGGGGCTGCTGGCCGCTTGCGCGGGGGCCGTATTGGTGGGAGCGCTTACCATGACGATGGCCCGCGCACGTGCCGAGTTGCCGCCGCCCCGCGTGCAGGCTGGCGGCGAAGCCATCGCGGCCGGACCGCAAACCCCTGATCATGTTGCCCGCCTGGGTGGCCAATTGTTTGGCACGCACCTGATTGCCGTAGAGGGTGTCGGCACGCTGCTGCTCGTGGCCCTGGTGGGCGCCGTGGCCATGGCGGCCCAGCACCGCAGGTCTTTACCGGGAGGGCCGGCGCGTGGTTGAGACAGCCCTACTCTACCGCTACTTGTTCGTGGCTTCTGTACTGTTTGGCGTGGGCCTGGTGGGGTTCTTGTGCCGGCGAAACATGATCGTCATGTTCCTAGCAGCGGAACTCATGTTGCAAGGAGTCTCGCTGAGCCTGGTCGCCTGGGGCCGGTATCACGGAGACTGGGGGGGGCAGATGCTGGTGATCATGATCATCGCGGTGGCTGCTTGCGAAGCGGCGATCGGGCTGGCGCTGGTGGTAGCGCTATACCAGCGCAGCGGCCAGCTCGATATCGCTGTTTGGCATCATTTGCGCGAGGCAGATCAGCCTCCGTTTGTAGACCGCGAGCTGCCGGAAAGCGAGCCTGGGGGGCCGCAGGTTTGGCCCACCTTGCCGCGCGCGGGCATCCCGGCCCCGGAACCCGAGGTAGAGAAACTCCACCGCAGCCATGTTTGACTTGGCCACGTTGCTTGTGATCATCCCTGGGCTGCCGCTGGCGGCGTGCCTGGCGACGGCCGTCTGCGGCCGCCGCTGGCTGCGCGAACGGAGCCATTTACCCACGGTGCTGGCGGCCCTGTTGTCGTTTGCGTGCAGCCTGCTGCTGGTTTGGCAGGTGCAATCTCGGGCTTCCCAGTCGCGGGGCGAGGCAGCTTTCGAGTACGTACACGTGTTGTGGACCTGGGCCGCGATTTCAGCGGATTCCGGGTCAAACGCCGTGCCCCAAAGCGCGCGTGCCGCTGCCTCTGGGCAGGCCCAAGTCCCCACCGCAGCGTCGCAGGTGCGGCCGCACGATTTTCGTATCGATGTGGCTCTGAGGGCCGATGCCCTCACTGCCATGATGCTCGCTGTGGTCACCTTCGTCTCGGCGCTTGTGGCCATGTATTCTGCGGGCTACATGAAGGGCGACCCCGGCTATCCGCGGTTCTTCACCTACCTGGCGCTCTTTATCTTTTCGATGATCATGCTGGTCTCTGCCAGCAACTTCGTGCTCTTGTATGTTTTTTGGGAGGCGGTGGGCCTGTGCAGCTACCTGCTGATTGGCTTTTGGTTTCAAAAGCCCGAGGCGGCCGCAGCCGGCAAGAAGGCATTCCTGGTGAACCGCGTGGGCGACTTCGGCTTTGCCCTGGGGCTATTCTTGCTGTTCACCAACTATGGCACGCTCAATTTCCACGACGTTGCCGCTGACGGCCGCCCGGCCGTGCGCGACGATGTGGCTGTGGCGGGAATCCTCGGGCACGAACGCATTTCTCAGGCGCACGACCCCGAAAAAGGCTATGTACGCGGCGGCATAGCGCTGGCAATCTGCCTGTGCCTGCTGGCCGGTGCCTGTGGCAAGAGCGCCCAGTTCCCGCTGCACGTCTGGCTCCCCGATGCCATGGAAGGCCCCACCCCGGTAAGCGCGCTCATTCACGCGGCCACGATGGTCACTGCCGGCGTGTACATGGTAGCACGTTGTACGCCCCTGTTTGCCGCGGCGCCGGATGCACAGGCCATCGTCGCCTGCGTGGGCGGTTTTACGGCCTTGCTGGCCGCGCTCATCGCCCTATCTCAGACAGATCTGAAGCGGGTGCTGGCGTATTCGACTGTGAGCCAGTTGGGCTTTATGTTCCTGGCGCTGGGTACGGGGACTCTGGCAGGCGTCCTTGCCGCCATGTTCCACCTATTCACGCATGCGTTTTTCAAAGCGCTGCTCTTTCTGGGGGCCGGCAGTGTGATGCACGCCATGGGCGGGGTGGTCGACATGCGCCGTTTCAGCGGGCTGCGGCAATTGATGCCCGTGACGCACGCCACGTTCTGGTTTGGCGCGTTGGCCCTGGCGGGCGTTGTTCCCTTTGCGGGTTTTTGGAGCAAAGATGCGATTCTGGGTGCCGTGCATACACAGGCACACGGAGAGGCAGCGGAGCAGTTGCTGTTTACCGAGTGGGATGCCACGGCCATACGCGCGGGCAACTTGTACGGGGCACTCTATTGGCTTGCGCTGGCCACGGCGGGACTGACTGCGTTCTACACGTTTCGTGCCTTGTTCCTCACCTTCTACGGGCCGCTGCGCCTGCCCGTGGAGGCGGGGCATCACGCGCACGAGTCCCCCAGAAGCATGACGGTGCCGCTGCTTGTTCTTGCGGCCTGCTCGTTGCTCGTGGGTGCATGGTGCGAGGCCACGGGCGGCCTTGCGCGGTTCTTGCATCAGACGCCTGTACTGGCCTGGCTGCCTGCGCTGCGCGGCGGGCCGGCGGGCGAGTTCCACCTGAATGTGGCCTCCTTGTCAACTGTGGCGGCCCTGGCTGGCATGGGCCTGGCCGCCTATCTCTATCTTGGGGGCACGCGCGAGGTGGACTACGTGGCCGAGCTGGCGGCGGGCCTGCGGCAGCCAAGGACGCGTTCGCGCGCCTGGGCGATGGCACAAGCACTCGTTTTGCTGCCGGTGCGCTGGGGCCGGAGCCTCTCTTGCCATAAGTTTTTCTTGGACGAGATTTACCTTGCCTGCGTGGTCTGGCCGCTGGAGCGGCTAGCGGAAGCCTGTTTCTGGCTGGACCGCATGGTGTTGGACGGCCTGGTCGATTGGATCGGCCGCTTGCCCGCAAGACTCGCGACCGGCTTGCGGGCCTTTCAACCGGGCCTGGTGCAGTTTTATGCACTCGCCATGACGCTCGGAATGCTCGTGACGCTGGGCATGATTCTGGCCTGGTGAATGTTAGGGAGGATAAGCCCACGGCGGCTGACGCAGCATGTTGCATCCCCTGGTGATCACAATTCTCTTGCCTCTGGCCGGCGCTGTGGCCGTGTGGGTCGCGGCTGAGGGTGGGAGGGTGCCGGTTCGTCGCATCGCCCTGGGCTGTGCGCTGGCGACGCTCGTGCTGGCCGCCTGGCAGGCGTGGCGGTTTCCGCTTGGGCAAGAAGGAGTCGACCTCCCCTGGCTCAGTGCGCCGGGCGGCGGGTTCGATGTCCGCTTCAGCCTGGGGCTCGACGGCTTGAGCGTCTGGCTGTTTGCGCTCACGGCGGTGCTCATGCTCACCTGTGTGCTGGTGAGTTGGGAGGCCGTGACGGAGCAGCCGCACATTTTTTACGGGCTGCTATTGCTGCTGGAAACCGGTCTGCTGGGCGTGTTTGCCGCGCGCGACGTGATTCTGTTCTACGTGTTTTTCGAGTTTACGCTGCTGCCGCTTTTCTTCTTGATTGGCATCTGGGGCAGCGAGGAGCGACGCCGTGCCGCCAACAAGTTCTTTTTGTATACGCTGGCTGGCAGCGTGATTACCTTTCTAGGCCTGTTGGCGATTGTGCTTTGGATGTTTGGCCGCAGCGGCGAGCTGACCTTTTCGATCCCGCGCCTGGTCGAACTGTCAGGCGATCCGCGCTATCAGTTGGATACGGCCTGGCAGGTATGGGTGTTTTTGGCCCTGTTCGCGGGGTTTGCCATCAAGGTGCCGCTCTTTCCCCTGCATACGTGGCTGCCGCTGGCGCACACCGAGGCGCCTACGGCCGGGAGCGTGGTGCTGGCGGGCGTGCTGCTCAAGATTGGCACGTACGGGTTCGTGCGATTCTGCCTGCCGCTCTTACCCGACGCCACCGCGATGCTCATGCCTTATTTGTTATGGCTCTCTGTCGCCGGCATCGTGTACGGGGCGCTGGTAGCGCTGGCGCAGAGAGACATGAAGCGGCTGATTGCATATTCGAGCGTGAGCCACCTGGGCTATTGCATGCTGGGATTGTTCGCATTGAACCGCCTGGGGATGCAAGGCGGGCTATTGCAGATGGTCAACCACGGTCTTTCGACTGGGGGTTTGTTTGCCCTGGTGGGCATGATGTACGAGCGGTACCACACACGAGAGATCGCACAGCTTGGTGGTGTGGCGCGGCGGCTGCCGCGGCTGGCGGCGCTCGTCGTCTTTTTCACTCTGGCCAGCATCGGCCTGCCGGGGTTGAACGGTTTTGTGGGCGAATTCCTGGTGCTGCTGGGCATGTTCCGCCGCGCTTTTGACTCGCCGCCGGCCGTCTGGGCCTGGCAGTGGCGGGTGATCTCTGTGGCGGCCGTGGCCGGCGTGGTGCTGGGGGCGTGGTATATGTTGTGGCTCGTTCAGCGGGTCTTCTTCGGGCCGCTGCGCGAGCCGCGCACGGGGGGGGGCATAACGGCCGACCCAAGTATGGCTCAATGGGCTTCGGGCCCGCGGCGCGAGATTGCAGCCGGTTTGGCCAGCGCCGGCGCGGCCCAAGTGAGCGGGGCCCATATCGGCTCGCCTGGCGCCGTCTCGGCTCATGCCGGCTCTGCTCGGCAAAACGGGTCGCATTTCGTCCCCGCCGATTTAAGCCTGCGAGAGCTGCTTGCGCTAGCTCCGCTGGTAGTAATGATCTTGTGGATCGGGTTGGTACCGCAGCGGTTCATTGCCCCGGCACAAGCAGCACTCGACCAGGCACTAGGGCGGCCCGCCGCACGGCTGGCAGAGATATGGCAGAACGACGCCCATCGCCCCCTTGCCGCAGCCGGCCATGCCAAAGACCATGGTGCCACAGACCGCAGCGTCGCGGCCGGCAGTATTACAGACCGCATTGCTGGCGGCCTGGATGCCGAGGACACCCACGCAGAGAACCTTCGTGAGGAAGACCTTGTTGCGGAGGAGATGCGTGGCGCACACAGCGGTGCCGCGCTGGGGGAGGTAGACCGCCATGTCGAGTAGCACCCTGGCATTGCTGGTGCCCGAGATGATTCTGCTCGCCGCGGCAGTGCTCATCTACCTTGGCGGTGCATTCTTCCCCAGGCTGAAGGTGTGGGGATGGCTTGGTGTGTTCGCCGCCGTTGCGGCGCTGGCCGCGCTCAGCGCGCACATGCGTGCACCAGATGCGCCCGGACCCTTGGCCGGCGATGGACTGGCCTGGCTGGTTCGCTTGCTCGTACTGGCTGCGGGCACGGTCTTTGCACTCTCGGCCGCCACGGCGGATCTCGAGGAGCACCGGGCCGAGTATGCGGGATCGCTGCTGGTGGCCTTGGCAGGACTAATGCTGACAGCCGCGGCACAGGAGCTGGTGTTGCTGTTTGTGGGACTAGAACTGGTCTCGATCCCTACGTATGTGCTGCTCTACCTGGGCCGCCGAGACCAGGCAGCACATGAGGCGGCTGCCAAGTACTTCTACCTGAGCCTGCTGGCCTCTGCCCTGTTGTTGTACGGGTTCAGTTTTTTGTATGGCATTGCAGGTACGACGAATCTGGCGGGACTGTATGGAAGGCTTCAGCCGCACCTGGCCCAGGCAGATGGTGCGTGGCTGATGGCGCGGCTTGGCTTCGTGTTAGTGCTAGCGGGGCTGGGATTTCGGTTGGCGGCAGTGCCATTTCACTTTTACGCGCCGGACGTGTACCAAGGGACTTCGAGCAGCAACGCGGGCCTATTGGCCGTGCTGCCCAAGGCGGCGGGCGTTGTTGCTCTTGTGCGCGTGGTCGGCCTAGCGATGCCGGGGATAGAAGACTTTGCCTGGCGGGTGGTGCTGCCGGTAGCGGCGGTGACGATGACGGTGGGCAACCTTCTGGCGTTGCGGCAAGATCACGTCAGGCGGCTGTTGGCCTATTCTTCGATCGCGCATGCGGGCTACATGCTGGTGGGCATCAGCGCTGCGCTCGCCACGCTGCCTACGAGCGAGACGGCCATCGACGGCATAGCGGCGGCCGTTGTATATCTGGTGGTGTATGCTGTTGCCGCGGCGGGCTTGTTTGCCACACTCGCCTGGTTGGGCGGCGAGGGGAGGGAGATCGAGGGCGTCGACGAGCTTGCCGGCCTGGGCCGGACACATCCCACGGCGGCCGCGGCACTGGCCGTATTCTTGTTCAGCCTGGCTGGGCTGCCGCCCCTAGCGGGATTCTGGGGCAAGTTCTCTGTGTTCGGTAGTGCGCTCGCGGCAGTGGCCGAGGAATGGCCGCGGCGCTGGCTGATAGCACTGGCAGTGCTCGGCGTGTTGAATGCCGCCGTGGCCGCTGCCTATTATCTGCGGCTCGTGGGCGTGATGTACTTCCGCCTGCCTTTGGCACCCCCAGCAGCCCGCGGCGGCCTAGGCGCGCGCTGGGCCATGACGCTGGCCGCCGTGCTGGTGATCGCCCTGGGAGCCTTTCCCGGCCCCCTCGCGAACGGCGCCAGCGCCGCACTGCGAGATGCCCGCGCACGCCTCCACACCGCCGCCGTCTCAATCAGTAGCCAGGCTGCTCTCCGCAGTTCTATTCGCTAGATCGCTCCGCACTGCCATGTCTTCTCTCAAAATCGCCGGCGGCACCGTCTATGATCCCGCCAATGGAATCGATGGCCAAGTACGCGACATCTGGATTCGCGACGGCCGCATCGTCCCACCGCCAGACGATCCTAACGAGCTGCCCGACCGCACGATCGATGCCGCCGGCCTGGTCGTCATGCCCGGCGGCGTGGACATGCACTGCCACATCGCCGGCCCCAAGGTGAACATGGCACGCAAGATGCGGCCCGAAGAAAAACGCCGCCATGCACCCGTTCGACGCACGCCGCTTACGCACAGCGGTACCATGGGCAGCGTGCCTAGCACGTTCGCCACCGGTTACAAGTACGCGGCGCTGGGCTACACCACGGCATTCGACGCGGCGATTCCGCCTCTCTCTGCTCGCCACGCGCACGAAGAATTCGCCGATACGCCCTGCATCGACAAGGGCTTTTACGTGCTGATGGGCAACAACCACTTCATCATGAAGTGCTTGCAGCAGCACGAGCCGGAGAAGCTCAGGGGATTTGTGGCCTGGTTGCTGGGGGCCGCCAAGGGGTATGCGGCCAAGCTGGTCAATCCAGGCGGCGTGGAAGAATGGAAGACACGCCAGGCCGGCAATGTGAACCACCTCGACCAGCGTGTGGCGTCTTTCGACATCACGCCCAGACAGATCATCCGTGGCGTAGCCGCTGCGGTGGACGAGCTGGGCCTGCCCCATGCCGTACACATCCACTGCAACCAGCTCGGCATGCCGGGCAACTGGCAGGTGACGCTAGACACGATGCAGGCCCTGGAAGGGCACCGCGGACATCTGACGCACATCCAATTCCACAGCTACGGCGGCGGGGACGCAGATGAGAATACCTTCAACTCGAAGGTGGTGCCTCTGGCCGAGTACGTGAACGCACACCCTAACCTCACGGTCGACGTGGGCCAGGTCCTCTTTGGACAGACCACCAGCATGACCGGCGACGGCCCGCTGGGCTATTACCTGAGCAATGTCTACAAATCCAAGTGGTTCAGCGGAGATACCGAACTCGAGGCTGGCTGCGGCATCGCCCCCATCGAATACCGCCAGAAAAGCCTGGTACATGGCCTGCAATGGGCCATAGGTCTCGAATGGTACCTGCTCGTGCAAGATCCTTGGCGGGTGGTGATGAGCACCGATCACCCCAATGGCGGTTCGTTCTTGGCGTATCCACAGATCATCCGCCTGCTGATGGACCGCACGTACCGCCGCGACGTGTTGCGAAGCATCCACCCCCGCGTCCGCGAGCGCTGCGTGCTGGAGGACCTGGATCGCGAGTATACGCTAAACGAGATCTGCATCATCACGCGCGCCGCCCCGGCCCGGATCCTCGGCCTGAAAAACAAAGGACACCTGGGGCCTGGCGCCGATGCCGATATCACCATCTACACGCCCCACGAAAACAAAGAAATCATGTTCGAGCTGCCGCGCTACGTGATCAAGCAAGGACGCGTATTGGCCGAACAGGGCGAAATCCGCGAGCCACATTACGGACGCACGCTGTTTGTGCAGCCCGAGTACGATCGCAACCTCGAGGCAGAAATTGCTGAATGGTTCGAAAGCTACTACACCATCCGCTTTCGCAACTATCCGGTAGGCGAGGAGTACCTCCATGCGCCCCGGGCGGAGCAAGAGACGAACGCACAGGTATGAAAAGCAGGCCTCCTAGCGCCTCAGGAGGCAGGCCGGCGTTGCTGCGAACAACTTGGGCAGCAAATCGGCCTCGGGTGGGCAAAGCCCCCGTAGCCCCACGGGACGTGGGACGGGGGGCCAGAGCGCCTCACACACTCCACGTCTGAAGCATCGCTGTGCGAGGCCCCAGCGTACGCGGCCGTCTTGGCCACGATAAGCGCACCCATTCCATGGCGAGGTGGTATTCAGTGTGCCACATTCTCGGAAGATGCAGTTAGAACGGCAACAGCTTAAAATGGGTAGGGACCACGCACGTAAGGGGCGGCCGAATGTGGTGAAAAGGAACCGCCTGTTGTGCCAGATCATGCAATTCGAAGGGAGATGCAGCCATGGCCGTCTCGCGACGCAGTTTTTTGGGAACGAGTGCCCTCGTACTTTGCGGATCGGCAAGCACGTTACGCCCACAGGCGACCCGCGCCGCGGCGCCGCCGGATGCCCTGCAATGCCTCGATTACGGCTCTTCTTTCATCTGCGGAACCGCTTCGTTCAACTGCGTTCGCTTCTGGGTCGAGAGCCGCACCACCCTGTTCGACGCGGCTGCCGGCACCGCAACCACGTACTACCAATGCGCCTCCTGCAAGAGCGAGAACACGTTTGCCGAGAAGGACCTGTTCGTAAAAGACAACTACGACTTTCTGCCCATTCTCGGAGACGGCCGCTGGCTGATTTTCCGGCGGCCAGCGCGGATCACTGAGCGTTACCGGCAGATCCACACGGTAGACCAGATGTGGGGCGAGATGATCATGCGGCTCCGCCAGCCCGCACGCGTGACCGCCCTTGAGTCCTGGGAGCAAATTCGCCAGGCGACGGCCGACGGTCTGCCCATCATCGCGCAGACCGAGCTTGCCTGCGACGATACGGGTTTGCGCGCGGTGATCGAGTGCCCCGTAAAGACGATGAACATCAGCCTCGACAAGCAAATGTACCAGGTCGATACCGGCCCCGTGGCCTTAACCGACCTCTCACGCCGCTATGACCCGCAGATCGAGAGCCTGCGGTTGGCGTTCATCGCCTTCAACGCCCCGGACTTTGCGGAGTTCGTGGTCGAACAGCCGACCCCGGTTGTCGAAGACGGCCAAGAGAAATGCCAGATCTATCATTACTCTTCACCGTTCAGCCTGCCTGTAAAGAATGTGTTATTGGCCATAGGGTAGTGGACATTTCATTGTGCCCGCACGCGCCGGCCAAATGGACGTGCGTCACACGATGGCCAGGCAAGAGCAGGACATCCGGCCAGGATGTTGTGCGGGTCTCGCAAGCAGGCGCAGCGAGACCTTGGCCTGTGGAGTGCCGTGGCCTGGCACCGCTTTGGCACCTTTTGCGACAAACGTCGCCACAGTGGGCAGCGAGTGCCGATCAGCCCCGCAAATCCCTGCAAGGCGGGCGCAGAGGAGACTCAGCCGCTGTGCCGGTGCGCGCTGAGACAAAAAAATTGCTTGGAACGCGTGGCTCTGGCCAGCAAGATCTGGCCCGAGTTGAGACACGTCGGTTCTCGGGCCGCTGAGGGGGGCAATTTGCTGCTGAATCGGTTTTGGTTTACAGTGCATCCAGCTCGGCCGCGCAACAGTGCAGAGAGTCCCACCCCGCGAAGCAGGATGTGCCCGCAGAGCTACCGCGAGGCCGGAGACAGTTCACGGCCAGGACGCGCTCGGCGCGGCTACTGCGCTCGCAACACGAGTGCGTCGGCCACATCGAGGTCGAACTGGTAGACGTGTCCATCGGCATCCTTGCTTACGTTGAAGCTGCCTCCCGTAGCCAATGCAGTTTCGCCAGCAGGTACCGGAACACGCACCCTTACCCGCAACCCTTGGATGGGCCGGCCGGTCCAATTCACCAGCGTCACCAGCAGCCCGTGAGGCGATTCCACCAGCGATGCCTCGACCAATGGCACCGAACACTCGACAGGCAGCTCCAACCCGGCTGCCGGTGCCGCAATGAGTGTGCCCGCACCACGATCGACGGCCGCGGGTAGAAAATGATTCATGGCCTCATCTGTCGTGCCGCGCTCGGCAGGCCGCAGCGGAATAGCCGGCTTGAAATATGCCAATCCCGGAAGGAAGGCACAGTACATCGCCTCTCCCTTTCCCACGCGCCGCCGGGTGATGGCGGGCGAACCGTCTGCGAATCTTCCCACAATCTCGGCACTGGTCGTGCGGACGTGTGCCCTAGCTCCAAGCACGGGAAGTTGGTAGGACGCACCTTCCGCCTGCCAAGCCGCGTGGTCCATGGGTTCGATGAACGGCAGGTCCTGCTTTTCGTACACCACGCGCTGGTTCTCAGGCTCCAGCAGCTCTGTCTGTTCGATGCCCAGCAGTTCGGCGAGTATGGCATTAGGCTGATTCCGTTCGTCGAACATTCCCGCGCCGGCGGTGAGAAGCACGCGGCCGCCGGCAGCAACCCATTTGGCAATGGCCTGCGACGCGTCTCGAGAGACGTGCGGGTCGCAGAGGTACAGCACGCGGTACTGGTCGAGCGTGCCATCGAGGGCATCTTCGTCGATCACCACGTCCAGCGGGATCTGCTGCTGGCGGATGGCCACGTACATGGCACGCTTGTTGGCGCCCAGCGGCGGATGGTGGTCGTGCCAGATGTCTCCCGTCTCGCTGAACCACAGTGCGGCAAGGCCGGGGCGAACCTGGCCGTCTTGCACCAGGTCTTCGAACGTGCCCAGCTCGTGCAGGGCTGTACGCACCTGCAAATAGGTCTCCGGCAGGCTGCAATGGTTCTCGGTGTATGCCGCCTGTACGGGCCGGAACTCGAAGAGGTTCACAATCTTCATGCCGTGCCCCAGGTTGTTGTAGAACAGCCGCCGCCAGCTTGCTGGGGTATTGCCGGGCCAGTGGGGCATCACGTACATGTGGATTTTGCCAGCGGGGCGGCCTTTGAGGCCTGCGCGAAACATGTCCAGGAGCAACGCATTCACCTGCTGGGAGCACACGGGGACCTGGAAGATCCAGTCTTCGCTCCAAGGCATGGTCATGCCTCCGCGGCGAAAGAGGGTGATCCACTGATGCACCTCCCCCAGGTAGGGGTAGCCGTGGTGCGGCGAGTAGTTGGCGCCGATTCCGGCGTTCGGCAGGTGCGGGCGCAGGGCCTCGGTAAGGGCACGTTGCTGAGCGATGCCGTATTCGTGCTGGTAGAGCCGAGAGTAGTAATAGAGTGCAGGCAGGCGTTGGGCTGTGGCGGCATCTGGCGCGTAGGCGATGCGCGTCCAGTCGTCGCCGGCATCCGGGTTGAGATCAGATGGCTTGAGGCCGCGCTGCTGTGCCCAAGCGCGGAAGGCGGCGTGGTCTTCGGGGGGAAGTGGCAAGCCGATTTCGTCGCCTAGGCTGACCACGGCGATGCTGTCTGCCAGGCCTTCGGCTGCCAGCCGGCGGGCCGTGCTTTCCAGTTCGGCGGGACCCTGGCCGCGCAGATCAATGTAACCGCGGGCTGGGCCGGCGGCCTTGACGGGCGGCGCGGTGGTGACGTTCAGGCCAAACATGGCCAGGAACTCATCGCGTGCAGCGGTGTAGCGGGGGTTATCAGGCTTGGGGTCGAACGTGTAGGCGTACACGAGGGTCCGTTGCGGCGGCCGGCCGCGCACGGGGCGATCGCGCAGCCAGGCGACGAGGTCGTAGAGGATTTCTTCCAGGGCGCGGATACGGCGCGTGTAGCGGGTATTGGCGTCGTAGGCCAGTTCGAGCCGTGGGGCACGGCACTCGAATGTTGCCAGCGGTGCGAGAACACCGTCTGCCGTTTTTGCTGCCAGTTCGACGGTGTAATGCAATCCTTGGGCTGGCGTGGCGGTGAGGATCCACTGTCCGTCGTTCAAAGAATCGAGCAGGCTGCCTACTTCTAGCCATTCGGTGGTGGTGCCGGGGGGGGCAGAAATGGTGCGTGTCTGCCAGCGGCGGAGGTGGACCCAGTAGGGAGAATGCTCGATGCAAGGTGGGAGTGTCAGGGTGCACTCCGCGCCATCCGGGTGATTAACGAGCCGCAGGAAGACGTCTCCTTCTTGCGTGAGCAGTCCATCCAGCGGCAGGTATGCTTCTCGCTCGATGCGGTGCTGCACGTCGTCGACGTTGGGCGTGAGCAGCACGAGGTCGACATTTCTGCGTGCGGCTGGCTCGGGTTGGTCTACGGCTTCCAGGACGAGCTTGGCGCGGCCGGCTGCGAGTTCGACGGCAGCGTTGTGCCCCTCCCAGACGATGTTCTCGACAGCGCCCCACTCCCAGGCGACTTCGGGCACGATGCGCTTGCCAAAGGCCCAGATCTTGGGGTTGGCGCGCGCCCCGTAAAGGCGGTCCAGCACCACGCGGCCCTGTTGCTCGATGCGCAGGCGAAATTGCGTCTCGAATCGATAGGCGGCCTCGTACCGCACGAGCGCCAGGTACTTTCCGGCGCGGGGCACCTCGACCTCGATTGCGGCCGAGGCGTTGCCCTGCGGCGGGAAACCCAGGTAGGCCTTGCGGCTGAGGTGCGTGTTGGCAAGCGTGGCGGCATAGTAGTTGGTGCCCCAGGGCAGGGCCTGCCAGCCCGGGCCCATGGGCCTAAACTCTTCTGCCTCGCAGACCAGGGCTCCATCGGCCAAGGCCACAACCGGTTGGTCAGCCTGCCGAAAGGCGGCTGCGGCTGCTGCCGCGGCGGCTGCGTCCGCCAAGGCGGACGGCTGTTCGTCCGTTCCCTGCGCAGCCGCCTCGCGGGTACAGGGAGCCGCCAGAACCAGCGCGGCGGCCAAGACGAGACGAGCTTGCAGGAACATGGACGCTCTTGCCACGGGATCACCTCCGAATCGAGCATTGGCTGGACGAACCAGGCACGTCGCCTCGTTGGAGGCATGCCACCTGGGTCACAGGCAGCATAAACTCGCCCAAGCGCGCATGGTAGGGGCGCATCAGGCCTGCGGTCGGAGGTTAGTGGCACCATTGGCCGTGCAGTGCCTACTCTCCGATCACCTTCACCAGCACTCGCTTGGGCCTACGGCCGTCAAACTCGCCGTAGAAGATCTGCTCCCAGGGGCCAAAGTCGAGCTTGCCGCCCGTGACCGCCACCACCACCTCACGGCCCATGATCTGCCTCTTGAGGTGTGCATCTGCATTGTCTTCTCCCGTGCGGTTGTGGTGGTAGTGGTTGGGGTCCGGGTTGAAAGGCGCGAGCTTCTCCAACCACACGTCAAAGTCGCGGTGCAGGCCAGGCTCGTCGTCGTTGATGAACACGCTGGCGGTGATGTGCATGCTGTTCACCAGCACCATGCCTTCTTGCACGCCGCTCGTGCGGACCGCGGCTTCGACCTGCGGGGTGATGTTCACGAATCCCCGCCGCTCGGCAAGCTGCATGGTCAGGTACTGTGTGTACGATTTCATGTGCTCCTCCAGTGCTGCATGGCGGGCGGCACGGTCGGGCCGTAGAATGCCGCCACGCCGGCCGCACCCACGCTACCGGCCGAGTGCCATCGGAACAAGCCAGAGCATGACTTCGAGCCAGCCGCATTATCTGCCGCGCCGCGAGCTGACGTTGTTCGACACGACGTCGATCATCGTGGGCATCATCATCGGCTCGGGCATTTATGAGACGGTGCCGCGCATCGCTGCGGCGGTGAATGGCCCGAGTGTGTTTCTCGCTGCCTGGCTGCTGGGCGGGCTGTTCGCCCTCGTAGGCTCGCTATGCTATGCCGAGTTGGCCGCGGCCTGGCCCGAGGAGGGGGGGGACTACGTGTTTTTGACGCGTGCCTTCGGCCGGCCCCTGGGCTTCTTGTTCGCGTGGACGGCGTTTTGGGTGATTCGCCCTGGCTCGGTGGGAGCGATGGCGTTTGTGTTTGCCAACTACGCTGCCCGCCTGGGATTGGGCGGCACGGCACTCGCACTGGCCTCGTCGGCTGTGGCGGTGCTTACGGTAGTCAATGCGCTGGGCGTACGCTCCGGCAAGTGGACGCAGAATCTGCTAACCGTTGCCAAGCTAGGCGGGCTGGTTTCGGTGGTCGTCGTGGGCCTGCTTTGGCCGCTGAGCGAGCAGCCGGCGCAGGCAACCGAGGCCAGCGGCGCGTCTGGCAGCGGCAGATCCAGCAGCGACACGTCTGGCGGCTTTGGCCTGGCTATGATCCTGGTGCTGTATGCGTACGGCGGCTGGAACGACATGTCGTACGTGGGAGCCGAGGTGCGCGATCCCGCGCGGAACATCTGGCGAGCTTTGCTCTTGGGCGCCGGCACAGTGACGGCGGCGTATCTGTTGGTCAACGTGTCCTTCTTGAGGGCGCTGGGCTTTCGCGGGGTGCAGCAGGCGCAGGCCGTGGCTGCCGATGTCATGCGCCTGGCCCTGGGCCGGCACGCAGAGCGAGCGATCAGTGCGTTGGTGTGCATCTCTGCGCTGGGTGCGATCAACGGCATGTTGCTGACGGGGGCAAGGATCTACTTCGCCCTGGGCAGGCGGCACTCGCTATTTCGACCGCTTGGGCGCTGGAACAGCCGGTTTGAGGCGCCCGTGGTTTCTCTGGTGGCTCAAGCAGTGATAACTCTGTCGGTCATGGCGGGCTTTGCGCACGCTGCCGGCACGGACGGCTTCGACCGCATGGTGCGGTTCGGACTGCCGGCCTTCTGGTTCTTTCTGCTGTTGGTGAGCGTGTGCGTGTTTCGGCTGCGGCGCGTGGCGCCGGATCAGCCGCGCCCGGTGCGCGTGCCGGCATATCCCTTCACGCCCCTGCTGTTTGCGGCCGGCACGGCATACATGCTCTACGCCAGCCTGGCCTATGCCTGGGCGACGCGCAGCGCCGAGGCGTGGTGGTCGATTGGGTTGATGCTCACAGGTGCGCTGTTAGCATGCCTGGAATCGCGCATAGAGAATCCCGGCAAAACCGGTCCGCCGCAAACCTAGCGATGATCGTCGTCCACATGCAGCGCTCGCTGCTTGGCCAACCGTGCGTTCGGCCGGCGGCCAGGCTAGCGGTTGAATAGAAACGCTGGGCTATTAATGAGCGCCCAGGCGAGGTCCTGGATGCCCATCAGCCGGTAGCCTTGCGGGTTCTGCACGGCCGCGGCCGCCTGGGCGGCCAGCCGCTGGTAGTCTGCATCGAGCGTGCGGTAGTGCTCGGCCAGCTTCTGAGCTTGTTCTGCTGATCGCTCTGCGGCCGGCACGGCTAAGATAGCCGCAATCTCCGCCGGCGGCCCCTCAGCAGCAAACGGCGGCGCCGAAGTGGTCACCGCCAGGCGCAGCCGGCCAATGGTGTGCTGGTTCCCCAGGTTATGCTCGAGCGTGAAGGTCAGCACCAGCGGACCAGCCGGCAGCGGTTCGGCCGCCTCGAACGTGATGGTGTGAGACTGGCCCATGCGCGGAGCAATGGCCCAACCGCTAAACGCCTGATTGTTGCCGTCGATCGCAGCCGCGGCCGATAGGCCCTCTTGCGCAAAGCTGGCCCGCGCGTTACGCAGAACCACCGGCTTGGCCTGCGCAGGATCGGCTGCCGGCGCCATCTTCACGCGGAACTCGTTGAGCAAGAAGTTGCCGTTGCCGGCACGCCCCGGGCCGCCGGCGGGCAGGCTGGGGTCGGCCAGCGCTTCCAGCCTGAAGCCAGAAATGCCCGAGCTGTCCACGGTAGCGGTGAAGGTCAAGGTATCGATCGGCGGATTGTTGCCCGAGAGCAGCACCGAGCCATCCTCCTGCTTGGTGATGACAGCGCCGCCTGACGAGACCATGCTGGTGAGATCCACCACCTGCCAGGTGGAGGCCGCGGCGGCCTGTTCCCAGCGTGCCTGCCGCAGGGGCAGGTCTTGGGCCACAAATCGTTGCAGCTCCTCTACCAGGCGTGTCTGGTCTGCCTGGGCCTCTGAGATGACCGCGAGGCTGGCCTCGACCTCTTCAGCAGTGGGGGGACGGCAGAGGATGGCGAGAAACACCTCTTCGATCAGGCGGCGATCGTCTTGCACCTCGGCTGCCAGGCGCGCCAGGCGGTTGTTGGGGTCTGCGATGGCTTCGGCGATCGTGGGGCCGTTGACCAGGTTGAGTGCCTGGCCGAGCATCACGCCGCTGGATCGCTCGCACTCGCAGGCGCTCTCGCGTGGGGGCTTGCCAAACAGGTTCAAGAAGCTGTCTGGCAGCGGCACGTCGCTATCTGGGAGCTGCGTGGCCAGAAACCCCTCGGGCACGCCCGGCAGCTTGGGACGTGCACCCGTGGCGCGGTGGACGGCGTTGTACAGCGTTTCGGCCGGCAGCCGCCGCGCCAGGGCGTGCGAGTAGTTCAGCTCGTCGTCTGCGTTCCACTGGTTGGTTTCCAGCGAGTGCTGGTAGGTGCGAGATTTGCAGATCAGCCTGAACATGTGCTGCACGTCGAAGCCGCTGCTGATGAACTCTTGCGCAAGCCGGTCGAGCAGAGCAGGGTTGGTGGGGGGATTGCCGGCGCGGATATCGTCCAGGGGTTCGATGATTCCCACGCCCAGCAGGTAGCCCCACAGGCGGTTGACGTAGCTCTTGGCGAAGTAGGGGTTCTCGGGTGCCGTGATCCAGCGGGCAAGCTGCTCGCGGCGTGAGGCGTCTTGGGGTACTTGGCCGGCGTGTGCGTAGGGGAATGCGGGCTCGGCGGTCTTGCCGGTGCGTTCGTGCTTGACCTCTCCGCCGGCCTGGTCGTACACCACTTCCACCAGGGGGAGCGGGGCCTCCACGTTGCTGCCGCCTACCGTGCGGCCGGCGTACAGGGGGTCTGCCTTGCGGCCAACCTGTGCGAAGTAGGCTGCCAGGTGGTAGTACTGGTCTTGCGTCCAGCGTTCAAAGGGGTGGTCGTGGCATTTGTTGCAGTTGAACCGCACGGCCAGGAAGAGCTGCGTGGTGTTTTCCATCACGTCTCCTGGGCTGCGCAGCACCTTGTAGTACGAGGCGGGGGGGTTCTCCAGGTTCGACCCGCTAGCAGTGAGAATACTGTACACAAACCGGTCGTAGGGCATGTTCGAGGCGACAGCGTGGCGGATCCAATTGCGAAAGGCCCACGCCCCCTCGTCTCCGAGAAACTTGCGGTTCACTTGCAGCAGGTCGGCCCACTTGTTGGTCCAGTGTTCTACAAAGGCCGGCCCGCCGACCAGCCGGTCGATCAGCTCATTGCGCTTGGCGAGGGTGTCTCGCGGGTCGTCAAGAAACGCGCGCACCTCCTCAGGCTCCGGCGGTACACCGGTGAGGTCGAGATAAACGCGGCGGATGAAGTCTGCGTCGCTGCACAGCCCGCTGGGCAAGACCTTGACGGCTTGCAGTTTCTGATACACGAGTTCGTCGATGAAGTTGTGGGTTGGCACGTCTTGCCAGACGAAACCGCTGCGATCTCCCATGATGATCACGGGCGTGGCGGCATAGGCACCCTCGTAGCGGGCCAGAATCGCGGCCTCGCCCCTGCGGACGGCGGTGGCCAGGCCATGGCGGTCGACCGTGAGTTTCTCGGTTTGGCTGCTTTCCAGAAAGGCTTCGGCCGTGACGTCGCGCACGCTGCCATCTTGGTAACGCGCCAGCACGACAAACTGCTGCCGCGAGCCTGGCAGGTCCAAGGTTGGATTCTGCGGCAGCAGCTCAATCGATTCGACGCGGGGCACGTCCAAGTCGAGCTTCACGCCTGCGGCGATCCACGCACGCAACAGCTCGTAATACGGCTCGCCGCGATGCATGAGCACGCCGCCCACGTGGGGCACTCCCCCGGAGGGCTTGAGCAACATCAGGCTCTGGTCGGGCGCCGCGCGGTTGAACCGCCGACCAGCCTGATCGTCGGTAAGGGCAAGGTAGTCGAACAGCGGGTCGTAGCCGCGTAGCGAGAGCTTGAAGCCGTTCTTGCCGCTGGCCGCGCCGTGGCAGGTCCCGGCATTGCAGCCGAGCTTAGACATGGCCGGCATCACGTCCCGCACGAAACTCACGGCATACGGCTCCGCCAGGCCGCTTGCAGTCACAGGGATCGTCAGCCGCTGGCCGGCTACTTCGGCTGCCAGCTCGCCGCTGCCTTCGGCAGCAGGCCGCACCAGCCCCACGGGCGAAAGGGTCACAAACGGCGGCACCTCCCAACGGGCCAGCCGCGTCGCATCAACGCGCCTCCCGTCCGACAGCTCGGCCGTCAACAGAATCTGCCGATACGCGAAGGCGTTGGTTAGCTCGATCCGGTCCGGCACGGCTTCCAGTCGCACCACCACTGCACCCTCTGGAAGGGCCTCTGCCGGTGCGTCTTCGCCACGTGCCGCCGCCGCCCATCCGCCAAGGTTCAGGCCCGCCACGGCAACCGCGCCACACAGCCAAGCAACTCGTTTCATGGTTTGTTTCTCTGATTCGGTTCCAACCAACCTGACCAGATTCTAAGCACCAACTCGCGTCCTGCTACGGAGCTGCCGCCACCGGCTCCTCCGTGACCAGCGGAACAGGGACGAACTCCTTGACCACCTGGCCGGTATTCGGATCGACCAGCCGTACCAAGCCGTCAAAGCCGCCGGCTGCCACCAGCGTGCCGTCCTGCCGGAAGGCAACGGCGTACACCGGCCCCAGCGTATCGCAGCGGCTGATCAGGCTGCCGTCCGCCTCGGCTAGCACGCGCAACTCTCCCGTGCCCACATTGCTGGCACCCACGGCCACCCGCGTGCCATCGGCACTGTAGCAAACCGAAAACACGCGGCCCGGCAGCGGCTGGGCCTTGAAACGCTCGATACGGTTGAAGTCGTCGCCGATCTGCCGCGCCCGCGTGCGATACATCTGGTAGATCTTGGGCTCGCCGTCCGAGCCGCCGATGAGCAGTTCGTCGCGCGTGGGATGCCGGTCGACGCTCATCAACCCCCCCTTGAGCGCCCCGGGCGTGATGCTGGTAATGTTGTCGACAAACCGCTCAGTGGCCACCTCGGTGAGTTTCATCGATCGGTCTCGGCTCACGCTCACCAGATGCGAGTTGTCTGTGGAAAACACGGTGTCGAGCACCCAGTCGTTGTGCGCCCCTTGGTAGAGCACCTGTTTTCCAGTGGCCGCTTCGATGGCCCGAACCGTGTTGTCGGCACAGCCGAACGCGATCCACTTGCCATCGCTCGACCAGCTTGCGCCATAGAGCGTGTCGTAAGTGACCGCGTGCGAGAGTACCAGCTTTCGCTCCGCCACGTCCCAGACCTGCACCTCGCCAAAGCGAGCAGGCGAGCCGCCCGTCACCGCCAGGTACTTGCCGTCGGGGGAGAAGACGGCCGACTCGATCCGCTCCGAGAGGCCCACTAAGCGTGCCTCCAATAGGCTGCCGTCTGCACGCCACAACAGCACCTCGTGATATCCAGAGATCGCCAAGAGCGTGTCGTCGGGCGAGAAGTCCAACGACGTGATCACCGGCGGCAGCGTGTAAACCGGTGGATGCTCCATGTCCACCGCGTCCTGGGCACCCTGAGGCGTATCGTCATGAGCGCCTTCGGCAATCCAACGGCGGATAAGGTCGATCTGCGCCGCTGTGAGCGGCTCTGCATCCTGTGGCATCAGCGGCGGCTGGCCGTCTCGGGGCGTGATGTACTGCACCAGCAGGCTTTCGTCGGGCTTACCAGCCACAACCGCAGGCTCCTGCGTGTCGCCGCCTTGCTGCATCTCGGCAAAGCTAGTCAGCAGCAGGCCGCCGGAGCGCTTGGCCGGCTGGTGGCATCCCTGGCAATGGTCTTGCAAGATCGGCCGGATGTCTTTGTAGAAGCTAACCGGCTGGGGCGCATCGGCAGCCGGTTCCTCGGCAGGCAGGCCAGTGGCTGCCAGCCAACCCCACACGGCCAGGCAGATGGCCAGCCCCAGCTTCCGAAACGCAAGAGGCGGCAGGAGTCGATGCAGAACTGAGGCGATCATGCTGGGCACCGCGTGTTCGGCAAGCTATCAAAAGGCTGGAGGTTTGCTGGCCCACGCACGTGACGCACAAGAACAGGGGGGCTGCCAAGCAAGGGGCAGCCGCGCCTTGGGCCAGGCGGGAACTTGAGTATAAACTCTGCCCGCTCACATAGACAAGTAGCGGCCGCACAAACCCACGGTGGCGCCGCAAGCATCAGCCCTCGCTGGAGCCCCGTGTTAAGCGGGCGCACAGGCGGCGCGTCCCGTACGACCGATGTGCGGCAGAGAGCCAGCCGCGATGGAGAGGGGCGCCCAGAGCACGTGCTACTTCTTCCGGCTGGTGTGCGGGCCGAGTTGTACCGGCTCTTGCTACCCGCTCAGGGCGCAGCGCACTCGCCATCTCTTTCGGCCGGCGTGCGGGCTTGAGGGGGTTGGGTACGGTGCCGCCCCGTCTGCGCAATGCACATGCCATCTTTCTTAGACAGTGTGCAGGCCCTGGACTAGCATAGAAAAGTGCAGAACCAAAGAAGAACCCACGGGGCGAACTGCTTCGCCCCGTGGGTGGCTGACATCATCGCTTCTTGTGCTCAGGGGTGTGGCGTCAATACGTGAACAGCACCTCTGTAGCCCAGGTGAACTGGTGCCGCTTGGTGCCGTCGTCGTAGGGCCGCAGGCCTTGGGCATTCAGCGGGCCGTCGTACCAGTCGAGCCGCCAGCTCGGCCGGATCACCAGGTTCTTGTTCCAGTGGTAATTCGGGCCGATGGTGATCTCGTAGAAGCTTCCGTCGAAGCCGCTGCGAGCCACAGGCAGGCCGCGGAGCCGCCCGTCCGGCAGCGTGGGCAGAAAGCCGCCGACGCGGAAACCGCCATCATCGCGGAACCACTCGCTGCGGATACCCCACGTCCAGCACTCGTTGATCTTGTAGAACACGTACTTGTTGACCCCGTACCACCAAGCCGGGCCGCCACGCGCCAGGGCCGCCGACTGCGTGCCCAGGTCGCTCTGTAGCACCACGCTCAGGCGATCGTTGAACTGTTTGCTAATCACCAGCGACTGCACGTACCGGCCCGTGAAGCGGCCGATCTGGTTCAGCTCGCGCGAGTAATGGTTCACATAGGCGATCGAACCGCCGTTCTCGCCCGTATAAGTCCAGCCTCCCAAATAGCCGAGGTGCGGGTTGCCGCGGTTATCGAAATTGTCCCACCCGCGCGTAATGCCCGAGATGAGCGCCACATTGTCGGTCCACTGGTACGTGCCCATCACGCCCGTATGAGTGAAGGGCTCGCCGTACTGGTGGGTATATGGGTGCGAAGCAAAGAACACATACGCGGCCATCACACCCTCGTAGCCTACCGGGGTGTACCAGTGGCCGATCTTGAGCTTCAGATCGTTGTAGGCCACCTCGCCGTAGAACTGCGGCAGGGCCAGGCCGTAGAAGCGGCTGCCGCGGTTCCAATCGGGCCGGCCATCGCCGAACGTTTCCAGGCCCGTGGCTGTAGTGAAGCGATGATCGGTTCCGTACAGGCCGTCCGTGCGGAAGCCGAGGGCGAGCCCCTCGCCGTCGTTATTGGCCAGCCGCTCGATGTACAGGTACTGCTGGTTGAGCTGGTAATCGTTCGAGCGGTCGTTGAAGGTCATGGGGCCATTGAACCGGTCGGCGGGCCGTTCGGTGTTCCAGGTGTAGCTCTGGGCGGTCCAGCCGGCGACGGTGATCCCCCAGCACTGGAGGCGTGGGAACAGGTCGGCGATGGCGAAGGGGCCTTCGTCGCAACAAGCGGTGTCGCAGCCATCGCAGCAACCAAGGTCGCAGCAGCCTCCATGGGAATCGGCGGCGGCGTGCTCGTGGCTGCCTTGCGCCGATGCGGCGGGATCGGCCGGAGCCGGCTCCTGATCTGCCCCGGCGTAGTAGCTGTCGTAGGCGTAGTAATCGACTGGCTGTGCCTCGGAGTCGTAGACCGCGTCTGGATAAACCTCGTATGCAGCGGGCCGCTGGGCGGACGCGGTGGTGCCCCACAGCAGGCCGGCGGTGGCCAATGCCATTGCTTTCAGGGAAGTCCTCATGTGCTCTTTCACTCCCATTCCGTAGGATGTTCCAATGCGCCGCGTGTCCGCCAACACGTCGCCGGCGAGATAGGTCGAGACGCCAACGTGCAATGGCGTCCCAGGATTCGCATGCGGGACGCGAACCTCATTCTGCCTATCGGTGCCCTGACGTGCCGCCGTGCAGAAGAAATCGTCTAGTGCGGCTAAATGCCCTGTACCGCAGGCCGTGGGTTGGCAAAGCCGCGAACGCTGGCAAACCCTGCGGGGGACTCGTTGCTTCCACCTGTGGGCGCGTCAGGGTAGGATACATGTCTGCATGCAGTGGTGGGCATGCATGCGCGGTTGTCGGTTAGTCTGGCTTATTCCGCGGCTGGTGTATTGGATGGCCAAGTACCATAAAGACGACGAGCCCGTTCCCGGTTACCGGCTGGTGCAGTATCTCGGTTCCGGCGGTGCTGGAGAGGTGTGGAAGGCCAAGGGCCCTGGCGACGTGCTGGTGGCCATCAAGATGCTCTCCATCGACACCGAGCGTCGGCTTGCCGACCGCGAGGTGAAGGCGCTCACGCTGCTGAAGAATATCCGCAATCCCTTCCTGTTGCCGATTTTCGGCATGTGGCTGCGCGACGATGAGGGGCACATTCTGCTCGATGCCGACGCGGCTGCCGCGGAAGCCGCGGCGGGCAAGACCACGCCGCGTGGGCAGGCGAGTCCCACGCTGGTGGTCGACCTCAAGAACTACCGCCGGCGTACGCTCGAGCTGGTCATTGCCATGGGCCTGGGCGAAAAGACGCTGCTTGACCGGCTCAAACAATGTCCGGAAGGTGAGGGCATCCCCGTCGAGGAGCTGATGCGCTACATGCGCGATGCCGCCCGCGGCCTGGACTTCCTCAACGCCCAGCAGCACGACCTGGGCGATGGCCAACTGGTAGCCATCTACCACTGCGACATCAAGCCCGAGAATATTCTCATCGTCGGCGGCGGCGTGCAAATCTGCGACTTCGGCCTGGCCAAGGTGGTCAACCCTGGCCGCTCCAGCGCGACCATGGCCGGCTTCACGCCAGATTACGTGGCGCCCGAGGTGGTCGTCGACAAGCTCCCCAGCCCCACCAGCGACCAGTACTCGCTGGCCATCACCTACTATCGCCTGCGCACCGGCCGCTCGCCCTTTCCAGATGATTGCGGACTTTACGAGAAGCTGGACCGCCACCGCAACGGCCAACTCGACTTCTCGGGGCTCACCAATCCGGACGAGCGGAGAGTGGTTCAAGTGGCCACGCACCGCAACCCCACCAAGCGGTACTCGAGCAACGAAGAGTTCGTCCGCCGCCTGGAGGAGGCGCTCGACCGCAGCAAGACCCAGCCGCTGCCGCCGTCGGGACCGGGGCCTGGCTGGGCGCCCTTGGAGGGAGGCGACCTGCTAGGCTACACGCTGGAAGAACGCGTGTACCTGGGCCGCCACACGCAGGTTTGGCGAGGCCGCAGCCGCGACGGATTGGTTCGCGCGCTCATCATTCGCGATATTTCGGCCGCCCCCAACTCGGTGTCGCCCGATGCCCTGCGCTGCATTCAGGGGCTGCCCCACGAGCGGCACGGCGAGCTGTGGGAGCTGAAAAACTACGCCTTCCTCGACGACGAGGGACGGCTCATCGAACTTTCGGGACCGCGGACCAATCTCCCGCCGCCTCATACACTGATCCTGGTTGGCCGCTACGCGCGGCAGAACCTGCAACAACGGCTGGCGGAGCGGCTGCGCGAGACGGGCAGCGGCATCGATCCCGCCGAACTCCTCCCCTACATGCGCGACCTGGCACGCGCGCTCGATACGCTCAACAACGTGCGGCTCGCCAGCAGCGTGCAAACCGCTCAATCTTCCGATCCGCTCGCCGAAACGGTCGACATGGAGCGACTGCGCGACGGCCAGCGCTTTGTGCGCATCTTGCACACGAACTTGCGGCCCGCCAATTTCTTGCTGCTCAAAGACGGCCGCGTGCAGCTCGGCAACTATGCACACGTCAAGCTGATCGAGGGAGACGCCCAAGACTTCCCCCCCACTGACGTCGCGTGGGACCCGCCCTACAGCGCGCCCGAGGCAGCTACGGGCCGGCTCACCCGCTGGAGCGATCAGTACGCGTTGGCCATGTGCTACGTGCAGCTCCGCACGGGCAAGCCCGCGCTCGATACCGGTGCCAGCACCCAGGTCGCCGCCCGGCCCGAGCCGCTGCCGCGGATAGACCTCTCGCGGCTCACGCTCAGGGCCGAACGCAAGGTGGTCGCCCGCGCCCTAGCCGAACGGCCCGACGATCGCTGGCCAGATTGCAGCAGCTTCGTCGAGGCACTGCACGAGGCAACCACCGCCCCACCGCAGGATTCGACCCCCTACCTGCGTAGGGCGGTCGCCGCCGCCCTGCTCGGCCTCGTCGTTCTACTGGGTTGGATCAATCGCAACACGCTTTCCAACCTCGGAAGCGCGCTGGTCGGCGGTGGTGTCGACCAGGGCCAGATCGTTCGGCAGCAAATTGCAGACGCGCTCGATCAGGCTGAGCGAGCAGCGGGCGAAAGCGACTGGGATACGGCAGACGCTATGCTCACGCAAGCTGAAGAGAAGATGGCGCAGGTGCCGGCGGGTGTCCGCGTCGAAGACCTCCAGCAGCGGGCGAGCGATATCAGGGAGCAGATCAAAGCAGCGCGTGGTAGTGATGGTGCTTACGACCCTGTGCTTGTGGGGAAAATGTTAAAACTCGCTGCTGCCGGGCTGAAGCGGGGGGACGCCCAAGCCGCGCTGCGGCAGGCCGAAGACTGGCGCAAGAAAGTTCGGGATCCCCGCGTGGGGGAACTCGCTGAGTATAAGCTCATCGGCGCTTGTGCCCTCGCCAAGCTCGGCCGCTGGGACGAGGCGGGCAAAGCGCTCGACGAGGCCGTAAAGCTCGACGAGCGGCATGCTCAGGACGAGCGCGCCGTGAGCCTGCGTATTCTGCTTGAGTTCCGCTCGTCGGGCTGGCAGTCTGACGCCGAGGCCCGCCAGAAGCTGGCGGATCTCCTCGAGCCGCTGCGCACCAAGGCCCCTTATGCGCTCTTTGCCGCTGAGATTCGAGAGCATGTCTCCAGCCTGGCGCGTGCCGAGTTGGATGTGGCCTGGCGTTCGCTCGATGATTCCAAGGCACGTGCTGCCGCCTTGCAGAACCTCGCCCGGCTGCCGCTGGCCCTGGCCTCAAACCGTCCGTCTCTGGAGGCAGAGGCCGCTATCTGCACGACGCTCTTCGACGCCGGCGACGACCCGCAGGCCCAGTTGAACGCGCTTGCTGCCGTACCGCAGCAACACTGGGAAAACCTCACTCAACCCGAGGCAATCGCAGCCGTTTGCCAAGCGGTCCACGCCGCAGCGTCGGCCGCGGCTGCGCCCGAGACGCTGTGGCAAGGTTACGACCTGCTCCGCAGCGCGGCCCAGGCGTCTCCCGATCTGGCGCACCACGAGGCGTCGGCCCTGCGCTGGGAGCTAGCAGCCGACTGGGTCCGCAAACAGGTGCAGCGCCCCGATGAGCCGGACTGGCAACAACTGGAACAAAACCTCGTAGAACTGCTACAGGACGCCGAGGCGGCAGCAACGGTCCACCGTGCGCGGAGCGATGCCCTGGCATGGGCCCAGGCTCTGTTGGCCGAATGCCGGCTGAACCTGAAGTCCGACCCGCAATCCCTTGGTCCGATGCTTGCGAAGGCCAAGAGCGAAGCCGGCGGAGATGCGTTACTCGGCGCCTACGTTGCGTCGCTGGATGCCAGGCTCGATCATGTGCGGAGCCTTGGCCCCTCCCAACTGATGAGCGCCGCCGAGCGGCTCGCTAACGCCTATGGCGAAGCCCAAGCACAGCCAGTGCTCGGTGTTCCATACCGCCGGCGTGCCGCAGAGCAACTGTTGGTCGATGCCGCCTTGCGCAGGCTCAGACTGGCAGGCTTTGCGGATCTGCTCGAAGAGCCAGGCGACGACCTCTTTCGGCAAACACCCCTGGATGGCCCCAAGAACTGCTTCAACGCCGTGCCCGACGCCCAGCAGGTTGCCAAATGGTTCAGCACCGTTTCCGGCTCTTCGCCCGTACCTGAGGAGTGGGGGGCCCCAGCGCTGGCGCTGCACATCTTGGCGCTGTTTCACGCTTCAGGCGCAGAACCGGACGAGGAGCTGAGCACACAGCTCGCTACAGCCGTGCACAGGCTGCCGTCCCAGCTCGAGGTTCAGGGCCGCGCCTACAAGCTGCGAGATCGGGCGCAATGGCACTTCGTTCTGGCCCGCGCTTACCAAGCGAAGCAGCCGCGGCTATCTGTCCAAGCCTATGCGATGGCATACGAACTTTCTTCCCAGGGTGTGCGGGCGCGGGACCTTTGGGAGCCGGTGGTGGCTCGCGGGCTGGGAGTTTTCGAGTCGAGTCTGAAGCAGCAGGCCGCCGCTCTGGCGCAGGAGGTCAAGCTGGCCGCGGCGCGGCTGTACGCGGCCAAGGCGGAACTCGTGGATCGCGATCCATCGCTTGCGCAAGGGGGCGAGGGTGCTGCCCCGGTAGAAGCAGCATCGCTGAAGGCGGATGCCTATACCGAAGCCTTGCAACTTGTGCCGGAGAATGCCAGCTACCGGGCGCGGCGCGGGCTGGCGCGGCTGGAGCTGGTCGCTGCCGACCTGGATCAGATCGAGAAGGAAGATGTCGAGCCGCTCTTCGCGGCCGGCCGCGAGCTGCCCTACGAGGCCTATGAACTGCGCGGCAAACTGCGGTTGTTCCAGGCCAGCCGCTTGAGCGTGTTTGCCGCTCGCCAGCAGAAAGAAAACCTGCTCACCGAGGCGATGGGAGATTGGGACGAGGCTCTGCGGCACATCGACAGGCGGAGTTCCGATTATCCTGGTTTTCTGGTGCGAAAGGCATACGTCCACCTGCACCTATCTAACCTGCGCGACCCGTGCCGCGACGACTACCGCACGCTGGTGCGCGAAGATCTGAACGCGGCCGTGGCCGCTGCCACGGAGGCTACACGCGTCCCCAGGCGATGGCGGGAACATGAGGCGTTCGATGCCTTGGGCAACGCCGTCGAAGACTACGGCTGGCTACTGCAAGAATACGACCGCTACCAAGAAGCCCTGGGAGTTTTTACCCAAGCGGTCGAGGCGGCGCGCCGCGAGGGTCTCTCGTCGGCCCGCTCGCTGATGAACCGCGGGCGATGTGCGTACAAGGCCCTGGCAGCAGCGCTCACGCCGCCGCCAAAGAGAACGCAGGGTGGCGGCCAGGAACTCGAGGACCGCTGGCAGCGCCAGGCCTGTGGCCTGCCGCTTGCTGAACTGGTGCAAAACGCACGGCAGGATCTGGAAGATGCCGCCCTGGATCCCGACGCACCGCCCGAGGTGTGGGCCGAGTGTGCGCTGTGGCTGGCTCGGCTGCTGCCTGCACTGAAAGAGCCAGAGAATGATGCCGCTGTCGACAAGTGGCACGAAGCGCTCACGCACGTCAGCAGCGATCCACGAGCGCCGAACTGGCCCTTGTTCCAGGTAGAGGCAGCGGAGTACTTTATGTCCTACGCGCAGCGGCTCCGCACAGACCAGGCGGGTGCCGGGGCCAGAGAGCGTGCCAATCGCCTGTTGGAGGAGGCGACGCGACGCGCGCAGCGGGTGGTCGATGTAGCCATCGAGGCGGGCATCGGCATGCCTTACCGGTTGAGGGCAGTGCGAGTCTTACAAACAGTGCTAGCTATGGATGGGCGTCCTGCCGAGGCAGTAGGGCTGTACGAAACGTTGGCCCAGGGCTTAACCGAGCAGGATCCTGACCAGCGTATGCTGCTGATCGAGATCCTCTGCCAGCGGGCCCGCTTCATGCTGAGCATACCGGCCCTGAAGCGCGACGGCCGGGCGGTCGCCACGCGGGCACTGGACCTGGCAGCGGGTGCCGACCTGCCCTGCACTCAGTCGCGCGCCCTGGCAGCGAATACCGCCTTCGACTTGGCAAGAGAGTTACGCGCGGAGGCCATCGCCTCAAATGCCTCTCCCGAACAGAAGCGGGCGTACAGGACGGCGCTGGAACGGGCGGCGATCCACTTTGAGGCCGCCCTCAAGGATGCGAAGCCAGAAGGGTCTGCGCTTGCCCGGCTGCTGTTTGCCCAGACGATGCTCCTGCTCAGGGAGATCCTCGCCCAATCGACACCGGCCCAAACGCTAAGCGGAGAGTGGCTGGCTCGTTACAACGCCGCACGCGGCTCGCTGCAAGAAGTCTCAACGCTACTGGAAACGGCAGACCTCGGCCTGAACAAAGATGCAGAGACGGCCATCCAGGATACGTTGAACCAGATGCGCAGGCCATAAAGGCGGTGCGTGCCTTGCCTTGCCCGGCCTGCCCCAGCCAGCGTGGCATCAGATTCGCTTGTGCCAGTGCGCGTCCCAGTCGTTCGCGCTGCCGGCCATTGCCCAGTAAAGGATCAGGCCAATAATGCCGAATAAGCACAACATAGCGACTATTGTAGTCGCATACCCGCACTATACCCGCCCATAGCCGCTGCCTTGGCCCAGCCGACGCACGAAGCGACCGCCTCGAGCCTGCGCGCGGCACAATCAAGGAGGATTGTCCATGCGTTGCATGCGCTCCCTGTGGCGCTACGTGGCTTGCGTGACACTGGTTCGTGTCATTGCAGCGCCTGCGATGCTCGCGGCCGAGCCTCCACGAGCGCCAAGGGCCTACATGGCAGGCACCATCGCGGCGGCGGGGCACAAGGTGCAGCAGCCGGCCCCAGCGAGCCATGATGGCGGCAAGTCATCCAACCGGAGCCCCGCCAGCAAGTCTAAGTCTCGAAAGGCGGCAGCCGCCCCACGGCGGACGGCACAAGGTGATGTTAACCAGAACGACGGCATGGCCATCGCCACAGACGACCCCGATGGCATGCCCATGCTCGGCCGTACCGGCGCTATTCAAGAGCGCAGCGGCCGTTTCGTACTTGCAAGGCAGCCCCTCTCCCAGCCGCTAGAGACAACGCAACCCATCGAGGCGACCGCTCCCATCGCCATCGGCCAGCCAGTCGAGACCTTCAATCCTGGTGGGGCTATCGGCGAGACGACGGGATCGTTCCTCACCAGCGCCGAACTTCGCAGCGTTGTCACTGCCAACCCCGCCGCCAGCGCCGGGAACATCAATGCCGTCACATCGGCCGGCGCCCCGGATCTTGGCCAGTCTCTGGCCGAGAACATCCGCGCCGTACAGACGCAGCGGCGCTCGCCCGTCGCACAAGCCCCCTACATCCGTGCCTTCAAGGGCGGCCAGCTCTATACCCAGCTTGACGGCGCCTACTGGGTGCCGGCCCGCCAAGACCTCGATACGATCCTGAGCAAAATCGACGCCGGAAGCGTCGAAGACGTGGTGGTGATCGCCGGCCCCTATAGCGTACTCTACGGGCCAGGATTCAGCTTCATCGACATTGTCTCCTTGCCCACCCCGCGCAACCAGCCGCTGGAGTTCCGCACCGCTGGTTCGTACATCAACAATGGACGCCAGTGGTACGGCCGCGAGGTGGTCTCGGGCGGCACCGATGACTTCGGCTTCCGGTTAAGCTACGGCCACCGCACGGGCAGCGACTACCGCTCGGGCGACAGCACGTTCATCCCCTCGAGCTACAACAACCGCGATGTGTTCGCGGACTTCGGCTACAGCCTGAACCCGGACCAGCGGATCGAGTTCAACTACCGTCGCATCGATCAGACCAACACCGAGTACCCGGCCCAGGTGTTCGACATCGACGACCTGGTGAGCGACGGCTTCAACGTCCGCCTGATCGATACCGACCCCACTGGCCCCTGGAACCGGCTGGTGGTGGGCGGCTGGTACAACCGCACACGATTCAACGGCGACTCACTGGCGGGCGCCAAGGGAAGCCAGGTGGTGCCCAACGCATTCACCAACCCGGCACACAACGTGGTAAACCGCATCGAGGGCGCGCTGGCCCGTGCCGGCGGCAGTACCGACCCCACCGACGTGAGGTTCGTCGGCTTCACCGATGCCGACATCCTCTCTACCGGCGGCCGCGTTGCCATGACCTTTGGCGACCTGGACGACATCAACCTCACCACCGGCGGCGACTTCCGCTATCTCAGCCAGTCGATCAACGAGCGGTTCCTGATCAGTGCGGAGCCCACCGTCACGGGCTTGCCCTCCGAGATCCAGACCAACCTCCCGCGCAGCAACCTGGCCAACCCAGGCCTGTTCTCCGAACTGGCCCTGCCGATGACCACCTACTGGACAGCCCGCCTCGGAACCCGCATCGATTGGGTGCACACCAACGTCCGCCGCGGCGAGCTGCGAGGCTTCAACCCCGGCATCGGCCCCATGACCGGCAGCTATAACGGCTCTCTCCCGGGCGTCTCCACAGACCTCGACATCCTCACCCAGAACGACACCATGTTCGGCGGCTACATCACCAACGACATCCAGCTTACCGACACCCTGGGCGTCAACGGCGGATTCGGCTATGCCCAACGCCCCCCCACGCTCATCGACCGGTATGCTGACGCCGTGTTCCTCGGCATCATCCAGAGCGGCTTCAGCCGCGTGATCGGCAAGCCCGATCTCGACCGCGAGCAGAACCTGCAAGTCGACCTGGGCATGACCGTGAACTTCGAGAACGCCCGCGGATACGTGCGCGGCTTCCACGCCTGGGTGCTCGACTACATCACCTACAGCGTGGCCCGCGTGGACGACCCCACGGGCGCGCGGCTGCTGAGCACGGTCAACACTCGTTACGCCACGTTGCGCGGCTGCGAAGCCTCGACAGAGCTGGACCTGACCGGCTGGCTGTCGCCGTTTGCCACCATGACCTACGTGAACGGCATCGACCAGCAGATCGATCGGCCGCTGCCCAGCATCCCGCCCCTGCAAAGTCGCATGGGTATTCGCATCCACGACCTGGACGGCGGCCGCCGCTGGGGCCTGGAGTTTGCGGCCCGGCCCGTGGCGCCCCAGAACCTGATCGGCACGGTGCGCACCACCGGAGCCGAAGACGACCGAACGCTCGATCAGACCATCGAGTTTCCTACGGCCGGGTTCACCACATGGCATCTGCGCGGCTACTGGAACCCGCGCCGCAATCTGCACCTGGTCTCCGGCATCGACAACCTGTTTGACAAGAACTACATCGAGCACCTCAGCCTGCGGCTTCCGGCCGATGCGAACGGTCCGGTGCTGATTCCGCCCACGCTGGTCCTCTCGCCAGGTTTCACCCCGTACTTTAACCTGGAGTGGATCTACTAGCGTGAGGATCGGGATGTGATCGAAGGCACCGTGCTGGTGACCGGCGCGGCCGGGTTCATCGGCAGCCACTTGGTAGAACTGCTGCTGCAAGAGACGGCTTGCCGGCTGGTGTGCCTGGACGATTTCAATCCCAGCTACGATCCGGCGCGCAAGCGAGCGAACGTAGCGGGCTTTGCCATGCACCCGCGCGTGCGGCTGGTCGAGGGAAGTTTTTGCGACCCCGAGTGCGTGCAGCGACTGTTTGCCGAGGAGGCCATCACGCACGTGGCGCACCTGGGGGCGCATGCCGGCGTGCGTGCCAGCCTGGCCGAGCCGCTGCGATACGAGCGCGTGAACGTGGGGGGGACGCTGGCCCTGTTAGAGGCCGTGCGAGGGAGGCCGCTTGAGCGGTTCGTGCTGGCTTCGTCTTCGACGGTTTACGGCGCCGGGGCCGGAGTGCCGTTCCAGGAAGATGCTCCCCTGGGCGTGCCGCTCTCTCCCTACGGGGTTTCCAAGCGTGCCGCGGAACTCTTGTGCCTGATGTATTGGAGGGTGCACGGCGTGCCTGCCGTGTGTGCGCGGCTGTTTAGCGTCTATGGCCCGCGGCTGCGGCCCGACCTGGCACTGGCGGTTTTTACAGAGGCTATCGACAGCGGCCAGCCCATCCCGCTGTACGGAGACGGCAGCGTGCGGCGAGACTTTACCCACGTGAGCGACATCTGCCGCGGCCTGCTCGCGGCCCTGGCGTCCGACGCCGCCGTGGGCGAGGCCGTGAATTTAGGGCATGCACAACCGGTTGCCATGCGCGTGGTGATCGAGTGCATTGCCGCGGCGGTGGGCAAGCCGGCAAAGATCGACCAGCGGCCCGCCTCGCCGGCAGATTTGCCGGTCACGTGTGCCGACCTGGGCAAGGCCCGCCGGCTGCTCGGATACGAGCCGCGCGTTGCTTTTGAAGAAGGCGTGCGGGCATACGTCGAGTGGTATCGCCAGTCGGCTGGTACATGATGCGCGGCAATTACCGCCGGTCCGAACCTATGCGATCCCCACCCGGTATCTCTAAGCTCCCCCACTAAGGGGACGCAAAGGGTGGTCAGAAGCGGCGTACACCGCGCTAGCACTCACAGCGTCTGCGTGCGCGATGTTTCGCGCGTCCGACCGCACTGCCCGCCGCTGCCATGGGAATCAGCGGCACACATGCGCCGCTCTGCCAACTGGGGTGGCACTGCTGGAACGCCGCCGAAAAGGCGATTGTTGATACCAACGAAGCATTCCTCGGCCGCATACAATCAGCCGGGAAAGTGGAGCGGAGATGCTGCGCTACGCAGCACAAGCGTCGCCGCGCCATCAGCAGCCTCGCTTGTCCACGGTGCCAGCGGTGTTCGGCCTGTCAGAGCAAGCGAGGGCGCTTGTTCTACGGCATCGCATGAGCGTCTGCCAGGCGATAGTCTTGTAAGTACGGCGCGTTGTGGGCCGCGCCGATTGCGACGTAACGAATGCCTACAACCTCTGGGGCACAAGGTCCACGAACCAAAAACCGTCCCGTAGCAGGGGGTCGCCCACGTGTACCCTTATTGGGGCTGTGAACATCGGCCCGGCGCAACAGAAGGTGTGGAACTCCCCTCGCTCGCCGCACGGATCGACGCCTGAGGGCAAAGCAGCCAAGAAATCGGCATCAAAGATGCGGCCCACGAATCGCGCGTCCAATTGTCTCGGATCAACACAGGTGAGTACTGCCCGCAGATTCGCGGCAAGCATCTGCCGCGCCAGCAGAGGCGTGTCATCCGGCGTGCCCCAAAGTGGAAACAACGGTTCGAGCCCCGTACCTGCTAGCTGCCGCTCTCGGTAGGCGCGCACATCTGCAAGATACAGGTCGCCAAATGCGATGTGTGTGATGCCTTCCCGCCGCGCTCGTTCGATGGCAGACTGCATGCGGGCTTCGTACACGTCGTTGGTACAGGGCCACGGCAAGAAGATGGGCCATAAAGGCAGTGCCGTTAGCGCCGCCTGGGCTTCGACCAACTCTCGGCGAACGGCGTGCATGGCGACGCGGTCTGCGGCCTCGTTGAACGTGGTTAGCAGACCGACGACGCTAACGTCGGTGCGTTGCCGCAGGACGTGCAAAGCCCAAGCACTATCTTTTCCCGAACTCCACGAGAGCAGCACGTGTTTCATGCTCTAGCCTCGATTAGGGGCCTCGCGGGCAGAGAAGGTCAGGGCTTGGGAAAGTAGCGCCGCCGGCAGGCGGGCCGGCGGCCGATTCCAATCGGGGCTCAGTGCGCCGGCCCAGGTCTTTGTAGCACCGGGCAAGCGGGAAACAATGCCTATAACGCCTTTGTCAAGCAGACTTCAAGGGCGGGCGCTCGCGCAGCACGGGGAAGGCATCTTCCACTAGGGCCAGGCTGCCAAGGAGCACTCTGTCGTAAGCTGTGTCGCCCGCCAGCGTACGGCGGCAGAATGGGAGTTACCCCAAAATGACAGGCAACCGGTCCGTCGGATGTGTTGGGGTAGGAGGAACCTAGGACGCACACGCCCGAGTTACAAGCAGAATAAACGCAGAAGCCGGTCACTTGCCGAGGCACTGCGGCGCCAGTGCTTTCGCGCTTGCGGCTGGCGCGGCCCTACAAGCGGCGCAGGAGGGTGAACTCGTCGAACGTTATGGTGGTCAGCGAGCCGTCATCGAGCCGCAGGACCACAAGATCGCTGAACACCTTGTCGTCGAACTGCCGCTGGAAGTGCAGGCCGTGCCGGCGGCGTTCGACGCGTTCGACAGTTCCCACGGTGCGCGACTGCCAGCGCCGCTGGCCGACCTTGACTTCGTGCAGGATCTCCACGCGGTCTCCGGGCCGCAGGGCATTGACCTCTTCGCGGGTCGTGGCGTGGGAGAAGGCGGGCGATTCTGGGGGCCCTACGGCGTGTGGCTGCATGGCCGGTCACACCTCCTTGGCATCGATCCAGCCCATCAGCCGGCGGAGCTGCCGACCCACCTGCTCGATGGCATGCTGCCGCTCGCGGCGGCGCATAGCTTGAAAGGCTGGCGTGCCGGCGCGGTTTTCCAAGATCCACTCGCGTGCGAACTGGCCATTCTGGATCTCAGCCAGGATCTTCTGCATCTCGCGGCGGGTTTCTTCGGTGACGATTCTCGGTCCGCGGGTATAGTCGCCATACTCTGCGGTGTTGGAGACGCTGTAGCGCATGTAGCTTAGCCCGCCCTGGTAGAACAGGTCTACGATCAGCTTCAGCTCGTGGAGGCACTCGAAGTAGGCCATCTCCGGCTGGTAGCCGGCCTCGACCAGCGTTTCGAAGGCTGCCTTGACCAGCGCGCTCACGCCGCCACAGAGCACGACCTGTTCGCCGAACAGGTCGGTCTCGGTTTCTTCGGCAAAGGTAGTCTCCAGCACGCCGCCGCGGGTGCCGCCGATGCCCTTGGCATAGGCGAGCCCCAGGCGGCGGGTCTCTTCGCTGGCTCCCTCGTTGGTGGCCAGGAGGCAGGGGACGCCGCCGCCGCGCACAAACTCGCTGCGCACCAGGTGGCCGGGCCCCTTGGGGGCCACCAGCAGCGTGTCGACCCCCGGCGGGGCCTGTACCTGGCCGAAGTGCACGTTGAAGCCATGGGAACACATGAGGATCTTGCCCGGCTTGAGGTGCGGCAGCACATGGGCACGATAGAGGTCTGCCTGCACCTCATCGGGCAGCAACATGTTCACCAGGTCTCCGCGCTGGGTGGCCTCGGCCAGCGAGACGGGTTCGAAGCCGTGGCTCTTGGCAAGGTCGTAGTTGGGGCCGCCGGGACGTTGGGCCACGATCACGTCGCAGCCGCTGTCGCGGAGGTTCTGGGCGTGTGCGTGGCCCTGGGAACCATAGCCGAGGATGGCGATGGTCTTGCCCTTGAGCAGCGAGAGGTCGGCATCTTTGTCGTAGTAGATCTTGGCAGGCATCGATGCGGCGGGGGTTACAAGTAGGGGTTTATCAAGGGTTCATGCGTGCGCCGATCGCTCGGCGCGGCATGTGTACACGATGGATGGGAGCCGCTGCAAGGCTCGTGAAGGCTGTCGAGGTCCCAGGGCGGCGCGCTGGCGGCTAGCGGACGGTCATTTCGCAGCTCAGGCCGCCGGCGGCCGGCAGGTAGGCGGTTTTTACGTAATCCATCACCATACGGTGGGCGCTGAACCGCCAGGCGAGCGAGCTGATGGAGTTCATCATCATCTGGATCCATTGGCGTGGCAGGCCGTCCACGTCGCGGTCGTAGTAGAGGGGGATCACCTGGCGTTCGAGCACGTCATACAGGTCGGCGGCGTCGCGGCGGTCGTTGATCTCCTCGGAGACGTGGCTCGTGCCCTTGCCGATGGCAAAGCCATTGGAGCCATCGTACGCCTCGGCCCACCAGCCGTCGAGGACCGAGAGGTTCAGCCCGCCATTGAGCACGACCTTCTGCCCAGACGTGCCGGAGGCCTCCAGGGGGCGGCGGGGATTATTCAGCCAAACGTCGACCCCCTGCACCAGGTGGCGGCAGACGTTGATGTCGTAGTCTTCGATGAAGGCCACGCGGCCGGCGAAGCGCGGGTCGTGCCGCAGGTTGGCGATGCGCTTGATGAGCTGCTTGCCGGGCTCATCTGCGGGGTGCGCCTTGCCGGCGAAGATGAACTGCACCGGCCGCTGGGGGTCGTTCACCAACCGGCTGAGGCGATTGAGATCAGAAAGCACCAGGTCGGCCCGCTTGTACGTGGCAAACCGCCGGGCAAAACCGATGGTAAGCACGTTGGGGTCGAGCATGTTGCGGGCCGCTTCCACAGCCTCGTCGCTCTCGCCCCGCCGGCGGCACTGCCGGCTCACGCGCCGCCGCACAAACGACAACAGCAGATTCTTCAACGCGTAGTGGGTCTCCCACAGCTCGCCCGGATCGACCTGGTGGATGCTCTGCCACACCTCCGGCTCGCCCATACGCAAGAACCAATTGACCGGAAAATTGCGGTCGTAAAGCTGCTGCATCTGCCAGGCCAGCCAGCTTGGCACGTGCACTCCGTTGGTAATATGCCCAATGGGTATCTCCTCCTCCACCCGCCACGGCCAGAGGTGGGCCCACATGCGGCGGCTGACGTGCCCGTGCAGGCTGCTCACCGCGTTCGCCCGCCGCGAGAGCTTGAGCGCTAGCACGGTCATGCAGAACGGCTCCCCCCCATTGTGGGGCTCGACACGCCCTAATCCCATGAGCTGCTCGTACGAAATGCCCAGGGCATCGCGCAACGGACCCAAGTGCTCTTCGATGAGGCCGCCGTCGAAGCGATCATGGCCCGCCGGTACCGGCGTGTGCGTGGTGAACACCGCATGGCGAGAAACCTCGCGCAGCGCTTCGTCGAAGCTCAGGCCGTCGCGCTGCATCGCCTGGCGGATGGCCTCCAGCGTGACAAACGCGCTGTGTCCTTCATTCATGTGCCAGACGCCCGGCGTAATCCCCAGGGCATGCAGTGCCCGCACGCCCCCCACACCAAGCACCAGTTCTTGCCGGATGCGGGTGCGATGGTCCCCGCCATACAGGCGGCTGGTCAGTTCTCGGTCTTCAGGCCGGTTCCCTTCCACGTCGCTATCCAGCAGATACAGGTTCACGCGGCCCACGCGGATGAGCCATACCTTGGCCAGCAGTTGGCCGGTGCGCGTCTCGATCGATACGGTCAGCGGCTGGCCGTCCTGCCCCAGGGCGGGCACCATCGGCAGGTTCTCGACCTTGGTGTCCAGGTACTCTTCCACCTGGTAGCCCTCCTGGTCCAGGTGTTGTTTGAAGTAGCCCTGGTCGTAAAACAGCCCGACGGCCACAAAGGGTATCCCCAGGTCGCTCGCCGTTTTTACGTGATCTCCAGAGAGCACCCCCAGGCCGCCGGAGTAAATGGGAAGAGATTCGTGCAACCCGAACTCGGCCGAGAAATAAGCAACAGGCTTCGAACCCAACACGCCGGCGTGCGTGGTGCCCCAAGTCTGCTTGTTGGCCAGGTATTCTTTCAGCCGCCGATATGCATGGTTGATGCGGCTGTAGAGCACCAGCTCCGCTGCCCGCATCTCGAGGCGCTCTGGGGTAAACTCGGCCAACAGCGCAATCGGGTTGTGATCAAGCTGCCGCCAGCGAATAGGATCCAGGTCGCGCAGCAGGTTCACCACCTCAGGCTGCCAGCTCCACCACAGGTTGTGGGCCAGTGCCAGGCACTTGTCATACAGAGAAAGGGAAGTCGCCGGCACGAGCTGTTGCTGCTCCGGCGCCTGGGCGGCTGTGCTTTCGGCTCTGTGCATCGCTTACATCCGCGGCGCCACGGGGAGGGGCGGCCGTGGCAACTACCAAAACTCTTGATTATAACAGTTGGCAGGTTTGCCGCGACCCCATTTTGCCCGCCGCGGCAGCTCTTGGCCTCCCGCACGGCTACGGGAGCAGCAGGACCGCTGCCAACTCTCGCTCGGAGCCAGGCCCGCGCGGCTTTTGGCCGGCGGCGTTCTCGACTGCTCGGCAAGCAGAACCGCAACCCGCGGCACCCTGAAGGTGACAGCACAACCATGTACTTGCGAGAAAACCCCGTCCTACAGCGGGAACTTCTGGTGAACCTGCGGATGAACCGCAGCTTCGTGCTCCTGTTGGCCTACGTGGCCGTGTTGGGGGCGGTCGTATACGCCGCTTGGCCGCAACAAGAGCGGGTCAACCTGATCGATCCTGTGGCAGCCAAGGAGCTGGTCAGCTACTTCTTCCTGGGGCAGTACCTGCTGGCCTCGCTGATGACGCCGGCGTTCGCTGCCGGGGCGATCACAGGAGAGAAGGAACGCAAGAGTTACGAGATGCTGCTGGCCAGCCCGTTGCGTCCCAGCGCGATCGTGCTGGGCAAACTACTGGCCTCGCTCTGCCACCTGGCAATGCTGATCGTGGCCAGCCTGCCGATCGTGTTGTTGTGCCTGCCGCTGGGCGGGGTCTCCTTCCAGGAGGTGCTGGCTGCCTACGTGGTCCTCTTGGTTTCTGTGTTCTCTTTCGGCATGATCAGCCTGGCGTGCAGCAGTTATTTCAAGCGGACCAGCGCCTCGCTGGTGGTGAGCTACCTGTTGATTCTGCCGCTGGCACTGTGCGGGGCCATTTTCTGGCGCGTATTCGAGGGAGCCGATTCGGCTTTCCGTCTGATCGTCAGTATGACGGTGCTGCCAGCCGGCGCGGCCTTGCTGTGCAGCGGGCTGTTCATGGCCACCAGCCGCCGCCTGCTTCACCCGCCCGATGTGGGTAGCGAAGGTAAGGAGGTCGTCGACGAGGAGCAAGAGCTGCGCCACGCCGTGGGGCTGGTGATCCAGCGCGATCATTTCCCCGATCGGCTCTTCGCCCCCCCCAAACGCACCAGCCTGCTGCCGGATGGGGCCAACCCCATCTACGACAAAGAGATGCGCAGCGAGCTGTTCAGCCAGGGCACGCTCATGCTGCGCGTGGTGATCCAGGTGAGCATGCTGCTGGCGATCCCCCTGATGGGCGCCCTGTTGTACATCTATCCCTGGCAAGCCGCCTGGTACATGAGCTACGTGATCTTGTTCAACATGCTCGTGGGCCCCGTCTTCTCGGCCGGCAGCGTCACCAGCGAACGCGAGCGCGAGACGCTGGAGCTGCTGCTGGTCACGATTCTCTCCCCCTGGCAGATCATGTGGGGCAAGCTCCTCTCTGGCCTGCGCGTCTCGAGCGTCTTGACCTCGTTCTTGCTCTGGCCGGTGATGCTCTCTTGCCTGATGACGCCGCAAATACGCGAGAACCTGCTGGCCGTCGGTGCCTGGCTCGTGGTGGTGCTCTTGACCTGCTTGACCACTGCGTCGCTGGCCATGGTCTGCTCGGTGCTATTCCGCAAAACCGTTACGGCGATGATGACCTCCTACTTGCTGATCACCTTGCTGTTCCTGGGGCCTCTCGCCTTGTTTTACTTTGCGAAGACGTTTTTCGCCTCCACCCCCGTAGAGAGCTTGAGTGCCGAATTGACGGTGCTCAGCCCGTTTGCCGCGCTCTTCAATGTGCCGATGTACGACGGCATCCAGCTCGTAAACCCTCAGGCCAACATCTGGCTCTGGGTCGGCTACGTGGGCCTCTACATCACGCTGAATGCATGGTTGATCGCCGTGATGCTCTGGTTGTTCAAGGTCCGCTGGCGCGTGGCCCACTGAACCGCCGTTTCGCCGCGCGGCGAAGCGCGACGTGACCGCTCACGCTGCCGGCACAACCAGCCCTGGGCTGCTTGCGCGGCAATCGCCATGGTGCGAGCGCCAGGTGCGGTAGGCTCTACAGGTCCTGTGCTTGCAGCGGGGCGAACGCTGTTTCTAGGCTTTCGGGCGGCAGGCGCTCTGGTGTGCCAGCGGCGCGGGCCTGTTCGAGCGCGGCCGTTTGTGCGGCCGGGTCGAGCCGATCCCATGCGGCAAGTGCGGCGGTCAGTTCGGCCGTCAGGGCGTCGATCTTCGGCCGCACGTCCGACTCCAGATCGGCCGCTTCATGCGGCGCGTCTGCTGGCTCCGATTCCCAATTATCGAAGTCTGCCTGCTGCACGCCGCGCGCAGCGGCCAACTGGGCTTGAAGGAATTGGCGCGCGCGGTGCGGCTCGATCCCACGCTGTGCCGCTTGCCGGGTGAAGGTGCAGAGCAGTTCCCGCTCGCGATGCAGATCGAGAATGGGGCGCTGGCGGATCCACTTCCAGCGAGCCACTTCGTGCATCAGAAGCAGCCGTTCGACTAAGAGGACGGGCAAGCGCTGAGCCTGGGCGGACTGGGCCGGGTCCAATTCGCTGGCGGGCAGCAAAGCGAGCACGGCCCAAGAGGTGGCAGCCGCAGAGATGAACTGGTCTGGACCGTGTGGAAAGCCGCTTTCGAAATACTCTTGGAACGGGCGGCTGCGCGAGGCCACGTGCCACGAGCCGTCTGCACGCTGGCGGCGCGCCAGCCAGGCCACGCCCCGCTGGTAGGCGGCGTGCTTGGGCGAGACGGCCCTGCTCAGCCAGAGTGCCGCAAGCGCCTGCCCCGTGGCGTATGCGTCGCTGGGCAGATCTTGTACTTGGGCCCAGCCCCCGTCGTCACGCTGGCGGGCAAGCAGCGCGGCAGCCGCCTCCGCCACCCGCGCCCCATCGGCCTCGCACCAGGCCAAGCCCAGCAGCCGGTAGGCGAGGTCCTCGCCGCTATCTGCCGCATGCGCGGCCAACCAGCGGCTCGCTCGCGCAATCCGCTCGTCAACGTCGTCAGCCTGAGCCGCTGATGCCGCCACGCGCAGGCCCCGTACGGCCAGGGCCGTGGCCGTAAAGTCGCTGTCTTCCAGGGGAGGCCGGTGTGTGCGAATGGACCAGCGGCCGTCTTCCTCCTGTGTGGCCAGAAGGTAGGCCACCAGGTCGCCGGCCGCCGCATTGTCGGCCATGCCGGCCGCCGCGAGCGTCAACAGCGCATACCCCGCGGTGTAAGGCCCGCCGGGCACGCCATGGCCGCGGCGCACCGCCGGGCTGCGCACCGCGAACCAGGCCGCAGAGAACGCCGCCTGAGATTGCAAGAACCCGGCACTGTCTGAATATGTGCCTGCGGCGGCATGCGCCCAGAGCGGCAGCGCTTGATGATGGCAAGAGAAGCAGTCTCGGTGAGCGACGTAGGTCTGTGCGCTTGCACGTAGCAGGGTCAGGCCGCGTGCGGCCAGCTCGCCCGGTGCCCATTGCTGCGCTGCTGCGGGCACGGCGAGCAACGAGGCGGCTGCAACCGCGCAAGCCCAATGAATGAGCCGGCGGAGCAGCTTCTCCCACGGCGACCGCCGCTGTGCCGCCTGGCTGCCGACCCGAAGAACGTGGAACAACCGAACCCTATCCCCCGAACGGTGCCCAGCAGGCCGGCAGCACGCTCGCCAGGTGGTCACGGCATCATCCTACACGTCGGCCCTGGCGCCGCTGATCAACTTGATGAAGTCGCGGTTGGCTTTGAACTTGCTGAGCTTGCTGGTGAGCTGCTCCATAGCGTCCACGTGGTGCATGGTCGAAAGCGTGCGGCGCAGCATCGTTACAGCGTGCAGCGTTTCTGGGTCGAGCAGCTTCTCTTCACGCCGCGTGCCGGATTGGGTGATGTCCATCGCCGGCCAGATGCGGCGGTCCGCCAGTTTGCGGTCAAGCACCAGCTCCATGTTGCCGGTGCCCTTGAACTCCTGAAAGATGAGTTCGTCCATCCGGCTGCCGGTATCGATCAGCGCCGTGGCCACGATGGTGAGCGAGCCGCCCTCCTCGAACGCCCGGGCGGTAGCGAACAGCTTCTTGGGAATATCGAGCGCCTTGACGTCCACGCCGCCGGACATGGTGCGCCCCGTATTGCCCACCCACTTGTTGAAGGCGCGGGCCATGCGGGTGATCGAATCCATCAGCAAGAATACATCGTGCCCCAGCTCGACCAGCCGCTTGCAGCGTTCCACCACAAGCTGAGAGAGCCGCACGTGGCTCTCCACATCGCGGTCGAGGCTGCTGGCGATCACCTCGCCATTGACGTTGCGGCGCATGTCTGTCACTTCTTCGGGCCGCTCGTCGATCAATAGCACGAACAGCTTCAACTCGGGGTAGTTGGTAGAGATCGCCTGGCTGATCTGCTGGAGCAGGATCGTCTTGCCCGTGCGTGGCGGGGCGACGATCAGCGCCCGCTGGCCCTTGCCCAGCGGGGTGAGCAGATCCATAACGCGCGGCGAGATAGGCTCAGGGCCGGTTTCGAGCCGCAGCCAAGACTCTGGGTTGATGGGCGTTAGCTCATCAAAAGACTTGACTGCCGGGTACTCTTCGGGCTTGATGCCGTCGACCTCCAGAATCTCGCGGACGCGCGGACCCTGCTGCTTGCGGCTCTGCTGGACCATCGCCTTGATCAACAGGCCTTCCCGCAGTCCAAAGCGGTCGATCATGCTGCCCGGTACGAAGGGATCTGTACGCTCCCGCGCGTAATTGTTGGCTGGATCGCGGAGAAATCCGTATCCGTTGGGATGCAGCTCTAAGACGCCGCTGGCGGCAACCAGGGGTACTGGCTCGCCGTTGTCGCCGACTTCCGGTTCGGGGGGCGGAGGGCTGTCGACGAATCCCTTTTGTTTGCGGGAAAACTTGTTCTGCCCATTGTAGAAGTAGGCGTTTCCCCCCTTGCCGCGGGCCTTGCCGCGCTTCTTGCTTGACATACTACACCTGATGTGTGATGGGCGGCGGGAGGGCGCACGTGCAATACGCTCGCGCCTCGGCCGCGCTAGACGTTGATCGCTTCCGCCGCATCTGGCACTGAACTGGGATCGAACCCAGACACATTGAAGACTTACCCACCCGCGCGACCGGCCAATATACCCAATGGCAACTGGCTCAGAAGTAACACGGCTAACCACGCTGCTGTTGGCGGGTTGCCGGACGCGGGAACCTGATCGCGATGGCCCGCTACAACGGCACAAGCACGTCCCGGCGCCACAATGCCAACGGCCTGAGGACGCACCCGACAGGTTGGCCATTTTTTCCCGCAGCCGCACACGTGCCGGCTTTGCGGAACCAACCCAAACAGCGGTGCCGCGAATCAGGGAGGACTTAAAGCTATGCCAATCATATCCGCTTGTGCCAGCGTGTCAAGCGATGTGCAGGGTTTTTCGTCGGGCCGCGACCAACGGCTAAACTGGCCGGCTGGAAGCCTGGCAGAGTGGGGCCTGTAAGGGCTACCCAGGCGTATTTGGCCTTCCTGAGCAAGCGGGGACGCTTGCTCTACGTAGCACAAGCGTCCCGGCGGTGGCCAAAGCTCCCCGGCTGTGGCA
>FWPU01000482.1_pt1 | contig 87919 bp, 80 predicted proteins | sample 2228361 | NCBI WGS metagenome assembly FWPU01 (sample SAMEA103939777, study PRJEB20133) | metagenome
TCCCTTTTGGGCATCCTGGCGCCGCCTGCCGCCTTCGGGATCTGCCTGGCCATGAAAGTCCGAAGAGAGCGGGCGGAGGCGAACGCCCATGTGCTGCGCCGCAAGGCGGCCGGCCGCGCGGCGGCAAAGGTCTTGGAGCAGGCGAAAAAGAGCCTGAAGCAGCCGGCGGAGCAGGCCGAATTCTACGGCCGGCTCTCCCGGGCCTTGAAAGGCCTTGTGGGCGACAAGCTCAATGTTTCGGCCCTTGCCTTTACGCCTGAAGAGGTCAGCCGCACCTTGCTCGCCCAAGGGATCGAGGAAGGACTCGTCCGCTCGGTCCGGGCCTTTCTGGAGGAGCTCGAACCACTGCAGTTCGGGGCCGTGCGGGAGGAGCCGCACGAGCGGGAGAAGCGGTACCGCACGGCGAAAGAACTCGCCAGGAAGATGGACAGGAGCTTGTAAAGAGCCCCGGCGCAAAAGGAACCGAGGCCTCGGGTATCGGGTGTCGGGTTTCAGGCCCGGCCCCGCAACGCAACGAGCAGAGGACCGATCGAGCCTTTACAGCGGGAGAAACCCATGCTGTTCAAGGCCGGCAACTGAGACGCAGCAAGAAACGAAGGGATGCGCCTTGTCGCGTCCTGTCCGGTCTGCGTCCCCAGGGCGGATCAAGGATCAGGAAAGCTTCTGGCGTACCATCGAAATCGAGGAGCTCGCCGATTGAGCCGATTCTCCAAAAGGCGATGGAAGACGTCCCTGACTCGCGGTGAACCGTCAAGAACCTTCGCGTGCCGGCCGATTCGCGCAAGCCTTTTCTGGCTCGGTCTGGCAGCGTGCCTCTGGATCTGGGCCAGCCGACAGGCGGCAGCCTCTCCGGAAGAGCCGGCACAGCCCCGATCCGGACAGCCAACCGTGCGCATCGGGGGCTCCGGGGCCGAGCCCAGAGGCGAGATCCCGTCTGCCCACGAGGTCCTGTTCCGGGCCAATCAAGACTATCTCGAAGGCCGCTACGCAGAGGCCGCCCAAGGCTACGAGAGTCTCCTCTCCCGCGGCGAGATCAACGGTCACGTGCTTTACAACCTGGGGAACGCGTGCCTGCGCAGCGACCAGCTCGGCAAGGCGATCCTCCAATACCGCAAGGCCCTGCTCCTTCTGCCGAGGGACGGGGACCTCAAGGCGAATCTCGCATACGCCCGCTCCCTCAGGCCGGACCGGCTGGAGCTCGACGCCGACGGCCGCGGCACGCTCCGTGCCCTCACGTTCTGGTACCGCGGTCTGAACCTCCGGGAGTTCCTGACCGCCTTCCTCGTCCTTCACGCCCTCTTCTGGGCCGCAGCCCTCCTCAGGCTCTACCGCCCGAGCGAGGCCCTTTCCTGGGCCTTTGTTCTTCTGCTTCTGGCCAGCGTCCTGGCGGCGGGGGGGGCCGCCTTCAAATGGCGGGAAACCCTGCACGGCCGCGAAGGCGTGATTCTCGAAAAGGAGGTCGAGGCACGGGCTGGCTTTACCGAGCGGGACACGGTTCTTTTTGTCCTGCACGAAGGGGCCGAATTCTCGATCCTGGGCGAAGAAGGGGACTGGTGGAAGATCGAGCTCGCCGACGGCAAGAAGGGCTGGATCCCGGCTCCCTCGGCCGGCAGGGTGTCGCTCGGTTCCTGAAGAGCCTCCGCAGGCCGCTCACCGACAAAGATCCCGCGTCTCACCCCGGCCCTTGTCCACATCTGCTGCGGCCATGTGACCCACGGGCCCGCAGCGTCCCCCGGCACTTGCTCGGATTCTGAACCTTCTCTCCGGGCATCTAAAAAGTTGAAAGGTAAAGTCCTCTTGATGCCGGGAGAAGGTCCATGACCGAGGTAGAACGGCTCGCCCGTTTTGTTGAGCATGCTTCCTACGATGCCCTTTCCGAGGAAGCCCGCAGCCAGATCAAGATCCGCATTCTGGACGCCATCGGCTGCGCGATCGGCGCCATCGAGGCCGATGTGGCGCGCAGGATCCGCTCCCAAGTGGAGGAATTCAGGCCCTCGGGGCCTTGCACATTGATCGGAGGGGGCACGACGAGCCCTGAGCAGGCCGCTTTTTACAACGGAGCCTTGGTGCGCTACCTGGACTTCAACGACAGCTACCTCGCCAGAGGGGAGACCTGCCATCCCAGCGACAACCTGGCGGCGATTCTGGCCGCGGCGGAATGGGCCGGCCGGGACGGCCGTGCCCTCATGACCGCCCTGGCGGTCGCCTACCAGGTGCAATGCCGCCTCTGCGACGAGGCCCCGGTGCGGGCAAGAGGCTTCGATCACACAACACAAGGCTGCTACGCTCTGGCGGCCGGCATTTCCAAGGCCCTTGGCTTGACCCTGGACGAGACCGCCAACGCCCTGGCCATCTGCGGAACGGCCTTCAACGCCCTCCGAGTTACGCGAACCGGAAGCCTTTCGCACTGGAAGGGCCTGGCCTATCCCGCAGCGGGCTTTGCCTGCACGTACGCGACCTTCCTGGCCAAGCGCGGGATCACGGGCCCCCGGGAAGCGTTCGAGGGAAACAAGGGATTCATGGGCTCCATTGCAGGCCCTTTCCAGATCGACTGGCCCGGGGAGGACCTGGAAAGAGTCAGGAAGACCGTCGTCAAGAAATACAACGCCGAGATTCATGCCCAGTCCGCCGTGGAGGGCATCCTCGAGCTTGCCGGGACATCGAGCTTGCGGGTTTCGGACGTGGACCGCATCGATGTCGAGATCTTCGACGTGGCCTATCACATCATAGGAGGCGGGGACGAGGGAGACAAAACCCTTGTGAGAACCAAAGAGCAGGCGGACCACAGCCTTCCTTATATCGTTGCGGCCGCGATTCTGGACGGAAAGGTCACACCCGACCAGTACCGGCCGGAACGAATCCGCGCCGAGGATGTCCAGACGCTGCTGCGGAAAGTACGGATCCTGCCCAGCCGGGAATACAGCCGGAGATTCCCGGAGGAAATGCCGTGCCGCATCACCGTGGTCCTTGCGGACGGCAGGAGGCTCACGTGCGAAAAGCGGGACTACGAAGGCTTTCACACTCGCCCGATCGGATGGGACGCCGTGCTCGAGAAGTTCGAGGGCTTGAGCGAGCCGTACGCGCACACCTCGCTGAGGCGCGCCGTCGCGGACGCAGTCGCCGGACTCGACTCCCTCCCGGTCCGTGAGCTCAGCCGCCTTCTGGCAAGACTCCCTGAAGGGCGGGCCGGGAAGTCGATCCAGAACACCGGACAGATCCCTGCATACGGGATCCCAAGACGAAAGGACGAACCGTCATGACGGCCTCAGGAAAACAGGCGGAAGGACCTGCTTTCTCCTTTCTGCATCGCAACGCAAGGGCCGACAAGCCAAGGGACCGCGGCATTACGGAAATCCGCGGGCCCTATTACACCCCGATGGGCAAACGGTACCTGCAAGACTTGCTCGAGACCATGGGGCCCTACATCGACTCGCTCAAGTTCGCGGGCGGCTCTTTCCGCTTGCTGCCGCGCAAGGCCCTCACGGAAATCCTCGACCTGTGCCATGCCCACGACGTTTCCGTCTCCACGGGAGGATTCATCGAGTACGTGCTCACCCAGGGGCCGGAGGCGGTAGACCGTTACATCCGGGAGTGCAGGGACGTCGGCTTCGACATCGTGGAAATATCGAGCGGCTTCATCACCATCCCTGCAGAGGACTGGCTGCGCCTCATCGAGAAGGTGAACAGGGCAGGGCTGAAACCCAAGCCAGAGATCGGGGTCCAGTTCGGCGCGGGAGGCGCCAGCCCGGCCGAGGAGCTTGAGGCCGAGGGAATCCGGGACCCGGAATGGGTCATCCACCAGGCCAGGAGGTTTCTGGAGGCCGGCGCGTACATGATCATGATCGAATCGGAAGGCATAACCGAGAGCGTGAAAGTCTGGCGCACCGATGTGGTTTCCAAGATCGCCCAGGCCCTGGGCATCGAAAGGGTGATGTTCGAAGCTGCGGATCCCGAGGTGTTCGCCTGGTACATTCGGAACTACGGCCCAGAAGTGAACCTCTTCGTCGATCACAGCCAGATCGTGCAGCTCGAGTGCCTGCGGGCCGGGATCTGGGGAACGAAGAGCCTCTGGGGACGGGTCCGGACTTACAAGGGCTGAAAAGGCGGCAGGGGTCAGTCCTTCCTTCTACGGATTGGGGCGGGTTCGTCCCCCATCGCGCCATTGCACGGTCTGCCGCAGGCGCGAAACGACCGGCCCTTGGCCGAACGGGTGCGGCCCGCTGCCCGATCGTGCTCGGCGGCCGATGCGAAGGGGCCGGGGCGAGAGCAAGGAATCGATGAACGGCTATCCGAAGGAAGGAACGACTGCCTCCCCGTCCCTTACTCCTCACGGAAGGAGGAAGCAGCCTCGGCTGCGTCCGTGAAAATCTGGAAGAGCCGCGACACGCGGGTAATCTCGAAGATCGATTTCACCTCAGGCCTGAGACCGGCCAGTTTGATGTCCCCGTGTTTTTCCCGGACCCTGCGCAGACACGCCACAAGCGCTCCCAGCCCTGAGCTGTCCAGAAAATCCACTCCGCTCAGATCCACGACCAGCCTCGTGACGTCACCGGCGAACAGCCGGCCGATCCGTTCCTTGAAAAGGCCGCTCGCGTCGGCATCCATCCTTCCGCGGCAGACAATCACATGGCAAAGGCCTTGCTCGCGAACATCCATCTCCATCATCCGGGCCTCGTTCAGTACAGGAGTTCCAGGTGTCTGGCCAGGCTGAGCCTGGCACCGAGCCGCTGCTTCTGTTCCTCGATGGAAGAAGCGGTCACCTCCCGGGCGTCCCGGCGCAGCCGTCCCCAAAAGGCCTTTTCCTGGGCGGCCGCGAAGCCCGGGTCCTCCACGCTTACAAGGTTTTCCGCCTCGATGTAGCTGCTTCTGAGGGAGAGATTGAAGCTTCCCACGGCGGCCCATTCGCCGTCGATCAGAAATTCCTTGGCGTGCAGATACGGCCTGGGCATTCCTTCCCCCTCGGGGGCGACGATCTCGTAGATCCGGATTCCGTTCTCGATCAGGGCCTGGCAGTGGTCCAGCGAGACCAGATATCCTCCCGCGAACCCGACCTCCTGGCCGGTCTCGTACGAATTCGTGAGAATGCAGACCTCCACGCCCCGGGAGGCTGCGTCCAGGAGGGCCTCCCGCAGGAGCCCCTCGGGCAGCACCACGTACTGGGTGGCCAAGCAGATCCGCCTCCGGGCCATCTGGATGGCCGATACCAGGCATTCCAGGGCATGGTATTCGCCGAGCCACGGCCTGGACTGAACGAACCGCGCCTCGAACGGGCCTGCGGGCTCGATCGGTTCTTCGCAGGCAAGAGCGGGAAGATCCCTGCCGCTGTTGCGAGCGAAGGCATCCCAGCTCCTGAGAAAACCCCGTTGAACCTGCGCGACGACCGGGCCTTCCAAGTAGAGGTCCTTGTCGATCCAGTGCGTGAAATACCGGTCCTCGAGGTTTCGGCCGCCCACAACGGCCTTGCTTCCGTCAACAACCAGAATCTTTTCATGCACCGCATACGTGAGCAGCGGAAGGTTCGTCAGCCGCTCGGGCCCGATCACGCGAAAGAACCAGTCCGTGGGACCCGTGGCCCGGGCCCGGTCGAGCTCGGTCCGATCCGAGGACATCCTTGCGAGCCAGCGCTGAGACCTCCGTCCTCTTTCCCCGGCTTTCCGCTCAGGGCCGAGAATCGCCTCATCGTCCACGAGCAGAACCCGCAGACCCCGGGCCCAGCTCTCGCTCTTCTGAAAGACTTCCTGCACCTGCTTGAGAGCTCCCCAGAACCCCTGGCCGGCATCCAGGGCCGACTCCACCTCCCGCAGAAGCCCCTGCAATTCCCGCCCCACCCTTCCCAGGCCGATCCGTAAGGGCGTCAGGGGGGAAACGGCAAGCTGGGAGCCCAGGTTCAGGAGCACGTTGACTTCCACGCCCTGCGCCGCCTTCTCCAGGATCGCCTCAACGAGTCTTTCGCACCGTCCCTCGGAGGCGAGCGAATACGTCTGGAGATTGATCTGACGGCGGGCCTGCCGGATGAGGGCCATCCTTTTTTCGAACGCGCGGCTGCCCTGATCCAGAGCCTCGATGCGATTTCCCGCCACGACCCGGACGCCGCTCACGGCATCCAGGACCCTGCGGTTCGGAGGATCGAGGATGCTTCCCCCGTAGGGCGGCCTTCGGTACGCGACCACAAGAGGGGCCTCCCCCGAACCCGAGGCGCCGGAGGAGTCTACGGCCACAATGGGCAGGCTGACCGGCCCGGGATCGGCGAGCAGGGGAACAGCGAAGGAGCCCGAATAGAGCCCCTCCCGCGTCTCCCGGAGCCCCGTCTCTGGATGAAAGGCCATGGGAACGAGGCCGTCGGGCCGCCAGACCGCGAGATCCGCCTCCACCTTCTCGACGGCGGCGCCGTCGTTGGGCGTGAACACCACGGCGGAGACGGAGACGCGGTCCGTCCCGTCGTTCCAGACCCGATCCGGCAGAACCCGGACGTTCTTGACGACGAGGCGGGAGTCCCGTTTCATGGATTCCTTCAGCCCGACGGCAGGAGGCCCCTGGCCTCCATGGCCTTCACCGCGAGATCCAGAAGCCCGTCCATCGGGAAACGGGCCTGGTTGAGCACCAGGTCGAAAAAGGAGGGATCCTCCAGGTCGGCCTGGAAGTTCGTCCGGAAGTAACTCTCCCGCTCCTTGTCCATGAGCCGGATCCGCTCCAGAGCTTCCTTTTCCGAGACCTCGTACGCCGCCATGACCTGCTGGACCCTCCACTCGAGAGGCGCGGTCAAACGGAGATGAAATCCTTTCGGAAGATCCGCGGCGATCCTGCACCCGCCTCTGCCGATCACGATGGTGTTTCCTTTCTCACACAGGCTCCGGACAATGCGCACGGTGTTTCGAAAGATCTCGTCCTGGGTCGGCCTCTGATAGAAGAAGGAAGTCATGTAGCTCGTGATTCTCGCCTGGGACCCTTCGGCCAGTAGATCCGCAAGGGCCCGACTCATGCGAAGATCTTGCGCGATTCTGCGGACGATTTCCTGGTCAAAGACCGCCCAATTCCCGTCCGTCCCCTTCCTCTGGTTCAGCCGGTCGGCAAGCCGGAGTCCGAACTCCATGGCTTTGCAGCCGAACTGACGGCTGATGGTCACAAAAGGAAGATCCTCCTTTTGGGGTGCTTTCCGTTTCGCCTCGCTCTCCCACTGCGAGACAAGCGCCGCCACGTACTGATCGCGCTCCCTCTCGGTCTGCACCCGGACAACGCCGAAACCTCCCTGCCCTTTCTTTCGCGCAGCCATGTCCCGCCCTCCCGCAGATCGACATGCCCCGACGCCCCCTGAAGTCCGCGTCAGGGACATCTTACCGATTTACGTGTCGAACGTCACCTCAAAGAAGCCCGTCTCGTGCGCCCTGACGGAATTCAACTTTCTTGCAGAAAGACTTGCATTCCCGGCGGCCCATTCGGTATATAGGGGCAATTTCCGTCTGCTGGCATGGAATGTGCGTCCGCAAGGCGCCGTGGCCTTGCGGCGGGCCGGGCCCTTCGAACGGAGTCACAGGGCCTCGAGCCGGAACAGAACCGAATTTGTTCTTTCACGGTTCTCCTCAAACCGGAGGGACCATGGCGAAAGCCGCTCAAGCCAGGTTGACCCTGTTTCTGGCCGCCTGGTGCCTGCTTCTTTCGAGCTGTGCGGGCATCCGGCCCTTGACGCACAAGGAGCCCGCGAGCACGACAGAAGCCCGGTCGCGGCCACACGAGACCCGCGTGGAATCCTCGGGGGCCGCGGGATCAGGCGCGGCTCAGGAAGCGGACAAAAACGGACCCGAAGAGGCCGAAGATGTAACCTTCCTGTCCGAAATTGAGCAGGCCGAACCGGGAGAGGGAGTATGCGGCCCCGTCCGGATCGAAACGAACGACAAGGTGAAGTTCTTTCTCGACTATTTCCAGGGGCCCAAGAAAGGATGGATGACCCGGGCCTTGCAGAGGTCCGGCCGCTACAGGGACCTCATGAAACAGATCCTCCGAGAGGAGGGCCTTCCCGAGGATCTCTTTTATCTGGCCTTGATCGAAAGCGGATACAACCCGTACGCCTACTCTTCGGCAGGAGCTGTCGGGATATGGCAGTTCATGGCCGAAACGGGCATGCGGTATGGCCTGCGCGTCGATTGGTGGATCGATGAGCGCAGGGACCCGGAGAAGTCCACCCGGGCGGCCGCCCGGTATCTCAAGGATCTCTACACGATGTTTGGAGACTGGCATCTGGCCGCCGCGGCCTACAACGCCGGGGAAAGACGGGTTCAGAAAGCGATCGACACCTGCGAAAGCAACGATTTCTGGCATCTTTCCCGAAATGGGAACTTCAAGGGGGAGACCAAGGACTACGTGCCCAAGTTTCTGGCCGCGCTCATGATCGCCAAGGAACCCGAAAAGTACGGTTTCGACCCGATCCCGTATGATCCTCCCCTCGTGTACGAAACCGTTGAGGTGCCCGAGCCCCTTGAAATCGCCACGCTCGCCCGAATCTGCGGGCAGCCGGCCTTTCTCCTGCGAAGCCTCAACCCCCAGATCAACCGTCCGTACACGCCGGCCCGTTGCCAGATCAAGGTCCCCCAGGGAAGCGCTGCCGCCTTTCGGGCCAACTACGCGAAGCTGGCCCCCGAGGATCGGGTTTCGTTCCGCAGGCACGTGGTCCGAAAAGGAGAAAGTCTGGCCGGAATCGCCCGGAAGTACGGGGTGCCGGCCTCCGCGATCGTCGAGATGAACGATCTTCCCCGGGGCAACAAGCTGCGGGGCGGCACGGCTCTGACGATTCCGATCGCCCAGGCTTCGGCCGGCAAGATCGGCAGCACCGAAAGGGGCCGTGAGCCTCCCTCCCTCGACACAACGCAGGGGCCGCCGCTCGCCGCCGGGGCATCCCAGGGCCCCCCTGCATCTCGAACCCGGTATGAAGTCCGGCGCGGCGACACCCTCTGGAAGATCAGCCAGCAGCACGGCATCAGCCTGCAGGATCTCTGCGCGTGGAACGGCTTGAAGACTTCTTCCCCGATTCATCCAGGCCAGGTGCTCAACGTCTGCCGATCCCCTGCGCCTGAACGAGAAGGAAATGTCTCCTCCTCCGCCTCCTCTCCATCCCTGTACACCTCCTCAGCCGGGCCATCCGCCCTGGAACAGGCTTCGAACCGGAGCTCGCCTTCGCCCAACGGGGTGTACCAGGTCCGGCGCGGCGACACCCTCTGGAAGATCAGCCAGCAGCACGGCATCAGCCTGCAGGATCTCTGCGCATGGAACCGCCTCAGGCCCTCCTCGCGCATCCATCCCGGCCAGGCCCTCATCGTGCGCAGCCCGCAGCCGGCATCGACCCCCGCTTCCGTCGCGGCCTCCTCGGACTCGAGCCGCTCCTTGGTTGCGTCCCGCGCCGGCGGCGAAGCCCCCAGGCGGGAAGCCCACTGGCACGTGGTGCAGGCGGGAGAGACGCTCTGGAAGATCTCCCAAAAATACGGCGTTACCCTGTCTGAACTTTCCGCCTGGAACGATCTGGACGCAGACGCCATTCTGGTCCCGGGCACGGTCCTGAGGGTGTACACCGGGCGAGACCGCTACGCCGACATGGAGTCCCATCCTTCCGGAACCCTCAGGGACTGAGACACCATGGATCCCGCAGCCCTGAAGTCCATGATCGAAGGCACGATCCCCTGGGTCCACGACTCAGGGCTCCAGGCCGAGCTTCTCGAGGAGAGGCACGTCATCCTGCGCCTGCCCAAGGACCGGCATCTCAATCACGTCGGAATCGTTTACGCAGGCTCTCTTTTCATGCTCATGGAAGTGAGCGGGGCGGCCCTTTTCGCCTGCACCTACCCTCTCGGCAAGTACATCCCGATCAACCGGGAGATGACGATCCGCTTCGTCCGCATGGGCGTCACGGACATTCTCTGCGAGCTCGCCATCACCCCGGAGAAAGCGCTCGAGATGATCCGGCCCATCGACGAAAAAGGCAGAGGGGAGTGGGTTCTCGACATGGACTGCCGGGACACGGACGGAAACGTCGTCGCCACTTCGACGTGCCAGTACTACATCAAGAAGGTCGCCTGACGGGGCGCGCCGCCGGGCGCGCTCAGGTCTCCCGCCGCCCGGATGATGAGCCGCGGCTGCCGCCTTCCGTGCTCGCCCCGGGTCCTCATCGCCCGCTCTCGAGGCACGCCCGCAAGGATTCCTCCACGAGCCCGGGGTCCACATCTTCGACGACTCGCGCCTTGCCCACCTTCTCGAGCAAGACGAACCGATTTCTGCCGTGGAGAAACTTCTTGTCTCTCTTCATGGCGTCCAGTACCCGCTCCGCGTCCACCCCTCGCACGGGAGCCGCCAGACCCATGCGCTCCAGGAGCTTGACGATCCTCTGGCGGTCGCCTTCGGCCAGCAGGCCCAAAGAAACGGACAGCGCCGCGGCGCAAACGATCCCGGCCGCCACGGCCTCGCCGTGGGTGAGGAGGCCGTACCCCGCCGCCGCCTCCAGGGCGTGGCCGAAGGTGTGGCCCAGGTTGAGCAGCGTCCGAAGCCCCTGTTTCTCCCGCTCGTCCAGGCTCACGATTTCTGCCTTGATGGCGCAGGACCTCCGGACCGCCTGACCGAGGGGTTCCCTCTGCAGCGCCAGCAGCGCCGGCAGTTGGCTTTCGAGAAAGTCAAAGAACTCGGCGTCCCGGATCAAGCCGTACTTGACGACCTCGACGAGCCCCGAACGCACCTGCCGGTCCGGAAGGGTGCTGAGGGTCGCCAGATCCGCAACCACGGCCGCGGGCTGGTGGAAGGCGCCGATCAGGTTCTTGCCCAGAGGATGGTTCACGCCGGTCTTGCCCCCCACGCTGCTGTCCACCTGGGCAAGCAGGGTCGTGGGAACCTGCACGAACGGAATGCCCCTGCGGTAGGTGGCCGCTGCGAATCCGCCCAGATCGCCGACGACCCCACCGCCGACGTTGAGCAGAAACAGACTCCTCACCGTGCCGTCTTCCAGAAGGACAAGGCGGTCCAGCACCTCCCTCCAGTTCTCGAGAGACTTGGCGTCCTCCCCGTCTTCGACGACAAGAGTTCCCGCCACCCGGTAGCCGGCCTCGCCGAGAGATCTCTCCGTCCTCGGGCCGTAGAGTCTCCAGACGGTCTCATCGCTCAACACAAAAGGGTCTCCCTTCAGGCCCGCGCGCCTTAACAGGCTGCCCAGGTCCTCGAGGATTCCCCAGGCAACCCAGATGGGATAGGATTCCCCGCGGGGCAGGGTCACAACAAGGGCCTCGTTTTCTTGGAACCTTTGCATGTGGATTCCTGTCGATTCGGATGCAACCCCATGGCCGCAACGGCGCGCCGATTCGTGGGTCGCCCGCGGCGCAGGCCAGGTTCGGATTCTACACCGATCCCGGCCCAAGATCGACCGCATTGACAAGGGATTCCAGTTTCCCGTACAAAGCGTGCTCAAGACGCGGCCCGACTCGGAACGGACCCGGGGGTTCGACAGCGAACAGCAGGCCGGCCGCGAGATGCATGAGTCCAAAGGAAGATGCGGCGTCCGAGCGCTCCCCACAGCCCCCTGCGCAGATTCGCCCGCTTCGCGGCCCTCGTCTTCGCGCTGGCCTCTCCCGCGCCGTGTCTGCCGCCGTTTGCGCCCTTTGCCGGAGCCGTCGCGACATTCGAGGCAGGTCTCCTTTCCGGAGACTTGCGTGGATCCATCGAACTGAAAGCGCCCATCCGCTTCGAGGCCTCCTCGCCGGTCGAGGCTCCGTCGGCCGCTCTGAGCCTCAAGTCCGATCTCAAGCTCGGCCCGCGCGCCTCCTTCTACGGAGAGGTCCGGGGAGGCTACGACGGTCGGGCCCGATCGCCGGCCAACCAGGAACTCCTGCTCCGCTGGGACGAAGCGTATCCGAGCAAGGACCGGTATCTCGAGATTCCGGAAGCCCGTATCGATTTGTATCTGCCCGACCTCGACCTGCGGGCCGGCATCCAGAAGTTCGCCTGGGGAACCCTGGATCAGCTCAATCCCACGGACAACCTGAGCCCCATGGACTTGAGAAGCCTCTTCGCGTCCGACGCCTCGGAGCGCAAGATCGGCGTGCCGGCTCTGAGAGCGCTTTACGGCTCCGTGTCCGAGGCGGTTCAGATCGAACTGGTGTGGATCCCGCTCCTGGTCCCGTACCGGTTTCCGGACCCGGCCGACCGTTGGTACCCGCCCCTGCTCGAGGCTGCCCAGGAAGTCGTGGTGACCGTGCCCGGATTTCCCTTCGCTGTGCCTCTGGAGATCCGCCAGACCAACCGCGAGCCGGATCTGCCGGCGCGGACCCTTCAACACGGCGAAATCGGTCTCCGCGTCGCCCGCACCCTCGGCAACGTGGACCTGGGCGTGAGCTATTTCAACGGGTACGACCGCAGGCCCGTTGTCCGGGCAGACGGCGTCGTGGTCACTCGTCTGGCGTTGCTGCCGCCCCAGGCCGACTTCCTATACGAGCTCGATGTTCGGCCGGACTTCCACCGTGTGCAGGTGTTCGGCACGGACCTGGCTGCCGGGTTCGGGAGCTTTACGCTCCGATCCGAAGCCGCCTACATCAAGAACCGCCACATGAACGTTTCTTTAAAGGCCCTGGACAAACTGGTCGACGAGTTCCAATTCCCTCCCCTTTCCGAGTTTACCCTGGGCACTGTCCCGGGCGGAATCGAGGTCTCGTTTCCGTACTCGCCGAGAATCTCCTTTTCGAAGAACGTGCTCGCCGCGGGCGCGGGCGCTGACTATCAGTGGGGCGACCATCTGTTCACTCTTCAGGTCGTGGCGGAGAAGATCCTGAACGATCACGGCGAGGATCTGATCTACAGGGAGCTGGAACTCTTCTTTCTGCTGGCGACCCACTCCCGCTTTCTGCAGGACACCCTTCAGGTCGAAGCGGGCCTTCTGCACAACCCCGGCGAAGCGTTGTGGCTCTTGAGCGGCGAGGCCACATACGCGCTCACCGACACTCTATCGGCCGGCTCGCGACTCCTGCTCCTGGAGGGCAAGAAGCACTCGCCCTTCGGCCAGTATCGTTCGAACGACCAGATCGAATTCTTCGTTCGCTACAGTTTTTGAAAGGGCCAAAGCCATGGAGACTTCTCTCCTCGCCCTGCTGAACAACCGCTCCCCGTGCCGCGCGATCTCAGACAAGCCCGTGGAGCCCGAAAAGGTTCGCGCCCTGTGCAAGGCAGCCCAGCTTTCCGCCTCCTGCTTCAACAACCAGCCTTGGCGCTTTCTCGTTCTGCAGGCGCCCGAGGCGCTGCGAAAGGCCCGCGAAGCCCTTTCCGAAGGCAACCGGTGGGCGAGGTCCGCGCCCGTCCTGATCCTCGGCTTCTCCCGGCGGGATCTGGACTGCCTGCCCGCGGACGGGCGGGAGTACTACCTCTTCGACCTGGGCATGGCGACCCAGAACATGCTGCTCCAGGCCACGGAACTGGGCCTGGTGGCGCGCCCCATGGCCGGGTTCTCCCCGGCAAAGCTTCAGGAGGCGTTTCAGGTCCCGCAAGGATACCAGCTGATGGTCCTGATCGCTGTCGGCTACCCGGGAAGCCTGGATTCCCTGGACGAAACGCATCGAAAAATCTCAACGGCCCCGAGAACGCGAAACCCTCTGGAGGCGAACTTTTTCTTCGACCGTTTGGACGCCGGGGCCCTGGCCTGAAGCCGTCGGCGCGGCCGCTTCCGCGGACGTTTTGCGATTCTCAGGCTCTTATGCTATACAAAAACGTCAGGTTCGCTCTCAGTGGGGTACCTGGATTTTGGGCCACAGCCTCATTCCCCGATGCTTCCGCAGGTCAGAACCCTGCCGGCAGCCCGCACACTTCCTTCCTTGCAGCGGCAACGCGGAGCGGGATCAGCGATTTTCGGTCGCACGGTCTCCCCGCCTCTTTCTTCGGTCCACCTTTCGACCCGGCAGGCCCGGATCCCGTTTGGCGGGCAGGCGCCGGCAGAGGCACTTTCAGGTCAGGAGGACAGCATGAATCTGTACGTGGGCAACTTGCCGTTTGAGACCGCCGAAGAGGAGCTCCGGAAGCTCTTCGAGGATTTCGGGCAGGTCTCGTCCGTCAACATTCTCAGAGACAAGTACACCGGCAAGTCCCGGGGATTCGGATTCGTCGAGATGCCCGTGGGCGAGGAAGCCCAAAAGGCGATCGAACGGCTGAACGGCAAGGAGCTGCGGGGGCGGGCCCTGCGGGTCAACGAAGCGAAGCCCCGCACCGACAGCGGCCCTTCCCGCGGAAGGTCCAGCATGAGCGACCGGGGCCGCTGACCTTCTCCTTCGCGCCGGCCTTTCGGTTGCCCGGAACAGGCCTGGCCGAGGCTCTGCAGCGCTTTCCCCTGTCGGCGACAACGCGGAAGCCGAATCGAGGCACCGGCGCGGCGGTTCAAATCGCCGGCCGGAAGGGTCCCGTGCGGGCCCTATCCGCCCTTTCCCTCGCGCCGCACCCTCTCCAGCTTCTCCCGGTACAGACCGAGCAGCATGCGGTAGGGACCGGGCGTGCCCGAGGGGACAAAGGCGATCCGGTCCCCGGGGAAAAGAAGGTCGTAGAGATTCTGAACGCGGCCGTTGCGGAATACGGCCTCGATTTGTTCCACCGGCAAACCCGCGGCAGAGGCGATTTCGTGCCCCGTTCTTCCCTCGGCCGGGATCTCGACCTCGAACTCCGGCGGGAGCCCTCGGCTCGTGCGAAACGTGTAAAGCCGGCCGAAGAGCCGAACCGTGGCTCGGTTCGTTTTCTCCATGATTCCTCCCGTGGCCCGACGGTGCCTGCGCGGGCTGGTTCGCGCCTGCTCTAGCCTATTTTCGCCGCTTCCAGTATTGTAGAAGTTGCAACGCGCCGCCACAAGACAACCCCCAGGCTAGACGGAGCAGCCCTTTCATGGTGGCCCGCGAGGAAACGCAGGATCCGACCCTTCTCTCGGAAGTCGACGGCGTTCATGCCGTCTCGATCCCCCTGCCCGGCTATTCGAACCTCCGCACAGCCAATATCTACATCGTGGGCCACGGGCCGGTCACCCTGGTCGACACCGGGCCGAAGTTCCCCGGAGCGTTCGAGGAACTCAGGGCCGGAATCGAGAGGGCAGGCTTCCGGCTGGAAGACGTCGAGAGAATCCTTCTCACCCACGGCCACCTCGATCACTTCGGGCTGGTTCGGAGCCTGCGGGAAGCCGCGGGCAGAGAGATCCCGTGCTACGTGCATGCCGAGGACCGGTGGAGGGTCACAGCCGAAGTCCACCATGACGAGATGTGGACCGAAGAGGCAGACCGGTTCATGGCCATGGTGGACATGCCTGCCGAAGAGGTCGAACGGGTCCGGAAAAGATTCGAGCTCTTCGGCCTCTTGTGCGACCCGATCCAGGACGTCCTCCCCATGGAGGACGGAGACGTCTTTCAGGGCGAGGACTACCGCCTGGCGGTGGTCCACACGCCGGGCCATTCCGCCGGCGCCTGCTGCTTCTACGAGCCCGAGAGGCGGATCCTGTTCAGCGGGGACCACGTCATCGGACATATCACGCCGAATCCGTTTGTGGAAATCTCCAGAAGCCGCCTGCGCGACCCGCAGTATCGTTCGCTGAAAGCGTACCTTGACTCCCTCGACCGGCTCTCACGCCTCGACGTCCGTCTCGTTCTGCCGGGTCACGGAGAGCCCGTAACCGACCTGGCCGGTCTCCTGGCCGGCTACCGAGCCCACCACGAGCAGCGCAAGGAGAAGGTCTGGGAGGCCTTGAGAAGGGATCCCAGGCCGATCTTCCGTCTCATTCAGGACGTATTCCCCGAGGTGCCCGAGGACGACATCTTCCTGGCCGTGTCCGAGATTCTGGTCCATCTGGAACTCCTGATCGACGAAGGGAGGGCCGAACTCCTCGATCCGGGGCCTCCGGCCACCTTTCGAGCCTTGTAGCGAAAGCCTCCAAACACGGCGCCCGGCGCTGCGAAGCCGTCGGAGGATTGGGCTCATGCCGAAGAAAGTCGTCATTTCCGTGATGGCCCGGGACCGGGTCGGCATTGTCGCTGCCGTCAGTCGGGCGGTTTACGGCCTCAAGGGCAACATCGATTCCATCAACCAGACGGTTCTCAAGGGATACTTCACTCTCATCCTCGCCGCAGACTTCCGGGAGCCCTTGTCCCTGGATCGCATCCAGCGGGCGGTCGAACAGTCCGGCAAGCCCGGGGAGCTCGAGGTCTCCGTTCAAGAAAGGGATCCGGCGGCGGAGCGCGTGCCTGTGGTGCGCGACGGCGAGCCCTTCGTTCTCACGCTGATCGTCAAGGACCGCACAGGCATCCTCAGCCGCACGAGCGCCTATCTGGCCAGTCGCAGCATCAACATCGTGGACCTTTACGCGCGGACCGAAAAAGGCCGCTTCGTCGTTGTGAGCCAGCTCATGATCCCCAGGGAGCAGGACATCCGGCAAATCCAGATCGACCTGGAAGCTCTCTGGAAAGGCCGGGAAGTGACCGTAAGCCTGCAACACGAAAACATCTTCGCCGCGACCAACGAGGTCGATTTCCGCCACGACCGGCTGAGGGTTTCCCGGACCTGAAGAAGTCGCAGGCTGCCGGCTGCCGGTTGCCGGTCCATGGCTGTCCGACCAGAGAAAGGAGAGCCCTCGCCATGCTCCGATCCGAGGAAATTCTCACCACGGTCCGGATGTTTCGGCGGGAGCACCTGGATGTCCGGGCCGTCACGCTCGGCATCAACCTTCTCGACTGCAGCTCCCCGGACATCGACCAGCTCTGCCGCAAGATGGAGCGAAAGATCCTGAGCAGGGCAGGCCGCCTGGTCTCGGTCTGCGAGGAGATCGCGGCCAAGTACGGAATCCCCATCGTGAACAAGCGGCTCGCTGTAAGCCCGATCAGTTCGGTCGCGGCCAGCCACGGCCAAGAGGGCATGCTCCAGGCCGCGCGAAGCCTGGACCGCGCAGCGGCAGAGGTCCGGGTGGACCTGGTGGGCGGGTTCACGGCTCTCGTGCAGAAAGGATTCACGGCGTCCGAGAGATCCCTGCTCGAGGCCCTGCCCGCCGTTCTCGCCGAAACCGAGCGCGTGTGCGGCTCGGTCAATGTCGCCAGCACCAAGGCCGGCATCAACATGGACGCCGTGCTCGAGATGGGGCGGGTCATCGCCGAAACCGCGCGCCGCACGGCGGACCGCGACGGGTTCGGCTGCGCCAAGCTCGTGGTCTTCTGCAATATCCCGGAAGACAATCCGTTCATGGCCGGCGCCTATCTCGGCGACGGGGAGCCGGAGTGCGTGGTGAACATCGGCGTCAGCGGGCCGGGTGTGGTCAAGCGGGCCCTGGAAAGGCTCTTGCGCTCCGGCGGCCGCCTGGACGTAGGAGACCTTGCCGAAGAGATCAAGACAACGGCCTTCCGGGTGACCCGGGTCGGAGAACTCATCGGCCGCGAAGTCGCTCTCGCCCTCGAGGTCCCTTTCGGCATCGTGGACCTTTCTCTGGCGCCCACGCCGAAGATGGGCGACAGCGTCGGAGAGATCCTCGAGGTCATGGGAATCGAGAAGATCGGGGCACCCGGGACCACGGCCGCCCTGGCCCTGCTCAACGATGCCGTCAAGAAAGGCGGCCTCTTCGCCTCCTCCTCGGTGGGAGGCCTGAGCGGGGCCTTCATCCCTGTTGCCGAGGACGGAGCCCTCGCGCGGGCTGCGGCCCGGGGGTACCTCGGCCTCGAAAAGCTCGAGGCCATGACGAGCGGCTGCTCCGTGGGCCTGGACATGATTCCGATCCCTGGCGATACAGACCCCGAGACGATCGCCGCGATCTTGGCCGACGAGATGGCCATCGGCGTGATGAACAACAAGACGACCGCGGCCCGAATCATCCCGGTTCCGGGCAAGAAGGCGGGCCAGAAGGCCGTCTTCGGCGGCTTGTTCGGCCAGAGCACGATCCTGGCCGTGCCGCACCCGGGAGCGGCCCGCGCCTTCGTGCAGAAGGGCGGCCGAATCCCGGCTCCCCTTCACTCCCTTACGAACTGAGCCCTCGGCTTCCGACGGCTTTCAAGCGCATGAGTGGCCTCGCGCCCGGGCGCCGTCAGGGCCTGGTATAGGTCAGGCCCTCTTTCGGAAGATTCGTGCCGGATCACGACGACCCTTGGCGAAGGGGTTGACGAGATCCAACAGAGATTCAGATGCGTTGACTCAGCCTTCGAAAGGATGATACCTTTAAATAAAACATATTTTTTTCTGGACTTACAATTTCATCTCTCGGGGAAAGGAGCCCGGCCAGATGGCACGACAAAAACTGACGACCTGTCTTCTGTTTCTCTCCGTGGCGCTCGCTTCCCGGGAGGCCTATGCCGGATGGGCCAAGACATTCGGCGGCGGCGGGGATGAAGAAGCCCGAAGCGTCTTGCAAACTTCCGACTCGGGTTACGTTTTGGCCGGATGGACCACTTCCTTCGGAATGGGGGGGAGGGACTTCCTCGTCGTCAAGTTGACCGCCTTCGGTGGCGTCCTGTGGGGGAAGTCCTTTGGCGGCACAGGATGGGACATGGCCTACGCGGTGCGGCAGACTTACGATCCCAAGTACGGTTCTGGATACATCGTCGTGGGCGAAACGAATTCTTTCGGTGCCGGCAACTACGACGGCCTGTTGCTCAAACTCGACGACGCAGGAACCTTGCAGTGGGCCAAAACTGTGGGAGGAAGCACCTGGGATAACTTCTACGCGGGCATTCAGGCTTCGGATGGCAGCTATGTCCTGGCCGGCAGAACCGCCTCTTATGGCGCCGGTGCCGGAGATGTGCTTGTCGCCAAGATCGGTCCGGGCGGCGCCTCCACGTGGACCAGGGTGTACGGGGGAACCTCGTACGAGGAAGCACGCGATATTCGCGAGACATCCGACAACGGGTACGTCGTGGCGGGCTGGACGGACTCGTACGGCAGCGGGCGGAAGGATTTCCTGATTCTCAAGCTGAACAGCAGCGGAACGCTCCAGTGGACGAAAACGTATGGCGGGGTGAACAGTGACGAAGCCTGCTCCATCCAGCAGACCTCGGACAATGGCTATATCGTTGCCGGAAAGAGTTGGACTTCGGCGAGTGGAAGCGAAGATTTCCTCATTCTCAAGCTCTCTCCCAATGGTGACTACCAGTGGCAAAAAACCTACGGAAACTCCGGCGATGATGAAGCAGCTTACTCCGTTCAGCAGACTTCCGACGGCGGCTATGTGGTGGCCGGGACTCGATACGGCATCTATGCGCACGACTTCTACTACCTCAAGCTCACGGCCGCCGGCGCCAAACAATGGGAATATGTTGTTACGCCGAACAGCACCCAAACCCCGGGCGAAGAACTTGCCTACTGCGTGCAACAGACTTCCGACGGCGGCTACGCCATAGGTGGAGGGGGATACTACGAGTTTTTCCTCACGAGACTGGACGCGACTGGAACGATCCCGGGCTGCCCCCGAATCTGGGATGTAGCCTTGCCAAACCCTTATCTCAATCTCGGAACAAGCACGATCTCTCCTGCATCGGCGGCACCCTCGATTTCCGTTCTTTCGCCAGCCGTGGCAACCGCAGAGGTGGCGATTACCGAATATACGGTCTGCAGTGGGGGCGGGGGTGGAGGGTGCGGAGCGGCTCCTGCACAGGCTTCCGCAGTTGACGGTCAGCCTCCCGTCTCCCAAACGCCTTTGAACCTCTTCGCTGGATTCGTCCTCATTTTAGGAGGTCTCGTCCTGGCCGCGCACGTCCGAAACTGCCTGACCGGTGGAGCCCGCAACTCTGTACGGTAAGGGTCAGACGGCAGGGGCCAGTCTTTTATTTTGCGGAGAGCTTTTCCCAGTCCCGTTTCTCCCCTGTCCTCTGGCACGTCCGGCGCCGGCCCCTCGAAGGCGCTGAGCGTGCACCCCGCCGGTCCGTGCGGACCGTTCTTTCCGGCACGCTGAGGGACAGGTCTGCTAGAGGCTCTCGTAGCCAACAGCCCAGTAGAAGTCAGCGGGCGGGAGCGGGATGGCGGGAATCTCCACCTCCATGAGCTGGCTGCGCTTTTTCTCCGGAATCTCCACGGGAACAGGCAGGACGATCACGAACGGCAGGGGCAGCCGACGGAAAAGCCGCCTGGGGATCCCGAGACCGTGGCGCACGTGGTTTCCGCCTGCGAGGATCAGCATTTGTTTCCCGCGGCCCTGGGGGCTGCCGAGGTATCCGGCGGCCGTCTCTGCCATGGCCTCGTCCCAGAGAACCTGCACCCGGTAGAACGCATCGAAATGCCCTGCTCCCATGGGGTGGGCCGCCAGGATCGCCTGGACGTAGGCTCTATGGTAAGGGTCTTCGAAGTCCATTTCAGGAAGGCCTGAATTCTTCGCGGCTCCCTCGGAGGGTCCGGCTGGCCTGCGCGCCGCTTCGCGCAGTTCGCCCCCGACGTTCAAGGCCCGAACCGGCACGGCATTCGTGCGGGCGAAATCCAGAATCTCCCGATAGTACGGGTAGGTGTCCCCCCAGTTCTTTTGCCAGACCTCGATGAACCCTTTTTCGTCGAGATCCCCGCGCACGAACGCATCCACTTCGGGCTGGAAAGGCCTTTGCAGCATTTCCAGGCCCAGGGCCACACCGCCGGGCTTGGCTTCGACAAGACCCTTGAAAATCGCAAGCTCCACCGCGTGATCATCCACGCTGTCGTGGGTCTCGCCCACATAGACGACCGGGAAGTTGGCAAGGTATCGAACAAGCTCTTCGGGCGTGAAAAGCCTTCCGGTGGCCAGGTGCAGGATCTGGCCCTTCTGGAGGTTCGAGAGGGGGAAATACGGCGATTCGACGGCCGGCGGAGCGGGATGGCGGCCGGCGCAGCCCGCGGCGATGCAGAGCGCCAGAACCCCAGTCGTCCATCTCATGGGTGCACACCGCCAACGCCCGAGCACGGCTCTTCTCCGGACATGTTCGCTTCAGCCGTCCGCCCAAAACGCTCTTGCGAAGCAGCTTACTCCCTTCAACTCCCCCGGGCAATCCCGCCCGGGCACACACAAGCAAGCGGCAGGGGGTTGACAAGAAAAGGCCTTTGGCCTAAGGTACGGTCCGGATTCGATGGCATGAGGTCGGCGGGCATGAGCAGGCTCGAGGCATTTTTCGTGCGGGTTGCATGTGGATGCCCCTTCTTTTACTTTAGGGGCGTCCACCCGGTCTCGTAGCCTCCAGCTCCGTTGACCCCGGGTGGACCGAAGTCGGTCGTCTCGGGGTCGACCCGCTGTTCTGAATGGAACAAGAAGCCCCGGGGCGAGAGGCTCCGGGGCTTTTTTCGTCAGAGGGAGGCCCAGATGATTCTCGTGTTGAAGCCGGGCGTGACAGACGCCGAGAAGGACCAGGTGCGAGCCGTCCTGCGGGAGGAAGGATGCATGATCCGAGAGCTGAGCACAGGGGACGAAATCGTGCTCGGCGCCGTGGGCAAGGTGAGCCGGGATCTCCGCTTCTTCGAGCAGCTTCCGGGCGTGGCCCGGGTCATTCCGGTCAGCCAGCCTTACAAGCTGGTGAGCAGGCAGATGCACCCCCAGGACACGGTGGTCCAGGTAGGCGAGGTGGAGGTGGGCGGCCCGAGGCTCGTGGTCATCGCGGGCCCCTGCGCAGTGGAAAGCCGCGAGCAGGCCCTGACCATCGCCCGCCTGGTCAAAAGGGCCGGCGCCGTGCTGTTCCGGGGCGGCGCCTTCAAGCCCCGAACCTCCCCATACTCTTTTCAGGGTCTCGGGGAGGAGGGCCTCAAGATCCTGGCCGAGGTCCGAGAAGAGACCGGCCTGCGAGTGGTCACGGAGATGACTTCCCCGGGCCAGGCCGATCTCATGCTCAAGTACGTCGACGTGGTCCAGATCGGCGCGCGGAACATGCAGAATTTTGAACTCCTCCGGAGCGCGGGACGGATCGGCAAGCCCGTGCTGCTCAAGCGGGGCCTGTCGGCCACCATGGAGGAGTGGCTCATGTCGGCCGAATACATTCTTTCCGAGGGCAACGAGCAGGTCATCCTGTGCGAGCGGGGCATCCGGACCTTCGAGCGCTATACCCGCAACACCCTCGATCTTTCCTCCATTCCGGTCATCAAGGAACTCACCCATCTGCCCGTGGTCGTGGACCCGAGCCACGCCACAGGCCTGCGGGACAAGGTGAGTCCCATGGCACGGGCCGCCATCGCCGCGGGTGCGGACGGTCTCGTGATCGAGGTCCACCACGACCCGCCCAGGGCCCTGTCCGACGGCCCCCAGAGCCTCTACCCGGAGCAGTTTGAGCAGCTCATGCGGGATCTCTATGTCATCGCTCCGGTCGTGGGCAAGCAGCTCGACTTCGGCTACCTGGAGAAGGCCAGGGCTTCGCGGCCGGCGGCCGCAAACCGGGGCGCTGCCGGCAGGCCCCGGCGGGCGGTCTTCGCCGGCGAGATGCATGCCTTCGCCCACAAGGCTGCCACGCAGTTCTTCGGAAGCGAGGTTCAAATCGAGCCCGTGGACTCCTTCCGGTCCGTCTTCGAGCAGGTCAAGGCCGGCAGCGCGGATTTCGGCGTCGTGCCGCTGGAGAATTCCCTCACCGGAAGCATCCACGACAACTACGATCTCCTGCTCGAGTTCGACGTCCGGATCGTGGGCGAGATCACGCTGCGGATCATGCTCAACCTGGTCGGCCACCCGGACACCCGGCTCGAAGAAGTCCGCCGGGTGATCTCCCATCCCCAGACCTTCGAGCAGTGCCGGGAGTTCCTCCAGCAGCACCCCCAGTGGGAACTCGTGGCCGCCCGGGACACCTCCACGGCCGTGCGGCTCGTCAAGGAGGCCGCGGACCGCTCCCAGGTGGCCATCGCCGCCCGGGAGGCCGCGGCCATGCACGGGCTGGCCGTGCTCAAGGAAGGCATCGAGACCAATCCCCGCAACTACACGAGGTTCGTCGTGATCTCCACCCGCAGGCCGGCCAACGGCCCGCGCAAGAAATCGTCTCTCATCTATTCGACGAACAACGAACCCGGCGCCCTTTACCAGACCCTGAAGATTTTCGCGGAAAACCAGGTCAACCTGGTCAAGCTCGAATCCAGGCCCATCCATGGGAAGCCCTGGAATTACATGTTCTACGTGGACCTGGAGGCGGACGTGGAGTCGCCGGAACTGGAAAAGGTGATGGCGGAGATCTCGGCAAAAACCGAGTTCCTCAAGATCCTTGGAAGCTATTGATCCCTGCTGTCGAGCAAGGACTTGTGGAAGCTGTCTTCCGTCCAACTTGCGGAGGTTGCAGGACATGTCCACAAAGGATCGGGCCGCCCCCGTCCGGGCCGGCGCCAAAACCCGGCAGCTCCTGGCCTGCCTCGAAATCGGCAAGCTCCTCACCTCCACCCTGGACCTGGAGGAGATCCTGCGCGTGATCATGGACAAGATGAACGAGCTCTTCCCGGCCCGGAACTGGTCGCTCCTTTTGCGGGACGAGCAGTCGGGGGAGCTTCGCTTCGGGGCAGTCGTGGGGATCGACAAAAGCAAGGTGGAAGCCATCCGGCTCAGCCGGGGCGAGGGGATCGCAGGTCACGTGGCCGAAACGGGCGAGCCCCTCTTCGTTGCGGATGCCAAGAAGGACCCCAGGCACTGCGGCAGGGTGGACGAAACGACCGGCTTCCGGACGCGCTCGATCCTGTGCGTGCCCTTGAAAACGCACGGCAAGGTGGTGGGAGTCATCGAGATCGTCAATCCCGCTCGAAAGGCCCTGGCCCGATGGGAGGAACTGCCGGTGCTGCAGATCCTGGCCGATTATGCGGCCATCGCCATCGAGAACTCCCGTCTCATGGCCGAGGTCAGGCGCAAGTGCATCACCGACGACTACACGGAGCTTTTCAACGCCCGCTATCTTCACGAAACCCTCGACCGGCTCATCGCCAAATGCCGGGAAGAGGGATGCGGATTCGCCCTGATCTTCGTGGACATCGACAATTTCAAGCAGGTCGTGGACACCCACGGCCACCTGCTGGGCTCCCAGGTGCTCAGGGAAGTGGGCCGGACGATCCTCTCCTGTCTCTCGCCCCAGGACATCGCAACCAAGTACGGCGGGGACGAGTACGTCATCATCCTGCCGGGACGGAACCGCGCTGAAGCGATGGACGTCGCCCGCCGGATTCTGGATACCCTCCGAAGCTCCGTGTATCTCCCCTCAGAGCCCGAGCCCGTGCGCCTGACTGCAAGCTTCGGGCTCGCCCTGTTTCCGGACGACGCCCAGACCAAGAAGGACATCCTGTTTCAGGCGGACAACGCGATGTACGCGGTCAAGCGTTCCACCAAGAACGGCGTGGCCACCGTGCCCTGCCCTGCCTGATGGGACGCCCCCGGGAGCGGATCGGAAGGCACAAATCTCACTGCACCGCGGACATCCGAGAAGCGAGGAACACGCAACATGCAGGCAGACGCCGCGAACCCCCTCAAAGACATGCTCGAAGCCGAGTCCATCGCCTTCGCGGGCGCCCCGAACGATCTCAGGACCATGGGCACGATCCAGCTCTTGAACCTGCTCAAAGGAGGCTACCAGGGAAAGATCTATCCGGTCCACCCCAGGGAGAAGACGGTCCTCGGCCTTGCCGCCTACCCCAGCCTCCGGGATCTGCCGGAGCCGGCCGATCTCGCGGTCGGCACCGTGCCCGCCCGGATCGTGCCCCAAATTCTGGAAGACGCCGGAGCCCGAGGCATCCGGCGCGCCATCGTCACGTCCGGAGGCTTCGGGGAGCTCGGCCCGGAAGGAAAGGAACACGAGCGCCTGATCGCCGAGACAGCACGCAAGAACGGGATCCGCTTCATCGGCCCCAATTGCATCGGGATCATCAATCCCCACCGCCGGATCAACGTGACCATGTTCCCCTACCTGCAGGCGCCGGGCCCTCTGGGCCTGGCCTCCCAGAGCGGAACCTACGTGACCCAGGTTCTTGCGTTCCTGGCCGAACGCGGCATCGGATACAGCCGCGCCATCAGCGTGGGGAACAAGGCGGACATCGACCTCGTGGACTGCCTCGACTATCTCGGCGAGGACCCGGACACCCGGGCCGTGGCTCTCTACATCGAGGGGCTCAAGAGGCCCCGGCTCTTCCTCGAGACGGCAGCGCGCGTGAGCCGGCACAAGCCGGTCGTGGCTCTGTATGTGGGCGGAACCGAGGCCGGTGCCCGATCCTCGGCGAGTCACACCGGGGCGGTCTGCGCGCCGGCAAAACTCGCTGCAGACCTGTTCCGGCAGGCCGGCATCGTCGAGGCGGCCACGGTGGAGGATCTTTACCAGTGGGGCTGGGCTCTTGCGACGCAGCCGCCCCTGCGTTCCAACCGAATCGCGGTTCTCACCCATTCCGGCGGCCCCGCCACTTCGACGGCCGACGCCTGCAATCGGATCGGTCTCGAGGTGCCGGCCCTCTCCGCAGGGACCCAGGAAGCTCTCAAGCGCCTCGTGCCGCCCACCGCCTCGGTCCAGAACCCGGTGGACCTCACCTATTCCACCCAGCCTGCCCTGCTCACCGAAACGATCCCGCCTCTTCTTCTCGAGGACCCCAACATCGACGGCCTCATCATCCACGGGATCATGGTCACCTCCTGGATGAGCGGCCTCAGGCAGATCGCCGCCGACGTGGTGCCGGATCTTCCGCCCGAGCGGGTGGTCGCCTTCCTCGAGCCTTCGATCCGGGCCCTGGCCTCTCTTCCGGCACGCTACGGAAAGCCCGTCATCTGTTCCTCCTTCATGGGCCCGGCCATCGAGGTGGCCACCCGGCTCCTGCAGGAGCACAGGATTCCGACTTTCGACACCCCCGAAAAGGCCGTGAGCGCCATGGCGGCTCTGCCCCGCTCAGGCCGTTTCCGGGAAAGGCCGGTCAGGCGAGAAATCCGGCCCGGGTAGGGTCTCTTGACGCATCCCCAGGACCGCCCCGTGCGTCAAATAGGGTGTCTTGCAACAACTCCCTTCCGCCCTGTTCGAATGGAGGAGCCGCCCGTGGAAACGAATCCCAGCTTACGGAACGTGCTCGAATTCGCCCTGGAGCGCGAAAAGGCCGCTTACCGGTTTTACGTGGATCTGTCGAAACGCATCGAGGACCCCGGCGTACGGGACGCTCTGGATTTTTTGGCCAGAGAGGAAACACGGCACAGGGAATTTCTGGAGCGGTATCTGCGCGGAGAGGTCACGGAGGGCTCTCTCCGGCTGACCCAAGTCACGGATTACAGGATCATAGAGCACGTAACCGAGGAGCCCGACCCGGCAGGGGCTCTTTCGCCAGAGAAGGCCTTTCTCGTGGCCGCAAAGAGGGAGAAAGCCTCGCACGAGCTTTACCGGGATCTCGGCAGAATGCATCCAGAGGGACCTGTCCGCTCCCTGTTCGAAAAAATGTCCCGGGAAGAGCTCCGACACAAAGAGAAAGTCGAGTACCTTTACGCCAACACGGCCTTCCCCCAGACCTCGGGCGGCTAGAAGAACCGTGTCCAACCTTCGGCCCCAAGGGACACCTGAAACCTCTCTTTCGACGGACGCGCTCCGTCGCGTCCGTCCGGTGTGTGTTATCGGCCGACCGCCGGGTCCCAACCAATCGAGGCAGGATGACTCCCAGATGAACGCATGCTCTCTGCCCAAAACAGTTCGGGAACGGCCCCCGCCCCCTTTCCCTTCCGCCCTCGGCCCTGTGGCCCGGGCTCTGCTCCTGTCCGTCGTCGCTCTCTGGTTTGCCGCAGCGGGCTGCTCGGACGGCCTGGACCGCCGGGAAAGCGGAGGGGACCGCCACACGGTGCGGTACACGGAAAAGCGAGAGCCCTGTTCGTGTTTCAATCCCTTGCGGAATGTCTATTTCGGGGACCTGCATGCACACACGGCCCTTTCCATGGACGCCTGGATCTTCGGCACCCGGGCGCAGCCCGCGGATGCTTACGAGTTCGCGACCGGTAAAACCCTTCCCCTGCCCCCTGTCGACTCCCTGCCGGAAGGGAACCGCTCTCTGGCCATCGACCGGCCCCTGGACTTTGCGGCCGTGACCGAGCACGCCGAGTTCCTCGGCGAGGTGAGCGCCTGTCTCGACCCGGAAGCTGCAGCGTACGGTTCCGCCTCTTGCAGGATCTACCGGCAGGGGAGCTTCCTGAGCACGGTGTGGATGCAGAATCCCCTGTTCTTCCCCGAGCCTCGGCGCTCGCAGGAGATCTGCGGCCCGGACGGCGCCGAGTGCATACAGAGAGCCTCGGAAGTCTGGCAGGAGATCCGGGATGCGGCCGAAGGGGCCTACGACCGTTCGTCCCGATGCTCCTTCACCGCGTTCATCGGGTACGAGCACACGGCCACGACGCTTGCCGCGAACCTCCATCGAAACGTCTTCTTTCGCAACGCCGAGGTGCCTGCCCTTCCGGTCTCCTACTTCGAAGAGCCCACCGTCGAAGGCCTCTGGGCCGAGCTCGACCGTCTCTGCCCTGCGGACCGTGTCGGATGCGACGCGATCGTGATCGCCCACAACTCGAACGAGAGCAACGGCAACAAGTTCTTCCCGCAGCGCTCGGACGAGAACCGCCTCGAGGACGAACGCCGGCTGGCCGCCCTGCGGGCGAAGACCGAACCCCTCGTGGAGATTTTCCAGAACAAGGGGGACTCCGAATGCCTCAACGGGCTCGCCGGCGTGCCGGGGGAGGCCGACGAAGCCTGCGGGTTCGAAAAGCTCGCGCAGCCTCCCGTCGACGACTGCGGTGACGGAACAGGGCTCGGAGGCGTTATGGGCCTGGGGTGCACCTCCAAGTACGATTACGTCCGCTATGTGCTACTGGCCGGACTCGAAGAAGAGGAGCGATTGGGCGTGAACCCCTACAAGCTGGGCGTGGTCGCGGCCACGGACACCCACAACGCCACCCCCGGGGCGGTCCGCGAGAACCGCTACGAGGGGCATCTCGGCACCATCGAGGATACGGCCGCGAAGAGACTCGCGCCCAAAGGGCTCGGAGGCAACCAGGGGCTGCTGGACAACCCGGGCGGCCTGACGGCCGTGTGGGCCGTCGAGAACTCGCGCGATGCGATCTTCGAGGCTTTCCTGCGGCGGGAAACCTATGCAACGAGCGGCCCCAGAATCTCGGTCCGTTTTTTCGGCTCCTGGAGCTTTGCCGAAGACCTTTGCAGCGCGCCGGACCCTGTCTCTGCGGCCGATCGCTCCGGTGTGCCTATGGGAAGCGACCTTCCCGCGCCCGAGGCCGCGGATGCCGTTCCCGCTTTCCTGGTTTTGGCCCTTCGGGATCCGGGGACGCCAGCGTCTCCGGGAACCGCCCTGCAGCGGATCCAGATCGTCAAGGGGTGGATCGACATCGAGCACGGGCCGATGCTCAAGGTCTTCGACGTGGCGGGCGACGGGACGAACGGGGCATCGGTAGATCTCGACACCTGCGAGCCCATCGGCGAAGGATTCGACCGGCTCTGTGCGGTCTGGAGGGATCCCGATTTCGACCCGAGGGAGAGGGCCTTCTATTACGCCCGCGTCCTGGAAAACCCGAGCTGCCGGTGGAGCCGCTACGAATGCAACCGGCTTCCGCCCGGAGAGCGGCCCGGAGCCTGCTTTGACCCTTCTTTGCCTCAGACGATCCAGGAAAGAGCCTGGACTTCTCCGATCTGGTACGGGCCGGAGGAGGGCAGTATCCGGCGCTAGGCCGAAACGGAATGCCGGCCTTTTTCCTGGAGGTCTCCCCTCGCGTTTCGGTCAACGCACCTCCCGGTGAACCGCAAGGCCCTCTTTGCACGCCGCAAGGTTCAGGCGGCGGTCAAAACACGAAAAAAAAGACCACCACACTCTGCCCCTCTTTCTTCAGCAGAACGGCCGAGGCCAGGTGCAGGGCGTCCATTCCCCGCAGATCATATTTGAATACGAACTGCCCGGCCTGAACCTCAAGGGAGGCGTGCGGCTTGACCCATTGAAAGTCGGGCCATATGCGGCGCGAGCGGGGCCTTTTGACCCGTCAACCTGATCCCGTCAGCAGGGACGCAAACCCGATCACGGGCAGAAGCAAGATGCGCACCAGGGCTCTGAGCCACGGCCGGCCCGCAATGTACTCGGCCGCCGGTCGCCCGTACTCGTAATAGGCCCGAACCAACTCTCTGCCCAGAGGGGTTGTCAGAAGGTGCCGATCCCGGAAGGTCCTCAGAACCTCGATCCTCGGCTCCAGCTCGGTTCCAAAGGCCGCCGTGGCCAAGAAGCAGGACTCGTCGATCGTGCCGTCGCAGTCGTCGTCCAGGCCGTTTCCGGGCACCTCGGCATGGCCCGGGTTCACATTCGGGTTCGAATCATCGCAGTCCCGCAGCGGATACGGACACTCCGCGCCTGCCGGGTCTCCGTAACCGTCCGCGTCATTGTCAATACAGTCGAGCCGGCAGCCTGCGTCGTTCCCATCCACATACCCGTCGCAGTCGTTGTCCATGAGGTCCTGGCACACCTGGGCGCCGTAAGGGCCCTCCGCGGCGCCCGGATTCACGGCCGGATCCGAGTCGTCGCAGTCGTTGCCTCCGCAGGCACCGCTCACGTAACCGTCGTTATCGGCGTCCAGAGGGTCCCCGCTGCATATTCCGGCTGAGCAGGCATCCCCCTGGGTGCAGGGGTCCCCATCGTCACATGGGCCGGTGTTGTTGGTGTTGGAACAGAAGTTGGCGATGCAGGCGTCGTCTGTGCAGGGGTTGGAGTCATCGCATTCGGATGAGCTTGAACACGGCAATGGCCGAGGCGCTGTCGGTTCCGTTGCCCGGACCGTTGTACCGGGCGACCCAGAGCTGGGTTCCCGTCGGTCCGTACTTGACCGTGGCATAATCCGTGGACGACCCGGCCCCCGCACTCTCGCCGGTCACATAGACATTCCCGTTTGCGTCCACTGCAATGGCCCGGGCCGGGTCGCCCGCATTGGCCGGGCCGTTGTAGCGTGCGAGCCAGAGCTGGGTTCCTGTCGGCCCAAACTTGATCGTCGCGTAGTCCGTCGACGTGCCGCTTCCGGTGCTGTACCCCGTCACGTAGACATTCCCATCGGCGTCCAAGGCAAGGGCAGAGGCGGCATCGCTGGCGCTGGCCGGGCCGTTGTAGCGGGCCGCCCATTCCTCCGCGGGTGGAGCCGCCATGACGGCTGCGGGGAAGAGGAGCATCAAAAGGAGGGTGACGAAACCAGATCCCATCATGCGCTTGTGCTTCACGGGTGTGTTCTCTTGTAACTGTATTGACTAACGTTTATATATTTTTCTGAAGCATTTATGGCCATCTGGGTCAGGAATCCATCCTCCGTTGATTCCTGACTATTGTCAACATAGGACGACAGCGAGGGAAAAAGCAAGTTCGTTTTCATAGAGAACCGTTACATTTTCGTAACAATAGCTCCTGTGATCGCAAGGCGCCCCCCCTGTTCGAACCCCTGCAAGCCCGGAAAGGGCCGGCCAGGGCGCCCCCTCGAGTCGATGAGCGGAGAATCCACGAGCAAGAAAAGCCGGCTCTTCCATGGGGCGGGGCCTGGATATGGGAGGCCTGGATCGACCTCCAGGACGGGCCGACGGTTACGGTTTTCGACGTGGCAGGCGCTGGCAAAAAAGGGAAGCCGATCCTTTTCTCCGCTCAGCAACCAGCGGAGAACGGCCCGAAATCCTCCCTCAGATTGTGGGTCCAGAACCAGCGGATCTGGCGCCCTTCGGCCCGAGCCTTGATGAACCCCTTGCTGATATACTCCCGAAGGGTCTCGGATACGAGCTTGGGCTCCGAGCCTGTCAGCTGCGCCATCCGGTCGGCCAGCTCTTTCTCGTCCGCCGGCGTGCCTGCCGGAAGGCCGTTCAGGGGAAACCGGCCGTGCTCCTCGAGCAGATCCTGGGCCAGCAGCTTGTGGGTGAACTCCATGCGATAGTGGCCGTACACCCGAAGGTGCTCCTCCGGGCTCGAGGTCCCCTTGTGGTAACGGTCGACCATCTCCTGCCAGGCATCCATCCAGGTCTTCTCGAAATCGTAGACGAACCGCTCGATGTCCTGGGCGCTCAGGTGGGAAGTGCGCACAACGGATCGGTTGGCGTCGTACAGGGACCAGTCGCTCGTCAGGATCTCCAGGTCGTACTTGTCCACCTCCTCCCGGATCGTCGTGCCGGGAAAGGGCGCCAGAATGTGATACCCGTAGATAATGTCGAGGCTCTCGGCAAACCGCTGCGAGTCCTGAAGCGTCTCAAGAGTTTCGCCCGGCAGGCCGGCCATGAAAGAAGCGTGAGGCAGGATGCCCACCTCCTTGCAGATCGCCACGGCCCTCCTGCCCTGCTCGAGGGTGATCCCTTTGCGGAGGCGCTTGAGCATCTCGGGGTTGCCGGACTCCATGCCGAAGCTCACCGCGTCGCAGCCCGCCTCCCGCATGAGGCGGAACGTCTCCAGGTCCACCGTGTTCACCCGCGAGAAGGCGCTCCAGCCAAACCTGAGATTCCTGCGGAGGATCTCCCGGCATACGGACCGCGCGTGCTCCTGATTGGACAGGAACAGATCGTCGGCGAAATTGATCCGGGGGAAGCCGTACGAAAGAATCTCCTCGATCTCGTCCACCACCTTGGCCGGATCCCGGTACCGCGGCTTGCTGCCGACCATGCGCCTTCCCTGGCAGAAAATGCAAGGATGCGGGCAACCGCGGCTCGTGATGATGCTCACCGGGAATCCCAGGGCGAGGTAGCGGGAAACAGGCAGCAGATGGCGGGCCGGCAAGGGAAGAGAATCCAGGTCCTGGATGTGCTCCCTCGGCCCGGTCCTGACGATCCGGTCGCCCTCGCGGAACGCCAGCCCCCGCACACGGTGCCAGGCCGACCGATCCCGCAGCACCGGAACGAACTCGGGGATCGTGGCCTCGCTCTCGCCCACGAAGATCATGTCGATGCCGGGGTACCTCCGGAGAGTGTCCTCGACATCGAAGGACACGTGGGGCCCGCCCATGGCGGTCACCGCGGAGGGCCAGATCCTTTTCGCGTCCTCGACGATCGAAGCCGCCCGCGGGAAGTTGAGCGTGACCGAGCCCGCTCCGACGAAATCGGGCCGGAAGGCCTCCAGCTCGGCCGCGAGCTTCTCCGGGGTATACCGGGAGACGATGTAATCGAGGATCTTCACTTCGCAGCCTGCAGCCTCGAAAGCGGCTGCGACATACGTGATGCCCAGAGGAGGCGCAGGCGCTTCCTCCAGGGGGTAAGGCGAGGCGATGATGGCGACGCGCATGTTCGAGGTCCTTTGAGGTCCTGGGTCTAGTCTCCCCTGGCCGGGAAAAGCACGGACCGCAGCCATCCGAGAAGGGTGTTGCCCCGTAGCATGTCCCGGTCGATCTCGTCGATCTGCCGAGCGAGATCCTTGGGGTTGCGGAACCAGTCGGCCCGGGTTCTCCTGGGCAGACTGGGGTCGAGCTCTTTGACGGGCCGGGCCGGGTTGCCGGCGGCCACCGTGTTGGCAGGCACGTCGTCCACCACGACCGCACCGGCGCCGATCACGCTGTTTTCGCCGATCGTCACGCCCTTGCAGACAATGGCGCTGTCGCCGATCCACACGTTCGGGCCGATCCGGACCGGCGCGGTCTTTCCGATGGGCGCGATCCGGTCATAGACGTCATGCCAGTCGCAGTCGGTGATGTACACATTTGCGGCCAGCATGCAGTTGTCGCCGATCGTGACCTCGTGGGCCGAGCTGACCCGGACGCCCGGGCAGATCAGACAATAGTCTCCGATGCGGATCGCCCCCCGGTCCGGCCGGTCCGACCAGACCGTGAGCCGGACCTTGCGGTCCGGCGTGGCGATCACGTTGGCGTAGTCCCCGAGCGTGATCGGGGCCCCGAAGACGACGACGTGCCGGGGCTGCATGAAGGTGTAGCCCCTGCCCAGATGGGTGAACTGGGGCGCCAGGAAGTGCCGCACATAGAACTCCCTCAATCTGAGGTGGGCTCTCTTCACATAGTAAGGGCGATGGTCTTTCCGCACGGATTTTCGAAGTCCTCGCTTATTCCAGGGCGGTCAGGGTCATCTCCTCCGGCTGGAAGTCCGCCTCCCGCCTGGGCTCGCCTTCCTCCTGGGCGGCGGCGCCGATCCGCACAAGCTGGGATTCCCAGAAATCGTGGCGGAAGAGCGAGCTTGCCGGCGTCAGCCCGCAGAGGGCGTCCGCTGCCAGCAGGACCACCCCGTTGGTCCAGGTGATCTTTTCCTCTGGCCAGATCACGCCCTCCGGAAAGGTGAACCCGCACCAGAAGGTGCCGTCTTCGAACGTTCTCGGCGCGATCCACTCCAGAAGGATTCTGGCAAGCTTCGTCTGCCTGATGGCCGAAAGAGCCAGAGCGAGTTCGCACGTTTCGGCGATGGTCACCCAGGGCTGGTCCGAAACGCAGCGCACGCCGAGTCCGTTCACGACGAATTTCTTCCAGGATTTTTCGATTCGCCTGCGGGCCTGCTCGCCTCTGACCGCCCCGCTCAGAACCGGGTAGAACCAGTCCATGGAATAGCGGGCCTTGGACATGTCGAAGGAGTACGGCCTCGTACGGATGGCGGCCCCGAGCCGCTGGAGGCCCCTGCGCCAACCGGGCGGCCGGTGGCCCAGACGCTCCGCAACGGCGAGCCCGCACTTGAGGCTCATGTAAATGGAACTCGATCCGGTCAGGAGCGCCACGGGATCCACCTCGCCGGCAGGGCTGATGGCCCAGTGAATCTCGCCGCCCGGCGCCTGGAGACCCAGAACGAACTCGAGGGCTGCCCGCACGGTTTTCCACATCCTGCGCAGGAACAGGAGGTCGCGCGTGACCAGGTAGTAATGGTAGACCCCGACGGCGATGTAAGCCGTCATGTTCGCGTCCCGGGTCCTGTCCTCCGGTTCACCTTCGCGGTAATAGGCGTACCAGCTTCCGTCCTCGCGCTGGACCGAGGCCAGCCACTCGTAGGCTCGGCGGGCTTCCCGGACATAGCCTGCCACGGTGAGGCCCATGGCGGCCTCGACCATGTCCCAAGGGTCGGTCCTGCCCCCCTCGTGCCATGGGATCTCCCCGCTTTCCCTCTGCGTCGTGGCGATGAGCCGGCCCAGGGCGTCCAGGTCAATGGGAAGCTTTTTCTCCCGCAGAGACTTCTCCAGTTCCATTGCCCTCTTCCTTCTTCTTCAGGTAGAGCACGCAGCTTTTCGCCATCAGAGGATTGAGCATCCGCTCCAGGGTCCGGGTGAGCCTCGGGCGCTTGACGATATCCCAGACGAGAAAGGCATGATACCACTTGACCAGACGCGACTGGTCGTTCTTGTGGCCCACGAGGCACTTGAGCCACCAGTACGGGCTGTGGAGAGCGTGGGCCCAGCCTGTGGACACGCACCGCAAGCCTGCCTCTTCCAGGCGCCGGATGAGTTCCTGCTTCCGGTAGATGCGGACGTGCCCGCCCGGCTCGGTCCGGTAGGACCGGGACAGCATCCAGCAGACCGTCTCCGGGAAAAACCGAGGCACGCTCACCACGAGGCTTTGGCCTGACTTGAGCACCCGGACGATTTCCGAGATTGCCCGGCCATCATCGTGCACGTGCTCCAGCACTTCGGAGCAGAACACGACGTCGAAGGACTCGTCCGGGAAGGGAAGCTCCGTCACATCCCCCACGAAAACCCCCCAGTCGCCCTTTCCGCCCTCGCCTTCGCGTTCCATGAGCCGGAGCATGTTTCGAGCCTTGACCGCATCCTGCAAGTTCCGGTCGATCCCGACAACGTGGACCCCTTGCCTTCGAAAAGCCTCGGCGAGGTGCCGGCCCGTGCCGCACCCGGCGTCCAGGACGCGGGTGCCCGGACGCAGGTCAAGCCTGGAGAAGTCGACCGTTATCACGGAGCGCCTCCCGGTACACCTCGGCGACCTTTTCGGCCGCCCGTCTCCAGGTATAGAACTTTTGAATCCTCTCGTAGCCAGCCTTGCCCAGGGCCAGGCGCCGCGAGGGATCGTCGAGAAGAGCCGCGATGGCTCCGGCCAGCGCCTGGGAATCGCCGGGCGGCACCAGCACGCCGGCATCGCCCACCACTTCGGGCAAAGCGCCTCCGGTGGTGCTCACGACCGGGATCCCGCAGGCCATGGCCTCGGCGGCCGGAAGACCGAACCCTTCGTACAGGGACGGCACCACGGCAAGGGTGGAGCGCGCGTAGTAGACCGAGAAGTCTCGCTCCCTGATGGGGCCCGTGAAGGTCACGATCCGGCCAAGATCCAGGCCCCGGACGACCTTTTCGATTTCGCCGTCCTTCTTCGGGGTGCCGATCACGGTCAGCCGGACCGGCCGGCCGGCAGCCGCCAGGGCCGCAACCGCCTCCAGGAGAAACCGCATGCCCTTGAGCGGCATGTCCGCGCTGTTCGTGACGATGAGCCGGTTCGGCTCTCGCGCAATGTCGGGCAGGGGCCGAAACACTTCGGTGTCGATCCCGTTCGGAACCACGCGAAAGCGCTCCTGGGGGATCCGGAAGGCCGAGGAGATGTCCTTCTTGGACGTTTCCGAAACCGTTATGATCCGGCTCAGGCGCCTGGATACCCTGGCCTGCATCGGAACGAAGCTGTACCAGCGCCTGACCTTGAGCCTCTTCCACCAGACGCCCGCGCTGCGGATCTCGGCGTCCCGGTCCACCGTGACCGGATGGTGAATCGTGGCCACCACAGGGACCCCAAGGCGCTGGATCCCCAGGATCCCGTATGAGAGGGACTGGTTGTCATGGACCACGTCGAAGGATCTCACAAGTCTTCGCAGGTACAGATAGGCCCGGAACCCGAATGTCAGGGGTTCGGGGAATCCCTGGGTCGAGACCCCCACCCACTCCACCAGGTTGATGGGCGAGCACAACTCCCGCAGAGAAGGGGTGCGAAACAGGTCGTCGGGGTTGTAGAGATCCAGGCTCGGAAGCCGGTGAAGGGGTATGTCCGGGTCCACATCCGGATACGGGGGGCCGGAAATCACGTGGAGCTCGTGTCCGAGGTCGCGCAGGGCCCGGCTGAGCTTCTTCACATAGATGCCCTGGCCTCCGCAAGTAGGTTTGCCGCGATAGGTGAGCAGGCAGATGCGCAGGGGGCGATCGCTGGTTGCGGATCCGGCGTCAGGTAAGTGACGCTCACCTCTCGAAAGACTCTGCACGGGAAACGTCCCAACCTCCAGAGGGGATGACCATGAAAAAGCCGTTCTCTAAAAGGGGATTGCGATATCGAGGGCTGTCCGGGCCAGCCGCGAAAGAGACACGACTATATCGAACCTTTTCGCGGCGGTCAAGGCAGACCGCAAAGGGCGGCCGGGAAGAAACACCGGGGGCTGAAGGCGCCGGCGGCCGTGCGGGGTTCCATGCCTTTTCGAAAGGACAGGCGCCGGCACTTGCCTTGAGCGAACCCCCTCATGGTCCTCGGGGCACGCCCGCTGCAGCAAGCGTCAGTCCTTGAGATCCCTCATGACCTGCTCGACCACTCGCGGCAATGCGGCGGCGACATCCGGAGAGAGATCCGTGGACCAGCCGATACGGCCCGGCTCAACTCCGATGACGATTCCGTCTACGGGCCCTCCCGGCCTGCTCAGTGCGAGGACCCCCAGAATGCCGAGACCGTGCAGCGAAGCCAGGCTCTCCGGGGAACCGAACGCGGCAAGGGGAAGTCGCCACACCGTTCCCGGCTCCCTGCCTCCTTTCACCGCGTCCAGCACCACGATCCGCTCGGCCTTCTCGATGGCTGGCAAGGCGTCAAGAACGGCTGTGCCGACCTCGAGAACCTGGACACCCTCCGGGACCCCGGAGCGGATCAAGGCCTGTGCCGCGTGGACCCCGAACCCGTCGTCTCCCATGAGCAGGTTTCCCAGGCCCAGGACAACCGTCTTCATGTCGCTACCCGGTCATCCGAGGCAGGTTTCCGGCGGCGTGGGGGCCCAAGGCTCCGCACCCTCACGCCGACTCGGCCTGAGGACGTGCACCGCACAGGAAAGGCACGGATCGAAAGAATGAACCACCCTGAGCGCCTCAACAGGCCTGGACGGATCCTGGACCGGCGTGCCGATCAGGGCCTGCTCCATGGGGCCGGGTACGCCTGCGGAGTCGCGGGGCGAGGCGTTCCAGCACGTGGGCGTCACGATCTGGTAGCCCTGGATCTTGCCTGAGGCGATCCAAACCCAGTGGCCGAGTGCGCCTCGGGGCGCCTCGGTGAGCCCCATCCCGAAAGCGAGATCTTTCGGATCCTGGTAGTCCGAAGAAACGGGTCCCCCCACCCGAAGCCGGCCGAGCCATTCTTCCATGGCCTTTGCGACTTTGAGAGTCTCGTAGGCCCGGGCCAGGTGCCGGTCCATGACCGAGACTCCCTGCCGGTAGTCTCCGTTGATCCACATGCGGGCCAGGGGCCCCACTTCGAAGGGCTTGTCCCGAAGGCGAGGCGCCTTGAGCCAGGAATACGCGTCCCCTTTGGGATAGACGGGCTGCGTCCTGCCGTTCACCGGGTTGAGGCCGTTCGTCGAGTCCTCGTACCAGGAGTACGCTACATGCTCGGAAAGAGCGCCGAGGGGAACGGATTTCACGGCCGTGGAAAGATTCTCGACCGTGCCTGCCCGGAACAGACGGGCCTTGCCGGCGTCCGGCAGATCGAAGGCTCCGTATGCGAGAAGATTTCCGCAGCCGGAGCCGACGGACCGGTAGTCCTCGTAGACCTCGGCAAGGGCCTCCGCGTCCGGCACATAGACGTTCTCCACGAAATCGAGCAGGAACCGGAGATGATCTCGAAACCGGGCAATCCGCTCCTCGGTCGGCGGAGCCGTGAAGCCGCCCGGAATGTTCACGTGCGGGAGAGGCATCCGGCCGCCGAAAACCGCTCCCATTTCGTGGGCTCTGCGCCGGGCCTCGACAGCCTGAGCGAGGTGGCCTGCGATCGCCGTCAGGCGGCTGTCATCGCGCAGATCCACTTCCCATGCGGGCGCCCACGGAGCGGCCTGAGGCCCGCGCACGTAATCCAGAACGGCCAGAAGATAGAAATGCAGGATGTGGGATTGCAGATAATTCGAGCCCAAGAGGAGATTGCGGAGAAGGCGGCCGTTGTCCGGCACTCGTGCCCGCGCTGCCTTTTCGAGCGCCACCGAAGAAGCCAGGCCATGGGACACCGGGCAGACACCGCAGATCCTGGGGGTCAGAACCGTCGCATCCCGGGGATCTCGGCCGATCAGAATCGTTTCAAACCCTCTGAAGAGCGTGCCCGTGCACCGGGCGTCCACGACCTGCTGAACACCCCTTGAGCTTTCGATTATGACCTCCACCTTGAGATGACCTTCGACCCGAGTGACCGGGTCCATGACGGTCAATGTCGCCATGGGAATCTCCTTTTCTGGTTCGATCGAGCAGAGGGGCGCGCGCCTTCCTCAGACTGCCCCGCCAGACGATTCATCCCTTTGTCTTGTAGAAGGGCGAGAAGCTGCCCGGGAAGCCTTTCTCCGTGCACCCTACGCAGATGGCATCGGCCCCCACGCACCAGCTCGTTGCGTTGTTCCACAGGCGGACCGGGCAGTCGGCCCGGGTCTTGGGACCCTGGCATCCCAGTTCCTTCAGACATCCGCTGTCCAGGCCGAACTTCTCGGCCGGAGGCGTACCCTTCCGAGGGCACTTCTTGTGCACCGCCTCTGCGTAGAGCTCCGCGGGCCGGCCGAAGTCGTCGAGCCGGGGTACGATCCCGGCCAGAAGCTGTGCCACCGTCCATACGATCCAGTCTGGATGGGGCGGGCAGCCCGGGATGCGGATTGCGGGCACGCCCGCGGCGTCGGCAAGACTCAGGACGGCGGTGGGATTCGGACTTGCCGCCGGAATGCCGCCGAAGCTCGAGCAGGTCCCCACGCTGAGGACCGCTGACGCTCCTGGCGCCAGCATTCGCACAGCCTCGAGGGCCGTGACCTCCCGCCCGTCTTCGGTCCAGACCATGCAGGCATACCCCCCGAAGGCGGTCGGGATCCCGCCGTCGGCGACGAGAATGTACGGCCCGAGAGAAGCCTCGCGGAGCTGCTCCACGGCCAGATCTCCTGCGGCTCCCATGAGGTTGGGGTGAAAGGCGAGATGGACGGTATTCAAGAAAAGGTCAACCACGTCCGCGGGCGGATCGCCTGAGATCCGGTTTGCAAGGGATACGGTGCAGCCTGTACAGTTCGCGCCATTGAGCCAGATCACCGTGGGCAACCCTTCTCCGCCTGCAGCCAGGGCCTTTTCCAGCCGACCGATCACGGTTGCAGAAAGCCCGAGGACAGCTCCGGACGAAACGCAGAACTTGAGAAACTCGCGCCGATTGAATCTCATAGCGGATCCCTCCACCTTGCGGGTTGCGGAGCGCAGCTCTGCGGCTCCGGTGCAGCCATGTGGGCCGGAGCTCCAGCAACCGACATGCCAGCGATCCAATCTGGCACGACCGCCGCAAGCGCACCGCAGCTTCTCCAGGTCTCGGGAATGCAGCAGACGCAAACCGCCGCGGCTTCTCACACTTTTTGAGTAGGCTTTCAGGCGCGCTTTCTCGCAAGATCGCGGGACCACCCAACTGCTGGGTGCATCGGGCCCGGGCGCCTTTTTTCAGTTTTGTAAGGGCCGATTACAGGCCTGGCGCGCGAACTGCGGCCCAAAGCAACCAAGAGCCTTCATGGCGCAAACGCGCGGAGGCGAGCGAACTCGATTCTCTTGCGGGCGACACGGCACGATGACGACTGGGTCCACGGCCTCGGTCTCGGGGAACCTGGATGTTCCTGGTTGGTACGAAAACTGCAGAACGATTGTCGGCATGTGGAAGATCCGCCTGCAAGAAATCGCCCGCTTTTCCTCTTCCCAACCCGCGAGTGCTCTTTCCAGGCCCGGAACCGGGGCCTTCCAGGAGATGCTTGCCGAACGGCTCGCCCAGGGGAAAACCACGCCCGAGGAAGCCCTGACCCTTGCGGCGCTGGGCAGATACGCGGCTCTCCTCAATCCATGCGACGGAGAAGATCCGGCGGGGGTGGGGCCGCCATCGCCCTTTTCTCTCTCACTGCGGAACGCGCTGGAGCGGCTGGTTCAAGGGGCCGCGGGCTTTCTTGACGCGGCCATGCCGGCGTCAACAGATGAAAGCCTGCGACAATCCTTTGACGGCATCATCGAGGATGCGGCACGGCGGTACGGAGTGGACCCGGCTCTGATCCGAGCGGTCATGGAGGCCGAAAGCGCAGGCGATCCTAGCGCCGTATCCCCGGCCGGGGCCCAGGGACTCATGCAGCTCATGCCCGAGACCGCCCGGGAGCTGGGCGTGACCGATCCCTTCGACCCGGAACAGAACATCCTGGCCGGAACCCGCTACCTGCGGATGCTCCTCGACCGGTACGGAGGGGACGTGCGTCTGGCCCTGGACCTCGTAAGGAATCCCGCCGGCACCCCTGCCGAAACCCGCCTCTACATAGCCCGGATCGAGAGGCTCCTCGGCCGGGACCCCGGCTTCTCCCGATCGGTCTGAAGCGGACCGGACGTTCCAGCGGCCCGCAGTCCCGGTTGATCTCTCGTCCGTCAGGACGAAACATTTTTCAACGAGATGCCGCCATCGACAGAAATGATCTGGCCGGTGATGTTGGCGGCAGCCTCGCTGCTCAGGAAAGCTGCGAGCTTCCCGATGTCTTCGGGAGTCTGCTCTCGGCCGAGGGGAGTGCCGCGCCTGACCACATCGAGGAAGATCGCGCGCGGCTCCATGTCCGAGTACTCGGGGACCATCATTTTCAGGCCGGCGGCCAGGGCCTCCCACGCCCGGGTCCACAGGAAACCGGGGCAGATGGCGTTCACGCGGATATTGTACGGCGCCAGTTCGAGCGCGAGGGTCCGTGTCAGGGCGATCACGCCTGCCTTGGCGGCTCCATAGGCCGGGATCAGCACCGAAGGGATGAGCCCGGCAATCGAGGCGATATTCGTGATGGAGCCGGAGCCGGCCTTCTGCAGGTGCGGAATTGCGGCCTTTGTCGCGGCGAAGGTCGTCCGCAGGTTGGTCGCCATCGCATCGTCCCAGCCCGCCTGATCGATGTTCGTGAACGGATTGCCCACGGACGTCATCGCGTTCGGCCCGCCTCCGCCCGCGTTGTTCACCAGAATGTCCAGGCGGCCGAAGCGGCCGACAATCTTCTCCGTGGCCGCCAGAGCCTCCGACTCCTGAGAAACGTCCGCCCCCAGGCCGACGGCCTCGACGCCGAGCGCAGAGGCGGTCGCTTCCGCCTCGGGCCCGTCCAGGTCGATGATTCCGATGCGGGCGCCTTCCTGGGAGAGACAGCGCGCGATGCCGGCACCGATCCCTCTGGCGCCTCCGGTCACGATGGCTACTTTGTTTCTCAGGTGCATGATCCTCTCCTCCTTGGTGTTCTTTCGATCAAATGCCGAAAACACCGAACGGGCGACATCCATACGGCGCCGGACGCATCCGTCGGCCTCCGAACGGCTGAGCATTACCGGTCTTCATCTGTTTTGCTGCCACCGGTCGTGAAGGCTCCTCTTTCGGGCGCCCCGCTTGGCGAAAGCGACAACGTCCGCCCCTGAGGCGGCTCCCAAAAGGCCTGAAGGAAGCAGGCTCTCCCCGCAGGAACAGGTGTTCGGACGGGGGAAAGGGTCGGTTTCTGAAGGATGGTCTCCTGAGATCATGCACCGCGGAGTCAGGCCGGCCTCCAGGAAGATCTCCTCTGGTACGGAAGAACACGTGCAGGCTGCGGCCCGCTCACCCCTTGCTCCGCTGGCGGTCACGACCATGCCGAACCTTCTTTCCGCTTTCCAAAGAGCGCTGACGAGCTTCTCCAGACTCAAGGTCCCTTTTCGGGAACTTGTTCGTGATTTCGCGCTATCGCAACAGACAAGCCCGGGGATCGAAGTCATGCCTTTGCCCGTCCGCCATAGCCGATATATCCCCCGGCGATCAGAAAGGCAAAGCCCCGCCCTGGTTGTACCTGACGGTCCTGCCCCCCTCTCTGCAGCAGACGTCTTCGTGCTCCCCTCGATACAGGATAGACTGACCCCTTCTTCGCTTCTTCGTGACGCCTGTTTGACGGGCGCCTGCTTCGTGAGAGAGGATTCCGCAGGGTCGCCGAAGGGGGGGAGTGCCATGCCCTGGGGGCGCCGGGAGTCGGCGGATCGCAGACAGGCCGGCAGGGGAGGCTCGGAAGATGAATCTCTTCGAAAAGATCATGGAACCCATCATGCGCAGGATCATCCAGAACCGCTGGGGCTACACGGATGAAGAACTGAAGAAGGCACAAGAGCTCGGCTTTTTCGACGTCCTCGACCTGAAGGCCATGCGATACTGGATCAAGGCGGATCCGGTCTGCTCCGTCCACTGTTCCGCCTGCCACAACGAAGGCCGGCCTCTCTACTTCAATCCCATGGGCATGCTCATCCGGCACAGGTGTCCGCCCGGCATCTGCGTTCACGGTCTCTCCCAGATTTCACCGGTTCTTTACAACTATTATGACCACCTTCTCCAGGGCAGGGATCCCAACCAGATGGTCTTCAACCAAGTCACATGCACCGACACCGGCCTGGAAAGAGGAGGCCTGGGCAGGAACCTCTTCCGGGTGACCCGCGAGAAAATGCCCTTGCCGGAGTTTCTGCTGTTCCTGCTGACCCTGGCTCCCTACGTTTTCGCCAAAAACAGAAGGGCGAAGGGAGAGTGCCGGGCGGTCCGGGAGGCGCCGACCGGCGGCGGCCCCCGGCCCGAGGATTTCATGAAAAAGCTTCCTCTCACAGAGGAAGAACTGGAGGCTTTCCTGGCCTCGCCCGGCCGCGTCCGGAGGCTGCGGGCCGTCGAAAAGTATCACGACCACCGGATCGTGATCCGGGTGGTGTCCTCGCAAGCCTGCATCGCCGGGCACAAGAGGGGGCAGGAGTTCTTCGTCGACGCCATGGGCAGGGTCCTGCCCGGGCCGGACGGCAACGGGATCTGCCTCATGGCCCTCAGCAAGATCTGGTGGCGCGTGATGCTCATGCTGGAAAGAATGGCCGCACAGGCAGATTCCGAAGGCGAGGGCGATTTCAAGAGCAAGATCTTCGACCTGCCCATGAATTGCTACGGCGCAGGGCTTCCCTTGGGGGCCTGCGGCGAGATCCTGATGACCGTCGAGCTGCGCAAGGCGTAGGTTTCGATCTGCCGCCAAGAACCGAAGGCCCACCGCCTCGCCCCCGGTGGACTGCCCCCCTGAGCCGCGTTTTCAGGATCCGGAGAATTTTCACGGAGGAGGACGGACGCGACGGAGCGCGTTTCCCCAGAATCTCTGGCAAGCAGACAGCTCGGCATTCCTTGCCGGGGCACGCTCTGTCGTGCCCACGAGGGGGGATCGGGATGGGGGACCTGGGAACACCACGGTGAGGCCGGAAGACGGGCGCGACCGAGCGCGTCCCTCCGATAGCAGCAAAAGCCCCCGAAGGACCTTTGCGCACAGAGACACACGGGCGGTATTTTGATAGACTCCTTGGCTGGAAGGGTCTGCTGGGCCAAGGGAAGCTCAGGAGCCATCAGAAGGAAGGGCCGCTGTCATGAGAAAGGACGCACCTCACTACCGGACAAAGCACGGGCCGGGCGAGACGCCTGCGCCGGTTCTCGCAGAAGCTCTCAGGAAAGCGGCGCCCACGGGCAGACTTTCCTGCCGAGCGGCCTTCGAGGTCGCAGAATCCATGCGGGTGAGACCTTCCGAGGTGGGAAAAGCGGCGGATCTTGTCGAAGTGAGGCTTGTCGAGTGCCAGCTCGGCCTGTTCGGCCACGGCGAGGGAGGCAAGGGGAAGATCCTTCGGCCGGCCTCGTCGGTCTCCGGGGAACTCGAACAGGCGATCCGGTCTGGCCTTCGGGAAGGCCGACTGCCCTGCGCCGAGGCATGGCGCATTGCCGCAGATCTGGGGGTCAAGAAGATCGAGGTCGCCGAGGCGGCCGAGGCTCTGGGCGTGCGGATCCGGCCCTGCCAGCTCGGCGCTTTTTAGAAGCCCGGTCCGATGACGCTCGCATCCAACCATCCAAGCTTCGCGCACTCAAACGGAGAAAAGTCCGCGCTTCGCACGCACCCAGCCTGGTGCTGTTCCCGTTGTGAACCGCCGCGAAATGCCAACACATGGCGGCACGGATTCGACGATCGGACGGCTTTGAAAGCCCGGGCAAGCCGAAGTCTCGCCGCCAGCCCAAAGGAGCCCTCCATGGAAGGTCTCCTGGTGCGACAGGTTCTGGGCCGCGTGCCGCTGCCGGTCGCGCGCAAGCCCGGCTAACCCCAAACCCAGTACAATCCTTCCTCTCCCGCCGTATCCTCGCCCGCCCGAACGATTCTCACGCCTCCTTCCCGCAACACGAGAAGGGGTAAGCCTCCCGGAGGCGGGTCTTGAGGGGGCCCGTACACCTCGATCCGTGCCGAGCCCGACCGCAAGGCGCCGACGGCTTCCTGGAGATAAAAGGATTCGGAAAAGGCTACGGTGCGCATGAGGAGAGGATCCAGGGTCCGGGACTCGTCCGAGGGTTTCAACTGCACCCGGAAGCTGTGAGTCGAGCCAAAGTGCTTTTGAACGTGCCTCAAGATGATGATGTTGAGAGCCTCATTCGGGGTCATGACCAGAACCCGGCGAAACCCTTCTTCAAGGATCGGCCCGTAAATCCTGTCATCGAGTGCACTGGCCGCTACGGCTTCGAACCCCTTCTGGCGGGCTTGAAAACAGGCTGTCTCGTTGGTGTCTACGAAACGGACCGGCACGTGCCGGCGCGCGAACTCGGCCAGCGCAAGCGACAAGGCGTTCACGCCCACAAAAAGGATCCCGGACTGGTATGGGTTGATGGACAGCCGAAGCAGGCGGGCCAATGGCCTTCCCAGGAAACTCGCCGCAGCGCCTGAGAGCAGGACGACGGAAAACGTGAGCGTGACAAGAACGGACATCTCTTGTTCGTGGGCCATCACGGCAAGAGACGCGTAAGAGGCCGAAGCGATCGCCACCACTCCCCGGGGCCCGATCAGACCGACGTAGATCCTTTCGGTCATTTGCAGCCGGGTTCTGACAAGAGCCAAGAGTACGGCCAGGGGCCTCACGAAAGCGCCCATGATGAGAGCGACCACAAGCACCGGCTTGATGAACGGCAGAGTCTCAACCGGATCCAGAGTGGCCGACAGAAGGACGAAGATCATGGAAATGAACAGACTGGCCACCTGATCCTTGAAATGGCGGATCTCTGGCAGGGCCGGGTTCTTGAGGTAGGAAAGAGTAAATCCCGCTACCGCGGCTGCCAGAGGCCCGGAATACGCCGTCAGATGGTTGCTGCCCCAGAAAATCCCAAGGGCCGCCACAAAGGCCGTCATCCCGGGGAGAGCCGGATCCCCCAACCGGACGATCCTGGGCAGTAGAACCCGGGTGAGAAAAACACCCGCCACGATTCCCGCCGCGGTTCCCGCCAAAACCCGAAGAGCAAGGGACATGCCCAACCGGCTCAGTCCTGAGACTTCCTGGACGGGTACCAGCTCCAGGGCCAAGCCCGACAGGAGCACACCGATACAGTCCCCCCAGATGGCCTCGTATCGAAGTACGATATCGATCCGTTGAGGAAGGGCAACGCTTTTCAACATCGGCCCGATGACCGTCGGACCCGTGACCACGATCAGCGCGCCGAAGATGAACGAGATCCTCCAGGTGAGGCCCGTAACGAAATGGGCGAGAAGGATGCCCCCGAGGCCGGTCAGGATCAAGGCGATTGTCAGGATCCGCCGGATGGCCACAGGAGCCGCGCGCAACCCCTCGGCGGGCAAGGACAACCCCCCCTCGAACAGAATGATGGCGACCGCAACCTCAATGAGGGCCGGCAAGGCGTCCCCAAGCCGCCCTGGATCGATGAGGCGAGCGCCCCCTGGCCCCATGGCGACCCCGACGAGAATGTAGAAAAGGATCGGCGGGACTTTGAGCTTCCTCGCCAAAGCGTAGGAATCCGTGCCAACCACGAGGGCGAGAACAATGGGCTGGATGTAGGCGCCGCCCATGGCGGTGGAACCTCGCGAGGCCCGACAGTGCGAATCCGCAAAATGAAGGACCGACCCCTCGCCCCCCCGCCTCCACTCAGGCGAGTACGCCGCGCTCCATGGCGGCCCGCATGGCGCGGCTCACGTCCACGACCGTCGGGCCGTCCAGAGCCAGGCGGATCGAGGTTCTCCGCCCGGGCTCGACCTCGAACTCCCGCTCCCCGTCCAGGGCCAGGATGCAGGGAGAGAGGGAAATCTGCACTTCCTCGCCGGCCTCCAGCACCCGGGCGGCCGTGACGAAAAGACGCTTGATGACGCCTGGCGCGACCGCGGCCACAACCAGGCGGCCGCCCTCCCCCAGCTCCAGCGAGAGCGCCCTGGGTTCGTCCGGGCGCACGCATCTGAGTTGGCCGCCGATGGAAGAAAGCCCGATCGAGTCCGGGCTCGCCCGGTTCAGCACGACCTGGCGGACCTTGCTCATGTCCCAGACCGCCCGGGCTCCGGCGAACACGTCGTCGTACACCACGGCGTCCACCAGGGCCAGGTCGGCCGGACGGCCGTCCACGACGACCTCGAGCTTGGTCGTGCGGAACGTGCATTCGGCCCGTGGCACCAGTCCCCGGGCCACAACCCCTGCGGCCAGGCCCGCGATGGTTCCCTCGACCATGAAGGGAAACACGTTGTTCGTACCTGTGGACACCGGAAGGATCGGAACCGACCCGTTGCCCTTGGCCACGGCCCGGTTCGTTCCGTCGCCGCCCAGAACCACGATGCAGGCGGCGCCCATCTCCTGCATCAGCCGTGCTGCCCGCGTGGAGTCTTCCGCCTCGCCCCGGGCGGGGAAGTCGGCCGGGAAGACCTCAACCTCGAGATCGAGTTCGGAAAGGGCCCTCTCGACGATGCCGTACGGATCCGGCATGTAGCAGATCCGGCAAACCCCCGTCGTCACGAGTCCGAGGAGCAGGCGCCGCACGATGCGGACCTTCTCCTGGTTGTCGAAGACGCTCCCGTACGCCACCAGGCGCCGGATGTCCTTGCCCGAGGCTGGATTCGCGATGATGCCGACGACCGACAAGGCGACCTTCCCGTCCGAAGGATCAGTTCATCTTCATGCCGCCGCATACGTTCAGGGCCTGGCCCGTGATTTCGGCCGCCTCGTCCGAGGCGAGGAAGACGACGGCGTTGCCGATGTCTTCCGGCGTCTGAGGCTTCTTGAACGGGATCATGACCTGAACGACCGCCTTGAACACCTCCTCGGGCGGCACACCCGCAAAATCGGGCATGGCCCTCGAGGCGTAACTCGCCAGCCTTTCCCACATGGGGGTCCAGATGATGCCGGGACAGACCGCATTCACGTTCACATGGTAGGGCGCGAGCTGGAGCGCGACGGACTGCGTAAAGGAGATCACGGCTGCTTTGGTGGCGGCGTACGGAGCCAGGAACTCGACTCCCTGGCGGCCGGCGACCGAGGAAATGTTCACGATCCTGCCGCTTCTCTGTTTCTTGAAATGCGGGACTGCGGCCCGGTTGCAGAGGAAGACTCCTTTCAGGTTCACGTCCACGACCAGGTCCCAGTCCTCCTCACGGATGTTCTCGATGAGCGGCGGCTCCTTGGAGTCGTCCCGGGGCAGACCGTCGACCCCGGCGTTGCAGACCAGGATGTCGAGGCGCCCCATCTCCGCGAGCGCGGCACCCACCAGGTTGCGGCAGTCCGCGTCCCTGCGCACGTCCACGGGCACGGCCAGGGCCTTTCGGCCGGCCCGGCGCACCTTGTCCGCCACACGCTCGGCCGCCTCGGGCTGCCAGTCCGCGACCACGACGTGCGCTCCCTCCCGGGCCAGGCACAAACTGATCCCTTCGCCCAGGCCTCCGCCGCCTCCGGTGACAATGGCGACCCTGTTCTCGAGCCTCATCTTCCATCCTCCTTGCCGAACAGAAGGCTGTCCGCATCCGCCGCCCTGCCGGAATCGGGTTACGGCCGAATGAGCGCGACCATCTGTTCGGTTTTCGACAGGGCTGAAAAGGCCTCGTTGATCCTTTCGAGCGGCTCGACCGCGGTCACGAGGCCGTCCGTCCGCACCTTTCCGGACCTCAGAAGGTCAATGGCGATCCGAAAAGGATCGCACCTGGGCTCCCAGGTGCCCGGCACGCCGGAGAGAAAGCCCTGCACTTGCAGGTTTTTCAGCATGAACAGATTCAGATCGATTTCGAAGGGATACCCGTACGTGGCGACGACGATCGCCTTGCCCTTGCCGCCGAATGGGAGCATGTCGAACATCGTGCGCGTGGCCTCGGGATTGCCGGCGCAGTCAAAGACGAAGTCCGGCCCGAGGCCGTCCGTGAGATCCCGGATCCTCGCCACCGGGTCTTCCTGCCTGGGGTTGACGACCGCGTCGGCGCCGAGCTGTGCGGCCCGGCTGATCCGCAGCGGCGAGACCTCTGTGACAAAGACCTTTCGAGCGCCCGCAGCGCGTGCGCACTGCAGGACGAAGAGCCCGATCGTGCCCGCGCCCTGCACCACGACAACGTCGCCCAGCCTGAGACCGCTGCGGCGCACCACGTCCACGGCCACGGAAAGGGGCTCCACCAGAGCGCCCTGTTCGTCCGAAACCTCGTCCGGAAGGGGGTATACGACCTCCGAAAGGGTTGCTCCGAACAACCCCATGGCCAGGGCGTACTCGGCATATCCGCCCGCCCCCCGGATCACCACTCGCTGGCCCTTTCGAAACGGGGTGTCCCGATCTCCGATATCGGCGATCTCCCCCGAGATCTGATGCCCGAGGATGAAGGTGGGTGGAAAGCCGAAAAAGGCCCGGCTCACCGCGTCGAAGGCGTGCTTCGCCTTGGGGTCCTCGGGGGATGGGCCCCATTCCCAGATATGGATGTCGGACCCGCAGATGGAGGTGAACCGGACTTTGACCACAAGAGTCCCGGCCACGGCCTCGGGCCTGGGAACTTCCTGCACGACGAACCGCTTGGGCGCTTCCAGGACCGCCTGTCTCATGCTTCCGTCTCCTTTGCGTTCGGCCTGTCAGAAACGGAGAAAACCGATCTTTTTCAAGAGCTCCCGCGTGTTCCGGTTGACGGTGAGATCCCGGAGCTCGTCCGGCGCGAGCCACCCGGCCTCGCTGGCGTCGTCCGCGGCTTGCGGCTCGCCGGACACGTACTCGGCCACAAGATCCACGATCACGTAATGAAAACGCACGCGGCCTGCGTCGTCCCTGCGGACGACGTCGAAGACGTGGCAGATCTCGCCGGCCTGCACGCGGACGCCTGTCTCCTCCAGGATCTCGCGCTCGACGGCCTCCTGAAGGGTCTCGCCCAGCTCCACGCGGCCGCCCGGGATGGCCCACTGGCCCTTGGACGGCGCCTTGCCCCTTCGCACGAGCAGAACCCTCTGCCCGCGAATCACAACGCCGCCCACGGCCAGCCTCGGGCAGTCCGGATACTCGCCTTCCATGCGCGATCCCGCCTCCTACCGCGCGCCGGCGCCCGGCAGCGAGGCAGTTCTTACATATACCGTCACGGCGGCGTTCGCCACCACGATCCGGTCGCATTCGGGCGCCACCGAGGGCAGGCAGAGACCGGGCGCCGTCATGCCGCCCGCCACGGCCACAGCCCGCCTGCGGCCGAAGGGCACAACCGCCTCGACCTTGGCCAGGTCCACCTCCTCGGGTCTGGGAACCGCGACCAGGATCTCCACCTCCATGTCCTCCGGGTCCTCGAGGCCGGCGACTTCCAGAAGGCCGCACAGGCAGCTTCGGCTGATTGCATCGCGGACGGCCCGTGAAGCCGCCTCGGTCATGTCCTCGCCATGGAGGTCCACTCCGGTGCCCAGCTCCACGACGAACCGTTTCCTCTCCATGCATCCTCCCGGCGGCTCAAACAATCAGCGTCTCGGGATGTTCCACAAAATCCTTGAATTTCTCCAGGAACACCGCCACCGGGGCGCCGTCCAGCACCCGGTGGTCGAAGGTGAGGCTCACCGGCATCATGGGCCGCACCGCAAGCTCGCCCGCCACCACGGCCGGCCGCTCCACGATGGGCCCGGTCTGGAGAATCGCGGACTCGGGCTGGTTGATGATGGGCGTTCCCCAGGCCCAGGCCCTGCCGAAGACGCCGGTATTGGTGAGCGTGAACGTGGAGCCGGTCACGTCGTCCGGAAGAAGTTTGCCGGACCGGGCCCGTTCGGTCACCGAGGCGATGTCCGAATGGATCTCGGAGAGAGATTTGAGGTCCGCATGGCGCACGACCGGCACGATCAGGCCGCTTTCGTACTGGGAAACCTGAAGCGCCACGGCCACGCCGATGTTGATGTCCTCCCAGAGCACGACCTGGCCGTCGACGAGGCTCGCGTTCAGGACCGGCACCGCCTTGAGGGTCCTGGCCAGAACGTAGACCAGAAGATCCGTGTAGGAAACCCGAAAGCCGACGGACTTCTCCCGCGCCAGAAGACCCTGCCGCCAGCGGACCATCTCGGTCATGTCCAGCTCGGTCAGGGTCGTGAGCTGAGCGGCCACTTGCAGGCTGTAAACCATGTGATCGGCGATGGCCTTGCGCATGCCCTGAAGGGGAAGGCGCGCCTTGATGCGCTTGCCGTCGAGGGTCTCGAACCCCGCCGCGGCCGGCGCCTGCGCGGCCCCTGCGGGAGCACGAGCGGCCTCTCGCGCAGCCAGCGCCCTCTCCACGTCCTCTTTCACGATCCGGCCCTCGGGTCCGGTGCCGACAAGGGTCGAAGGGTCCAGACCGTGCTCTTCGGCAAGCTTTCTGGCCAGGGGCGAGATCTTGACTCTCCCGCCGGCCGCCGCAGAACCGGCCTGAGCGGATGGGGCGCGGCCGCCAGCCTGCGCGCCGGCCGCGGCAGCCCTTGGCGCGGCGGCCTCGACCGGCGCCTGGGCCTGAAGAGCCGCAAGTTCTTCCCGGGTCTCGGCCAGAAAGCCTGCGGCCGCGCCCACCGGAAGCGACTGGCCGGGCACGGCCGCGATGTGGAGAAAACCCGCTGAAGGGGCCTCAACGTCGTAGGTGACCTTGGCGGTCTCGATCTGGAGCACGACCTTTCCCGCCTCGACCCATTGGCCTTCTTCGAACTTCCAGGCCACGATCTTGGCCTCTTTCATGGTCATGCCGAGCTTGGGAATCGGTATGGGCTTGGGCATCTCTCGGAGCTCCTCTTCCGGCAGGCAGGCAGAGCCCGCTCCCGAGCGGGCGACCCTCAGAACAGCTTGATCCCGGCGGTCTGGTTCTTGAGCTCGATCCGCTCTATGCCCAGCAGTCCCGTGATCGCGTCGGCAAGCTGCTGCGGCTGCGGCAGGCAATACTGTTCCAGCACGCCTCCGGGGATGGGCATGTTGGCCGCCCCGATCCTCTTCACAGGCGCGTCCAGTGCGTCGAAGGCGTTTTCCATGATCTGCATGCCGATTTCGGCCCCCACGCCGCAGCGCAGGGTGTCCTCGTCGAGAATCACGGCGCGGCCTGTCTTCCGAACGGACTTGAGAATCGTCTCCAGGTCCAGAGGCTCCAGGGTCCTCGGGTCGACGACCTCGAGGCTCACCTTTCCGTCCAGTTCGGCCGCCACGCCAAGGGCCACCTGCACCATGAACGAAGTGGCCACCACGGTCACGTCGGTCCCTTCCCTTTTCACCTCGGCCACGCCGAAGGGAACCGTGTACTCCTCCTCTGGCACGGGCCCGACCATGGGCAGAAGCTGCTTGTGATAGAAGTAACAGACCGGGTTGTTGTCGCGGATGGCCGTCTTGAGCAGGCCCTTGGCATCGTATGGATTGGAGGGCAGAGCGAGCTTGAGGCCCGGATGGTGCAGCACCATGGCCTCCAGGGTGCGGGAGTGCTCGTTGCAGAGCTTGGCGTAGCCGCCGATGGCCGCCTTGAACACAAGCGGCACGTTCACCTTCCGGCCGTGCAGGAAATGCCAGGGGGCAGCCTTGAGAAAAACCTCGTCCGCGCAGCAGTACATGAAGTCCGCGAACATCAGGTCCGCCACCGGCCGATATCCCGCCAGGGCGGCCCCGACCGCGGCGCCGGCCACGGCGCTCTCGCTGATCGGCGTGTCCATGACCCGGTCCGGGCCGAACTTCTGCACGAGCCCCATGGTGGTGTTGAAGGTGCCTCCCTGCACGCTCTCTCCGATGATGAAGACTCTTTCATCCCTGCGCATCTCTTCTTCCAAAGCCTCGTTGATGGCCTGCAGGTACAGGATCTCTCTCATGTCCGGGTCCTCCTGTTCACGGGCCGGGCGCCCGCTATTTCGCGTAAACGGCGTTTTCCAGGATCGACCGGTCCGGGTAAGGGCTTTCCTCGCAGAACTTGCGGGCCGCCTCCACCTCGGCGTCGATTTCTCGATCGATCCGGTCGATCTCCTCCTGGGTCGCCACACCCTGCTGAAGAAGCTTTTTCTGATACAGGAGGACCGGATCTCTCTTCTTCAGTTCTTCGATCTCGGCCTCGGAGCGGATTTGGGCGTGAACCCAGTCCGGCGCCCCTTCCACATGGGATCGAAAGCGGTAACACTTGCATTCCACAAGGGAGGGGCCCTTGCCCTGCCTGGCCCGCTCCACGGCAGCCATGACGGCTTCGGCCACCGCGACCACGTCCTGGCCGTCCACCACCACTCCGGGCATGCCGTATGCCGAGGCGATGCTCGCGATGTCCTCGAGGGGGTAAGCGTCCCGGATCGGCACGAACTGCCCCATGCCGTTGTTTTCGCAGACCCAGACCACGGGCAGCTTCCAGTTGGCCGACATGTTCATGCTCTCGTGCATGGTGCCCCGGCCCGTGGAGCCGTCGCCGAAGAAGCAGACCACGACCTGGCCACGGCCGGCCTTCTTGGCAGCCAGTGCCCATCCCACGGAGACCGGAAACGCGGTCCCGATGGTTCCGCCGGCGCCAAACAGGCCGCGCTCGGGCTCGCAGGCATGAAATCCCGTCATGCCCAGGCACGAGCCCGCGGCCTTGCCGCAGTGCTCTGCCAGGAGTCTGGCGAGATCGATCCCCTTGCCCGCCGAATGGGGGATCCCGTGCCCCCGGTGGTGGCCGTAGATGTAGTCGTCGGGCCTGAGAAAGGTGGTGCCGCCCACGCCGGGCGCCTCGCCGCCGTAGGCGGCGTGGAAGAAGGCCGTGAACTTGCCTTCGCCCAGCATTCGGATGGCCGCCTGGTCGAATTTGCGGGCCCGGACGAGGTTTCGGTAGAGCGTCATCAACTCTTCCTTGGAAAATGACATGGCCGCCCCTCCCTTGAATCCGGATGAAAACGCCTGCGGGATCCCGACACGGTCCCGCAGGCGTTTCATATCACGTTCCGAGCAGAGGGCACAACTGGAGATCTCCGGGACATTCAGGGACGGCGGATCGCCCCACGGTCCGTCACGGGGAAAGGGGGCGCGATCAGGAGCGGGTGGAGACGCGATCAGCGGCCGGGCCGGCCGGAGGCTCATCGGCCCCGGCATCGGACCGGTCCCCGGCCGGGAGCCCGCAGGGCAAAGACGCCGCGGGAAAGATCACGCAGGCACGGGTGCCTTTGCCGGGCTCGCTTTCGAGAAAGATCAGGCCGCCGCAGGAGCGGACGATCCCCTGAGTGACCGGAAGGCCGAGGCCTCGACCCGTGAATTTCGTGGTGAAGAAAGGATCGAAGACCCGGCTGAGAGTCTCAGAATCCATGCCCGCCCCGGTGTCCGTGACCTCGAGGCATGCCCAAGGGCCTGGTCCGGACAGGTTCCCGCTCGAGACAGCCCTCTCGGGCGGCGCGGTCTCCTCGGCAGGGCGAACCGTCACGCGGACGGTCCCCTGGCGGCCTTCCATGGATTCGAATGCGTTCGCGACCAGGTTGCTCACCACCTGCCGCAGATCGCCCGGGTCGATCTTCAAAGAGGGGACTCCCGGACGGAGGTCCAGCTCGAGACGGACGCCGGTCGGCGCTGCCGACTTCAGGAGAGGCGAGATCTCCTGAACGGACCGTGCGAGATCCACCAGAGCGGCCTCTCCGGCCCCCCTGCCCAGGTAGGTGAGCAGGGACCGGCTGACGTCGGCAGCGCGCTCAGCGGCCTGCTCGGCCTGTTTGAGGAACTCCTTGACTTCTGAAGCGGACGGAAGGGCCCTCAGGGAGAGATCCAGATTCCCCAGGACCACGGTCAGAAGGTTGTTGAAGTGGTGGGCGATACCCGCTGCCATGATGCCGAGACTCTCGTGCTTTTGAGCCTCCTGCATCCTGCGCTCCAGAAGGAGCCGCTCCTGCTCGGCCTTCTTGCGCTCCGAAATGTCCCGGACCGTGGCCTGGAGCACGGTCCTGTCGCGAAGCTCGATGGCCTTGAGCGAGACTTCGGTGTCGATGAGGACTCCGTCCTTCCTGCGGTGCACCCAGTAGAAACACTGAGGTTCTCCGGAAAGGGCGCGCTCGATCCTTTCGCGGGCCGCCTCTTCCGACTTGCGGCCGTCCGGCTGGAGGGGAGGCGAGAACTCGGCCGGGCTGTGGCCCAGGATGTCCTCGCGGCCGCACGCCCAAAGCTGGCAGGCCCTCTCGTTGCAATCCAGGAACACGTCGGTCATGAGGAAGATGCCCTCGGCCGAGCTTTCGAAAAGCGTGCGGTACTTGGCCTCGCTCTCCTTGAGCGCTCTCTGCGCCTCGACGATCTCCGTGACATCCCGGGCAATGCCTTGGACCACGGGCTTCCCCGACTCGCCTTTCCGTAGGGTATTGTTGTACTGCCAGAACCGGACCTGCCCCCCGGCGTCCCGAACCTTCATGATTCCCCTGGCAGCTCCATGGGTTCGGATCTCCTCAATATATTTGTCGAAAAGACTTCGTACTTCGGGGACCAACCCGTCCCGAATGTTGATCTGAAGAAGAACGTCGCGAGGAAAGCCGGTCGCGTCCACAGCGGTCTGATTCACGTAAAGGAGCTTTCCTTCCATGTCGTGGACGCAGACAAGGTCCATGCTGTTCTCGAAAAAGTCCCTGTAAGTCTCTCCCTGCAGTCTCAGCGCGTTCGCCTCCTCGAACCTCTTTCGATAGAACCTTGCCTGCTGAGTCCGCCAGACCAGGGCCAGGGCTCCCGACACCCCGAGGAGGAGAACTGCCAACAGGGCGCTTCCCATCCATATTCTGTTTCTTGCGGGCCTCAACGCGTCCGATGCGCGCATTTGAGCGAGCAAGAGCCAGGGGCTGCCCTGCACGGCCCGGACGCAGGACAGGACGTGGTTGCCCCGCGCGTCCGTGCCTTCCAGCATGCCTTGCCGGCCCAGAACCGCCTGGACCGCAGGCACGTCGGATCGTTCCAGAGGAAGAGCCTCGGCCGTTACGGCTCCATCGGGCCCGGCCGGTCCGCCGTTCAGGCAAAGAACATGATCGCCCTGGCGGCGCACCAGGACGAGTTCACCCTCCTCGCCGGGCACGGGCCAGGCACTCCGCTCAGACTCCATGGCCTCTCGCGGATCCGCCCAGAGGCCCAGCACCGGGCTCGCGGGATTGCTGCCGGGCGGCTGGACCGGAACCAGGATCGAAAGGCAGGCGCCGGATTCCGCTCCCGATGCCCGCGGCCCTCCCAGGCAGAAATGATCGAATACGGCTGTCTCCGCGCGCGCCTTTTCCAGAACTTCGGGCGGAAGGTCCGAAGGCCGACTGTTGGACTCTTCAGGCACCTGGAGCCGGGCCGCACCGCTCTCGTCGTAAAGGCAGATGGAATCGAACCCGTGCGCGGCCCGGGCCTTCCCGAGCCACGCTGAGAGGGCTTCGCGGGCATCAGAATTCCCGGATTCCGTCAGAAAACGCCTGGCCAGAGCGGAAAAGACCTCATTCCCGTCGAAAGATGACGCGGTCCGGATCCGGTCCTCTCTCCATCGAGCGATCTCTGCGGCCTTGGAACAGGCGATCGCCGAGAGCCGGGCCTCGACCTCCCGCTTGCAGCGTTTTTCGAACTGCAGCCACTGCAGGGACACGGCCAGCGCCACGGCCGCGACAAGGCACAGGGATGCGGCCGCGGCAAGGGCCAAGAACCGCTTGTCAGGCTTGACCGGAGACATGCAGCCGATTCCCCTGAAGATTCTACCTTGCTGGACCTCGTCGAGGTCGACTGGGAGCCTGAGGGGTCTCTCTGGCGTGTGGCGAAGAAGCGGATTCTCTGACGAGGGAGAAGCCCCGAGGACCTGGGAACGCCCCAACATGGGTTTGCGGACTGGGAATATAGGAAAACGCGGCAAGAGCTGTCAATACCGCAAGATCATGGAAAGTCCGCCCCTCGAGATCCAACCCCGAAGCCTGAAAAAGAACCGAGGCAGAACCTGCGCCGCCCCTGGACCCCGTCATGAAGATTTGAGTATCCGGAAAAATGAAGGACTGACCCCTCCTTTGCCTCCTTTGCTTTGAAAAGCTCGGCTCCTGATGGTATCGTAGCAGAGATTTCCAGGCCTGCCCGGCGGCCGAACCGGAGTGCGCCGGATCCACATCTACGGCCCGGTGGCTGCTATTGCCTGAAAACGTTACCGCCTCCCTTCGACCGCATTATTTCCAGGAGGCAATCGGCTCCGCCTCCGCCCCGGGGTCCGGCCTCGGCGGTTTCGAAGGTTCTCGAGGAGTGCGCGCATGCTGGGAGAAGACTTCCGCGAGAAAAGTTTTTGGCTCTCCACCCGGCCCTACAATCCCAACCCGCCGCTTCGGGGAAGCCTCGAAGTCGACGTGGCGATCGTCGGAGGGGGCTTTACCGGTCTTTCGGCCGCCTATCACATCAGCAAGTCCGCCCCCGCCCTGAAAGTCGCCCTTCTGGAAAGCCAGGTCATCGGATACGGGGCCAGCGGCCGCAACGGGGGTTTCTCCATGACCCTGTTCGGCCTCACCCTCTCCATGACCGCCCGGCGCTTCGGCAGGCAGGCCGCCCGGGAGGCCCACGGTTACATGGAGCGGGCCGTTGACACCTTGAGGGACCTCGTCCGGACCGAAGGGCTCGACTGCGACTACGAGCACCCCGGGTTTCTACGGGTGGCCACGTCGGAAAGATACAGGAAGCGGATCCTGCGGGAGCTGGAGTTCGCCCGGTCCCTGGGCATAGAGGGGATCGAATGGCTGGAACGGCAGCAACTGCTCGACGAGGTTCGAAGCCCTCTGTACCTCGGGGCCTGGTGGGAGCCGCGCTGCGGGCTCCTGAACCCGGCCAAGCTCGCCTGGGCCTGGAAAGGGGTTCTCGAGCGGTTGAAGGTCGATGTATTCGAGCAAAGTCCGGCCGTGGCGATCCGCCGCGGGAAAAGAGAGATTCTTCTCACCACGCCATGGGGAGAAGTGCGGGCCCAAAGGGTCGTGCTCGCCACAAACGCGTACTCCCATCTCGTTCCGGTCCCGGGATTGAAGAGAAAGCAGGTTCCGGTCTGGACCCACATCGTGCTGACCGAGCCCCTGCGGGAAGAGCACTTCGGGAAAATCGGCTGGAGGCGGCGCCAGGGCATCGAGGATGCCCGGAACCTGGTCCACTACTACCGGCTCACCGCGGACAATCGTCTCCTCATGGGGGGCCGGGACGTCACTCTCTCCTACGGGGCGGACATGGACCGGGACCGAAACGAGAAGACCTTTCTCGAACTGGAGCGGGATGCGCGCATCACCTTCCCGGCGCTCCAGAACATCGCCTTCACGCACCGGTGGGGAGGCCCGGTCTCGGTGCCCCTGGATCTGGCTCCGGCCATGGGGCATCTGGGCGACAGGAGGATCGTGTACAGCCTGGGCTGCATGGGGCACGGAGTCTCTCTAAGCCACCTGAACGGCCGGACTCTGGCTGACCTTGTCCTGGAGAGAAGAACGGATCTCACAGACGTCTTCTTCGTGAACCGCACAACGCTGCCTTGGCCCCCGGAACCTGTCCGGCTCCTTGTGAGCCAGGCCGCTGTGGGCCTTATGCGCCTTGAGGACCACATGAGCGATCCGCCCGTCTGAAGGACCGGCAGGCGCCGGAGCCTGAGCGGCGCGGGCCGCAGGAAGATCCTCGCGGGGCCGTTCATGGAACCTACCGCAACCCAACCGAAGGCCGTCGTGCTGCTGAGCGGCGGCGTGGATTCCACGACCTGCCTGGCCATCGCCAAGAGCCAGGGCTACGCCCTGTACGCCCTGAGCTTCCGCTACGGCCAGCGGCACCTGCAGGAACTCGACCGGGCCGCCAGAATCGCTGTCCGGTTCGGCGCAGAGCGCCACATCGTCGTGGACTTCGACATGCGCACGATCGGCGGCTCCGTTCTCGTGCAAGACGGCAAAGTCCCCAAAGGGCGCAGCGCTCACGAGATCGCCTCGGGCGGCATTCCCCCCACCTATGTGCCGGCCCGCAACACGATCTTTCTCGCCTTTGCCCTGGCCTGGGCCGAGGTCGTGGGCGCCCGGGATATTTTCATCGGCGTAAACGCCGTCGACTTCTCCGGCTACCCGGACTGCAGGCCGGCCTTCATCGAGGCCTTTCAGCGGGTCGCGGAAACCGGCACCCGGATGGGCTGCGGGGGGTCGGCCGTGCGGATCCACGCTCCTCTGCTCAGGATGACCAAGGCCGAGATCATCCGGACCGGGCTCGCCCTGGGCGTGGACTACGGCATGACTCACAGCTGCTACGATCCGCCGCCCGACGGCCCGGCTTGCGGCCGTTGCGACAGTTGCCTCCTGAGGCGCAAGGGATTTGCCGAGGCAGGGATCCCGGATCCGATCCCATACCCGGAGTGAACCGCGGGGGAGCCTCCTGCCTGGCCCCGGAAAGAAGCCCTGGGACGGACGAAACTTCTGGCGAAGCACAAGGCATCCATCTCTCCGTCAGGGGCGCATCCGATACGCCAAAGCCGACCCAAAGGGCCTGATTCATGAAAAAGGGAATCCCCTTCGACTGCTCGGATTTTTCCGTGGAGGGCCTCAAGCTGTCCTTCCTCGACAGCGGTGGTTCCAAGCCTCCTTTGCACTTCTCCCATGCCAACGGATTTCCCGTGAGCATGTACCTGCCCTTCCTCACGGAACTCGCCGAATCCTTTCGCGTGGTCGGCCTCAGCCTCCGAGGCCAGGACGGGCTGAGCCCGGGCCTTTCGGACTGGCATCGAGCGGCTCTCGACCTTGTCGAGTTTCTCGAGGCCCGCGCCCTCGGCCCAGTCATGGGCGTGGGGCACAGCATCGGAGCCGTGACCACCCTGCTGGCTGCGAGCCGAAGGCCCGATCTTTTCCGGTCCGTCGTTCTTCTCGATCCGCCCTTGTTCCCGCCCAAGTGGATCTTGCTTCTCCGTCTGTCCAGGTGGCTGGGGCAAAAGAAGCGCTTTCCTCCCGCTGCGCGCGCCCGGCGCCGCCGCAACGGGTGGCGGGACAGGCAGGAAGCCCTGGAGTACTTCCGCGCCAAAGACATGTTCCGGGGCTGGAAGGAGGAGTACCTGCGCGCCTATGTGACCTACGGGCTGAGGCCGGGCCCGGACGGGGGCATGGTGCTCGTGTGTCCGCCGGAAGCCGAAGCCCTTGGGTTCGAGAGCTATCCTCTGGACGTCTGGTCATGGGTGTCCAGGCTGAGACTTCCCGCGCTGCTCGTTCGGGGAAGGGAATCTGACGTTCTTCGCAAAGAGACGTGCAGGCGCTTCTGCCGTCTCTCTGACGGTGCGCGATGGGTGGAAGTCGAGGGCACAGGCCATTTCATCCCCATGCAGAACCCGGAGGCGACAATCGGGCTGATCGCGGATTTCGATCGATCCGCCGCATGCGCAGAGGATCGAGCGCATCGGGCCCCCTAGGCGCGGATCCTGACGTCCTGGCAGATCCTGACGCATTCAGGCAGGGCCCTGACGCGAGTCATCCTGCTCAGAGCCAGAGGAAAGCGAAGCCCACGAGCGGGTACAGGGCGAGGCGCATGGCTGCCCTGATCGTCCCGTTCGACCGGACCCATGCCGCAACGGGAGGACTGTGGGCGTAGTAGAACGACACGAGAGCACGGCCCGGCGCGCTGCCCAGGAGATAACGGTCCCGGAAGGCGCGCAGGACGCGGACTTTCCCCGCCATCTCGGTCCCGAAGGCGGCCGTGGCGATGAAGCAGTCGTCGCAGGCAGACCCGATGCCGACCGGTCCGCCCGGGCATCCCCGGGGAAAGCAGTTCGAGTCGATCCCATCGGCCGGCGTGTCGAGCTGTCCCGGGTGGATCGCGGGGTCACGGTCGTCGCAGTCGCAGACCTCGCCGTGTCCATCCCGGTCGGCGTCGAACTGATCCGGATTGCTCAAATCCGGGCAGTTGTCGCAGAGGTCTCCCACGCCGTCCCCATCGCGGTCCTCAAGCACCCGGTTGTCCACAAAAGGACAGAGACGACATTCGGCGTGAAGCTCTTGCCCCTTTCGAATCATGGGCGTGTAGACAAGAGCCCTCAGGATATCGCCGAGGTCCCAGATCTCCTTGGAACCCAGCACGGCGACATAGTCTCCGCTCTTTCCGTATGGGGTCCAGAAACAGAGGTACCACAGGCCCGGGGTGGAGACGACTCCGTCGAAGGCAGGGCCCTCGAAATAGAACTTGTCGCCGAAAGGCTCGTAGAAGGTCTTGCGAGGTGTCCACGGCTCGGCGTTCTCGACCACAAGCGCGCCATAGCCAGGCGGCACTTCGAAGGGCAGCACCGTCTGAGGCTCGGGCAGTCCGGGCCCCACGACGGCAAACCACGGCAGCAGATCCTCGTAGCCCTGACAGACCGGGACCAGGGCCTGAGCGAAAAGCCGGACGGGCTCCGTGATTTCAAAGGCAAAGACATCGATGTCCGAGCCTGTGTCGAACCAGGCGTAGAACGCCCTGGACTTCTCGAGGGGCTGCGGCACCTCGAAAGGACTTTCCGCGGGGAAATCGATGTCTTCCAGGTACGGAACGTGGGAGAAGGCCGTGGGAGCCGCAATCCAGCTCCATAGAAAAATACAAAGAACCGCAGCACCCTTTCTCATACGGCCTCCCGCAGATATGGGCCTGGTTAAATCTCTTCCCCTCTTCCGCCCCGCCTGAACCGCCCACGGACAAGAAACCCTTGCCGCGCTGCGGGCCGCAGAGCCTCAATCGACAGATGCCGTGAAGCTCGCGAGGGGTTCATGGCAATGGACCTCCTTTCTTGCTTCCCAAGAAGAAAGACTCTTTCAAAAAAAACTTGACAGGATGAACGGATAGATGTATTAGACACATATGTCGAACTTGACTGTCGAATCACAGAGTCCGATTTTTCTGCGTCCGCCCCTGCCACCACAAGTTGCGGCCGCTCACGGAGGTCGCATACATGGCCTTGAACCGACTCTCCAAGCTCGACCCGCAAAAGAGAGAGAGGATCCTTCGGATCGCAACCGAAGAATTTGCGCAATGGGGGTACGAGAAGGCCTCTCTCAGTCGAATCATTGCCCGGTGCGGGATGAGCAGGGGAGCCCTTTACTATTACTTCGCGGACAAGGACGACCTCTATAGAACCGTTCTCAAGGCCTATGCGGACCGGATGCTCAAGATCTGGTCTGGAGGCTCCTCCAAGCAGATCCCCGCCTTTTCCCAGATCCGCACGCCCGAAGAGTACTGGGCCGCATGGGTCAGGCATTGGCAGCGGTCCCTGAGCAATCACGAACAGAACCCCGTCGAGGCAAAACTCTTCGGCCAGTGCATCCGGCAGAGAGCGTCCGGGACATCTCACCCTGCATTGACCGAGCTGGCCGCCGAGCTTCGGGGCTGGGTCCGGGAAGTCCTCAAGAGAGGCCAGCGGATCGGGGCCGTGCGGACGGATCTGGCCGAGGAACTCCTGCTCGACGCCTCCTTCGGCATGATGGAGGGTTTCGACCTTTGGCTGGACAAGTGCCGGCAGAGCGGGGAGACCGGCCGGGTCGACGCATGGGCGGATCTGGCCGTGGGGCTCTTGAGACGCATCGTGGAACCCGCCGGCAGAGCCTCAGGGGGCTGAAGGGCCTCAAGGCGGAGGAAAACCGCGCACCCCGGGCCAGCCTGTCGACGGGAGAAAGAGCTCCGGAGGCTTCGCCTGGCATCGCACCGCAGCCCGGGCCGGCGAAGCGGGACATACCGGGGGTCAGACCGAAAAACCAGAAGGAGACCACAGGATGCAAGCAGGCAGATATAGGCACTTGCCGGTCTTGGTGCTCACCCTGTTCGTCCTCTGCATCCCGGAGGCCGATGCGGATGTTTCCACAGGCGACGTCGTGGACAAGACCAACTGGGAAAAGGTGGAAGGCCTGCTCCCCGATTCGGTCTTGAACTGGGTCAAGAAGGGCGACTTTGTTCTGACGATCTCGAAGTTGAACTACGACCCCAACGACATCTGGCAGGAGGCCGTCGCAGGGTCCCTGGAGACAAACAGGGGGAAATACCGTCTGGAGAACGGCTTGATCGTCGAGACGACGACCGGCAAGACGCCGGAGCACATCGTGGGCCTCCCGTTTCCGGACGTGGACCTGAACGATCCGGGGGCGGCCCTCATGCTCATGTACAACCGCATGTGCTATGCCTACACGCTGGGCAACAACTACTTCCCGATGACCGCGATCTGGGTCGGCCGTTCCGGCTACGAACGGGAAGTCCAGGCAGCCTTCCTCTCCTATCCCATGATCGGGTCCGAAGAGTCGACCCGCGAGGACAATTCGGATCGGATCGAGAAATTCTCCATTGTCCAGGTGCTGGCGCCCTATGACATCGCAGGAACGAACATCCTGACCTGGCGATACCTGGACGACAGGCAGGATTTGTCCTACGGGTTCGTCCCCGCGATCCGCCGGGTCCGGCGGATGAGCCCCGCAAACCGCTCGGACGCGTTCATCGGCACGGACATGTGCGTCGACGACGGATATGGCTACGACGGAAAGATCAGCGCCGTCGAATGGGCTCCTGTGAAGAGAACGACGGCCGTCGTTCCCTTCCTCGACGAGAACCCCCAGCCCCTGGCCCAAACCAAGAGGGGGGAATGGGCCTCCACGGCCGCGATCAAGAACGTTGTCTACGGTTACCAAAAGGAGGGCTGGCAGGGCGCCCCATGGGCACCGACGAACCTGCCCTGGGTCAAGAGAGACGTTCTCATTCTGGAATTCAAGCCCAAGGACCCCTACTACAACTACGGCACCCAGCAACTCTGGATCGATGCGGTGGTTCCGTATCTTGTCTTCTACAAGATCATTCACGATCGGGCCGGAACGTACTGGAAGACGATCCTGCTCGGAGGGCTGACGGCACTGGAGAGCCCGGACAGGAAAATGCGCTTTCTCCAGGGCGGATTCTATGCAGCCGTGGATGACCGGTACGACCACGCCACGATCCTCAGGGGTCTCAGCCCGGAGAGCACTGCCGTCTACTTCGCCAGGATGGATCGCAACATGTTTTCCCTGGCCGGTTTCCAGAAACTCTGCAAGTAGTCCTCAGAAGGGAGAGCGAGATGCCTCCCTGCGGCCCCGCCCAGAGAGGCACGCGTCGAAGACAAGAAAGGAGCTGCGGCATGGAGAAGGTGAGGATTCTGGGCGTGGTCGGCAGCCCTCGAAAGAACGGCAACACCTGCAAAATGGTGGAGCGGGCTCTCGATGCTGTCCGAGCGTTTCCGTGGGTGGAAACCGACCTGTTCGAAGTGGCCGGCAAGAAGATCAGTCCCTGCGTGAGCTGCTACAAGTGCATGGAAAAGGGCCAGTGCGTGATCCGGGACAGCCTGTACGAGTTCTGCGAGAAATGGATGGCCGCCGATGGGATCCTCTGGGGAGTCCCCGTCTACCACATGGGCGTCCCCTCGCAGGTCAAAGCCCTGCTGGATCGGTTTGGCAACGCGACCATCTGGCATTATCTGAAGCAGGGCCGGGAGGTGCCGCGCTTCTGCAAGGCCGTTGGGTTGCTGACCAACGGCGCCAGCCGCTACGGCGGTCAGGACCTCACCCTGAGCTATCTCGCCGCCAGCGCCATTCTCATGAAAGGCATCGTGGTTTCCGGCGACACCTTTTCCGACAGCTACATCGGGGCGGCTGCATGGACGGGACAGGACATGAATGTTCTGGCCGAAGACAACATCCTCAAGGACGAACACGGCCTGGCGTGCGCGCAGAACGTGGCCCGGCGGGTCGCCGAGATGGCCCGGATCGTGAAGGCGGGCAAGGCCGCCCTGGGCCCGGAGCTGCCCGGCGAATACGCCTATACCTGGAACGTGCAGTAGGAACGGCCCCCCAAGACAAGCCGATTTCGGAAGGGAGGAGACACCATGCTGATCCAGCAGCCCCAGCGGGTCTGGAAAAGTCCCCTGTATGCGGACTTCCCGCGAAGCGAGTACGAAGGCCGCCTCCGGAGGGCCCGCAACTACATGGCCGAGCAGAAGATCGACATGCTCGTGCTCTGGGATCCGGTGAACATCCGGTATTTCACCGGGTTTCAGTCTCTCCACTGGTCCGCCATGAGCATCCAGCCGGCCGTTGTGCTTCTGCCGCTCGAAAGGGATCCGGTCATCGTGGTCCCGGACTTTTTCAGCCAGGTCGCAGAAGGCTACACCTACATCCAGGACATCCGGCTCCTGCCCAAGCCGCACGTCACGAACAATATCCGGCAGATTCCTGCTGACGTGGCAGATGCGGTGAAGGATCTCGGCTGCGGTCGGGCCAGGATCGGGATCGAGGCCGGCTGGCAGGGAGGCATGGCCATTCCGAGGCCCGTGAACGACATTGACGCTTTCCGCTCCGCACTGGGAGGCGCCACCTTTGTCGAGGCGGCAGATCTCATCTGGAAGTGCCGCATGATCAAGTCCGCGAGCGAAGTGGAGGCCTTGCGCAAAGCCTGCCAGGCGGTCGTGCGGGCCTACGGGGAACTGGTCGCCCAGTTCGAGCTGGGCATGAGCGAGCGCGACGTGGGCAGGCTCATCCGGCACGCGATTCTCGATTTTGCCGAGGACTGCATGCCCCCGATCGCCACCGCATCCTCTCGCCGGGTCGTGATGCCGGACACGCCGTCCTTCTACGATGAAGTCACCCTGACCGTGGGCGACCGGATCGTCTTCGAACCCCTGCCCACCTACAAGGGCTATTACGGAAGCTGCTGCCGCTGCTTCCAGATCGGACCTCTGCCGGACGCGGCTCTCCGAAAGGCGGAAGCCGTCGACCGGGCGCAGGCGGCCGCCATCGCCGCCATCAAGCCGGGCCTGCAGACTCGGGCCATCATGGACGTCATCGCCGAGTCGCTTCGGGCCGACGGGATCGAACCCACGATCGAGATGGCAGGCCACGGCGCAGGGTTGAGCCCGCACGAGCCTCCGATGATCTCCGAGGAGGAAGAGGCCGTCTTCGAGGAGGGGATGGTCATGGCGGTGGAGGTCTGGGTCGTGGACTGGAAAGGGGATTTCGCCAAGATGACGAGTGTCGTCCCCGAGGTTTTCGGGAACGAGGACTACGTGGTCGTCACCCGGGACGGCTGCGACCAGCTCGCCGACTTCCGCAAGGATATTCGGACCCTGCCCTACGAGGGGCCTCCGGTCTGATGCCCGAAACCTCACAGCCGACTCCTGAAAACACACGGAGGGAGAGAAATGGGCAGGCCAACATGGACGGTCGTTGCTCTCACGTGCGGGCTCTTCCTTCTTGCGACTGCCACGACGGGCGAAGCCTTCTACATCGACAAGGAAAAGACGTTTGAAATCAGTGGAAAGGCATCGACCCGGGCGACCTTGCGGATGCAGGATTCGGAGGGTTTCACCTATCCCGAAACCAAGGTGGGCGATCTGGTCCAGCACCGCAACCTCGGTCTCATCGAAGTCGACCACGATCTGAAGAACCTTGTCGACGAGATCGGAATCCTCTATCCCTTCCGGGCCCTGGACGTGGAAGTGAAGTACCACATCCTGGGGCGATTTCTGTATGAAGGCATCTACGATTACGGGCCAGGGGCCTATCAGAAGGTCGCGGGGAACGACCCGGAGAACTTCCGGCAGTTCAAGCAGAGCTACGACCTGTGGGAAGCCTATGCGGACTTTTCCCGGGGGCCGTTGTTCGTCCGCATCGGCCGGCAGATTCTGGCCTGGGGGGAGACCGACGTATTCCGGCTCCTGGACGGCATCAATCCCCTGGACAACACCTTCGGCGGGTTCTTCGAAGACCTGGACGACCGCAGGATCCCGCTCTGGATGCTCCGGTCCAGCTTGAATTTCGGGGATCTCGGCTCCCTCCACACGATCACGCTGGAGGGATTCCTGGTTCCGGGTCCGCTGGATGCCCACGTGTCTCCCTGGAGTCCTTACGGATCGCCTTATGCAGCCCCTCTGCCCGAGTTCATCGCGCCCGCGATCCGGATCAAGACACCCAGCCGGGCATGGTCCGAGAGCCGGTGGGGCGCGCGCCTTCAGGCCTTGATCGGATCGAACCTCAACGTGTCGATCGCCCATTACCAGACCTTCCTGGACATGCCGAGCCTGCGCAGCGTCATCCTCGGGAGCCCGCCGGTTCTGGCTGACTTGAACGCGCTGCAGATGTGGGGCGAGTTCCCGGAAGTGCGCATCACAGGAGGGAGCTTCAATTACTGGGAATCCGTGACGGATTTTGTGATCCGGGGGGAAGTTGCGTGGTTCTGGGGCAACCCTGTTTTCATCCCGGAGCTGACGAGCGCGCCCTTCTACGGGCCTCAGCTCGAGCTGCCGGATCCGGTTCTCGACGCCCTGGCAGAACTCCTCGAGCTCGACATCCGGGACCTGGGGCTGCGGGGCCTGCCCCTGAATCCCAAAAGCGGCACGATCCCCCGCAAGGACATGCTCAAGTACATGATCGGCTTTGACAAGAACATCTGGATCCGACCGCTCAACAGGAAGAACGTGTTCTTCGTCTCGGGCCAGTATTTCGGCCGGTACGTGCCGAAGTTCGACCGCCGGATGCGACAGGCCGCTCTGATCTATCCAAGCCTGAAGGATTATCCCTATGAGGATCGGTTCGAGCACACCTTCACGCTCCTGGTGAGCTCCACGTACATGAAGGGCAACCTGCTGCCCCAGGTCTCTGCGGCTTACGACCCCCAGGGGGCCGTCATGGTCCAGCCTCAGGTGACCTATATCTGGGAGCCCTTCCGCTTCATGGTTCAGTACACCAACATCATGGGGAGCTGGAACAGCATGGCCTTTTTCCGGGACAGGGACCAGATCTCCTTCGTCGTGAGCTACCTGCTCAACTAGCCGCCGGGGCAGCCCGGTTCGGGGCTCCGATATCACAATCCGGGAGGGGCGGAGCATGGAAAGCCGGAGAGTCATCGTGGTAGGGGCCGGCATCGGTGGTCTCTCTGCGGCCTTCTGGCTTCTTCAAAGAGGCTATGAGGTGGAAATCCTGGAGGCTTCGGGACGTCCCGGCGGCCGCATGGTGACGCTGGAACGAAAGGGCGACCGGGTGGACGTGGGCGCCCAGTTCTACCATTCCAGCTTCCGCTATGGGGCCGAGATGATCCAGAAGGCCGGCCTGAACTCTGCCCGGCGGCCGATCAAGGGCAACGTCCTGTACAGACTGCGGGACGGCTCCGAGTACCTGTACGACCACCGCATGCCGTACCTCAAGCTCCTCGGGCTTCGCGGCAATCTGCAGCTCCACAAGTTCATTCTGCGATATGTGGCATTCGGCCGTCGTTTCCCTCCCTTTGGCATCGTTCGCGACATTCCCGAATACGACAACAGGGGCATTCTGGACCTCTATCGATCCCCCCAAGACCAGCGCATGCGGGACTACCTGGTCAAGGTGGTCTGCATCGGAGAGACCGGCGCCTTGCCGGAGTGGACGAGCCTCTACCACTACATTCGAATGCTTCGCTCGGTCATGTTCGCTGATTTCTTCAGCCTGGCGCGGGGGGTCTCGTCGCTCGCGGAGACGCTCGCCCGGGACCTTCCGGTCCAGTACGAGTCTCCCGTCCGTCAGCTGGTCATGGAAAAGGGCCGCGTCGGGGGAGTCCAGATGGAGGGAGACGGATCCGTGCGAAAGGCCGGCCACGTGATTGTGGCGGTCACGCCGCCCGCTGCCGCCCGCCTGCTGCCGGACGAACTCGAGGAAGAGCGCCGTTTCATGAACTCGGTCCTTTACGTCCTCATGCCCATGCCGGTCTTCTATCTCGACCGGCCTTTGCGCAAGGACGTCTGGTGCTATTTCAACGACCCGGGCGAACAGCGCACCTTCCTGTTCGCCATCGACGCTCTGGCCAAGGTGCCGGACATGTGCCCCGGCGGCAAGAGCGCGCTCACCGCATGGCCCCACCACCCCGTCACCCTGGACCTCATGAAACAGACCGATGAGCACGTCTTGAAGAAGGCTCAGGAAGACCTCGAAGCGATGATCCCCGGCGTTTCGCAGTGGATCGAGGAGGCAAGGGTGTTTCGGCACCCCTTCGTCAACGCCCTCTATCCGCCGGGGGCCTACCGCCAGGTGCTGGACTTCAAGGCCCGAGCCGGTCGTCTGCCCGGAGTGTCGTTCGTGAGCAGCGCCCTCGAAGGCACGAGCATGGAGGCAGCCATGACAAGCGCGGCCATGGCCGTGCAGAGGGTCTGCGGCCGGGGTGGGATGGCCTGAAGGGAATGGAGACCCATTGCCGCCCGTCGAAGTCAACATGGGAAGCGGCTCCAGGGGACGGGTTGCATACATCCGCGATCCTGACGGGACGACACCCGAGTTCGTGGAGATCAAAAGCGTGGCCTGGCTGTCGGCGGCGGCCTTTGCGCGGGTCGCGCCGCCGCTGCTCGGCCTGTATGACCGACTTGGCTGGCGAGGCCGACGTGGACTGGATCGAATGCGTGTGGTTCCTGGCCCTGCTTCTCACGGGAATCGCCGCAGGAGCCCTGGCGGGGCACGCCTTGCTCCTGGGACGCTTTCTCGCCTGGTTTTTCCAGTCGGGCAGGATCGATCTTTTCCGAGAGACTTACCCGCCGTTCCTGCAGGCCAAGAAGCCCGAACGCTTCTTTGACAGCCTCTTCACAGCCGCTCTGCTCGCGACCGCGGCGTTCAACACGGCCCTCTTCGAGGCCGGTCGGGCGTGCTTTCTCGCCCTGGCTGCCCTGGGCCTCCAGGGGCTTTTCGTCGCCGTCTTTTTCGGCACGGGATTCGGGGCTCTGGAGCGGGACCTCTTCACAAAGGCGGACACGGCTCCGGAGCAGGTGAAGCGTTTTCTTTCCCTCAACACGCCTGTCCTGGCCTTGTCCGCCCTCCTCCTGGCGGCGTCCTTCGGCTGCCTCGCCTGGATCCGGCCCTGAGGCCGCCGTCCGCGCGGTCCGGGTTCGGCCCGGCCTTCGAAAAAGCCGAAACCCTTACAGCCCCAGGTCGTCGCTTATGGACTGCATGGCCTTCAGGCAGATCTCGACGAACTCTTCCAGAGGAATCCCGAGGCGCTCGCACTCCCGGATGATGTCGCGGTTGACCGAGGCCGCGAAGGCTTTCTCTTTCATGCGCTTGACGACCGAGCGGGGTTTGACGCTCGCAAGCTTCTTGTCCGGGTAGACAAGCGCGGTCGCGGTGATCAGGCCCGTCACGGTCTCCCCGGCCGCCAGGGCGTGATGGAAAGGCTTCGAGCGCTTCCGCCCCGCGCTTGTCTCGTTGTGAACCTCGATCGCTTCCACGATCTCCGGATCCAGGCCGAGCTCCGTCAGCATCCGGACCGTTTCCCGGCCGTGGACGGCGAGATCCCCATGGGTCGCCTCCACGTCCAGGTCGTGAAGCAGGCCCGCCAGCGCCCATTTCTCCCTGTCCTCGCCGAGTCGCTCGGCCAGGGCGGTCATGACCGCCTCGGACGCGAGGCAGTGCCTGACGAGATTCGGATTCTGAATGTGCCGGCTCAGGAGATCAAGGGCTTCCGACCGCGAAATCCGTCCAGACATGGGAGCCTCCGGGAAGGCGTGAAGAGGTCGGCGTCCGGTCCCGATTCTTATACCCGAAAAAGAGTGGAAAACGAAGCCCGTTTTTTGTAGGCTCTCCTACGTCGAAAGGTTCGTCCCTGGAAACCGGGCGCCCGAACCCTTGTCGGAGCGCTGCCAACAAAAGGAGTGCGCCATGGACCTGAACCGGCCGTACTGGAACATGGAGGTCGAGCCCAAGCTCAACACACCCGAAATGCGCCAGATGCAGAACGACAAGCTCGTGCGAAACATGCAGGCCATCTACGACCGCATCCCCCTGGTCAGAAAAAGGATGGACGAGGCCGGCGTCCGTGTTGCGGATATCCGCTCGCTCGACGATCTCCAGAAGATCCCCATTTACGGCCAGCCCCAGATGCGGGAGCTGCTCGCGGAAGTGGGATTCGACATGAAAAAGATCCTCTACATGCTCATGGGCGACATGGCGAGCGACGTCTACGTCATGGCGGCAACGAGCGGCACAACCGGCGTGCCGACGCCGTACCCGGTGGTCCGCAGCGGCCTTCCCATGATGCGGGAGATGAACAACCGCATCCTGTGGCGATGCGGAGTGAGGCCCGGCCACAAGATTGTTCTGGCCTTCGGTCTGAGCATGTTCTTGGCCGGCTCGCCGACCCTGCTCGCCCTGGAGGACTTCCCCGGCATCACCATCCTCCCGGTAGGCGCCGAGGCCGGCACCGAGCGGATCATCAACTTCACGAGGCTTTTCGGCGGGGACGTGCTCATGTGCACGCCCTCCCTCGCCCTCCATCTGATCGAAAGGGCGCAGGAGATCATGGGCGATTCGGTCAAGGCCCTGGGGATCAAGATCCTTCTGTGCGGCGCGGAGCCCGGCGCCGGCATTCCGGAGGTGCGCGAGCGGATCGAGAGGGAGTACGGCGCCAAGCTCTTTGACGCCGGAGCCGGAGCGGGCGTCTCCTGCGACCATCCCGAGTACCAGGGCATGCACTGGATCGCCGACGACATGGTCTATTACGAACTCGTCAACCCCGAGACCGGCAAGAACGTGCCCCTCCAGGACGGGGCGACCGGTTTGGGCGTATTCACGACCCTCGGAGCCGAAGGCAGCGGGATCATGGGCATCCGGATGACCCTGGGCGATGTTCACCAGGTCTTCACGTCTCCGTGCCCGTGCGGAAAATCCGGATTCCGCTACCGCATCGTGGGCAGGACGGACGACATGCTCAAGGTGAAGGGCGTCATGGTCTACCCGGCGCAGATCAAGAGCGTGGTCGAGTCCTTTATCCCCAGGACCACGGGCGAGTTCCGCATCCTCCTGGACGAGCCGCCGCCCCGGGTCGTGCCGCCCCTGAAGCTCAGGATCGAATACGGCGACGAAGTGCGGGAAGGAGACCTGGCCGGCCTGACCGAGGAGGTTCAGGAGAAAATGCACCGCATGGTCAAGATCCGGCCCGAGATTCAGTGGATTCCGCCCAGGACCCTGCCCCGGTCCGACAAGAAGACCCAGTACATGGAAAAGCTCTACGAAAAGAAATGAACCCTGAAGAGAGCCAGGCACCGGACGGAAACGGCCCGTCCGGCGCGGTCAGATCCTCGGTGAAACCGAAGTCCTCGGGCAGGGCCCTCGTGCGCTGGGTCGTCTTTTCGCTCCTCGCCCTGGCCGCACTGGCTGCCCTTGTCGTGCTGGTCACCTACCGCACGGTCCGGCACCTGTACACCCGGGCGCCCAACCCGGTGTTCGTCTACGATGTCGACAGGTCCGTGCGCGCCTCCATCGCGGACTGGGTGCCGGTCCAGGTCGAACTCGATGAAACGATCCCCGTGCGTCTGTCCAAGGAACTGAAGGTCAAGATCCCGGTCCGCGAGCGTCTCGAGGTGTGGATCCAGGACGACTTTTCGGTGCCGGTCGATACGACACTCACGGTCCCCATCGACCAGGAGGTGTACGTAGACGCGGACGTGCCTGTGGAACTCCAGATTCCCCTGGACGGATTCTGGGTGCGCACGAACCTTCTGGGGATCACCGACTTGAGCCTGCCCGTCAGCGGCACCCTTCCGCTCAAAACGACGATCCGGATCCGGCAGCCCCTTCACGTGAAGACCGTGGCCCGGATCCCGCTGCGCCAGGAGCTCACGGTGCCGGTGGAGAAAAAGCTCACCCTGCCCCTGAGCCTCGATCTGGACGTGAGACTTCCCATCGAAGGAATCTTCGACGTCCGCTTCCCCAAACCTTTTTCGGTACGGGGCCGTCTGCCCGCGGAGATCCCGGTGGGCGTCCGGCTCCGCATGGCCGTCTCCAAGGACGGATCCGTGTCGGCCGAGTGACGAGATCGGGCCCGTCCGTCCTGGGCCGGACGGGCTCCGCCCCTTCCGCCTTCGTCTGCTCCGCTTGCGGCCCGGGACTTAGAATCGTCCACGTGCCCATTGCCGTCATACCCATTGACACGCGATTTCATTCCTTTTACACTCTGCTCGGCCCCGGTGCCTCGCCTGAACCCGGCGCACCCTTTCGGACAGAGCGGAAGAGATCCGAGCCCATGCAAGCCGCCAAGGACCCCTGGCGCAAGCGCTTCGGCAGCGTGGCGCCCAACCGCTCGAGCGGCTATCTCCTGGGGGCCTTCGCCCTTCTTGCCCTCATGATCGGCTACGTGTGGTGGCCCCTGGCCAGAAGCTACCTCTCTTACCTCTCCCACGGCGGGGGAAGTCTGCTCGGCAGGATCGACTGGCTCTTCATCGGGATCTTCACCTTCATGTCCCTGCTCTTCGTGCTCGGCGCCGACATCGGCCGGGACGCCGTGCTGTTCTTCGTGGGTCTGGCCGGAGGCTGCGTCATCGAAAGCTGGGGGACCCAGACGCAGCTCTGGACCTATTTCACGAGGGAGAGACCTCCTCTCTGGATCCTGCCTGCCTGGGGGCTGGCCAACCTTTCGGTTTTTCGGCTCGTCCGGCTCGTGGATCTCCTGTTCCCCCAGGAGAGGCACGCCCTGTACAGAATCCTTTACTGGATCGTCTTTGCGGTCTTCCTCTCCTTCCTGTTCCCCTTCGTCCGGCACACCTTGGACAAACCCTTCACCTGGGCCGCGCTGTTCCTGGTTCACTTCCTCGTCTTCACCCCCACCGACCACCGGATGGCCGTGCAGATCTTCCTGGCCGGAACCGGACTGGGCTTTTTCATCGAGCTGTGGGGTACGACCCGGCACTGCTGGAACTACTACACAGGACAGACGCCCCCGGCCTTTTCGGTCATGGCCCACGGCCTGGCGGCCGTGGCGTTCTGGAGGGCCGAGCGCTACCTGAGGGCGCTCGGAGACGGCCTCCTGTCTCTTGTCCGATCAACGCCTAGAGGCGAGCGCGCCCCTTGAGGCATGCTCTTGAGGGACCATTCGACCGAGGAGACCCGACCGAGGAGACCCGTTGGACAGGCCGCACCCCATACCTTAGAATAAAGAAACAGTCCAACGTCTCTCGCATGGTTTCCCCCGCACCTCCAGGGCGGTTCGAGCAATTCATGACGGAGAGAACCGGAAGGCTCGCAGATCGACTCGGCGTGACCACGCACGTCTCCTCCCTGCGGTACAAGCTTCGCTCCCTGCAGAAAAAACACCCTTCGAAAGGAGCCCAATGCTTGGAGGACTGGCTGATCGACGTCGCAAACGCGCGGGGAGCCAACGTGATCTCACGCGAATGCCCGCAAGATGCGGAACCCTTCACGCCTCCTTGTGAACAGGAGCTTTCCAACAGTGAACTCATCGTCGCCATCTGCCAGCCCCATTGCCTGGACCGCCCCCAGATGCTCAGGCTCGCAGCGCAACTGGTCTCCCGCCGTGCGGTCGACATCCAGGATCTCGTCCGGACGGCTCGACGCGAGCGATGCGGCCGCATCCTGAGAGAAATGGCACGCCAGGCTCTCAAGGTCGATCCTCGACATGAAGCCTGGCAGGAGATAGAGAGGGCATTCGCCCATGAACGCGAACTTCGGGAACCCGTGATCCACTGGACTCGGCTCGCCTGGCCCGTGATGCGCAACGGCCGGTGCAATGCTTCGGAATGGAGACTCGTGCATTGAAAAGCGCGGTGCGGATTCTCCATGCATTGGATCCTTTGCTCGATGCCCCGGTCGATCTCACCCTGTACGGGCGCGCGGCCCTTGCTCTGGGGTTTCCCGATCCGCCGGAGGAATACGCCTGGAGTCGGGACGTCGACGCCGTTCTTTGGACCGGGCAAGCCGAGGAACTGAACGAGAAGACCAATTTCTGGGACGCCGTTGACAAAGTGAACCGAGCCCTGGCCGGCGAGGATCTCTACATCAGTCACTTTTTTGAAGAAGACCAGGTCATCCTAAGGCCCCAGTGGAAACAGGAAAGAATCAGGATCCCGGGGCCGTGGAAGAACCTGGATTTGTACCGGCTGGGCGATCTGGATCTCCTTCTCAGCAAGCTCATGCGGGACGACCCCATCGACCAGGCCGACGCGCGCTTCATCGTTTCCAGGGCCGGCCTTGACCGCGGTCAGATCGAGCAGGCGATCCGCTCCGCCCGTGTGCCGGACATCCCGGAGATCTTGGAGCAGTTCCAGCGAGCCAGCCGGAGGCTGCTCGCTTCGATGCCTTGATCCAGCGACGCTTCCGGGCAATGTTGCTTCTCTCCGGAAGGGCGCCGCCCTCCATGCAAGTCGAGAGAGTCTTCCTGGCGCAGGCGTTTCGGCAGCGCGGCGCCCAACCGCTCGTGCGGGCATACCCCCGCCGCCTTCGCCCTCCTCCTGAGAGGATGAAAGTTGATGGGTTGACAGGAATGACGCTGCGTTTCAAAATTTGACGGTCCGTTTTCGATCTGTCCGGACCCGTACGCGACGGAGAACACGCGGTGGAGCCTGCCCCTCTGCCAAGACGGGAAAGAGAGAAAGCCAGACAGCGCCAGGAGATGCTGGAGGCCGCCCTCAGGCTGTTCTCCGAGAAGGGCTATCACAGCGTCACGATGCACGAGATCGCAAGGAGTTCCGAATTCGCCATCGGAACCGTGTACAAGTTCTTCCGGAGCAAGGAGGACCTGTACCGGACCCTCATGACCGATCTGGCTGACCGGTTTCACGCGGCCCTCCGGGCCGCCCTGGAGGCGCCCGGCGACGAGGTGGAAAAGCTCAGGAGCTTCGTCAGGGTCAAGGGAGAGGTCTTTCGGGCCAATGTCCAGGCCATCCGTCTCTTTTTCGCCGAGGTGCAGGGAGCCAGTTTCAACCTCCGGGCCGGACTCAACGCCAAACTTCGCGAGAGACAGGACCAGGGAATCCGCGCTCTCGCCTCGGTCTTCGCCGCGGCTTTCCGCAGGAGACGATTCCGCAGGATCGCGGACCCTTACGCCCTGGCCGTGGCCCTTGAGAGCATCACCAATTCCTTCCTTTTTCTCTGGCTCGAAGCGCCCGATCGTCATCCCTACCCGGAAGACCCGGATACGATCCTGAACATCTTCTTCAAGGGACTTCTTGAGCCGTAATCTGGGGGGTTCGATGTCTTTCGCCAGGATCTTCGCACGTATCCGTGTTCCGGCCGCGATTCGGGCCGCCCTGCTCGCCGGTCTGGTTTTGTCCGGGTGCAGCCGCGAGCCCGCGGGCCGGCCGCCCGCCCCTGAGCCGGAAGTCGCCGTGGCCACGGTCTCGGCCGAGCCCGTGGTGCTCGCAACCGAACTGCCGGGCCGCACGTCGGCCTTCCTCGTGGCCGAAATCCGGCCGCAGGTCAGCGGGATTCTCCAGAAGCGGTTTTTCGCCGAAGGCTCCGATGTGGAAGCCGGCCAGGCCCTCTACCAGATCGACCCGGCTCCTTTCGAGGCCGCCTTGGCCAACGCCCGTGCAGCCCTGGCCAGGGCAGAGGCCCAGCTGCCGGCGATCCGGGCCCGTGCCCGGCGCTTCGAACAACTGCTGGCTGCAGAGGCTGTCAGCCGGCAAAACTACGACGACGTGGTTTCTGCGCTGAAACAGGCCGAAGCCGACGTCGAGTACTGGCAGGCCGCGGTGGAGGCGGCCCGCATCAACCTCGGCTACACCCGGATCACCGCCCCCATCTCCGGCCGCATCGGGAAATCCAACGTGACCGAGGGAGCCCTGGTGACAGCCTATCAACCGCTCGCCCTGGCCACGATCCAGCAGCTCGACCCCATCTACGTGGATGTCCCGCAATCCACCCGCGAACTGCTCGAACTCAAGCGGCGCCTGCAGGAAGGCCGCATCCATCACGGCGGCGACGAACAGAACGAGGTGACGCTCGTTCTGGAGGACGGCACGGTTTACCCGCTCAAGGGCAGACTCCAGTTCCGTGACGTCACCGTGGATCCCACGACCGGTTCGGTCACCCTGCGGATCCTGTTCCCCAACCCTGACGGCGAACTCCTTCCAGGGCTGTTCGTACGGGCACTCGTTCGGGAAGGCGTGAACCGGCAAGCCATCCTGATTCCCCAGCAGGCGGTCTCCCGGGACCCCAAGGGAACCCCCCTTGCGCTCGTTGTCGACGCCGAAGGAAAGGCCGAACAGCGCATGCTCGTCCTCGATCGAGCCATCGGCGACCGATGGCTGGTCGCTTCGGGGCTGGCGCCGGGAGATCGGGTCATCGTCGAAGGAAGCCAGAAGATCCGGCCCGGAATGGTTGTGAAAGCCGCATCCCAGGGCAATGGGAATGCGCTCCAGGCTCCGCCGCCCCAAGGCAAGAACCCCGGCCCCCCCGCAGGCAAGGCCAACTGAAGGAGGGGCCATGCTTTCGAGATTCTTCCTCGACCGTCCGGTTTTCGCCTGGGTCATCGCGATCGTTCTCATGGCCGCAGGCGCTTTGGCCATCTACAATCTCCCCGTGGCCCAGTACCCGCCCATCGCCCCGCCTTCCATTGCCATTGACGCCTTCTATCCGGGCGCTTCGGCCGAGACGGTGGAAAACAGCGTCACCCAGATCATCGAGCAGAAGATGACCGGCCTCGAGAACATGCTGTATTTGTCCGCATCGAGCGACTCGGCCGGCGCCGCCCGCATCGAGCTCACCTTCGCCGCCGGAACGGACCCGGACCTGGCGTGGGCCCAGGTGCAGAACAAGCTCCAGCTCGCCATGGCGAGCCTGCCCGAGGTCGTGCAGCGCCAAGGGGTCAAGGTCAGCAAGTCCACCCGGAACTACCTCATCATCGTGGGCCTCATCTCCGAGGACGGAAGCCTCGACGGGAACGACCTGCGCGACTACGCCCAGTCCAACCTCGAAAAAGTGCTCGCCCGGATCCCGGGCGTGGGCGAAGTGGAAACGTTCGGCACCCAGTACGCCATGCGCGTCTGGCTCAATCCCGACCGGCTGACCGAATACCGCTTGACGGTCGAGGACGTGATCGGCGCCATCCGGGCTTACAACGTGGAGGTCTCGGCCGGCCAGTTCGGCGGCGCGCCGGCCGTGAAGGGCCAGCGCCTGAACGCCTCGATCGTGGTTCAGAACCTGCTCCAGACCCCCGAGGAGTTCGCCGCCATCCCGATTCGCGTCCAGCCCGACGGGTCCGTCCTGCGGGTGAAAGATGTGGGCAGGACAGAACTCGGCACGGAATTCTACGATGTCGAGGCCTTTTACAACGGCAAGCCGACCGCGGGCCTGGCCATCCGGCAGGCCGCAGGAGCCAACGCGCTCGAAACGGCAGACCGCATCAAGAAGAAGATGGAGGAGATGAGCCGCTATTTCCCGCAGGGGATGAAGGTGGTTTACCCGTACGACACCACGCCCTTCGTGCGCGTGGCGATCGCCGAAGTGGTCAAGACCCTCTTCGAGGCGGTCGTGCTGGTCTTCCTGGTCATGTGGCTTTTTCTGGGGAGTTTCCGGGCCACCCTGATCCCGACCATTGCGGTGCCCGTGGTGATCCTGGGCACGTTCGCCGTACTGGGCATCTTCGGCTTCTCCATCAACATGCTCACCATGTTCGCCATGGTCCTGGCGATCGGCCTTCTCGTGGACGACGCCATCGTGGTCGTGGAAAACGTGGAGCGGATCATGGCCGAGGAGGGGCTCCCGCCCCGGGAGGCCACGGCCAAGTCCATGGACCAGATCACGAGCGCCCTCGTGGGAATCGGGCTTGTGCTCGCAGCGGTGTTCGGACCCATGGCCTTTTTCTCGGGATCCACCGGAATCATCTACCGGCAGTTCTCCGTGACCATCGCGGCGGCGATGCTCCTCTCGGTCGTTGTGGCCTTGATCCTGACTCCGGTCCTGTGCGCCTCGCTCCTCAAGCCGGTCCAGGCAGGCCACCGGCCCGCGGACCAGGCCGTTTTCTTCCTCCGGCCGTTCCTGAGGGGGTTCGACCGGGCCTTTTCCCGGATCCGAAGCCTTTACATCAGGCTCGCGGGCCGGGTTCTCGCCAAGCGGATCCGGTACGTCCTCCTCTACCTTTCGATCGTGGCAGGGCTCGGCTTCCTCTTTCTGCGCATGCCCACCTCGTATCTGCCCGACGAAGACCAGGGCATTCTGCTGGCCCAGGCCATGCTTCCCGGGAACGCGACGCTCGAGCAGACCCAGGCGGTCCTGGACCGGGTGCGGGACCACTTTCTCACGGAGGAGACAGAGGCCGTGGAATCCTGCCTCACGGTCGCCGGAATCGGATTCTCCGGCCGGGGGCAGAACGTGGGCATCTCGTTTGCGAAGCTCAAAGACTGGAAGCTCCGCAACCGGCCGGACCTGAGAGTCTGGGCCGTGGCGGAAAGAGCCATGGGCGCCTTTTCCCGGATCCGCGAGGCCCTGGTTTTCGCCTTTCCGCCGCCTGCGGTCGTCGAGCTGGGCAACGCCAAAGGGTTCGATTTTCAGCTTCTCGACCGGGGCGGTATCGGGCACGCCGCACTGATCGAGGCGCGCAACCGGCTTCTCGGCATGGCGGCTCAGGATCCCCGTCTGACCGCCGTGCGGCCCAACGGCATGGAAGACGTGCCCGAGTACAGGATCGACGTGGACTGGGAGAAAGCCGGCGCTCTCGGCGTACCCATTTTCTCGATCCACAACTCCATCGCAGCGTCCTTCGGCAGCGCCTACGTGAACGACTTCATCCAGGCCGGAAGGGTCAAACGAGTGTACGTGCAGGCCGACGCTCCTTACCGCATGCTGCCCAAGGACCTGGAGAAGATCTACGTGCGGAACGCCGCGGGCAAGATGGTCCCCTACGCGTCCTTCGCCTCGGGCCGCTGGACCCACGGCTCTCCGCGGCTCGAGCGCTACAACGGATTCCCGTCGATCAACATCTGGGGAGAACCGGCTCCGGGCAGGAGCTCCGGGGATGCTATGCAGGCCATGGAGGAAATCGTCGCGAAGCTTCCGCAGGGAATCGGCTTCGACTGGACCGGCCTCTCCTACCAGGAGCGGATGGCGAGCGCCCAGGCTCCTCTGCTTTACGCTTTTTCGGTCTTCGTGATCTTTCTGTGCCTGGCCGCCCTGTACGAAAGCTGGCCCATACCGATCGCGGTCTTGCTGGTCCTGCCCCTGGGCGCCATCGGAGGCGTGCTCGCCTCGACGCTGCGGGGGCTTCCGAACGACGTCTACTTCCAGATCGGGCTGCTCACCACCCTGGGACTGACGACCAAGAACGCCATTCTCATCGTCCAGTTCGCCAAGGCCCGGGTGGAAGAAGGAACCGAGCTCGTCCCGGCGACCCTGGAAGGATCGAGGATCCGGTTCCGGCCGATCGTCATGACCTCCCTGGCCTTTGGGTTCGGGGTTCTGCCTCTGGCTCTGAACAAAGGAGCAGGCGCAGGAGCCATGAACGCCATCGGAACCTCGGTGATCGGAGGCATGGTGACCGGCACGGTTCTCGTGACGATTTTCGCTCCCCTCTTCTACGTGCTGATCCAGTCTTCTCTGGGCAAAGAAACCCGCAGGCGCTCCCCGTTCTCACCGTGAGCCGATCGAGCCGCCGAGGGCGGGCCGCGGCCCCCGGCGAGGACAAGAGCCCGGAGGGCCCGATCGGCACGGCCTAAAAGTGCTGCACGTACCGCAGGTTCAGCCGAATCCCCTCGGGGCGGTTCTCCGCGGCTGTTTCGAAAAACAGATTCAAGAAGAAATGCGTCTCCTGAGAGAAATGAAACACGGCCCCCGGACCGATCCCCAGCACCTGCTCGCGGGTTTCGGACACGCTCCGGCCGTTCACTTCGTCGTCCTCGATCTGCTTGAGGTAATAGCCGTTCAGGCCGACCCGCAGCCGGTTTTCCCAAACGGCGTAGGCGGTCGAGAAATTCAGGTGAACGGCCTGGCCGGCCTGCACGTCGTCGGCCCCTCCATAGATCCTGCCCGGATCGTCGTTCTTGGCGTTCCAGAGATAATGGAACCGCCAGTCGAGGGTCCACCGGGGCGTCACGAACACCGTGGCAGCCCAGTAGGGGTTGAAGGAAAAGAAGTTGCTGCCCGGATTGAGTTCCTTGTCCGTATCGTACTTGCCGGTGGGGATGAGCATCTGGAACTCGATCCGGTGCATGAACCGGGGCCCCTTCGCCCCCATGACCGGGTCCCATTGCAGGAACGGCCCGACGAGAAGATCCCCGAGCCCGATCCCGTTGTCCTCCGGGGGACCGCCCAAATCGTGGTCCAGATCGAGGAAGACCACGGGGACGATCACGTCCAGCCCGGGCTTGGCGCCCAGCGGCAATTTCCAGTCGGTCTGATAGATGAACTGGGTGAGGCTGATCCAAAGATCGAGCTTTTCGTCCGCCGCCCGGGGCAGCAGCCTTCCGCCGTCGGAATCGGCGAGCTTGCCCGATGTGTAGTACTGGACGTACTGGGTAAAATAGAAGCCCGGCCCGGCCGGCGGGCCGCCGTCCATGAAATTCGTGAAGCCGAGGTTGACCGGAGGCAGCAGGTACGCCCAGCCCACGCCTCCTGCCGGGAAAAGCCAGGTCAAGACCGCGACGGCCAGAAAAAAGACGAATCCGCGCCTTCCCCCCCTTTTCATGTTCACCCTCCTTTCGCGACAGCGAGTTCGGTCCCTTGGAGGCTCTCTCTACCAGGGATCCGTTCGCCTTTCAACCCTCGCAAGCCGGCCTGGTCTTGCTATCGATCGCCGCGCCTGATAATTTTCCCACCATGAAAAACTCATACGGCTTCCTTCGCCTGACCCCATCCGAACGCGAAGACGCGCTCGAAAAAATCCACGGCGCCCTCGCCCGGCGTCCGGACGTGTCGTTTGCTTACGTGCACGGATCGTTTCTCTCCAACGGGCCCTTTCGGGATATCGACGTGGCCATCCATCTATCCGAGATCCCTCCGTCGTCCCTCCAAACGGAGCTCGACGTCGAAATGGAACTCAACCAGGCACTGGGAGAGAACCTTCCGGTCGAGGTTCGCCTTCTTCATACGGCGCCGCTTTCCTTCTGTTATAGCGTCATCAAGAACGGTCTTCCCGTTTTCACGAGAGACGAGAAGGCTCGAACCCGATTCGTGGAGGTCACGCTCTTCCGATACTTGGACTTTGCCCCTTTTCATCAACGATACCTCAGGGAGACACTCGGAATTGGAGTACGACAGGGATCGGGTGAGGAAGATCACCTCTGAAATGCTCGGCGCCCTGGAGCGGCTTGAGGAACTGAGGCGCTTGCCGGAGGCGGAGTTTCTGGCCGACCCCCACAAGGTCTCCAGCGCGAAATACAACCTGATCGTGGCGATCGAGGGCGCGGTCGATCTGAGCCACCACATCATTGCGAAAAACCGCTATCGGACCCCCGAAGACTATGCGGACACCTTCCGTGTTCTGGAGGAACGGGGAGCTTTCGGCAGGGAGTTTTCCAACACCATGATCCGGATGGCGCGTTTCCGCAATCGCCTCGTGCATATCTACTGGGACATCTCGGATCCTGAACTTTATCGAATCCTGCAGACGCACTTGGAGGACTTCCGGACCTTCCTGGAAAAGTTCGGCCGGTTCATCGGCCCGGGTTGACGGCCGGGAGCGTCTCTTTCAGAAACAGGCTCGATCCCAGGGCCCCCAGGCCGCAGAGGAACAGGACGAAAAAGGCCTGCTCGTAGCCTGCAACCGTGAAGGCGCCTTCCACCTTTCCGTGCCTTTCCAGGATCGCGCCCAGGAGAGGCTGGCAGACAGCGGCGCCGGCAAAGGGAAACAGGTTCAGAACCCCGGTCGACGTCCCTGCGATCTCCACCGGAAAAAGCTCCTTGCCGATCGTGAAGGCCACGCCCGCCACCGCGTTCGAGCAAACGCTCAGGAAAAAGCAGAGCCCGTACAGAGCGCTCAGAGGCATACAGGCCGTGCGAAAAGCCAGCAGGCCAGTCAGAAGGACCAGCAAGACGCTGGCCAGAAGGACCACGGGCTTGCGCGCCCGGAACACATGGTCCGAAAGAAAACTCGCCGAGGGGCTTCCCAGAATCATGCCCACGGCCAGCATGGACAGAACCCGGCCTGCTCCGGCGGCATCCAGGCCGTAGACGTGCATGAGGTACGGACCTGCCCAGAGCCCGCCGAAGCCGAACACGATCCCGCCCATGCAGAAGAACCAGAGGGCAACGGGCCAGAACGCTCGTTCGGCCAAAACGGCTTTCATGGTCGCCAGCATGGCGGAGCCAGCGGCGTGAGGGTGCGGTTCCGCGCGGATTCCCTGCCCGGCTGGCTGGGGCCCCTCGACAGGGTGGTCCCGGACCACGAGCCATACGAGAAGCGCAGAAACCAAGGTGAGAACGCCCACTGCGCCGAAAGACAGCCGCCAGCCGATCCATGCGTTCAGCAGGCCCAGCGGCTCGGTCGCCACGAGCATCCCGAGGCCCCCGGCCGCCAGGAAAAGCCCGGCCGTGAGAGCGAACTGCTGCGGCAGAAACCACACAGCGAGAAGCTTCAGGGCCGGCACGAAAAAAACCGAAACGCCCAGTCCGACCAGGGTGCGGCCCAGGATGGCCACGGCTGCGGTGGGCGCCGCAGCCAGGACGAGACAGCCGAGAAAGGCGACCAGCAGGAAAAGGGAGATGCTTTTCCTCGGGCCCCAGTGGTCGGAGAGGAGCCCTGAAGGGATCTGCATGACCATGTAAGGATAGAAGTACGCGGCGCCCAGGACGCCAAAAAGCGTGCCGCCAGCGCGAAGCTCCCGCATCATGTCCACAGCCAGCACCGCAGGGCAGAGGCGGTGAAAGTAGACCAGGACATACCCCGCGGAAACGATGGCGAGAATCAGCCAGCGATAGCGGGTCTCGCTCGGCAGCATGGATGCGAACCCCGGAGCACTTTTCCGTCGCAGAAGCCGGAACGCAGTACTCTAACCGAGGACCGGCCGCCGATCAACTTGACGTGCCACCAAGACCTGACGGCGGGGAACCCGCACAGGAGCCGCGAGGCTCGCACGGCTTTGCGGGTTGATGCGCAAGCCGGCCGCCCGATGGGTTTCAAAGGGAGGCGGGCCTGGTTCTCACAGGCCAATCGCCAAAGGAGGGGCTCTCCGTGGAGGAGAGCGGAAGGCCCTTCATCCTCGCCTTGTCCGCACCGGGCCTCACTCTTTCTGTTTTTGTGACGGACAAGATTCGACAGATTCGCGTGTGGCCCTTGAACAGGATCCGCTTGCCCCGGCTCCTCTGCATGCCCCGGTGTGGGGCGCGGCCTGCGGCGCGGCGGCCCCCCTCTGCAAGCCGACCGGGGACAACTCCAGGTCGATCACCCCTCTGCATGGCCGAGCAGCCGCATCCGCTCCTCGCGGGCTGCTTCCCTTTCCGCTTCCATCTCCCTCCAGAGGGCCCTGAGACGCTCCAAACGGCGCGTGAGGTCCCGTGGTGCCTCGACCGGCTCCCGGCCGGCCAGGGAATCCGGTTTCTGCCTGAGCGCACGGATCTCGGCTTTCACCTTTCGCATCCTGTCCAGATTCTCGGTCTCCCTGCGGGTCATGAAATGCATGCCCCCCATGGGCTCCCAAAGGCCGCAGAGCTCGCACGGCGCCGCCATGGTGCCGGGGTCGCCACCTTCTTCCTTCCTTTGCACATCGTTGCCGAACATCGGATATCTCCCTAGAGCGTCAACCAGCAGAACACGATGAGGGTCTCGATCGTTTGGATGCCTCCCCTCAAGGCAAGGTAACAAGGAGTCGACAACGCCGTTCCGGCTCCTGTTGGACTTCGCCGAAAGTCGCCGCTAGGATAGGAACCCGATCCCCCGAGAAAGCGAAACAGGCGGTGAAAGCCCGAAAGCCTCCGGCATCCGTCCGCAAGCAGAAAAAACCTGCCGGGACCGGCGTCCGCAAGCCGTCTTCGAAAGTCCGCCCGCTCTGCCCCGAGCGCGCATCCCCAAAGACGACTCCCCCTGCAGCCCGGCCGCGAACGCCGGCCAGACACCTCCAGGTCTACAGGGCCTGGTGCAAGAAGTGCGGCATCTGCACGGCTTTCTGCCCGGCCGGAGCCCTGACCCAGGATCCGGCAGGGTACCCCTGCTGGGCAGAGGCCGCCTCCTGCACGAACTGCGGCCTCTGCGAACTCAGGTGCCCGGATTTCGCCATCGAAGTTTTCGATCTGGGAGAGGAAGATCGTGGCGCGGCAGACTGATCTGGCTCAGGTGCGGGTTTTGCAGGGAAACGAGGCATGCGCCGAGGGGGCCCTCGCTGCCGGGTGCCGCTTTTTCGCCGGCTATCCCATCACGCCCTCCTCGGAGATCGCTGAAGTGCTCGCCCACAAGCTGCCGGCCCTCGACGGCACCTTCATCCAGATGGAAGACGAAATTGCGAGCCTGGGCGCCGTGATCGGGGCTTCCCTGGCCGGGGTCAAGGCCATGACCGCTACGAGCGGCCCGGGCTTTTCCCTGATGCAGGAGAACCTGGGCTACGCCTGCATGGCCGAGGTCCCCTGCGTGATCGTGAACGTGATGCGCGGAGGCCCGAGCACAGGGCTTCCCACCCTGCCGTCCCAGGGAGATGTCCAGCAGGCCCGCTGGGGCACCCACGGCGACCATCCCATCATCGTGCTCTGCCCCTGGAGCGTGGAAGAGTGCTACCGGCTTGCGGTCCGGGCCTTCAATCTGAGTGAGCGCTACCGCACACCCGTGATCCTGCTGATGGACGAAGTGATCGCCCACATGCGCGAAAACGTGGTCCTGCCCCGTGAAGAAGACCTCGAGATCGTCCACCGGCCCGCGCCCTCGGTGCCGCCCGAGTGGTATGTGCCCTATGAGGACACACCTTCCGGAGTGCCTGCCATGGCCGCCCTGGGCGACGGCTACCGTTGCCACGTGACCGGCCTTCTCCACGACATCCGGGGATTCCCGACCCTCAGGGAGGACGAAATCGAGCCCCTTGTCCGAAGGCTCTTCCGGAAGATCTGGACGCGGCTGGACGACATCCAGACCTGGGAGACGTTCCTGGCTGAAGACGCCGAAGCGATCGTGGTGGCCTACGGATCCGTGGCCCGCTCGGCCAAACGGGCGGTTCTGGAGGCCAGGCAGGCCGGCCTTCGGGTGGGACTCCTGAGGCTCGCCACCCTGTGGCCCTTCTGCCGCAAGGCGGTCGAAAGCCTGCTTGACCGGTGTGAGCTTTTCGTGGTCGCCGAGATGAATCTCGGCCAGATCTCCCGGGAAGTGAAGCGCGTCCTCAGGGGCCGGGCCGAGGTGCGGACGGTGAGCCGGGCGCTGGGCCGGCTCATCCGGCCGGACGAAATCCTGGAAGGCATCGAAGGATGGAAAGGATGGCCAAGGGAAAAGGCGAGGAACGGCTGATCTACCGCTACCTCGGGCAAGAAACGTGGTCTCCGCAGGGGCGCAACTGCTAGAATGGACAAAGGGAGGAAGAAGCCCATGCGGAAAGTAACCAAGGTCAGAGTTCTCGAGGAGTATCGTTTGCTTCTGACGTTCGACGATGGAATACAGGCCGTGGTGGACCTGTCGGATTTGGCCGGCAAAGGGGTCTTTGCTTTGTGGCTGGACTATCGCGCCTTCGAGCAGGTCCGGATCGGCTCATCCGGAGAACTTGTGTGGGCCGACAGAATCGACCTGTGTCCGGACTCGCTGTACCTCAGAGCGACCGGCAAGTCTCCGGAAGACCTTTTCCCCGCGCTGCGCCATGAGCCGGCACATGCCTGAGATCAGCCGCTTTTTCGGCATTGTCATCAAGATGTTCTTTGATGACCACGACCCGCCGCACTTCCATGCCGAATACGGGGACGAAACCGCTTTGATCGACATTCACCGTCTCTTTGCGTTTGCGGGCCGCTTGCCTCCAAGGGTGATGGGACTGGTCATCGAGTGGGCCGCACTCCATCGCCAGGAACTTTACGCGAACTGGGAGAGGGCGCGGGCTCAACAGGAATTGCAAAAGATCGCCCCCCTTGTGTAGAAGACGCTGGCGACCTGGGAGGGAACTGCGCCTCTTCGGCCGGACGAGATCCTGGAAGGCATCGAAGGATGAAAAAGATGGCCAAGGGAAAAGGCGAGGAACGGCTGATCTACCGCTACCTCAGGCACGACAAGAAGTTTCCCCACGTTTGGTGCCCGGGCTGCGGGAACGGAATCCTGCTCGGCTCCCTCATCCGGAGCGTGCACAAGGCCGGATACGCCAAGGATGACATCGTGCTGGTCTCCGGCATCGGCTGCGCGGGACGGATGTCGGTCTACGTGGATTTCAATACCCTTCACACCACGCACGGCCGGGCCCTCACGTTTGCCACCGGCGTCAAGCTGGCGCGGCCCCGGCTGCAGGTGATCGTGGTCATGGGCGACGGAGACGCCACGGCCATCGGGGGAAACCATCTCATCCACGCTGCCCGCCGCAACGTGGACCTCACGGCCATCATCGTCAACAACCGGATCTATGGCATGACGGGCGGCCAGTCTTCTCCGGCGACGCCTCCCGGGCTCAGGGCTTCCACGGCTCCCTTTGGCCACGTGGAGCCCGCCTTTCGCATCGCGGAGCTCGCCGAGGCGGCCGGAGCGTCCCTGGTGGCCCGCGGAACGATCTACCACGTGCACCAACTCGACCGGCTTCTCGAGCGGTGCCTGGCGAAACGCGGTTTCTCCCTTCTCGAAGTCATCTCCCACTGCCCGACCCATTTCGGAAAGCTCAACTTGCTGGGAGGACCTGTGGAAGGCATGCGGTGGATCCGGGATCACGCTGTCGACGTGGAGAAAAGCCGCTCCATGGATCCGGAAGCCCTGCGCGGAAAGTTCCGCATCGGCGTCCTCGTGGACCGAAATCTGCCGGATTTCGAGAGCGAGTACCAGGAGGTGCGCAGGCGGGCCCGCGAGGCGGTGCCCTTCCGGCTGGATCCCAAGGAAGTTTCCAAGATGCTCGAGTCCTATCAGCTTTACTGAAGTTTCCTTTCCGGAGAAGAAGGGATGAAAGACCGCTGCGAAATCCGGCTGAGCGGCACTGGCGGCCAGGGCGTGGTCTTGGCCGGCATTCTCCTCGCCGAGGCCGCGGGCCTGAGACCGGGACAGCACGTGGTCCAGACCGTAAGTTACGGCCCTCAGGTCCGAGGAGGCATGAGCAGCGCCGAACTCGTGGTGAGCCGGGAGCCGATCGATTACCCAAAACCTCTCGGGCTGGATCTCTTCGTGCCCCTGACCGAGGAAGCGTATCCGGAGGGGCTGCCCCTGATGAAGCCCCGTGGTATCATTCTGCTCGACCCGGACCGCATCCGTCAGGCCGAGCAGGGCTGGGTGGTCAGGGTACCGCTCGGCCGCATCGCCAAGGAAGCCACGGGGCTTGCCCAGATGATGAACTTGGTCGCGGTCGGGGCCGCGGCTGCCCTTGTCCCGATCGCTGAGTGGGAGGCTCTCGAGGCCGCGGCGCAAGAGCGGGCGCCGGCCGGGAAGGCAGAGGCATTCGTGCGGGCGATCAGGGCCGGCCGGAAAGCCGCCCAGCGCGCCCGGAGGATGATCTCCTTCGAGCCGCCGCCTTCTCCCGAGGACTGAGAACCATCCATACCCCCAAAGGAGGACGACAAAAGAGGAGGATGCGAATGAGACGGACGATCCCGATGCTTGCAGCCGCTTTGGGCACCCTCATCCTGCTTGCCGCAGCGACCCCCTCTGCCCGGGCCAAGGAGGACGTCTGCAAGGCGGATGCGGAAAAGTTCTGCAAAGGCGTCGAGCCCGGAGAGGGCAGGATCCTGAAGTGTCTGAACCAGCATGAGGCGGAACTCTCGCCGGCATGCAGGGAGACCGTCTCATCCTGGATCCTGAGGGTGAGCGAAGGAGGCGAGGCGGTCCTGCCGGCCTGCAAGCCGGATGCGGCCCGCCTCTGTCAGGGCGTCGCGCCAGGACAAGGTCGAATCGCAACCTGCCTGAAGGAGCATGAGGCCGAGCTCTCGCAGGAATGCAAAGAAGCCGTCTCGGCCAGGGTCCAGA